>Ga0075418_10006188_pt1 | contig 13499 bp, 12 predicted proteins | sample SoiMetdeltSBSDD2_FD_81776 | JGI IMG/M metagenome (GOLD analysis project Ga0075418, IMG submission 81776) | Bulk soil microbial communities from a Populus tree surrounding site in Tennessee, USA - Soil MetaG P. deltoides SBSDD2 | ecosystem: Environmental > Terrestrial > Soil > Tree plantation...
TCATTTCGCAGTCGCCTCCGGCGCAATAAGCTGGCGGAACTTGAGCGCAAATCCACCCAGCCGATTGAGCACCTCCTCGGTGTCGTCGCCCGGCGCGAGCTTGCGGAGACTGGTGGTCAAAAACGGGTGATCCTCCGGCGCGTAGCGGCCGCGACGCGCGACAACGATCTGCCGCGTCACCAGTGCCAGGTCGTGGCACTGCCCCACTTGCAGTCCCTCGCTCAAGCCGGCGATCACGGGATCCTCCACCAGCTTGGGATGGGCTTTGGTGATCTTCTCCCAGTTTCGCATCCCCTTGTCTAGAAACGGCCGGAGGCTGTTAACCACTTCCTTGTCGTCGCCTTGATAGGCGTGCCACTGAAATGGATCGTGCCGGCGCGCTTTGGCGAACGCGGCCGCAGCCTCGGCGGGGGTCAAACGCCGTTTGTCGTCAACGATGATCTTCCCTGGTTTGGCTTCCACGGCCAGCCCCGCGGCGGCCCACTTCTGCTGGCGAAACGTCAGTCCCCATTCGTAATGCGCGTGCCCGTTCTGCGGGCAGAGGGCCAGTGCCGCTTCGTACTTTTTGAGTGCCTCGGCATACTTCCCCTGGTCGTAGAGCTTAATCCCTTCCTCAACTGCCGCATTGGACTCCTTCATCGCGGGTCCGGATTGCCGAACCATGATCTCCATGATTTCGCGAACCGGCGCGGGAATGCCGGGCCGCTGGAGACCGATCGTCATCAAGTACGAACCTTTTTGCGGCTCGCAGCTCAGATAGAGCAGGCCGGAGTGCAGCAGGGTCATCGCCGGATCCCCCGGCGCCACCTCATAGTAAGCTCGCCAGTAGTTGGGGTTGTTCGTGACCAGCGCGTCCACGTCGATCATCGGCCAGGTGGCCGGATCGGCATCGGGATCGATCCCCTTGGTTGCCTGGCGGAAATCCGCGAGCCACGCTGCGCCGCCAGGAAACTCCTTGGGATCCCCCGCTTCCAATGCCGGCACGACCTGGCTGATTGCCAGCCAACCACTGCGACGGGCCTCGTTTAATTCCTTGGCTGTCCCCTTGGGCAGCGGCTGCTTATTCGCTTCGGCTTTCGATGGCACTGCGGGAGAAGCGGCCGCCGGGCGCTTGTTCGGGGCAACGGGAGGCTCTGCTTGGGCGTAGTTTGGACCAATCCCGGCAGCAACGGTCAGACTCGACCACAAGCAGAAGGTGATGGTCCGCATCGGATAATTCCTTATTCCCAGAACTGCGCCGGACTACGCTCATTGTAGGAGAGCCAACGCGCGTCTGCCCAGACTTGTGAAGCGGCACCTAGGAAGGGAAGAACTCCCTGAGGGCAATCCGTTTATTGCGACAACATCTTGATCGCCGCCGGGAGGTCCGGATTGGCCACGCCCCGGGCGCCGCGGCCTTCATTGTCAATTCGCTGCATGGAGTCCTCGCGGATTTGGTCGATGTCCGCTTCCCAGAATTTCGCCAGGTCCTTAGCCATTGGCGGGTTCAGCGGGCGGATGATCCGCATGCCCACCGCCAGGCCGTGGCCGGTCGTGAACCACCAGGGGCTCTTGGGGAAATTTGGATCGTCCTCGCGGTACGCGTCGTCGTCGGTGCCTCGGCGGGCGGCACTGCGGCAGCCGGCTGCATCGTCATCCCAGCTTCCGCCGCGAATCGTCCGCGGGAAGAGTTTTGTCGGCCACTGCACGGCATCGGTCGCCTTGTGGTTCTTTCCGGTGAGTTTTTCGTAACCCTTCTCGGTGTATTCGTCGCGCACCCTCTCGGCCCCGTTGCCGTGCATGTCAAACAGGCCCCAAGGATTGGCTTTTTTTTCACCAACTTTGTGCGTCGATTCCTCGGCATTGTCCATGAACCAGCCGTAATCATCGAGCTGGTCGGCATCGTCGCCAAACGAATAGGCGGTCGTCGTCCCGGCGCGGCAGGCGTACTCCCACTCCGCCTCGGTTGGAATGCGATAAAAAGCGCCGCCGATGCCGCTGAGCCACTTGGTGTATTGTTTGGCGGCAAACTGGCTCATGGTGATGGCTGGCTGTCGCGGGTCTTCGCCGAACTGGAAGGTGAACGTCGGATCGTAAAGGTTCGAAGGCGCGGTGACGACGTACGCTTTGTTCTCGTCGGTGATCGGGTGCAGCTTCGCCTGCGAGAGCTTCTTGAACAGGTCGTGCATCTTCATGTACTGCTTGTATTCGGCCCAGGTGACCTCGTAGGTGCCCATCCAGAAGGGCTCGACCTCGACTTCGGTCTGCGGACCTTCGTCCTCCTTGCGATCCGTTTCTCCCGCGGGACTGCCAAGCTTGAATTTGCCGCCGGGTATTGGCTGCATCTGAAATGAGACTTCCGTGCCGGGGATCGTGGCCGTATATGGCACCATGAAGCCCTGCTCCGTCTTCACAAAACGGCCGGCGGCAGGCTGCTCCTTGACGATGCCAGGGGAGCCGTCCTGAGCGGCGGCTGACAAAGCGAACGTGGCAACCGCTCCGGCCAGGAGCGAAGACGTGTTGCGAAATAAATGAGATGCCATAAAGCGGTTGAATGCGAAGGTCCGTTCTCCTGCGTAGGATTATAGTCCTGTCTGCCAGCTTTGCGCAGACCGCGCCGTGTCGCGCGCTCGGCACAGTAGCGCTGGCCGCGGTGAAACTGCGCTAAGTTTGCTTACCAGTCGGCCGATAATGGTGGCAGCCCAGTCCCTTGGTTGCTAGCTGCCTCATGCGTTCGTCCACCGATTTCAGTGATTGCCGGCAAGCCGCGTCCCTACCGCGCGAAGGGGATCTAGAGGCGAAGACCGCACAGCTTCCGCAATACACGCGGAGCCTGTTGCGGGTAGAGGTTCCAGTACGCGTCACGCTGGCCAACGCCAGGCTGCCGCTGCGAAAAGTACTGGAACTAGCCCCGGGATCTTTCATTCCCCTCGCCAAATCGTGTTCACAGCCGCTGTTGCTCTCCGTCAGCAACCACGACGTAGCCCTGGGAGAGGTCGTCAAGATCGGGGACAAGTTCGGCCTGCGGATTACCTCGATGGTGATGCCGCGGGAGCGGTTCTATCCCCTGATGGGGAAGAAACCAGCCCCCGCAACACGCGGAGGTTGATCACGTCCCAAGTCTCCCCTTCGTGCTCTCCCTTGGGCGTCTCCAGATACATTGGCAGGCTGCAGAACCGTGCGTCCGATAAGAGCAACCGAAAGGACTCGGTACCGATTTTGCCTCGTCCGATGTGCTCATGCCGGTCAACCCGCGCGCCCAACTCGCGTTTGCTGTCGTTGAGATGGATCGCTTTGAGGCGCTCGATCCCAACTGTGCTGTCGAATTCACGCCACGTCGCCTGATACGCTTCCCTCTCTCCGAGCGAATAGCCGGCCGCAAAGGCATGGCAAGTGTCGAAGCAGACGCCAACGCGCTGGGGCTGTTTGACTCCATCGAGAATGGCCGCCAATTGTGCAAATTGCCATCCCAGGCAAGAACCTTGCCCGGCGGTGTTTTCCAGCAGGGGCATGGCGGCCAGTTTCCCGGTACGACGATGAATCTCGTCGATCGCCCGCACGACGTTTTTGATTGCCGCTGCCTCCGTGGCCTCGACCGCAGCACCCGGATGGACGACGACATACGGAATGCCGAGCTGTTCGGCCCGCTCGAGCTCGATCACCATAGCATCGACGGATTTCTGCCACAGCAGGCGGTTGGCCGACGCCAGGTTGATCAGGTAGCAAGCGTGCGAGAGCGGATGGGCGATATTGCGAGCAATCAGCTTGTCGCGAAACTGGGCGATGTCGTCTTCGCTGATGGGCTTCGCCCGCCACTGGTTGTTGTTCTTCGTGAACAGTTGTACGCAATCGCAGCCAGCCGTATGCGCCTCGTCCACGGCCCGATAATAGCCGCCGGCAATGGACATGTGAGCGCCGAGCAGGGGCATGGTGAAAATTGGCGGCAGGGAAGTCGAAACAGCAAACGCGACTACACGTTCAGCCACACCCACACGATGGCCGCCAGCAAACCGAGACTTACCACAATCCAGACGCAGCCCAGCACAATGCCGGCAATCGTCAGGCCACGTCCGGCAGGATCCATCTTGCCGGCCTTCATGAGCTTCAGATCATACCAACCCAGAGTGACAGCGAGGATCGAGGGAATGGCACAAGCCGTGGTGAAGCCCAAGATGCTGAGTACCAGTACTAGTGCGCCCCGCGGCGGCTCGATGCCACTGGCATAATAAGAGTGGGGCAAACTCTCCACCGAGCTGCCGTCGGCCGTCTTGGCACCGACGGTTAGTACCGGGGTCATCGCCACAGCCTTGGCGATCTCGGGGTAAACCTCAGTGGCCCACAGCCACTCCGGGCCGCCGGGCGGAAGTAGCTGTGCCTGATGAGTAATACGTCCCTGGTCCCGCCAGCGGTCGAGTTCCGCCTTGGAGACGGGCCCGTAGACCAACCCTTCGGGCGATTTCATTTGCCACGTATGCTCCGCTTGCGCGGGAGGCGCGACAAGCTCGTAACCGGCGCTGGAGACCGTGCTTTGGGGCGGAATGACATAAACGGTCTGGCAGTGTGGACAGCGGGCCTTCTTCCCCGCGTGCTCTGCCGCGACGCGCAGCCGCTTACCGCATTCGCCGCATAGCGTGTCGATATAGCTTTCGGCGGCGAGGGGATTTGTATCGCCAGTGGCAGCAACATCGGATAGCGACATTTTTAGCCTGCCAGGTTGATCAGGAAGATAATGCCGGCTATTGCCAAGAATGCCAGGATCCACAGAATCGACAAGGCCATTCCCAGAATCATGCCGGCCCTGGTCAAGTCCATGCCGCTGCGGTCCATTCGCCCCGCTTCCATTTCGCGCAGATCATTGCTTCCCATTACCCAGGCGATGACGCTGAACACGGGACACTGAATGAACAGTCCCAGCAGGCCCAGCACCAGGATCAACGCGCCGCGATGCGGCGTCTGGTACGCAGGCGCGGCTACCCCCGCGGCGGATCCCTGTGCAGGATACGGCCCCGCTGGACGGCCGGCGAAAAAGGGAGTTGACTGTGCAGCAGCGTAATTTGGGATCGGCGTCGGCGGAACCCACGCGCTCGCGTCGGGCACCGGTATCGGTGCAGGCACGATCGGCGCCGGTGTCAGTTCGGGGAAAATCCGGTCGGCACTCTGCCATTCGCCCTGCTCGCCATCTCGCAAAAAGCAATCGGCGGCAATCCGTCCTTCGGCCAGCCAGCGATCCAGATCGCCCCGCGTAGCGGGACCATACTCTTGCCCCTCGGGCGTACGCATATGCCAGGTCGCGGGCGATGGGAGCGGCGCCGGCTGCACTTCGGCCGCCGTCACGGCGGCGTTTTCGCCGCTTGTTGGCACGAGCGTGATGTGGCTACAGACCGGGCAGCGGGCCATCTTACCGGCATGCTCGGGACCGACCCTCAGCGTTCGGCCGCAACCGGAACAAGGAACTTCGATCGACACCGGCAAATTTCCGCCTCGGGAAAGCGGGGCATGAAACGCAACACCACCCAGAACATAGGCGAGTTTACCCAGCCCGAGTCGTGCCGACAATGCGCGCCCCTCGCCGGCGATTCGCCACACAGGACCACTGGAACCAAAAGCAGCAGCCTAGTTCTTGTCCGGCCAGGCGACGATCACTGCTCCCGCCTCCAGCGACAACCAGACCGGGGCAATAGTTATCTGGTTGCGGTGACTTTCGCTGCCGCCAGAAAGCGCGTCAGCTGCCGCAGCGGAGCCTCGAGCCCACGTTTGAGATTGTAGATGCTGGCCATCGATTGCGGATTGCTGCGATGCAGGTCGCGCTAGTACCACTGATAAGCATAGTTGTGGAATCGTAGCAGAACCTCCTGGCGGGCTGACAAGTCGTGGTACTCTCGCCACTGTCGGCGTTCCGAGCGTAGCCATTTCAGTGCCAGCCGATCGGCAATCTGTACCGTCGTCCAGCCAAGCCGCGACTTTTCACGAGCCATTTCCTCAGCGTCTTCCTCGCGATTGGCCAGCATGGCCAAAACGCCTTCGCGAATGGTCGCGTCGCGGCATTGGGCCAGCGGCGCCAGCAGCAAAACGCCTTCCGAACTGATCGGATGCACGCTGATCTGTACGGACGGCGCCGGATCGCCGGCGAGGATGCGCTGCACGTTATGGCGGACGACGATCGTATCCACCGGCGTTAGAGCGAAGAGATACGCCGCAACCGCCAGTGTCCACAAGTGCCGCCGAATGAGCCACACGAAGTCGCGATGGCGGGCGATTTTCCATACCACCCACAGGAAACCAATGACGACCGTCGTGATGCCGAACAGTCCTACCATCCGCATCCGAGTCAGGCCGTTGAAATCGATGTAGATGAACATCCGGTTGTAGATCGCCATCGCCATCAGCAGATTGAACGCCGACCAGATCCACGCCAGATTTCGCAGCAGCGAAAGCCGTGGATCGCGGAGGATGCTGCCACGGAAGACCAGCGACAACACGGCCGTGGCTAGCGCTAGCGCGAATGTCAACCAGGCGGCGCCTTGGTGGGCGTAACCGGAGTAATGAAACCCCTTCGGGAATTGCCGGAACCAGAGCGTCTGGTATTCGAATACCAGATATGCGGCAAACAGGACGATGACGGTTACCAGGGTGTTGCGATACGCCCCGAACAGCGGCGACGAGCGCGCCGGCGTTTCGCTCGCGGCGGTGGATACCGGCGACTCGCCGCCAATGCCCGCCAATGCCGGCCGCAGTAGGCCGATCATGATCCATGCCGCAGCGCCCCAGAAGACAACTTCAAGCATGGAGAAGTGCGATAGCCACCGGCTAAGATTTTGGAAAAAGGTGTCGGCAGTCTGCGACACGCTCGTTACAAGGTCCGGATTGGCCAAAATGAAAATGCCGCCAAAGAGCAGCACTGCCAACACTGGGAGCAGCACTTCGATCCAGGGCAGACGGATGAGCGAACTTTCTCGAGTCAGGCTTCGGCCATACTGGCTGAGTCCTTGTGCGCCGCCGACGATGGCCAGCGCCCCGAAGGCAATCATCTCCAGCACCTGCGGCGGCTGCCCGGCCACGGCCATCGCGAAAGCCACGATCAAGCCGACGCCGACTGCCACGAGCAGGCTTGAACCGCACCAAACAAGCTTTGCCGCCAGCAACAGCAGCATTCCGCCGAACAGCCAGACTCGCCAGTTCAGGCGCAGCCGCGGCGCGCCAATTAAAAGGAGCAGCGGCACTCCCACGACGAATGCCGCACAGCCGGCAAAGCCGTGGCCGCGGTAGATCGTCAGGTCGCAGAGCACGATAGTGGCTAGCACGGCAGCGATCTCGCGCCAGCGCGGCGGCGGGTTCGAGGTGAGCTGCCCACTGCCGTTCGCGGAAGGTTTAGCGGTCGCTGGCCGCTGCGGCAAAAACCTCGGGCGATCGGTCGAAGTGAACGCGACCGCTGGACCAGCCGGATCGGTCCTTGAATTATCAACCAATTCGGCGGGGATACCGCTGTCAGTGGGGTCTGGCACGGCGGAGAGCCTCCGGCATTACGCCCAACACACCTACGGCACGCGGGCGCTACCTGTTCATTGTAGGGCCGGCGGATTGACAGATGGCAACGCTTCTCAGGCAGGCGCGCTGTAACCCGCTGGAGTTCGGCGACGGGCCGACCGTGTCGATCACAGACCGCCAAGTGCGCGCAACAAGGGTGCGCGGTATCCCGGGTCTTTTTCTCGGATCTCCAAGACCGCTTTCGGCAAGTCGATGTTGGTGTACACCTCGGCGTAGCGATCTTCCTTCTCCGATTCGAAGAAGAGCTTCATTTTTACGGGCTGGGAACGGAGCTCGGACGGTTTTCCTTCGAGGGTGGCCCCTACGAAGGCAACCTCGCCGGTCATGGCGACTGGCTTGATTTCAGCCTCATAGATCTCGGACATTGCGCTGACGAGCGCGTCGCTTTCGGGACCCACGGATTCATAGATCACACGACCGAAGGATCGGGTTTTCGACTCACGCCAGGCTCCCTCCAGCACCACGGCCAGGGAAACGACGCGGTCGCGATGATGTGCCTTGCCGACGACGCGCCACGATCCGTCGCGGCGTTGTTTGGCGTCGGTGATTCGAAAGGTGAGGTCGGCGAAACCTTCCTCCTTAATGGACAGGAGGTCCGGCAGCTCGTCGCTGGTAATCTTGGGTTCGCCGCACCCCAGCTGAGAGACGCACAGACCGATGAGAATGGGTGCCATTCTGGCGGATGGATTCCAGATCATGTTGGGATTCTGAACTGGCAAGATTGGTCGACGGCAGCCGCCGCACGAGTGACCACGGAGAATATCACTTCGGCGCGGCCTGGCGCACTTCGGCCGTGGACTGATCGGCGAAGTGGCTGAAGTTTTCGCGGAAGAGCCCCGCCAACTTCTGGGCGGCGGCGTCGTAGGCGGCAGCATCCTGCCAGGTTTGCCGGGGCAACAGGACCTCTGAGGGGACGTTCGGGCATGAGATCGGTACGCTCAGGCCAAAGCGCGGTTCGATCACCGTGGCGGATTTGGCCAGCGAGCCGTCATGAACCGCGTCGACGATCGCCCGCGTGTGGGCCAGCTTGATGCGGCTCCCCGTGCCATAGGGCCCGCCGGTCCAGCCAGTGTTGATCAACCACGCGCTGGCGGCATGCTGCTGCATTTTCGCGGCCAACAACTCGGCATATTTCATCGGATGCCAGACCAGAAAGGCGGCGCCGAAACATGCGCTGAACGTCGCCTCCGGCTCCTTCACGCCCACTTCCGTCCCCGCCACTTTGGCGGTGTACCCGCTGATAAAGTGATACATCAGTTGCTGCGGAGTGAGTTTGCTCACGGGGGGCAGCACGCCGAACGCGTCGCACGTGAGCAGGATGATGTTTTTCGGATGCCCGCCGAGGCACGGAATCTTCACGTTGGGCATGTAGCGGATCGGATAGCTGGCCCGCGTGTTTTCGGTAAGAGTGGCATCCGAGAAATCGACCATCCGCGTCTCCGGATCGACGACCACGTTCTCGAGCACAGTCCCGAAGCGGATCGCGCCAAAAATCTCCGGTTCGTTCTGCTTGGAAAGGTTGATGCACTTGGCGTAGCAACCCCCTTCGATGTTGAAAATGCCGCCGTCGGTCCAGCAGTGTTCGTCGTCGCCGATCAACTTGCGACGCGGGTCGGCCGACAGGGTCGTCTTGCCGGTTCCCGACAGGCCGAAGAACAGCGTCACATCCCCCGCCGCCCCTTCGTTGGCCGAGCAATGCATCGACAGCACCCCCCGCTTGGGCATCAGGTAGTGCATGATCGTGAAAACGCCCTTCTTCATCTCGCCGGCATACTCGGTCCCCAGAATCACCATCTCCTGCGACTGAAAGCTGATGCAAACGCTCGTTTCGCTGCTGACTCCAGGCACCGCGTCGTCAGCGGGGAACGGTCCCGCATTGAAGATCACCCAATCGGGCTGTCCAAAACTTGCCAGTTCCTCTTCCGTGGGCCGGATCAGCATGTTCCGCATGAACAGGGCGTGATAGGGCCGCGAGCAGATGACCCGCACTTTGATGCGATGGTTTAAATCCCAGCCGGCATAGCCATCGATCACGTACATTCGCGGGCAGCGCGTGAGGTAATCGACGGCCCGCTTGCGATTGATAAGGAATGATGTTGGCGGCAACTTGATGTTGACGTTGCCCCACCAAACGTCGTCGCTGGACTTGGGCTCATCGACGATGCGCTTGTCTTTGGGGCTGCGGCCGGTCTTGGCCCGTGAGTGGGCGACGATCGCGCCGCTCGAGGCGGTCAGTCCCTCATCGAAGCGGATTGCATCCTCATACAGCAGACCCCGCGACGGATTCCGCAGCACACCCTTGGCGAAAATGCCGTACTCAAGCAGGTCGATGCGATGGGAGGACATGCGTTGCCCGACTACCGCGGGAAGAACCGATGAAACGGCGCTCAGCGGCGCAATGGGAATAGTCATGGCTGCCTCCATGCAGGAACCCAGCGTACAGAACGAAACGTGTCGGTGGCTCCCCGCTGCCGACGGCCTCAAAGCGAAACATATCCGCCCTGGTGCCGCACACCAATACGATTCTATGCCGCACCCGTGATTACGGCACTGGCGACAAACTGCCGTCTGTCAAGCACTTGCGAATCATGCTTCGCAGACAAATGATTCCGGCAGGCTCGTTCGGACCGCAAATTGTCGCGTCAACGAACCAGCCGCCGCGCCGCATGATGTTGATTCCAGCCATACCAGGCGAGCACGTTAAACGTGCGTCGGGGCGGTTATGCTTGCAGCCGTTTGCTCGCTGCTCGCCGATAGGACAGCCGCCCGCGTCATCCCTCCGATCGCGCGTAGCCAACCATTGCTGTGATAAAGAGTGCGGCTACAGTCCCGCAATCGAGGTGATTTTCACCTTCGTGTACTTCTGGCGATGGCCGGTGCGGCGGCGATAATTCTTGCGGCGGCGGAGCTTTTGGATGTAGATCTTCTCCCCCTTCAGCTCGGCCCACTGTACTTCAGCCGTCACGCTGGCGCCGGCGACCGTGGGCTTGCCGATCTTCACATTGCCTCCGTCCGACAGACATAGCACCTGGTCGAATGTGATCGTGTCCCCGTCTTTGGCGCCTTCGCGAAAGTCGATCTGCACGATCTGCCCTTCTTCGACCTTATATTGACGACCGTCGGCAGCGATGATCGCGTACATTTCGGCAACTCCTGGCAACCTGGCTGCAAAATGGGAAACCCTAAAGTTTATCGGCCGATTCACGCGCTGTAAAGCCGCGACCAATGGCCACCGCTGGCCTGCGTGCTCTTTCGTAACCGCCTGAAGCGCAAGCGTTTACCACCAGCGGGCAACCTCTAGCCCCAGCACGACGATCCCCAGAGCGATGCAATACCAGCCAAACAAGTATAGCCGCCCCTGGGCGAGCCAATGATTCACCCACGAAAGAGCAAGCAGCCCGACGAGGAATGAAATGCCGGCCCCCAAGAGAAGCTGCCACGGTGGAGTCGAAAGCCGCGGAAATTTAGCCAGATGCAAACCTCCCAGTACACCCGCTCCCGCGATTGCCGGAATCGCCAGCAGGAAGGAAAAAGTTGCCGATTGCGGTCTGGCCAAACCCAGAGCTAGCCCCGATGCGATTGTCGATCCGCTCCGCGACAAACCGGGGAGTAAAGCGCAGGCTTGGGCAACGCCTATCCAGAATGCCCTGCTGAAGGACATGTTGCGATAGGTGCCTTCGCCCGGAGTGATGCCGTCGGCGAACAACAGGATAATTCCCGAAACCGCGAGCATCGGGCCAGCCAGCAGGGTGCTGTTCAAGACCGCTTCGCCCCAGTTTGTCATTTTCAGTGGCAATCCAATCAACACGGCGGGTAGCGTCCCCACGACAATCAGTCCAATGGTCCGCCAATCCCGTGTCATAAGGTCGACAATCTGCCGTCGGTAATAGACCACGATCGAAAGCAAAGTCCCCAGATGGAGGACAATCGCCAGGTCATGGGTTTCGGCAGACGTTCTCCCGCCTTGCATCCAAGTGGCGATGAGGAGCAAATGGCCGTCAGAGCTGATCGGCAGGAACTCCGTGATTCCCTGCACAACCGCCAGCACAACCACCTGCCAAAGGGACGAATCCATAAGGTCTTGCGGACAACCGAGTGAAATTGGCAGGTGGTTTGCATTCCTTTCAAGCGATTGTCAGTTTACCCAACAGACAACAGCCCGTTAGGACCGACCCGTCGCGCCAGCCGTCCCCTTTTGCCACGGCTCCTGGTGCGGCATAATCATCGGCTGCGGATCAGGCGTCCGGACCGCCTGAAATATGGGGGATCGAAAACCGACGAACAGTCAGGGGAGGACCGTGATGTTTAAGAATCTAAGTCCTTTTACACTAGGGATTTCCGGTCGACAGGGGGAGTTGCTAGAAATTGCCATGACCTATCGCTTCAAGGGTGTCGACATCGACATCCGGGAAGCGGTAAAGCGGGCTGACATCAGTGGCATCGAGGCGGCGACCCGCTATATCCTCAGCGCACCGATCAAGATAGGTGGATTTGATCTGCCGGTACGCTGGGCCGGTTCCGAAGAGGACTTCAAGACCGATCTGGAGACCCTCCCCAAACTGCTCAACGTGGCGACGGCCTTGGGCGCCAATCGCTGTTACACCACCGTGCTGCCGACCAGCGATGAACTGCCATTCCACGACAACTTCAAGTTCGTTGTTCTGCGGCTGCGCGAGCTGGCAGGTTCGCTGGCCGATCGAGGAATCAAGCTGGGGCTCGACTTCCACGCCGCGGAAGAGCGCCGCAACAACGGCGGCTACCAGTTCATCTGCCAGGCCGATCCGCTGTTGATGCTGATCCAGACCATCAACGCGGAAAATGTTGGGTTGATGCTGGACGTGTGGAATTGGCACCTGGGCGGCGGGACGGTGGAAAAGCTGCGCGCATTGCGCGGAGATCAAATCGTCGGCGTGCGGCTGTCGGATTTGCCGACGGACGTCGAATCTACCCATGCCAAGGAAGAGCAGCGGCTCATTCCCGGGGATGGCGGCCAGATCGACAGCGCGGCGTATCTGGTGCTGCTGGAAGAGCAAGGGTACGACGGCCCCGTCTCGATTTCCGCCCACCAGACTCCCTACAAAGATCTGAAGCGCGAGGAGCTGGTCAAGAAAGCGGCCGCCGCCCTCGACGCGCTGTGGGCCGCCGCCGGCATCGACGGGACGCCCAAGACGGTGGGGACATCGTAGCCCTATTTGTTTGCTCTGCGAGTGCTCTTTTAACTCGCCCAGCGAGTGGACCACAATGGTCCTATGTTCCACTACGACCGCGGCCTGAAGATCACGCGCATCGACCTGGCAGTCGACTTCCGCCGCCGCCAGCCGCTGGGCTTCGTCTCGCACGCGCACACCGACCACATGGCGCCGCACGAGCTGGCGCTGTGCACCCCGGCCACCGCGGCACTCTATCAGCATCGCTACGGCACTCGGCACGTAAAACTTCTTCCCTACGGTCAGCGTCTGGAGTGGTGCGGGGCGCAGCTCTCCACCTGGCCGGCCGGCCACATCTTCGGCTCGGCCATGCTGCTGGTGGAAGACGGCGACCAGTCGCTGCTCTACACGGGCGACTTCAAGCTCTCCGCGTCGAGCACGGCTACCGCAGCGCAGCCGCCGCGGGCCAAGGTGCTGGTCATGGAAAGCACGTTTGGCGATCCGCGGTACCGACTGCCGCCGCGCGGGGAGGTGATCGCGCAGCTCGTAGCGCTCGTCGAGCGGCTGCTGGATGCCGGCCGCACGCCGGTGATCCGTGCCTACACCCTCGGCAAATCGCAGGAGGTCACGCGAATTCTCACTGACCGCAGCATTGGCGTGCTCGTCCACCCGCTGATTGCTGCGGTCAACCGCGTGTACGAAGCGGCCGGCTGCGAGCTGGGCACGTACGAAGAGTACCAGGGCGAGGCCAGGCCGGGGCATGTCGTGATCGCGCCGCCGCGGACCCAGAAAGGGGCCGCGCTGCGCGGGCCGTCCCGCAAGGCGGAA
>Ga0075418_10006189_pt1 | contig 13499 bp, 9 predicted proteins | sample SoiMetdeltSBSDD2_FD_81776 | JGI IMG/M metagenome (GOLD analysis project Ga0075418, IMG submission 81776) | Bulk soil microbial communities from a Populus tree surrounding site in Tennessee, USA - Soil MetaG P. deltoides SBSDD2 | ecosystem: Environmental > Terrestrial > Soil > Tree plantation...
CGGCCTCGCGGTCGGCATCACGATTCAGCGGGCGAATGCCGTTGCACAAGAAACGGTCACGGCTTCGATCAACGGAGCGGCAAAACTTTTTCGCGAGCTCGAAAGCCAGCGGCTCGCGCGACTCGAGCTTCCGACAAAGCTCCTCGGGTATGACTCCGGTTTCGTCCCTCTGATCGAAAGCGACTTGATGGGCGAAGCACCCATCGATGTGACGGCGAGTGCTGCGCCGACCGAAGCCGCGGCGCCTGCACCGATCGCGCCTCCAGTACCAACGTCGATCAACATCGTGAGCATCGCCGATCAGCTCGAACAGCGCCGCGCAGGATTCGGGACCGATTTGCTAATGCTGCTCGACGATCAGGGGCATCTCATCGCGCGCACCGACCAGCCGGGGACGGCGACGCCTCCGATGACGGATCTCTACGAGCAGAGCGTACTGGTGCGCAGCCTCATCGATGAAGGTCTCGACTCCGCGTCGGGCGTGCTCTCGCTCGACGGCAAGATCTATCACGCCGCCGTCGCGCCGGTCGGCATCGGGACGCCGCGCAAGATCTTCGCGCATCTCGTCAACGCGGTTGTGATCGATGAGAAGTTCGCGAATCGCATCGGCGAAGTGACGAAAGCCGGCGTGGTGTTTCTGCCGAAAGCGGGAACGACGAGTCTTCGCTCGGAGAATGCGCCCAGCGTGACGGCGCAGCAGATCGGCGGACGCAAGACCGACACGCTGACCGTCGACCAGAGCCGCTACATCTTCACGACTGAGCCACTGATGTCCGGACGCGAGACCGTCGGCACGGCGATCTTCCTTCGCTCGCTCGACCGCGAGCTCGCGCCGTTCCGTGAGATCGAGAACGCGCTGCTCATCGGCGGCGGCATCGCGCTGCTGCTCGCGTTCGTGCTCTCGTGGCTGATCGCGAAGCGCCTCACACGTCCGATCGAGCAACTCGCGGGATTCGCGCAGGCGGTCACCGCGGGGGACTACAGCGTGACTCCCGACATCTCGCGCAACGACGAAGTCGGCATCCTTGCCCGCTCGTTCGGCAAGATGCTGAATTCCCTGCGCGACAAAGCGGAGCTCGAAGAGCTCTACGAGGCGATGGCGGAGAAGTCTGCGGAGACGCAGATCTTCGCGCGGCCGACCGAGGCGCCGATGCTCGATGAAGGAACCGTGCTGGTGACCGATCTGCGCGGACTTCCCGCAGTCGGCGAGAAAGAAGCATCGGAGGTGATCGCGTCGGTCGAGCGCGCGATGGTACTGCAGGAAGGCGAGGTCGCCCGGCAGGATGGAAAAGTGCGCGAGATGAATGGACATCGTCTCGTCGCCGTGTTCCGCGGCGAGCGCGGCATCATCCATGCGATTCGCGCCGCGCGTGCGATCAACGAAGAGCTTGTGTTACAGAGCGGCGGAACGGCGATGTCGATCGGCGTCGGCATCGCGACGGGCGAGTTCGTCACCGGCTCCGTCTCGCTTCAAAGCGACACCGGCCTGGCGATCGTCGGCAACGCACCGTTGCTCGCGCTCCTCTTCGCATGGCACGCGCCTAACGGCTATGCCTACGTTTCGTACGAGACTGCGCAGGCCGCGGGAGGCGAGGTTCTCTCGTCCTCGACGCGCGAAGAAGTGAAGCTCAAGTGGCTCGCGAATCCGCTTCCGGTCGCGGCGCTTCCTCTGGTCAGCGTGACGACCGGCATGATGCGCTCGATCGGCGCGACGACCTCGCAGATGGCGACGCTGAAAATGGACGGCACCGCGCCCGGCGTGACCGCGCCCGCCAGCGCGCAGGTCGATCTCTCCCTCGGCCATCTCTTCGCCAATCGCTACCGCATCGAGCAGGTCGTCGGCCGCGGCGGCATGGGTGTCGTCTACAAAGCGACCGACACGCAGCTCGACGAGATGGTCGCCATCAAGACGCTTCCGGGCGACGTGATGACGCGCTCGCCGGAAGATCTCGAGCGCTTCAAGCGCGAGATCCGTCTCGCGCGCAAGATCACGCATCGAAACGTGCTGCGCACCTACGACTACGGCGAAGCGGAAGGCGTGTACTTCATCAGCATGGAGTTCGTGCGCGGCTACACGCTGTCCGAGCTCGTCGACGAAGCGCCGTCGCGGATCATGCCGTCGCGCGCGACCGTCGGAATCGCGCGGCAGATCTGCCGCGGACTGCATGCTGCCCACGAGCAGGGGATCATCCACCGCGACATCAAGCCGCAGAACGTGCTCATCGATGCGAAGGGCGAAGTGAAGCTGATGGACTTCGGCATCGCGCGCATGGCGGAAACGCCGGAGGCGATGACCCAGGCGGGGCTCATCGTCGGAACCCCGCACTACATGAGCCCCGAGCAGGTGCAGGGCAAACAGCTCGACCCGCGCAGCGATGTCTACTCGATGGGCGTGTTGATCTACGAGCTGCTCGTCGGCAAGCGTCCGTTCGAATCGTCGTCGCTCACCGGCGTGCTCACCGCGCACATCACGGAGAAGGCCAAGCCGGCGATCGATGTGCGTCCGGAGATCGGGCGCGACATCAACGCGATCGTCATGCGCTGCCTCGAGAAAGATCCGGCAGCGCGCTACGCGGATGCGGGTGCGTTGCTCGCGGATCTGGATCGCGTGCAGATGCCGGCCGCGGCGTAAGTGGGGCGGGCTGCTGGCCCGCCGTCACGCCGCCGGCCCGGCGGCCAGCGGAACGGCCGGCTGGCAGCCGGCCCCACATCACTTTTCGAACACCTTTTCCAGTCCGCCGGTGCGCATGTAGAGCGGTCCGAGCTCGAGCGCGTCTTTCTCGTCGTCCGATGTGTGCGTCAGCTTCTTGAGACGCACGAGCGGCACTTTCTTGAAGCGCCGGAAGTTCAGCTCGACGTAGAGCGGCGTTCCTTCGATCGTTCGCGCGGCGGCGGCGGTCGGAGGAGAGATACCGGCGATGAGTTGATCGATGATCGCGCGGAGTTGCGGGTTCTCCGGAATCGCATGCGTCGTCCAGACGTCGACCCAGGCCTGCGGTCCGAATCGGAGCCGGTAGCGCATCGCGCTCACGCCGCCGACCTTTCCGGCCATCGGCTTTTCGACGGTCGGCGGCGCGGTCTCGCGCTCGATGCCGCCGGCGCCGGCGAGCTTCGCCAGGATTGCGGCGATCTCGCTCACTGGAACTTCGGAGTACGTGCGCGTGAGCGGATTCGCAACCGTGACCGCGGGCGTGCCGTTCTTGCTGAATGCATTGAGCCACAGCGCTTCGGTGCGAACGCCGGACGGGTAGACGTGGATCTCCACCGTTCCGAAGATCCTCAGATACGGAAACGCGAGCGCCGGATCGGCCTCGAGCTCAATGTGATAGGGCTGCGCGGCGAATGCGGACGAAGACACGAAAAGGGCGGCCATGACGGCCGCCCTGATGATGGATGCTCTCATGTGAGCCCTAGAACGTGGCGTCGAGGAACGGACGAAGCTTCTTCGAGCGCGACGGGTGACGCAGCTTGCGCAGCGCCTTCGACTCGATCTGGCGGATCCGCTCGCGCGTGACGTTGAACGAGCGTCCCACTTCCTCGAGCGTGTGCTCCGCGCCGTCGCCGACACCGAAGCGCATCTTGAGGACCTGCTCCTCGCGAGGAGTGAGCGTGCGCAGCACCTTCGAGGTCTGCTCCTTCAGATTCGCGACGATGACATGTTCGATGGGGGAGATCACGCCGCGATCTTCGATGAAATCGCCCAGATGCGAGTCTTCCTCTTCTCCGATCGGAGTCTCGAGAGAGATCGGCTCCTGCGCGATCTTCATGATCTTGCGCACCTTCGCCACCGGCATGTCCATCCGCTCCGCAATCTCCTCGGCCTGCGGCTCGCGGCCGAGCTCCTGCACGAGAGCGCGCGACGTGCGCGTGAGCTTGTTGATCGTCTCGATCATGTGCACGGGGATGCGGATCGTGCGCGCCTGATCGGCGATCGCGCGGGTGATGGCCTGGCGAATCCACCACGTCGCATACGTGGAGAACTTGTAGCCGCGGCGGTATTCGAACTTCTCGACCGCTTTCATCAGGCCGATGTTGCCTTCCTGGATCAGATCGAGGAACTGCAGTCCGCGGTTCGTGTACTTCTTCGCGATCGAGACCACGAGGCGCAGGTTCGCCACGATCAGTTCCTGTTTCGCCTGATCGGCTTCCTCTTCGCCCGCGCGGATCTCGCGGATCGTCTTGCGGAGATCCTCGTGCGTGACGCCGTAGAACGTCTCCAGCTCGCCGAGCTTCTCCTGATACTTCTGCAGACGGCGGCGATAGAAGTCGCGGCGAGTCTTGTCCTTTTCGCGCTTGAGCGCCTGCTCGTCCTTGCGGATCATCGACACCGCCTGCGCGAGCTCGTTGTCGATGTCCTTGAGCTTGTTGATCATTCGATTCCGCGTCTGCGGAGTGAAGTCGACGCGCTGCAACTCGTCGGCGAGCTCCTGCTCGAGGCGGTCGATCGTCTTCAGGGTCGTGGCGATCGTGCGATCGCTGAGCTTCTTCGGATCGGCGAGCTTGACCAGGCCGTCCTTGATCTTCTTGTCGAGCTTGGCGATGCCCTCGAAGATGCCCATGATCTCGTGGATCTTGTTCACCGTCGCGGCGGGCATCTTCGGCTCGCCATCGGGAGTGATCGGCTCATTCGAGCCATCGTCGTCCGGCATGGCCAGATCGATCGTCTCTTTGATGACGCGCGCGTCTTTCTTTGCCGCCTCGTAGATCTTGAGGATCTCCTCGCGGATGATGCGGTTCGCGGAGAGTGCCTTGAAGACCTTGCGCTCGCCCTTTTCGATGCGCTTGGCGATATCGACTTCGCCCTGGCGATCGAGGAGCTTGACCGTGCCCATCTCGCGCAGGTACATGCGGACGGGGTCGTTCGTCTTGTCGACGATGCCGCTGGACGCCGCGATGATGTCCTGCTGGACTTCCTCGCGCTGATCCATCTCCTTCTCTTCGATCGTGCCATCGATCGTGACGATGCCTTTCGGGCTCGTCTGGAGAGGCTTCTCGGTGTCTTCGATGACGTCGATGCCGAGGTCATTGAAGCGGATGTAGATCTCGTCGAGCTCTTCCGGGAGACTGGTGACTTCCTCGGGAAGCACCTCGTAGATCTCGTCGTAAAGCAGGAAGCCCTTTTCCTTGCCGATTGCGATGAGCTGCTTTACTTCCGCATATTTTTCTTCGACACTCAACTCGCCAACCCCCTCGTCTTCAAAGTTTGAATCGGGTTCGAGATTCGAAGTGCGCAGGCGTGTCGTCATGTCGTTTCGCTCCTCGCAATGGGCAGCTTTTTACAGCCCTGTCGGCACTCGGGGCCCCCGAACGAGGCCTTGGCGAGGATGTCAATTTCTGCGGAAGAAGGTTGACAAACCGGCCAAAGTATCGTCCTGACAGGACGCCTGTGTAATCCGTGGGGGACGATAATTATTTCAGTGAGTGGAACATACGGGACAGTTCGGTTTTTTCTCGGTAGAGCTCGGCCACACGCTGGTCGTCTTCGGGAGTTTCGCGGATTTCCCGCTGGATCTGGTCCATGCGGCGGGATAGGTACCCTCTCTCCATCGGGCGGAGATTCTCGTCGATGCGTTCGAGGGAGCGATCGTCAAGGTCTTCGCTGAGGCTCAGCTCGGAAAGCAGCGTGAGCTCGGCCTCGCCCCTAAGATGGGTCGACACCTTCGCAAAATCAATAGCTTGGCCGCTCGCGAGGTCGGTTTTTATGATCGAAAAAACCGTTTTGCACGCCGGATCCTCGAAGAACTCCTCGTGCAGCCTACCGACCTGGTCCTGCGTCAGTCTTCCCTGAATCGCCGCGGTGAGCACGAACTTCTCTCCGCTCGAGATGGGTGCGGTCACATTGCGCTCGAGGCCCGTCGATGGAGCACTCGACGCTTTGCTGCGGACGCGGGACCACACGGTCTCGAACTCGAGACGGAATGCATCAGCGATGCGCTGGGCGGCTTCGTTGCGAACGACCGGATCCGTGACCGCGGAGAGGAGCGGCATGAACTGTTCGACGCGCTCCGACTTCTCCCGTCCGGAGAGTCGCGCGGCGTCGGTCGCCCATTCGTGGAGTCCGAACTCGAAGATGTCGATCGCATTCGAGAGCACTTCCAGAAATCGATCCGTGCCGTACTTCTGCACGAGCGAGTCGGGATCTTTTTCGCCCTGCAGGTCGAGCGCGGAAACGTTGAGGCCTGCGGCGAGCAGAACCTGCGCGCCTTTCAGCGTCGCCGCGCGTCCTGCGTTGTCGCCGTCGTAGGCGATGACGATGTTTCGCGTGAAGCGCCGCAGCAGCGATGCCTGTCCCGCCGTGAGCGAGGTGCCCATCGATGCGACCACACCGGGCACGCCCGCATAGTCGATCGCGATGGCGTCGAAATATCCCTCGACGAGAATCGCGCGATCATAGCGGCGCATCGCGTCCTTGCTGCGATGAAGGTTGTAGAGCAGCCGCGATTTGTTGAAGAGCTCCGACTCGGGCGAGTTCAGATATTTCGGCTCGCTGCCGTCGAGCGAGCGACCGCCGAATCCGACGACCGCGCCGGTGTCGGAATGAATCGGAATCATGAGGCGATTGCGGAAGCGATCGTAATAGCCGTTCTTTTCTTTGCGCGGCGTCACCAGTCCTACGAGCTCGAGTCGTTTCTCGCCGTGCTTTTGCCCGAGGCGGCGAAGGATGTAGTCCCAGGAGTCGGGCGCGAAGCCGAAGCCGTACTTCGTGACGATCTCTTTCGCGACGCGACGCTGCTTGAGGTATTCGTCCGCCGGATTCGGCGTCCACGCGAGCGCCTGATGAAACGCTTCGGACGCATCATCGATCACTTCGAGGAGATCGTCCTTGTCATTCTCGCGCTGCGTCCTTCTCTTTTTCGGAAGCTCGATGCCGACGCGTGCCGCCACATGCTCGACCGCCTCCGGAAACGTGAAGCGCTCGGTGAGCGTGAGGAACTTGAAGATGTCGCCGCCGGTGCCGCAGCCGAAGCAGTAGAAGAGCCCCTTCGAGCGATCGACGGTGAACGAGGGCGTTTTCTCGCGATGAAACGGGCAGAGACCCTTGTAGCGTGCGCCGGCCTGCTTGAGCGGCGTGACCTGCTGCACGAAGTCGACGATGTCGGCCGCGTCGCGAACCTGGGAGATGACGGCGTCGTTGAGGTCTACGAAGGCCATGATCGGTTGGCGGTTGGCGGTTGGCGGTCGGCGGTAGAACACGGATGTGCAGCGATGGCGGTTCTCCCGCCAACTGCCAACCGCCAACCGCCAACCGGCCTACGCATCCAGCACCGCAATCGTAGCCCCATCGCCACCTTCGTTATCCGCGCCCGGTCTCCACGATTTCACCGCCGGATGTTTGCGCAGATGTTCGCGAATCGCTTTGCGCAACGTGCCGGTGCCGAAGCCGTGGATGATGCGCACCGCCTGTTTTCCTTCGAGCAGCGCCCGATCGAGGAACTTGTCGGATTCTTCGAGCGCGTCGTCGACGCGCTGGCCGATGAGATTGAGCTCCGCGGAGACCGGTGCGACGTCCGACGAGGAGCCCCTCACCCCGGCCCTCTCCCCGCTGGGGCGGGGAGAGGGGGATGAAGATTTCGAGACGAGGTCCCGCGTCTCCACGGTCATTTTCCGTCCGTTAACGTTAAGCACCGCTTTGTTGCCATCGATCGAGACGACTTCGCCGGTGACTTTGAACTTGCGATGCTCCGCTTTGTCGCCGGTGTGCACCTGGCGCTGCTCTTCGGGGATGAACTCCATCGCTTTGTCGACGACTTTGGTGACGGTGCGCAGGACCTCGGTCGCATTCACAGAAGCGCGCGCTGCGCGATCCATGTCGCGCAGATTCTTGATCTCGTTCGCGAGCTGACGCGAGACGTCATCGCGCAGCCGCTCGAGCTCTTCGCGATACGTGGCGCCGAGGCGTAGGCGTTCTTTTTCGAGCGCCGCCGATTTCTCCTGCATCGTTTTGCGCTCGGACTCGATCGACTTCTGCATCGTTGCGAGCTCGTCCTGCTGCGCGACGATCTCCGCCATCTTCTTCTGCAGCGTTGCGAGCAGATGATCGGTCTCGCCGTAACGCTCGCCGAGTCGTTCGCGCGCGCTGGCGATGATCGAGTCGGGGAGGCCGATGATCGTCGCGACTTCGATTGCGCGCGAGCGTCCCGGGATGCCGGTGATCATGCGATAGGTCGGCTGTCCGGTCGCGGCATCGAATTCCATCGACGCATTCAGGATGCGCTTGTCATTCACCGCGAAGCTCTTGAGCGCGGAGAGATGTGTCGTCACGACGACGAGCGCGTCGTTGCCGAGGAGATGTTCGATGACCGACGCCGCGAGAGCCGCGCCTTCTTCGGGATCCGTTCCCGATCCGAGCTCGTCGAGCAGCACCAGTGATTTCTTCGTCGCGCGGCCGAGGATGCGCTTGAGGCGCACGAGGTACGCGGAGAAGGTCGAGAGATGTTCGAGCACGCTCTGGTCGTCGCCGATCAGCACGTGCAGCGCATCGACACACGGCAGCACGGTGCCGTCCGCGGCAGGGACGGGGAGTCCGCTCATGCCCATCGCGACGAGCAGCCCCGCCGTCTTCAGCGCGACCGTCTTGCCGCCCGCGTTCGGACCGCTGATTACGAGCGCGGAAGTCTGCGGGTCGAGATCGATCGTGAGTGGAACGACTTTGCGGATGTTGTCTTTATTGGGCGGCGCTTCGCCGAACGCATCGTGCCGCGCGGAGGCGAGCCGCTCGTCCAGCAGGGGATGCCGTCCGTCGAGGACGTGCAGCTCGCGATTCGCGGAGAAGGTCGGACGCGAGCCGCGAATGAGGTCGTGGAAGATCGCGCATGCCTGCAGTGCATCGAGCTCGCCCGAGACTTCGATCGCGGCGACGATGCGGTCTTTGTCGTCGAACAGCGTCTGCGAGATGAAGCGCGTGATGCGTGCGATCTCCTCGCGCTCCTGGATCAGGAGATCGGCCAGATCGTTGTTCAACTCGATCGCCGCCATCGGTTCGATGAAGAACGATGCGCCGGAGCCGGACCGCTCGTGCAGGATTCCCGGCACGGCGTTGCGATTGTCGCTGCGCACTGGAATGCAGTAGCGATCGCCGCGCATGACGACGAGCGGCTCCTGAATCGCGTCGGCGTTGCGATTCATCACGTCGCTGAGCGTGCGCTGAATCGACGCGCGCTTCGCGTGGATCTTGTTGCGGATCGCGCGCAGCTCGGCCGATGCTTCCTCGCGCAGCTTGCCCTCGCGCGTGAAGTATTTGTTCGTCTTCGTCAGCAGCTCGCCGAGATCGGAGATGCCTTCGGCGATCGCGCGGAGCCGCATGAACCCATCGACGCGATGAAGGGTCTCGCGCATCGCCTGCGTTGCACGCACCGCGCGCACGACGTGCCACGACTCTTCGATCTCGAGAACGGTCTCGCGCGCGAAGAGGGGAGCGAGGTCGTCGAGTCCCGCGAGCGGAAGATTGCCTTCGGTGTGGAAGAAGCGAACCATCTCGCCGAGGTCGGCCTGCGCGCGCTCGCAGTCCTCGAGCTTCGCCAGCGGACGCCGGCGCGCGATCGCTTCTTTTCCCGGAACGCTCTTCGCTTCCAGGGCGATGAGCGTGAGAACGCGGTCGAATTCGAGTGTGGAGAGGGAGTCGGGCGTCACGTCGGGAGCTACATGTCTTCGAAATGAAGTGCTATTCCGCGCCGCCGGAGCGTAAGCTTCTTCCATCATGAAAGCCTTCGCCTTTGTAGGCATCGCCGTTTTCGTGATCGTCTCGGCGGCGTCGGCTCAGCCGAATCCGTGCAGTCCGGCCCGCGGCCCGGAGCCGATCGATGTTCCGGGACCCATGCCGAGCAAGAGTGCCAAAGGGATGCGGATCACGTACTGGATCGGAGGTCTTCGCCGTTCGGATCTGATCGCGTGTGCCGAAGTCGACGGGGTGCTTCTGACGATTCTCAATGCAACGCGTCGACGGGCGGAAGGAGACGGATCTCGTAAGCCATACCCATGGGAAAACTACTTCGACCAATACACGGATCTGCGCTGGAAGTGGGTCGGCTCCGCGAGGAGTGGCGGCCGCGACGTGGCGCCCGGGGGGATCGGCGATCTGACGGTGCGTTGGGAAAACCGATTCGACCGCTATGCGCGAAGACATGACATCGAAAGTTGGCTGGCTGCGAATTTCGCGAAGGGCGCCAAGGTCAATCTCGCGGAGACGGCTTCCGGACCCTTCGAAACGATCGTAGTTCGGGACGGATGGGACGTACATGGACAAGTAGAGCGGGAGTTTCGCGAAACGGCGCAGACGACGATTCGCAATGCGTTGAACGCGGAGTTTCGAAAAGAACGACCGGATCGACAGTTCGTTGCGAAACTCGAAAGCCTGTCATCGAACCTGCAGACCTACAGTGCTGCTGCGACAGGCGGCGTCGTGAAAGAGATCTTTTCGGACCAGCGCCTCCGCGATGCGATTCCACAGCGGTGAACCACAAACAAAAAAGGACCCGCGGTTTCCCGCGAGTCCTTTCGTGAACGATCTTCAGGAAATCAATAGCCGGTCCGGCGTTCCTCGGCAAGCTTACGCAGCACTTTCTTACGCGCTGCAATGGCTTTCCGCTTCCGCTTGGTGCTCGGCTTCTCGTAATGCTGGCGCTTCTTCAGCTCGGAGAGAATCCCCGACTTCTCACACTTGCGTTTGAACCTGCGAAGTGCATTCTCGAAAGTCTCATCTTCTTTGACGTGTACGAGAGGCATCCCCCAATCTCCCCCCCTTCTTTCTTTGAGCTGGTGGCTAGCGGGCTACCTGTGGGCATCCCCATTCTAGGGGTGGCTACCGGGCCGGTCAACGCACCGGAACGATAACCGCTGCTTCCGGGAAGCTTGAACCCGCCGCCATGCCTCGCGATTCCGCAAACTCTGTGAACTCTTCTAAATGTCTGATAATAAAATAGATGTTGTCTCAGACGAGAAGGCGCTCGACTCGGGCGATGATCGCGTCGATCGCCACCAGATTCTCTCCGCCCTCCGGAATGATGAGGTCGGCGTACCGTTTCGAAGGCTCGACGAATTCTTCGTGCATGGGACGCACGGCGCCGACGTATTGCTCGACTACGGACTCCACCGTTCGGCCGCGCGCGCTGATGTCGCGCATCAACCGGCGCACGAAACGGATGTCGGCGGGAGTGTCGACGAAGAGTTTGATGTCGATCCGCTTGCGCAGCTCCGGCTCGGCGAGCACGAGGATGCCTTCGACGATGACGACCTTGCGCGGCTGGACGCGCTGCGTCTCTGTTTTTCTCGCGTACGCCGCAAAGTCGTAGATCGGAACTTCGACCGCCGAGCCTTTCGTCAAAACGTCGAGGTGCCGCGCGAGGAGCTCCGTCTCCAGCGAGTCGGGATGATCGAAGTTGATGTGATGGCGCTCTTCGAGCGAGAGCTCTTCGAAGTCGCGATAGTACGAGTCGTGCGAGATCCACTCGATGCGATCGCGTCCGACGCGATCGTAGATCGCGCGTGCGAGCGATGTCTTTCCCGAGCCTGTTCCTCCGGCGATGCCGACGATGATCGGATGCTTCACCCTCCGGTCTGCTCCTCGTATTCGGCTTCGGTGAGGAAGTCGGATACATCGTCGTTGCCGCAGGTGTTGCAGACCACGGTCGCGAGCTTGCCGTTCACGTATTCGAATTGATACGTCGGCGTTTCACACTGCAGGCAGATGAGGTACTCGGGCTCGTCCATGTAGGAAAGTTTAGCTCTTCAGTTCATCCTCCGCGAAGACGGAGGATAGACTCAACGATGTTTAACGCGACCCAATGCGCGGCACGATGAACTTCGCTCCGTTGTCGGAGTTCTCGATCACCGACGCATACACGTGCGTCTTGCGCTCCAACGTCTCGACGACGACGGAGAATCCTTCGCCTTTCGTGATCAGCGGGAAGAGCGACTGCACCGAGGTGTGGACGACCGAGCCGCCGCTGACGCGCACGCGCGTCACGGCGAGATCGCGTCCGGGAATTCGCTGCAGCGCGAGAACGAAGTCCGCATCGTGATCGCTGAAGTTCACGAGGCCGACATTGGTGCGGAACGAGTCGCTGAATGCGAGACCGTCGAGCACGCGGATGGGAAACCAGGTCTCGTTCGCGTACGACGGGATCGGCTGCAGCGGCGACGCCTCGGTGCCGCGGATCGCGTATGCATTGGCGCGCACACGCAGCGGACGCCGCGACGTGATGCGCAGCGGCGAGAGTGCGGTCTCGAGTCCGAACAACTGGCTGACGATGTCGCCGTAGCGCTGCACTTCGCCGGGCGACATCGTGAAGGAAACCGGAAGTGAATCGGGTGAAGTGGCGAGCTCGATCGCGACGTCGTTCGGCAACGAGCTTTCATTCACGAGCTCGACGTCGGTGTGCCACACGATCCTCGTCGGTCCCAGGATGGTCCCGGCGATCGGCACGATCGTCGTCACTTCCTGCGCTCCGGCCGCGGCCGAGAGGGAGAGAAGCACGAACAGCAGACCAGCCCGTATCACGCGTCGTAGACGTTTGTGATTATGTGGGAGTTTCAAACGAAATGCGGACGGAGAACGCGAGTGCCGACCACGAGCACCTTTTGTAGCGGTGTGAGGGAGAGGCGTTTGCGGATGGCGACGAGCGGATCTTTGCGCAGTTTTGCCAGCACAGTGGCGTAAACGCCGCCCATCAAAAGCGTGGGAAAACGCGCGTCGAAGTCGAGCTCGCGAAGCAGCGGCTCCGCATCGTGGAAGTACTGCTCGGCACGCTCGATCTGAAACTCGATGAGACTGCGCATGCGATCGGTCTCGGCACGCGCGACGAGATCGCGCTCTTCGACGCCGAACCTGCGGAGCTCTTCGGCCGGAAGGTAGACGCGGTCGCGCGTGAGATCGTCGCCGATGTCGCGCGTGACGTTCGTGAGCTGCAGCGCGGTCGCGAGGCTGCGCCCGTGCTCGAGCGCGGCAGGGGAGCGATAGCCGAAGATGGCCAGGGAAATGTCCGAGATCGAAGAAGCAACGAGCTCACAGTAGTGCAGCAGTTCGGCGAACGTCTCGTAGCGCGTCTTCACCATGTCCTGACGACAGCCGTCGATGAGCGCGAGGAACGCGCTCTTCGGGATCGCGAAGTGCTGCAAAGAATCGGCGAGCGCGATCGTGATCGGATGCGTGGGCTGTCCTGCATAACAGGCGTCGAGCTCGCGCTGCCAGTCATCGAGGGCAATCGCTTTTGTGGGGCCGGCGGCTTCGCCGGCCGTGACACCGGCCGCCGGGCCGGCGGCGACACGGCGGGCCGGCGGCCCGCCCCACGGATCGATGTCTTCGTCCGCGATGTCGTCCGCGATGCGGCAGAACGCGTAGGCCGCGTAAACCGCGCGCCGTTTCGCGGCGGGCAGAAATCGAAAACCGACGGAGAAGTTCGCGCCGTGCTTGTGCGTGATCGCGCGGCAGTGCGCGTAGGCCTCGCGGATCGTCAACGTTTCACCTCGCCGAGGGGCGGCACTTTCATCTCCGTGTCGCGCGA
>Ga0075418_10006191_pt1 | contig 13498 bp, 10 predicted proteins | sample SoiMetdeltSBSDD2_FD_81776 | JGI IMG/M metagenome (GOLD analysis project Ga0075418, IMG submission 81776) | Bulk soil microbial communities from a Populus tree surrounding site in Tennessee, USA - Soil MetaG P. deltoides SBSDD2 | ecosystem: Environmental > Terrestrial > Soil > Tree plantation...
GAGCTGCAGCTCGACCTCGGTGTTGCTGCTGCGACGCAAGCTGCCGATCTCGACACCGAGATCGACCAGACGCACGCCCGACGCATCCTTCCACGCTTCGAGGACGAGCACCGAGCCTTCGCCGCGCCAGGCAGGTCCGGCGCCGCCCGGGCGATGATCGTGCACCCACGCGAAGGGAATGGCGATGTCGCGCGGCGCCGCGAGCGCTCGCGCGCCGCCGGCCATGGCCGCCACCACTTCGAACGACGGCGTGACCTTCCACACGTCGTTGCGGCGGCGCATGGTGAGCAAGAGATTGCCATGGTGATCGGCGTCGACCGACGTCGCCTCCATGGGCAGGTCCATCGCCGCCTCCCAGGCGAGGCGTCCGTCGCGCCACGCGAGACGCACCAAGCGATGATTGCCGGAGTCGCCGACGAAGACCTGATCCGTGCACGCGCCATCGGCTCGACCGATGGCGACGGTGCGCGGCGAGAGGAACTCCGAATTCCCCGGGCCGCGCGAGCCGAACTCGTGCAGCTTCACCAGGCGATCGCCTTCGGCAGCGAAGACGCCGATGCGGTGCTCGCCGGCCTCGACCACCAGGACGCGATCGTCGTCCGCGACGAGTGGCGTGCCGCCGTCGTGCACCGCCACGTCCATCGGCTGCACCAAGCCGTCGACATGGCTCACGTACACGAGCCGCGGCTCGGCGCCGCTTCGATCCAGCCGCAGCACGACCAGCCGCCCCTCGGTGCGGTCGGTCACGAACAGCCGGCCGTCGGGGGCGAATGCCAAACCGCGCGGTTCACCGAACGCGATCGGCATGTCGGCGCTGGCGAAAGCACGTGGTGCGTCGCCCGGGGCGCCGTAGAGCAGGCGCTGCCAGCGAGCGTCGCTCGTCACCGCGATCCAATGCGATTCGACCCATGGGAAGCGATCGTACACATCGACCGTTCCGTAGAGCGCGCTGCCGGCGGGCTCGGCCAGGAGATCGCGGTCCATCAGCCGGCGCGCCTCGGCGCGGGTGAAGACGTCGACCCCGTGCTCGGGCGCCAACGACCGCGCCATGAAAGACTCCGCCGCGGCGCTCGACCAGAGCAGCGTCAGCATCCAGAACACGCAGGGCTTACGCATACAGCCTCCCTCGTCGGCCTCAGAACGGCCAGGTGAAGCCCGTCTCGAACACGTTCGCCGCGAAGCTCTTGGAGTCGAAGTAGCGCTCGAACTTGACGTCGAGCACCACGCCGCTTGCCCAGGTCGCCAGGTCGAAACCGGCGAAGGGCACGCTGAGCTTGACCCCGAAGAGATCGGAGGCGAAGTCGTCGAGCTTGTAGTCGGCGGTGAGATAGCCGTCCACACCGTCCGCGCTCTCGTAGAGATCGCGTTGGAAGGAAGCCGCCGACTGCAGGTGATGGCGATAGCGATAGCGCACGATCAGGTGATCGCCGACATATTGATTCAGGTGCGCATCGAAGGTGCCGGCCTGCACTCCCCAATCGTCGCTGTACCAGCGGCCCGAGACCGACACGGAGGCGCGGCTGGCAAAATAGTGATCGTATTGCCCGAACAAGGATCGGCGGAAGCGCCGCTCCGGATGACGCTCGGAGCGCAGCTCGCCGCCGGCATACACTCGCCGATACGGATTGCTCTGGAAACCGTGCACCCAGGCGCCTTCGAAGCCGAGCGTCGCGCGCGCGCGTTGCGACACGGTCTGCGTCCACACACAGGTCAGATCCTCGGTGAAACGCTCGTGCTCCGTGGCCACGACGCCCTCGTGCGGCTCCGGCGCGATGGTGTCGAACCCATGCGACAAGCCGACGGCGAGGTTGGTGTTGCCCTCCCGGAAGTCGTGCGCCAGCCCGAGACCCAGCTGCCGGCCGATGTAGTCGCCCTCGTGGCTGTAGTAGGCGGAGCCGGTCGTGCGCATGCGGCCGGCGTCGGGGGTCCACTCCACTTGGCCGTTCAGCTCCTGGCGCAGCTTGGCATATCCCTGCTTGGAGAGCTCGGCGCTCGCCACCGGTCGCGACGCGGCCGTGATCGCGTCGACGTTCTCCTGCGATCCCGGCAGACCCGGGAGCGGCGGCAGCACGACGCGATCGAGCGCGGCACGGACGGTCGTGCGCCATTCGCGTTGCATCGAGTGCAACCATTCGACGGTGTAGGTCTCGACGCGATTGTCCTCGGTGTCGCTGAAGGTGTGCGCGCCGGCGGTGATGCGCTCTTCCGCATGTGCCGTCGATGTCCACAACACGAGAACCACCACCCAAGCGTGTCGCCGCATCGTCGCGCTCCTCCGAGGGCCTGTCGCCCGCTAGTTGCAGGCGCAGCCGCCGCCCATCCCTTGCACCCCGCCCATCGCGCCTTCGCGCGTCGACAGCATCTTGCGTTCGCTCGCAGCCTCCCAGCGCACCGCGGCCGGATCCATGATGCGATCGGCGAGATGCTGGCGCTGGTAGGGTTTGACGTGCGCGCATCCCGCGAGCGCGATCAGGACGCAGGTGCCGAATCCGACTGCGAACATCCGCAACGCGAGCCGCCACTCCGTCCTCGGCGTCATTCCGTCACCCCGCGTCGATTGATCTCGGCGCGCAATGCCGCGGCGCCGTCGTGGACGCGCACGCCTTGGCGCACGATCTTGCCGTCCGGACCCACCAGCACCTGCCACGGCAACGCCGGGATGGCGAAGCGATCGGCGATCTGTCCCTCTGGATCGAGCACGACACGTTTTGGCAACGCGACGCGAGCGGCGAAGCGTTCCAGCGCTTCACGTTCCGCATCCACGTTCACCGCCAGCACCACGAGGTCGTCGACCTCGCGTTCCAGCGCACAGAGCCGCGGCAGCTCGCTGCGGCAGGCCCCGCACCAGCTGGCCCAAAAATCGAGCAACACGAATCGACCGCGAAACTGAGCCAGCTCGACGTGTTCTCCCGCTCGCGTCGCGGCGCGAAAGTCCGGCGCCTTGCCGGCGGCGGCCGGCAAGGCCCAGGCCCCACACACGAGCAACGCCATCAGGATGCCGCGACTCATCGGTACTGCGCTCCCAGATCGACCCACACGGTGAAGAAACGCTGCTCCGCGCTGCTCAGCGCCTCCGCACCTTGAGGATGCGGCGGCTGTCCCGAGGCGCTGCCCAGGGCGCGCAGCACGTCGATGAGCCGGCTGCGGCGCGAGAATCCCGGGTCGACGACGGTGCTGCCCATCATCCCCTCCATGCCGCCGGCCAAGGTGAGATACGCGCGCGGATACGTTTCGTTGGTCATGGTGTCGGTGACCGCCACCATGCTCAGGTCGAGATTCGCCGCGGCTTGGACGGTGTCGATGACGGTGACGCCATTGACCACCCGGGGTGTGTACGACGGCTGATGGCAGCTCGTGCACTTGGCCTCGACGATGGGCTGCAAGGTCTCGATGAAGTTCACGACCTCGCGTTGCGCCACCGGCACGTCGAGATCCGTCGCCGGCCGTGCGAGCGCCAAGGTGTTCAGATTGGCCGTCGTGCCGCGCGGGCCGTGGCAGCCGGCACAGCCGAGGAACTGCTCGCCCGGCCGCGCATAGATCCAGTTGCGCTTCGTCACCATCGAGCGGCCCTGGGCATCGAGCAGGTTGAACGACAGCGGCATGTTCGCCGGCACGCGGATGTGGAACGAGCCGTCGGTCTCGACGGGAGCGGTGCCGAGGATGCGCTTGCGCTCGAACTCCGTAGTCGAAATGCCGCGCGGGTCTCCCGGCATCGTGGGAATCGCCTCGATGACCATGACTTCGGCCACGTCGCCCGGTTGCGGCCGCTCCTGCCCGTCGCCGGTCTGGCGGTTGAAGATGCTGCTCACATGGAAGACGCCGGTCGTGGCCCCGAGGTCGAGCGTCGATGCGATGACGGGCGGTCGTGCGTGCGGCGCCACCAGCTGCGCGTCGTATTCCTGCGTCGTCGGATCGTTGTACAGGAACGTGAGGATGGAGATGGTCTCGTTGCCGGCGTCGTCGGCCACGACTTCGAAAGTGTAGAGGCCGTAATCGGCTTCTTCCTCGTCGATCTCTTCCTCGCTCATCGCGCCCTCGCCGAAAGGCAAGGTGTAGGACACGACGAAACGATTGGCGCCGATCCAGCGCGGGTACTTGAAGGCACCGCGGAGGAAAGGCGGTCCGTCGAGCTCGATGTCGGTGGTGAGCGTCGCGATCAGGTCCGGCGCGGGCGGATCGTCATGCGTGCCCTCGAGGCGCAGCAGAGCGATTCTCCCCGCGTCCCCGTTCACCTCGTTGGAGAGGATCGTCACCAACCTGCCGTCGGGCACCACTTCCGGGTGGAAGAAATTGAGACCGTGGTTGCCGAAGAGATGGAAGGTGCCGCTGCCGTCCGGATTGGTGGCGAACAGCGGGAAGCGGTTCTGGGTGCCGTGGTGATCCCAGCGCGTGTAGGCGATCCGGCCACTCGGCAACAAGAACGGATCGAAATCATCGCTCATATTATAAGACACTTGCTGCATGCCGCTGCCATCGGCGTTCATCACGTGCAGCACCTCGGCCATGCTGCGGTTGTACTCATCCAGGTGCCCGGGCCGATTCGAGGTGAAGGCGATGCGCCCGTCGGGCAGATAGAAGGGATCGAAGTCGTCGCCGTCCCGACCTTGCGCGTCCGTCCCGCTCACCTTGCGCAGGCCCGTGCCGTCCGTGTGGATCTCCCAGATGTTGCGCGGCGCACCAGGCGACTGCGCCATCGAGAACAACACCTTGTCACCCTCGAACGACACGCACGGATCCTGGATCGAAGCGCTCGTGAACTGCGTCAGCGGCCGGATCTCGCCATCGGGCGAGATCGGCACCAGGAGATAGAGGTTCGACGCCGCACGCGTGCGATTCAGAGTCTCTTCGGCGCTCGCCTTGACGAACACCAGCATCTCGGTGCTTTGCTCGCCGCCGATCAGGTCTTCCGGGGCCGAACCTCGGCAGCCCAGACTGCCGGTCAATGCGGTGACGAGGACGAGGGACGTCTTGGAGCGAGACAGCTTCATGGCCCTTCTCCCGTGTCGAATGCATTCGCAGCGCCGAGAGGGCGGTGGAACGCCAGTCCTGCGCTCCACTGCATGTATCCCAGGAGACCACTGTGGTCCTGTTGCTGGTCGACGGCGCCGAGGGCACGCGCTTCGAAGCGCAGTGCGACGTCACGGCGCAAGTGCAGCTGCACACCGCTTCCGGCGTGCAAGACGAGCTTGGTGACGGTGTCGGCATTGAGTGCGGTGCCCGCGAACACTTGGATCGTGCCCAAGCCAGCGACAAGGTAAGGCCGCAGGCGCCCCTGGGCGAACACCGGCACCACCGCACCCAGGTGATGCATCGCCGCGTGCGTGCCACTGCTCGGCGTATGCGCCAAGGTCGCCTCGAGACCGAGCTGGCTCGTGGCTTGGAAACCGAGATGGAAATTGTAGAGCGGGTCCTCACCGAGCTGTCCCGCCGTGACGCCGAAGGTGATCTTGGGCACGAACGGGTCCCGTTCGGGCACGAACGTCACGGCTTCGGGCACGACCGCTGTCTCGGCCGGCGCCGCGGGTGCAACCAACATCCAACCCAACGTCCCCGCGAGCAGTCTCGAGCGACGCGTCACGGCGCCTCCTCGGGGGTGACCCACTGCAGCAGCGTCTGGTAATCCGGATCGCGGAGGTCGGCGAATATCGCGCCGCCTCCGTGCACCAAACCCCCGGACGCGACGTCGAGCGGCTTGCGCAGCAACGGGCTCTGCGGCGGATCCCACGGCGTCACGTGGCCACCGACCGCGATGAAGTCGGCTTGCGGAAACGCCCCCCCCGAGAGCAGCAACTGTCCCGAGCCTTGCCCGCCGTGACAACCGACATTCGAGCAACCACGTTGTTGCAGAATGGGTTCGATCTCGGCGGCGAAGATGCCGTAGTCCAGCGACACTTCGGGGCCGCCCCCCGGTGCGGTCGGGTCGGCGCCGCGTCCACACCCGATTCCCGCGCAGAGGGCGAGACAACCGAGCGCGAGATGCCGGCGGTGCCACGCGACACGCCGCTCCGCATCGACACCGATGTCATGCGTACGCGGCCTCATCGCGTCCCCCCTGGAATGGCACGCCCGCTGGCGCGGCGACTCACCCGACTCGCGGCGTCGTTTGTCGAGCAAGAGCCGTGCGCGCGACGAAGGGACGATCCAATGCGACGTGGGCAGGCACGCCCGGCGAGTTGCCGGTGCGCCTGGAAGTCATCGACGGAAACATTGCGGCGCGTTACTGCCGCATCACGCAAAGCAGCCCATGCACTCTGCGGACTGACCCAGTGGACCGTGCAGCCTGGTCAACGGGACGAGGGGGATGGGGCTTCGAGCGCGTAGAGGGTGTAGAAGTACGGCCCTGGGCGTGACAGTCCAAGGTTCGGGATCGTCGTGGTGCGCAAGGGTCGCCAATGGCGGTTGCGGCTCACTTGTCCCGCGAAGCGTGCGGGCTCGTGCGCACGGTCGATGACGAAATCACAGGCACCGAGATCGAGGAATGCTCCGGAGACCAGCATCGCGTCGTATCCCATGCTGTCTTGTAATGCCTGCGCCCGCGGCTCGATGAGGCCGCCCAAGTCCAGCACTCGCACCTGTCCGTAGTAGCCGACGACTCCGATGTCGGGGGTGGCGACGACCGCCGTGCCGGTCGCGCGCGATCGCACTTCCTGCACCAGCGGCACCAGCGCCGGGCGCAATGCCCGCGAGTAATCGCGCGTCGCCGGCAAGACGCGCACCGCGCTCACGCAGGCGCTGGCGGCGAGAGCCGCGACGCACACCGTGACGGCCGCCGGCAGCGATGCACCGCACAAGGCGCGCCAAGCGACGAAACCCGCGAGCGTGAGGCATGGCAACGCCGGGAGCAGATAGCGTGGCTGCACCTGGACATCGAGGCAAGCGTAGGTCGCGACCAGCAGGAGCGCGAAACCAACCGGCGGCGCGAGCGGGTGCCGCCGCCAGGCGAGGCGCAAGCCGCGTCGCAGTCCCCAGAACAACGCCAGCACCAGGCCGACTGCCTCGATGGGATGCGCGAGGCTCACGAGCTCTGCGCAGCGTCCCAGGACTGCGACACCTTTCCCGAGCGACGGCCCGGCGGATTTGGCGCTCACCGTATCCGGCAGCACGTGACCCACTCGCCACCAGGCGAATCCCACCCACAGTGCACACACTGCCACGCAGAGCGGCAGCCAGGTCCGTAAGCGCTGCATGCGCTCGGACGAGGCGAGATCCATGCAGAAGAACAATCCGATGAGGAGAACGAACTCGGGTCGCACCAGCCAGGCAGCGGCGAGGACGAGCCCGAGCCCGACATCGCGCCAACCGCCGCGCGGGCGCGCACGCAGCTCGAACGCGCCGAGCACCACGAGCAGCGCGCAGGTGGATTCCATGCCGTTCGGGGCATGGCGCACGAGCCAGAGGTTGCCCGCCCAGGCGATGCTCGCCGCCGCGGCGAAGTTGCCGCCGCCCAAACACCGCCGCGCGTGCAGCGCGAACAACCAGACGGCGAACCCACCGCATGCGACACTCAAGAGTCGGGCCGCGAGCTCACTCGCACCGAATAATGCGAGCAGCAGAATCCACAGCGGGCTCGTGGCGCCGAGAGACGGCTCGCCCGGATTGAAGGCGAGAGTTCCTGCTGCGCGCAGGTTGCGCGCGTACTGCAAGTGGATGAACGTGTCGTCCATGAGCGAATCGCGATAGGCGAGGACACCGAGCGCGTAGACCAGAAAGGCGAGGCAAAGCCACAGGATCGAGGACGAGCGACTCACGCGGCGCTCCTCGGGTGGGAGGCGGCGACATCCGCCAGCAGACTCGCCAGCTCTCCGGCTTGCGCCGGACGTTGGAAGCGCGGCAACGCGCCGGATCGAAAGCGCTGTGCCAGCGCGCCGCTCTGTTTGGCCGCATGCAAGTCCAGGAGCGCCGACGCGATCGCTTCGGTGTCCGTGGGCCCGACGACGATGCCACAGCCGAGCTCGCGTACCAACGTCGCCGCTTCGGATTCGGGCACGAGCGCCAGGATGGGCCGCTCGGCGCCGAGATACTCGTAGAGCTTGCCCGGCACGAGACCGGCGTAACGCTCCGATGTATGCTTCAGCAACACCAAGACGTCGGCCTGCCGCATGCTGGCGATGGCCGCAGCGTGCGCGACGTAGCCACGCACGTGCACGCAATCCTGCAACCCCAGATTTCGCACCAACTCATCGTTGTCCGATTCACGAGCGCCGACGAGCTCGAGCTCGATCTGGCCGCGCAGCTCGGGGTGGCGGGCGAACACGAGCTGCAGCGCACGCAACAAGCCCGCGGCCGAGCGGGTGAGCGTCAGCATGCCGGTGTGCGCCAGTCGCAGGGTCCCTCCTGGACGCGACTCGGCGGCGCCCAAGGTGAAGTCCTCCGGATCGTAACCGTTGCGGATCAAGTGGACGCGTACGTTCGCGGGCGCGCGCTGGCGCAGGAGGTCCTGCAGCCATGTCGTCGTCGCCACGACACCGTTGGCACGAGCGAGCACCCTGCGCTCGAGCGCTGCATGCCGGCGCCGATGCCATGCGGTCGGGGGTCGGAGCAAGTGCAATCCCACCCACGGATCCCTGAAATCGGCGACCCACGGCCGGGCCATGCGAGGGCCGAGACGCAGCGCGACCAGATGATTGGTGTCGGGCGGGCCGCTCGACAGGATGACGTCGGGCGGATCCTCTTGCAGCGACTCGGCCGCACGCAGCGCGAACGGGAGCCAACCGATGTAGGAGTCCGGGATCAGGAACCACTCGGAGACGCGGCGCAAGCCGCCGAACCCGCGCGACGAGCGCTTGTCGCCGGGCGTGTCGGCGCGCAATCGCCGCAGGATGCCGAGCCCGCTCGCGGCCGCGGTGCGTAACACGCGCGTCGACTGCGGCAAGTCCGAGAGCAGCGATTCATCGCGCATCCAATAGTCTTCGGCCCGACCACACAGCACCGTCGTGCGCCAGCCGTGGGTGTCCAAGTACTTGACCCACTTGGTGACGCGTTGCACACCGCCACCGCCCATCGGCGGGAAGAAATGCGACACGAGCAACAGGTGCCTCACGATCCGACCCTCCCCAACAGAGGGAAGCGACGGGAGGCCCAATCGAGCCACGGTGCGCGAAACTCGAGACGCAATACCTCGTGCTCGCGCGCACCGAAGCTCGCCTTGAACGCGTGCACGCCCGGCAAGCCGGCACTGCCGCCGAAGTTGTAGAGGCGTGGGCCCTGAGCGTCCCTGCAACCGGCTTCGAGCGCGCGCCAGTGCAGGAGATTGTTCGGTGCATCGGCCCAGGCATCGGGCCGTGAGACGTTCCCCCAGTTCATGATCTGACCACCGCCGCTTAGGTTGAGGAGCGCTGCGATGGCGAGGCCCTCGCGCTCGGCGATCCAGACTTGGACGCCATCCATCCCGGCAAGAGCGGAGAAGAGTGAATCGGGCAGCGGATGGCGAACGCCGAAGCGAGGCAACGCCGAGCGGTAGAGTGACGCATAAATGTGGAGTGCAGCGGCATCGCGACCGCAGCGCACCTGCACGCCCGCCTTTTCGGCCTTGCGGATCTTGTTGCGATTCTGTGACGTGAAGGCCTGTTGGAAAAGTGTCTGTGGATCTTCGGGGAGATCGAGGACCTGACAGGTTTCGCGCCAACTCCGCCAGCGCGGCGTGTCCTGCACCAGTCGCGCGGTCGAGCCGTCGAAATCGTGCACGCGCACGAGGGCCAATTTGCGCTCCCCGCCGAGCGCGACCATGGCCTGCGCCAGCGCCACGGCCGCCGCTGCGTGCCGCGCCAGGACGCCGCCGTACGTGCCGAGCGGTCCGGCGTAGAGCCGCAACAGCCGCAGTCGCCGCACCGCCGCAAATGCACACGCACCCTGCACGACCCCCGCGGCGTCGCGCGCCACCAGCGCGAACGGCCGGTAGCGCGGCCAAGCGCGCTGCACCACGTCATGCCAGGCCGCGGTGTGAAAGAACGAGGACGGTTGCAGTGTCGCGAGCGCCGCGAGCGAGGCTTCGGCCGCGACGTGCAGCGCGGGGCCCGGGGCGGGTGCGATTCGATCAGCGGGCATAGTAGCGCAGGAGCTTGCGCACCGCCTCCACGACGTCCGCCACGTCCGAGTCGGACATCGAGGGGTACAGCGGCAGCGACAGACATTGCGCTGCGAATTGCTCGGTGCGTGGCAGCGGCCGGCGCAGCTCCAGACTGCGTCCCGCCGGCTGTTGGTGGTAGGGAATGAAATGCACGCTGGGAACGATGCCCTCGGCGCGCAGCGCGCCGGCGAAATGATCACGCCCCACGCGCAGGCCCTCGGTGCGCAACCGCACGACGTAGAGATGCCAGGCATGCAACGCCCCCGACCGCGTCACCGGCAACAGCAGGTCGCGCTCGGTGGCGAAGGCCTCGGTGTACATCGAGGCCACGCGCGCGCGCGCGTCTCGCAATGCCTCGGCGCGCTGCAACTGCGACAAGCCGAGCGCCGCTTGCACGTCCGTCATGTTGCACTTGTAACCAGGCAGCTCGATCTCGTAGTACCAACTGCCTTGATCGGTGTAGCGCTTCCAGGCATCTCGTTGCATGCCGTGATAGCCGAGCAGGCGCACACGCTGGGCGAAGTCGGCGTCGCGGCAGGCGAGCAGGCCACCCTCCCCCGTGGTGATGCATTTGGTGGCGTAGAAGCTGAAAGCGGTGATGTCGCTCACGGTGCCGATGCGCTGGCCGTCGTGTGCGGCGCCGAACGCATGCGCCGCGTCCTCGACGCACACGATGCCACGGCGGCGGCAGATCTCCAGCAGCTCGGTCAACCGAGAGGGGTGTCCGGCGTAGTCGACGGGCATCAGCGCGCGTGTGCGCGGCCCGAGCAGCGCCTCCACCTCGCCGGGGTCGAGACCGAAGCTGTCGAGCTCGATGTCGGCCAGGACCGGTTCGGCTCCCACATGGCGAATGACGTGCACCGTGGCCGGAAACGTCAGCGCCGGCACGATGACCTCGTGCCCGGGACCGATCTCCGCCGCGCGCAGCGCCAGGAACAGTGCCGCCGTGCACGAACTCAGCGCCACGGCATGCGGGGTGCCGAGCCATGCGGCGCACGCCGACTCGAATTCGGCCGTGACCGGGCCGAGCGTCAGCCAGCCACCGCGCAACACCGCGGTCACCGCCGCGATGTCGGCCTCGGACAGCGCCGCCTGGAAGAACGGCACCGGCGCGCCATCGCGCACCGGAGTCCCGCCTTCGAGCGCCGGCAAGGCTGCGGACATGGATCCTCCGCGAGGTGGCGCTTCAGCGAATGACGGCCAACGGCGTCACCTTCGTGCCCGCATCGTTGGTGACATGGATCAAATACACGGAGCTCGCCGCTTCGAAGAAAGCCACACCGCTCGTGCTGTTGTTGACGATGATGCGCAGATCCCATGCTTTGACGCCGGGAGCGGTGACCAGCTTCTCGGACACCATCTCGCCCTCGAGGTTGTACACCCGCACCTGGGCCGGGAGCGTGATGTCGCCCAGGTACACGGCCGCATCATCGCTCAGTGCGCGGATGGGATTCGGGTACACCACCGCGCGCTCGATGGGAATGAGCGAGCGAACGTCGAGTGCCGCGACATCGAGAGTCGCCACACCGCCTTCGGTGGCGATGTGCAGGAGCGAAGTGGCGGTGTCGAACGCCAGCGAGTTGACCAGCGGGTCCGGGAGCGGCGCCAGGCTGCGTTCCGGCAGGTAGAGGATGGCACCGCCTTCGCCCTGGTTGAGCTCGTCGATCGTCTCGCGGGTCGTGAAAGCATCCACGGTCAGCAAGCTGTCGCGCGTGTCGATGCGGTTCAAGCCCTTGTTGGTCCCGATCCACAGGTTGCCGAACGGATCGAGCAACACATCTCGGACATCGAGACTGAGCAGCCCCGCCGCGTCGATCCTCTTTTCGCCGATGACCTGCAGGATCTCCCGGCCGCCCGAGGTGACGTCGTAACGGAAGAGTCCCTGGAGAGTCCCCACCCAGAGATCGTCGTGCGCCGCGTCGTAAGCGATATCGCGATACTCGGACACGCTGTACGTGGAACCGTTGGGAAGCCGGAGCGGCAGCACCGAGAAGTTGGCTGTTCCCGGCTCGAACAGATCGTCCGAGTTCAGCCACTCGAGGAGACCGCCGGAGCCGAGATTGTTGACGCCGAGAAAAGACTTCGACCAGATCCCCGAGTCACGATCGAAGGCGATGGCGCCCACGGTGCTGCCGAAGATCAGATCGGCGCGCAAATTGAGCGTGTCGTTGCGATCCGCGGCCAGCACGTCGAGACCTCCGGGAGAAGGCTCGCCGCCATCCGAGAGGAAGAAACGGTTGCCGGCGCCATCCTCGGCGATCTTCCAATAGCGGCCACCGAAGCCGCCGGACCCGGCGGGAATATGGCTCCAGGTGTCGGCCGGATGATCGCAGCCCGGATCCGCGCGCAACTCGTCCACGCTCGTTTGCGCCAGGATCGGGAGCGTGGTGAACCACACCGAGCTGGTGCGATCGACGAGGAATGCCGAGACGCGGCCCACGGGATCGGTCATGTTGGCGTTCGAGGTCGGGTCGTTGGCGTTGTAGATACACCACGCGCCGCTCGGCGTGCGCCGGGCCACGCCCGCGAGCCGGGTTCCGATCCACAGGTCGCGTGTGACACGATCGACGCCGACGCCGCGAACGGCGCTGGGCGGGATCGCACTCGGCTGTTCACGCGTCCAGGCGCAGCCCTGGCTCGTGTCCCAGAGTTCGAGGAAGGCACCCTCGCCGAAGTCGTTGATCTGCGACGTCCACAGCGTGTCCCCCGTCACTGCCAGCGCGCGGAACGAGCGCGACTCGATCAGCGGCACGGGTTGCGGATTGCAACGCACCCACACGAAGCCGTTGTAGCTGCGCACGTCGGAATCGGAGCCCGCGGAGATCAAGGGGTGCAAGGGATCGGGGACGCGCACGACGACATTATAGGCGTTGAAGTTCGGCGTCGACTCGATCGCTCCTGCCTCGTTGCGGATGCGCTTCCAGTAGCGCCCGTTTTCGACCCATACCTGCACGGCGCGATTGGTCCCGATCCACACCTGACCATGCTGCAGGCTCACGCTGTTCACACGCGTGCCCGCCAGGCTGTCGGCCAACATCTCGACGTCGTGCGGCGGCAAGCGCCGGTAGCGCGCAATGCCGGCGTCGAGCCCCACCCACACGTAGGTGGAATCCACCGCGACATCGAGAACTGCGGCGCTCGGGAAGCCATCGACGCCGCGACGGCGACTCGATTCCTCGTTGTACTCCCCCACTTCCCCCGCCAAGTCGATCTGCGCCACGCCGGCCGACGTGCCGACGTAGACCACCTCGTCGCGCCATGGTGCGATGGCGACCACCGAGTCGGAGAGCAAGCCTCCCCCGGGGCGGAAGTTGGCGGCGAAGAAATGCTCGTAGTCGAAGCCACCCGCTTCGGGTCGCAACAGCGTGAGTCCGGCAGCGCGCGTTCCCAGCCAGTAACGCCCGCGAATGTCGCGCGCGACGCGGGTCAAGC
>Ga0075418_10006195_pt1 | contig 13490 bp, 11 predicted proteins | sample SoiMetdeltSBSDD2_FD_81776 | JGI IMG/M metagenome (GOLD analysis project Ga0075418, IMG submission 81776) | Bulk soil microbial communities from a Populus tree surrounding site in Tennessee, USA - Soil MetaG P. deltoides SBSDD2 | ecosystem: Environmental > Terrestrial > Soil > Tree plantation...
ATCATCCGAACTTCAATCTGCCCGATAACTTTTTGGGTTCGCCGACGTTTGGGAGGATTCTGTCTGCGGGGAGCCCGCGACATATTCAGTTTGGGTTGAAGCTGTTGTTCTAGACTCATCAGGGTCTAAATCTCCGTCGCGCTACAAGGCCTGTAATCGGCCGGCAAAATCGGCTTCGAATACCGATGATGAAACTGATCGGCAAGAACCTGCTGTTTCAATACGAAAGCGGTCTTCAGGTCATCGGGCGCTATTCAAGCCCGACCGAGGTGTCATGGGAAGCGCTCACTGGCGCCGCCAAAGGATCAAAGGGCACCGAGTCAGTTGTCATGGCAGAAATAGCTCCCAACATTTTCTTCGTAAACTGGATTGAGAAATCCGGTACAACCGTCAGCCAGGTACTCGACCTGGATAAACTCGTCGTCACAGCTTTCGTTACATTCGATACTCCGCAGGGTCGCCAGAGCATGTTTGACAAAGGCACTCTCACCGAGGGGCATCAGGACATCGATTACAGTGCTTCTTGTTCCGCCGCCGATATGGGTGATACTATCCCCGCACATTCGCACCGAAGGAGACGATCATGAAGAAATCGGTCATTCTGGTTTCGAGCCTAGCCTTAGCGATCGCGTTTGTTCCGGCGTCCGTTTCGGGCCAATCAAAAGATGCCAAAAAAACGGCTAACGCGCCCGAGACCGTTGTCTACGACGCTACCTCAGCATTCGAGTTTCTCAAAACACTCGCAGGAGATTGGGAGCGGGGAAGCGGCGATCACGAACACGGCAGCAGTTCGCGCGAGGCGAACTTCAAAGTAACGGCCGCCGGCAGCTCGGTAGTAGAAACGCTGTACGCCGGTCAGCCAACCGAAATGGTTTCGATGTTTCATATGGATGGAAACCAATTGCTGCTCACTCACTACTGCGCACTCAAGAACGCACCGATCATGAAATTCGAGAAGAGCGATAAGCCGGGCGAAATCAGGTTTGTTTTTCACGGCGGGACCAACTTCGATCCAAAGGTCGACACTCACGTCCATCAAGGTGTCTTCCGAATCAAGGACAAGAACACCGTGGAGTCGGTCTTCGTGGCGTTCGCCAACGGCAAGCCCAGACCGGAAGGTCGCGCGATCCTTAAACGCAAAGTGTCGGAATAACCCAGGCGCTTGAAGGCAGTCTCTCGTTTCAACCAGATTCGCGAACCCGAGCGGGCTCAGCGGGTGAGTCTGCCAAATGATGGGTAGTCTGTTCGGTAATCGAAGGAGGCGGGGTTAACGGGTCGGCAGTGGAAAGCTCGCTCTTAACAAACGACACGCGACTCGGAGGCGCTTCGATCAAGTCTCGCTGCGCCGTATTCAACGGACGCTCCGGTATCTGCTGCTTCGGAACGGTGAACAGCATGGCGTTTATAATAAGACCCAGACCGATAAAAAAAGCCGTCACTCCGAGCCCTGTCAGAAAGAGCATGTCCCTATCGTTTAGACTCCACACGAAAAAGAACACGGTGGCGCCAAGACCGACGGCGCTGGTCACGACGCCTTCACGGATTCCTCGAAGACGCCGTTGATGCGGTGACTCCAGGAACTTCTCGATCTGAGGAAGCACCTCTTCAGCAACTTTGCTGAGATCGCTACCTTTCTTTAGTTCTCTTATGCGGTCGGCAATGGCGTGACCGATTTCGTCACGCGCCGAAGCCGCCGACGCCGTAATCGAATCGGGTCTTTCCAGCGTCGCCCGCACTACCCGCAAATCCGCGCCGCAAGCGCGACAGAACTGGCTGATCTGGCGTTCTTCGGAACCGCAGGTAGGACAATACATTGTCTCGACCTCCGTTTGCTGGCCTCGTGCGTGTCGTCTGAATTCTACTTGCCCGAGAGATCAAAGCAAGCCATCTGCGTTTGATTGCGAACCAGCAGCCTTCCATCGGCAATCGCTGGATAATTCCACGTCTTCCCTTCAATCGCGGCAAACCTTGCTACTTCGGTGTGTTTGTCAGGAGCCGCCTTGACCAGCACCAGCTCGCCGGTATCCGTGATCACAATCAAGTGACCGTTCGCCAGGATTAACTGACCGTAGCCGTACCGGCCGCCCTTCCATCGACGGTCACCGGTTTTGGCGTCGACGCAGGTCAGAATTCCTTCATCCAGCCCGTAGACATTGCCTTCATGCAACACCGAGCTGTTGAACTTGTTTTTCATCGATGAGTTCTCCCAAACCTTGCGCGCGGTCAATCCGTCTCCGGTGCTGCTGACCTCTACCAGAGCCGCGCCTTTCCCGTAGCCGGACGAGAGAAAGATACGATTGGCATCGATGACGATCGGCTGCGAACAATTGATCCCCATGTCGGTGTTCCAGCTGGTCTCCCACAGCAGAGCACCGTCTTCAGGCGCGAGCCCGACTACGCGATTTGCGGTTTCGACCAGGATCTGGCGCTTGCCTCCAAGAGTGACCAGCATCGGGGAGACATAAGCCTGGGCATCGTTGAGGGACTTCCAAACCGGCGCGCCCGTTAGCTTGTTGTAGGCGGCCACCGATTTGCCTGATCGTCCTCCGGGAAGCACGACGACTTTATCATCGACGATAAGCGGAGCGCCGGACATTCCCCACTGAAGATTCGACGCGCCGTTGTCCTTCAGAATGTTCTTCGACCAATTCAGCTTGCCGGTCCTTGCATCGAAGCAGCGAAGATCGCCTTCAGCGCCGAGGGCCCACAGCCGGCCGGCTTCCCAGGTAGGGGTTGCGCGCGGTCCGTCACCGCCCATCGACTCTCTAAACTCGGCGTCCGTGCCGTGAGTCCACAACTCGCGTCCGGTCTCGAGATCATACGCGGCAACGATTTCCTGGCTACGCCGCTGTTCGATGGTGAACGCAATTCCTTCTGCTATGACGAATGACGCGTAGCCGCCGCCGATCGGTTGTTTCCACAACAGAGGCAGCCCTTCAGCCGGCCAGTTGGTTCGAATCTGCGATTCATCATAACGACCGTCTCGCGCGGGTCCGCGATAGTTGGTCCAGTAGCTGCGAGTCGACCTTGCCGCGCCGGCAACCGGTGCGGGTCTTGATTCGTTAGAGTTGGTGTTATTCGAAGCAACTGCATTAGGCGATGGTTGACCAGGGGGTGATAGAGCTGTTGCGGCGTCGCTTTGCTGAGCGCGCTGGCGCTCCAGTTCTGCGTAGTGGGCTTCAGTGTTTGGCTCAGGCTTAGACAGAAAGAGAGCGCGGCCGAAAAAAAAGAAACAGTAAGCGGCGCCGAGCGCGATAATGGCAAGCGAGCCAAAAACTTTCTTTCCGAACTCGGTGTCGCTGCGCATCCACAGAAGTATCAGTCCCGCCGGCGGGAATAGGATCGATACAGCAATCAGTGCCGCAGTAGATCGGTACCACGGCAATGATCCCGGAGCTGAATCAGTCATTTGAACACCCGTCTACGATTTCTTTACGAATACACGCTTAGCTTCGAACGAGCCGCGCTGATCGTCGAAGTAGTAGTCAACAGTCAGCGTCTTGCCGTCAGGTGACAGTGTCCACTTGCGCATGGTCTTGCGAGTCACCGGACCGTTTGGAGAATCTGAAGTGACTATGTCGTCGATGACTGCGCCTTTCGCATCCGGCAGCCACATTGCTTTGCGTTTGCCTTTGGCATTTGGTTGAGTTCCAGGCGGCGTAAACTCTGTCTCTTTGCCGTCAAGGGTGTACGTTTCGTTGATCGTTTGTTCACCCTGCTGGGTCTTTATTTTGGCGTCAACTTTGATTTGATCGCCGGTGTGAACAACGGTCAAGGTTTGCTCCAGTCCGGCAGGGTTACTAAAGCTCCGATTCACATCCATCACCCAGGTGCCGCTGAAATCGGGTTTCGCAAGCGCAGACGCAATGTGAATTACGCAAAGGCCTGCAACCACGCTGCAGATCACGAGTTTGAGTTTCATACTATTAACCTCAGCGCCCGATGCAATAAAGATTTCTCTCGCCGCGGATAAAAATCATTCCGTCGGATATCGCAGGAGATGCAAACACGGGTTCCGCGATTGAGTTTGTCGCGATCACTTCGTGTTTCGGACCGGCTTTGATCACAAAGGTGTCGCCGTCCTCACTGGTCAGCAAAATCTTTCCATCGAAAGCCACCGGTGAAGCGGTGAACGTGGCGGGTATGGGAATCCGGCCGCCCTCGTAGACTATCTTTCCGGTCTTCGCTTCAAGACAGGTGATGATTCCCCGGTCCGAGAGCAAATACAGATATTCGCCGTACAAAATCGAAGAGGGCACATAGGCCGTACCTTTGTCGTATTGCCAGGCGATGTTCTTGCTATCGCTGAGATCCCCCGAGGCGCCAAGCGTTATCGCCAGCGTCTTCTTAACCGGGAACCCGGCGTAGACAAACACCATCCCGTTGCCAGCCAGCGGTGTTGCGATAGCGTTGCTCGAGTGGCCTTTTGTTCGCCACAGTTCTTTACCGGTCTTTGGGTCGTAAGAAATTATCAACTCATTGCCGCTGGTTATCATCTCGGTGCGCTGCGGGCCGCGAACGATAAGCGGTGTCGACCAGCTTACCTGGACCTTTCGAGGGGTCTTCCATAGTTCCTTCCCGGTCTTCTTGTCGAGCGCCATTATGAATGATTTCTCGCCGTTGTCTTCGTCGCATTGAAGAATAACCGCGTTCTCAAACAGAACTGGAGATGTGCCGGTGCCCATCCCAAGCGTGGCGATCGGACCTGGCGCCACTTTCCAGATTTGCTTGCCGCTGAAGTCATAGCAGAACAAACCCTCGGTGCCGAAGTAAGCAAACACGTAGGTGCCATCGGTGGCCGGAGTGGGCGAGGCAAAGCTGGACTTGCGATGCCGGTCGTCGTAGACCGTGCCTTCGTAGGCCGTCTGCTCCCAGAGTGTTTTGCCTGTGCCACGATCTATGCACAGCACCTTGAATGAATGTTTGCGATCCGCGCCGACGCTATCGGGATGCTTGAAGGGCTTTCCGCTGTCCATGTGCTCGACCGCTTTTGCTCCGGGAACAGTCTCGCCTTCAACATCGGTTGTCAGGAAGATCCTGTTGTCCCAAACCACCGGCGAGGAATGACCGCGGCCGGGAATCGGCGTTTTCCATTTGATGTTCTTGCTCTCGGACCACTCCGCGGGCAGATTGGTTTCAACGGAGATCCCGTTGCCTTCGGGGCCGCGCCATTGCGACCAGTTGTGTTTCGGGGCGGCTTCGGATCTAAATGCCGCGGAGGCCAACAGGCAGGCCATCAGAATTAGGATCTGTAGTCTTGAAATGCGTCTCATTGTGGTATGACTCCTTGTAAAAAATGAGGGTTACTTTGTTGCCGCCTCGCCGGCCAGTTTGCGCTTCAAAAAATCGAGCGAGTATTTGAAGAGATTTGGCTGACCTATGCCGTGGTCCCGATCGGGAAAGGTCTGGATCTCAAACTCCTTCTTGAGCGATGTGAGCCGATCCCGCAACAGATACGCCTGGCTCACAGGTACATTGATGTCCTTCTCACCGTGCAGGATTAGAACGGGGCACTTCAGTTTCTCCATATGCAGAACGGACGACCGCTGTTTGATTGCGTCCTCGGTCATGCCCGTCTCGGCCTTCATGTTTTGGCGAATGCCGTCCAGACCGGTGTCGTCATACTGTTTCTTAAAGTCGTAAACACCGGCTCCGAGCACCGCTGCTTTGACATCATCCAGTTGCACCGCCAACAACGAAGCGGCCATCCCGCCGCGCGAATAACCGACGATCCCCATTCGTTTGGAATCAACAAAGGGCTCGCGCTGCAAGCGTCGATAGCCTTCAGTAAGAACCTTTATTGTTCTCGGGCCGACGTAATCCCCAGGACCTTCGGATCTGCCGTAGCCCGGTTGCGCTACGGCCAGGCCTGCGAACCCGTTACGCGCGTAGGTCAGGCCGTTTGGAATCCAGTCGCGCGCGGTTCCCAGGTGTCCTGGGATCAGCAGCAGAGCCGGGAACTTTCCGCCGCCTTTAGGTTCGAAGGATATGGCTTCGACGTTTTTACCGTCGACTGAGTAGTCGCGTTTGCAAGCCTTAACCCCGGACTCCTGGTGAACGGCACAGCCGTCCTTGTTCATCGCTTCGATGAGCTTTGAAAAGTCGGGCCGTTGAGCAACCGCGCTTGATGCGAGGAATAAAAGCGAAACTACGACTAGGACGTATCGTGTTGTACTGCGCATACACCGTTCAGTTGCGCTCTTGCCTTGTAGGATCAGGCAAGGCAAACGCTTCAATCTTTCATCCAACAATCAGGCGTTAATCCGCGCGCGACTTGTTGGCGATGCAAAAGAGATTCTTCTCACCTCTCACAAACAGTTTGCCTTCGGTGATCGCAATCGAGGTGCGGCTCGGCTCGCCGATCGGGTTGGTTCCAAGTACTTCGTGTTTTGGACCGGCCTTTATGACAAACGTGTCGCCGTCATCACTCGTTAACAGAATCTTTCCGTCGAAGGCGACCGGGGATGCGCCGTAGAACTTCGTCGCGATCGGCACTCGTCCACCTTCGTAAATAACCTCGCCGGTCTTGGCGTTCAAACAGCTGAGAATACCCGCATCGCTCATCAAGTAGAGATAGTCGCCGTAGAGGATCGGCGAGGGAACGTAAGAAGTCCCCTTGTTGTAACGCCAAACAATCCTGTCGGTGCCGTCGAGATTGCCTGATCCGCCAAGCCGTATCGCAACGATGGTTTTCGAGGGATACCCCGACGACAGAATCACCAATCCGTGGCCTACAACCGGGGTGGCAATTGCGTGGCTCTTGAGACCAGTCGCTCGCCACAGTTCCTTCCCGGTAGCCGGATCATACGAGATCAAAAACTCGTTGCCGCTCACAACCATCTCGGCACGTTCGGGAGTTTTGGCGATAATCGGCGTCGCCCAACTGCTTTGCACCGGACGGCGCACACGCCACACTTCTTTGCCTGTCTTCTTATCCAGCGCGGTCATGAACGAGTACGTTCCGTCGAATTCCTGATCGCACAGCAGGATAACCAGGTTTTCGTGGAGTACCGGCGACGTGCCGACTCCCATCCCCATCGTAGCTATCCCGCCGAGATTCTTCTTCCAGATTAACTTGCCGTTGAAGTCGTAACAGTAGAAGCCTTCGGACCCGAAGTAGACATAAACGTTTTTGCCGTCGGTAACCGGGGTCGGCCCGGCGTAAGTTCCGCGGCGATGCCGGTAATCGTAGACTGGCCCGTCGTACGCGGTTCTCTCCCAAATAACTTTGCCGGAGTCGCGGTCGAGACAGAACACTTTGAACGTGTGGAGCTTGTCGGAACCGGTCCAGTCCGGATGCGAGAACTCTTTGTCGCGCATCATGTGTTTCACCGGCTTATGGTCAGCAGGTGCGGGACCACCTTCAATCGCGGTGGTCAGGAAGACTTTCTTTTCCCAGATGATCGGCGACGAAAAGCCGCGTCCGGGGATGGCTGTCTTCCAAAGAACATTCTTGGTTTCGGTCCACTCGGTTGGGAGGTTCTTTTCGTTGGATATTCCCTGACTGTCAGGCCCGCGCCACTGCGCCCAGTTCGAGCCTGAGTTGGCGGCCTTTGTCTTCGACGGTCCTGAGAAAGCAGACGCGACCATGCACGTCAACAATGAGTAGAGCAACACTGTCAGAATTCGTTTCAATTATAGATGCCTCCCTGGTTTGTTGAGAATTCTTGTTTACCAGCTTCCGCCTAAACCCGAGTACGAACGATCTTGCGAGTATCTCATTTCGCCGCCGCCGAGCTGCGGTCGGCAATGGCAAAAACATTGTTCCGGCCTCGAACAAAGATCATACCGTCTGAAATCGCCGGTGTCGCCATCAATACCTCACCCATCTGATTCGTGGCCAGGAGCTCGTACTTGGCACCGGCTTTTACAACAAAGATCTCGCCGTCCTCGCTGGACAGATAGATCTTGCCGTCGGCGGCGACCGGCGACGCGCTGTAGGACCCGCCCTTGTCGCCGATACGTTGCTGGTAAAGCCGCTCACCGGTCTTTGGATTGTAACAGGCCATCACGCCCTGATTCGCGCAGGTGTAAAGATACTCACCGTAGATAAGCGGCGAGGGCATGTAAGTCCCGCCGCGCTGCATGCTCCAGGCTACGTGCTGGTTCGTCGTTTCATTTGGTTTGAGCGAGATGTCGCCGGTCGCGCCGGCTCGAATAGCATATATCGGCTGGTTTGGACGATAGCTGTTGCAGATGAAGATCAACCCGTGACCGGTTATCGGTGTCGTCGCGGTAACCTCCGGATTGCCCACCAGCCTCCAAAGCTCCTTGCCGGTCATCGGGTCGTAAGCTCGCACCGCCCTGGTGGCGTTTGTTATCAACTCAACTCGCGCCGGACCTTCATAAATCGTCGGAGTTCCCCAGGAGGGAATCTCTTCACGCGGCGTCATCCACAGTTGTTTTCCGTCCTTCAAATCATAGGCGGCGATAAAAGAGTTCTTCTGAACATCACACTGAACGATCACCATGTTCTTGTAGATTATCGGCGAGCTGGCGGTTCCCCATTGATAGTCGGGATCGTAAAACCATCCGGTATCAAGCAAACCCAGGTCTTTCTTCCAGATCAGCTTGCCCTTGAGGTCATAGCAGAACAAACCTTCGGATCCGAAAAAGGCAACGACATAATTGCCGTCGGTGGCCGGGGTCGAGCTTGCGTGAGTCGATTTGATGTGACGTTTGATTTTGGGCACGCCCTCGTGGGCTATGCGATCCCAGATGATCTTTCCGGTTCGTTTGTCGATAGCGTAGACATGCCAGGTGTGAGGCGAAGTGTCCTTGTCCATATCGACGTCACCGTACAAACCGTGCCGGAAGTATTCACCGCCTTTGCTGCTGACGGCCGTTGTGACAAATACTTTATCGCCCCAGACAACCGGGCTGGCGTGTGCGAGTCCCGGGATTGGAGTCTTCCAAAGAATGTTTGTGCCTTTGGTGGCGTCCCAGCTCGTTGCGGTGGGTTTGCCGTCGGCGACGCCCGACGCGTTGGCCCCGCGGAACGACGGCCAGTTCTGCGCTCGTGCGCTGAGCGCGAAGCCTGCGATCAGAACGATCAGCAACAGATAGCTTGAAATGCGCGATAATCTGCTAGCGGTGCGTTTGTGAAACATCAAACCCTCCAAAGAAGATCTTCCACGTAGTAACGAATTCATTCGTTCTTTCTTCAATGCCTAAGAAACGAATAAATTCGTTACTACGTGGCAGTCATTCAATCGTTAACCCCTCCACCAATCGTAACCCCTCCACTACGTGAAGAGGGCGCTATTTCTTTTCTACTCGTTTGAAGACGAAGTTAGCGCCTCCCTGGTTCAACGCGAATCCGGTGACTTTATCACCCTCGGTGTTAAACGTGATCGTAGCCTCGACCTCGACGATCGAGAATGTGTTCTTGCTTATAGCAGACGTCGTGAACGGGCGCTGGCCGCTTATCCTTCCGGCTAGCTTACCATCCCGGATCTCAACGGTGATTTCCCCGACCTGTTCGTTCTTGTACAATCCGGCGTAACTCTTCAAGACTTCGGGTTCGACCGTTACTTCCGTCGCAGTCGCGCCTGCCTTCCTCAGCAGCTCGATGATGTCTTTGTTCCCGGTCGCGAATGCCCGGCGCAGCGCGTTGTTGAGGGTTTCGGGTTTTAAGCCGCCTTTTTCAACCACTACCTTGACGAGTTCGATTTTGCCCTCCTGAACCCCTGTCATCAGCACCCGGTCGCTTCCCGAGGCGCCTTTGTCCAACAAGACCTTTATCACCTCTACGAATCCGTGTGACAGTGCCCAGCCAAGAGGCATTTCACCGTAAAACGTGTCCTTCACGTTTACATCCGCACCGCGTTCGATCAACAACTTGACGACCTCGAGATGCCCTTTGTCGCAAGCGTACGACAGAGCGGTTGCGCCATAACGCGTTTTGGAATTCACATCGACGCCCTTATCGAGAAAGGCTTTGACCGCTGCTACATCACCTTTCCGGGCAGCCGCGAGGAACTCCTCGTTCTTATCCTGCGCGTTTGCAACAAGCGGCGACAACAGGATTAAAGCCAGCACAATTCGTGTAATTGACATCTTTCTCTCCAGGTATCGTTGGGCCCGTCGAATGGTCTTGATTCCGAGACCGCTTACTCCTAAACCGAGTGTTTGTCGTGGGCACACAAGCAGGACGCTCCAAGCGGTAGAACGCTGCTGAAATTCAACAGGTTCAAATAATCCCTGCTTGACGCGCTCAAGCGCAACATAATATCTTGAGATCAACGAGTCAAGCACGCCTTAGCGGTCAGTGGAGAAGTCTTGGATCGTTCATGTTGGATAAAGAGCGAACCAAATGCGAAGCCCTGTGAAACCGATGAAAGCCATTCATACGAAATTCCTATCCCTCGCACTGTCGTTTTTTGTGTTTCCGGTCAGTCTGGTTGCTTCGGGCAGTGATTGGCCCAACTGGCGCGGCCCCGCCCGCGACGGCCACTCCGCGGAAACAGGTCTCCCGACGCGCTGGTCCAAGCAAGGTGAGAATCTGGTTTGGAAGGCTCCGTACGGCGGACGTTCTGCGCCAATTGTAATGGGAGGCCGCGTCTTCCTGTTCAATTCGTCGGGCGAAGGCGAGTCAATGCAAGAGCGGGTTATGTGCTTAAACGCCAACACCGGAAAGTTGATTTGGGAACACCGGCTTAATGTTTACGAGAGCGATGTGCCGCCTCGGCGCATCGCGTGGTCGTCACCCACCGGTGATCCGGCGACCGGCAATGTCTACGTGTTCGGCGCATGTAACGAGCTGACCGCGCTGTCAAATGACGGCAAAATACTTTGGAGCCGATCGCTCACCGAAGACTTTGGCGCGTGGACTACTCACGGCGGGAGAACGGTCTCGCCGATAGTCGAAGGCGATCTGGTAATCGTCAGCACGGTCACCGATGGCTGGGGAGATCTTGCGCAGCGACGCCATCGCTACTATGCGTTTGACAAGCGGACCGGCGAATCGGTTTGGATCAGTACGCCGGGTGGCCGCCCGTTCGACACCACCTACTCGACGCCTGTCGTTGCTACGATCAACGGAACACGTTTGATGATCGCCGGAGCAGGAGACGGAACAGTCAACGCCTTAAAGGTAAACACCGGTGAGCCCGTCTGGAGCTACGCTGCAAGCAAGCGCGGCGTCAATCCAGGAGTGGTGCTCAAAGGCACTACTGCCTTTGTTTCTCACCCGGAAGAGAATCTTGACACCACTGAGATGGGCTTGCTCGCGGCAGTGGATGCCACCGCGAAAGGCACTATCGGTAAGGAGCAAATAAAGTGGGCGATCAAGAACGTACAGGTCGGCCCGGCTTCACCCATCGTCGACGGTGAACGCATTTACGCGGTGGATGCCGGCGCCAATCTTCTTGCTTTTGATGCAGGCTCCGGCAAAGAACTTTGGAAGCAGAATCTGGGCACGATACAAAAGGCTTCGCCGGTTTTCGCGGACGGCAAGCTTTACGTTGGAACCGAGAACGGCAAGTTTTTTATCTTAAAGCCGGGCGCCGATCGCTGCGAGATCCTCGACGAAGATGAGCTCGAGCCGGTCGATAAAGTGCAGATTAAAACCGAGGCGGGCGACGATCTTATCGCCTCGAACGAGCAGATCATTGCGTCGGTTGGAATATCACGCGGCCGCGTTTACCTGGTAACAACAAAGGCGATCTATTGCATCGGCAAAAAAACTCCCTCCGCCGAGCTTCCGGCGGTCAAGGAGACAATCGAAAACGCGCCCGCCGATGCGACGGTCGCGCACGTACAAGTCATACCAGCTGATCTTCTCGCGAAACCCGGCGAACCGGTGAAGTTCAGAGTGAGACTCTTTGACGATCACGGCCGATTTATTCGCGAAGAAGCAAATGCCGCGTGGTCGCTCGACAAGCTGAAGGGCACGGCTCAAGGCAATCAGTTCACCGCCGCGTCCGATTCGAAAGCGCAGGCAGGCTTGGTAAAGGCGACGGTTGGCGGCGTAACCGGGGTCTCGCGAGTCCGCGTGATTCCCGCGATGCCCTCGAAGGAGGACTTTAGCGAGTCTGCCGCCGAGTCCGTGCCGGCAGACTGGATCAACGCAACCGGGAAATGGTCGGTGCGCGAGGTTGATGGAAACAAACTGCTCGTGAAAAATCCGAATCCGCCGGCCTTCAAGCGGACCCGCTCGTTCATTGGGCCGACCGATTGGATGAACTACACGGTAGAAGCGGATGTACGAGCAATCGAAAAGCGCCGCCAGATGGGCGACGCCGGAGTCGTCGCGCAACGTTATACGCTTGCGCTCTTCGGGAACAGTCAGCGACTCGAATTGCATTCATGGCAGATCGAAGAGAAGCGAACGGTGAAAAAGCCTTTCGCCTGGAAACCCGACACGTGGTACCACCTGAAGCTACAGGTCGAGAATCTGCCCGATGGCAAGGTGCGGGCGCGAGGTAAGGCCTGGCTCGCTTCTGAGCCGGAACCAGCCGAGTGGCTCGTAGAACGAATCGACCCAATCGGCAATCGTCAGGGGAGCCCCGGCATCTTCGCCGACGCTCCGAATGACGTACTCATAGATAACATTAAGGTCACGCCGAACAAATAACGATGTTCAGCGCTCAATCTGCGGGTTGCGAAACCAACGCAAACTTGAGCTGTGAACCCTGGGAACAAAATGAAAATTAGGACTCTTAGATTCTTTTCAATCGCGACCGCTGTTGCGGTAACGCTTGGCACAGTGATCAACTGCGTTTCGGCCTCCGATCCCGTCGGCGGCGACTGGCCGATGTGGGGCGGCACGGCCGATCGCAATATGGTTTCGAACCAAAAAGGGATGCCCAGCAGCTGGGACATCAAGACAAAGAAAAACGTGAAGTGGGTCGCGACTCTCGGCTCGCAAAGCTACGGCAATACGGTGGTAGCCGGCGGACAGGTGTACGTTGGGACAAACAACGAAGCGTTGCGCGACCCGAAGCAGGGCGGCGATCGCGGCGTATTGATGGCCTTCCGCGAGTCCGACGGGGAATTCCTTTGGCAGCACACGAATGAAAAGCTGGCAGCCGGCCGCGTCAACGATTGGCCGTTTCAGGGCGTTTGCTCATCGCCGCTGGTCGAAGGCGACCGGCTTTATTACGTCTCCAATCGCTGCGAGGTCGTCTGCCTGGACACGCAGGGATTTCGTGACAACGAGAACGACGGACCCACCAAGGATGAGAAGCTGACTGGCCAGGTCGACGCCGATATCGTGTGGAAGTACGACATGATCGATGAGGTCGGGTCTCATCCGCACAACATGGCCAACTGCTCGCCGGTGTCCTACGGCGATATGCTCTACATCTGCACGTCGAACGGGCAGGATGAGAGCCACGTCAACAACCCTTCGCCAAAAGCTCCGCCTATCATCGCGCTCAACAAGAAAACCGGTAAGCTGGTCTGGGAAGAGAACTCGGTTTTTGAAAAGATTCTGCACGGTCAGTGGTCCTCGCCGGCGGTTGGAAAGATTGGTGACGTGGTGCAGG
>Ga0075418_10006197_pt1 | contig 13487 bp, 9 predicted proteins | sample SoiMetdeltSBSDD2_FD_81776 | JGI IMG/M metagenome (GOLD analysis project Ga0075418, IMG submission 81776) | Bulk soil microbial communities from a Populus tree surrounding site in Tennessee, USA - Soil MetaG P. deltoides SBSDD2 | ecosystem: Environmental > Terrestrial > Soil > Tree plantation...
ATTCTCGACAACGTTTGAAAAGTTGCTCGCGTTGTCCCCATTCACCCGGAAATCATCGGCATCGACGGGTCGGAAGAGCGGATCGTCCGCGTTCTTGTTCTGCGCTCGTTTCGCCACCAAAGCCTCGAAGCGGGCCCGGGCGATGGACGGGGACAACTGAAAGGCGTCGGACGGCATGTGGCAGTCCGCGCACGCGCGTCCGTTTCCGCCAAGATCGCTGAGATTGCGATCGTTGAACGCCGCACGTCCTCGCGCGACGCTGTCGCATGGCTGGGTGTCGCAATTGAGGTTCGTCGCGCCGTTGCCCTGCGCATTGAGCCGCACTGCGCCGGTGTGAGAAAAAGCCGCTGCCACGAGGCACACGACGGCCGCAGCCGCCGTCGCCCAGTGCGTTGTCTTCATGGATGTTCTCCTTGCTACTTTGGAAGGCGCAAGGAGCGCGGCGATTCTGCAGAACGGCGCAGTGTCGTGTTATCGCGGAGGGACGGGCCCGAGATATCGATCGAGCCAACCGAGTACCTGGTCGATGAGTTCCTGACGTCGCCAGGGCAAGTGCCCGCCCTCGAGTACGGCGTGGTGCTTGTGCTCCGGCGGAGTCCCGAGCATACCGAACAGTAAGCGCTGCGCGGTATCGACGGGGAGCTCAAAATCGTATCGTCCGTTGACCATCAGCGTCGGCACTCGGACGCGAGGCGCGAAGTTGATCGGATCGAATTCAGGAGGCGGCTGCCCCAAGAGCCCACTCCCTTGAAGCACACTGACTCTGAAACGCGGCTCGAGCGCGCTCAGAATGACTCCAGTACTGCCGCTCACGAAATGGAAGCCAATGCGCTCACGATCGATATCCTGGCGCGTTTCGAGGTAGTCGATCGACCGGCCGAGATCTCTGGACCACGCGATTCGTAGCTCGCGCGCAGCCTGCACGCCAGCGACCGCTGGCTGGGCACGCTCGTAGGTGCCTTTGTAGACCGGGTACAGTAACGCCCGCCCGCTTCGGATGATGAAGTCGGTCGAGCTGAGCGATGCATCGCGGCTCGGACGCGCGTGGAACGCATCTCCTCCCGGGAAGTAGACAACGGTCTGGTAGGGAGGCGACGCGTTCTTCGGCAGATACAGGTGCGCACGGAAGCGCTCACCGCCGTACCCGGCGTCCAACATGACCGTTTCTTTTCGCCAGAATCCCGTTTCCTCGCGCCCCTCGACGACGGCATTCAAAGGACTACGGTCGTAGTTGTACTGCCGGCGGTAGATCTCGAAGATCTCGTCGGACACCGGCGCCTTTCTGCCCACGTCATAACGCAGAGTGCTGATCGGGATCGATGCGGACAGGGTTTCGGCGACTGGTCCGATGTACTTTGCCAGACGAAAGCCGTACGTCTCGTGCCGATCGAATGGCGACTTGGCGTCATAGTCGGCGAACACATAAGGCAGCTCGTTCCAGGCGCCGCCCATCAGGAAGCGCAGTCCCGCGGCTTCGTTCCAGCACCATTCCTTCACGTTGCCCGCCATGTCGTAGGTGCCGAATCGGCCGAGGCCGGCGCGACGGCCGACTGGAGCAGGACCGGTCGTGTCGAAATTGCTGGCGACAAGTATCCCTTCGTTGAACAGGGCGACGCCGGCCGCATGGTGCCAGTGATACAGCGAGGGCAGACTCTTACCGGAGAACTCCGCGTAGGCAGCCGCTTCGTACCAGCTCACGCCCCCAACGGGATAATCCTCCCGGCCTTCCGGGTACGTTCCGTGCGCCCACGTCGCGGGGCCGGCGGCGCCTGTCGAGTCGCGAAACCTTGCCATGGCCTCATCCCACGACAGGGTTCGGCTGCCATCGACGAATGCCTGCCGCCAGTACACAGGCTGGCGATACCCGCCCTGATCGACGAATTGTTTGAACTGACCGTTCGTTACCTCGAACCGGTCGATCCAGTAGTCATCGACATTCCCGACGATTCCGTTCCGAAGTTCTTCGGTACCAGCCATCACGCGAACCATCCCTGACGGCGCCATACCGACCGTATCCAAGCGATAGGGGACGGTTCTACGCGCTCCGGAGACTTCGATCGGAACGAAGCCAGTCTTGGAGATCTTGAACCGAAGCATGGTGCGCGGGGTACGGATGCCTTCGAGCGGCGTGCGGCCGAGCGAGTACCAATCCGCTGTCGAATCGCCGTACGGCTTGAATGCAACCTCAGCGCCTGAGGGTTCGCCCGTCACAGCCATGGGAACCGACACGTTCAGCCACAGCTGCCTGAGTTGCGGATCGTCGGGCAGGACCTCGAGTGCCTGACGTGCGAGGCGGTATGCGCTGACATAGTCGTCGTGATCGACGAGACGCTGGATTTCTGGCGCGGCCACGGTCCGAGCCCATCGCGCCCGTTGCGCCGCGTGCGCCGATCGCCACGCGAAGGCGGCCAGTGTCGCGATTGCAATCGAGAGCACAACCAACACGACGGGACGACGCAACAGCGTCCACGAGCTCGGCGGAGGTGGCAAATGGCGTTCGCGCGCGACGGCTTCGAGCGCCGCCGTCAGATCGGCAGCGCTCGTAAACCGGTCGTTCGCAGATTTTGCCAGACAGCGATGGACGATGGCCGAGAGCACCTGTGGGACATCCGAATTGATCGTTGAAACCTCCGGCGGCTCTTTCGTCAGGACCGCGTTCAGCCTCTCGTACGGTCCGACTCCTTGGAACGCGCGGTGTCCGGCGAGCATTTCGTACATCAGCGCGCCGACCGCAAAGACATCCGCCCGTGCATCGACCTCGGCACCCAGCGACTGTTCCGGCGCCATATAGCCCACTGTGCCGAGGATGACTCCATGCCGCGTGTGGCCTCGCGTTTCGTCCGTCTCGGTGACGAGCGCCCCGGGGTCGTGGAGTTTTGCCAGACCGAAGTCGAGAATCTTCACCCGGCTGTCTCTCGCCAGAAATACGTTCTCTGGCTTCAAATCGCGGTGCACGATCCCGCGTGCGTGCGCGGCCGCGAGCCCTCGGGCCAGCTGAAGACCGACGTCAACCGCCTCGTCCACGGTCAGCCGTCGCACCGCGAGCCGAGCGCGAAGCGCTTCACCCTCGAGGCACTCTGTCACCAGGTACGGCGCGCCACCGTGCTCGCCGACGTCGTAAACCGTCAGTACGTTGCTGTGATTGAGCGCGCTCGCGGACCGGGCTTCCTGCAGGAATCGCCTCACGCGCTCGGCATCGTTCGAGAAATACGGAAGCAGTACCTTGATTGCGACGTCTCGGCCGAGCCGTTGGTCGCGTGCGCGCCACACCTCGCCCATACCTCCCGATCCCAGCAGCTGATCGACGACGTACGCGCCAAGACGATCACCTCGCCGAAGGCTCAACCCGTCCTTCGCGATCCGCCCTGCCAGGACGTTGAACGCGGGCGTCAGCAGAAACTCACCCGAGTGCTCGGACGCGGTGACCAGGGACAGAACCTCGTCCTGCAGCGAGACGTCGTCGCCGCAGGTGCGGGCGAGGAAACCCGCCCGTTTGTCGGATGGTTGCGCCAGCGCATCGGCAAACAACCCTTCTAGGCGATGAAAGCGTTCAGTGGACATGAGCTTTGGTCAACGCGCGATAGAGCCAGGCGCGAGCGAATGCCCAATCAGTGTGAACGGTCCGCGGCGACACGCCGAGTGCTTCAGCGGTCTCCTCGACGGTCAGGCCACCGAAAAACCGCAGCTCGACGACCCGCGCCTTGCGCGGATCTTCAGCGGCCAGCACGTCGAGCGCCTCATCGACGGCGACCAGGTCCGCATCAGGTTGACTCGCTGGCAGGTCGAGTCCCTCGAACGACAGATGCTGGACGATTGATCCACCCCGGCGTCCGGCGCTTCGTCGTCGCGCGAGATCGACAAGCACCCGGCGCATCATCTGCGCCGACACGCCAAAGAAATGGCTCCGATTCTGCCACTGGATGCGATCCCAGCCCAGCAGCCGCAGGCACACTTCATTGACCAGGCCGGTTGCCTGTAAGCTGACGTCCGATCGCTCCCCTGCCAGATAGCGCGCCGCCATCCGGTGCAGCTCGTCGAAGACGAGAGGCATCACGCGGTCGAACGCCTCTGAATCCCCAGCACTCCAAGCGCTGAGCAACTCGGTGACGTCGCCGCGATCACCCGCGCCGCGTATCGGTGTCATTTCGGGGCCCGCCGTGCCGACCAGTCTACGCTCAGAAGCATGACATTGACTCGGAATGAGTACCGTCTATCTGTTAAGGCGCAGGGCCTGGCCAAAGCCTGCAGCCCAGTCGTCAATTGGCGTTATGCTTCGCGCATGATGAGCGCACTCAAATTTGGCATCCTCGGCCTCGGTCTCGGGTTCGGCCTCGGCGTCGCGACGCCATTTGTCAGCGGCGCGGCACAGCAGCCGGCGACGACGCCGACCACTCAGACTGCGCCGACACAAGGACAAACGTCGCCGCCAGCCGGACGCGGACGTGGAATGGCTTTCACCGAACCGAGCCCGATGGATTTCCACGATCACGAGGGCTACGTCTCGCTGTTCGATGGGGTGAGCTTGAAGGGATGGGACGGCAATCCGAAATTCTGGCGCGTCGAGGACGGCGCGATCGTCGGTGAATCGACGCCCGCCAATCCAAGCGGCAACAGCTACATCGCGTATAGAAATCTCGAGGCGAAGGATTTCACCCTCAAGTTCGAGATCAAGATCGAGGGCACCGGCGGCAGCGGTATTCAATACCGCAGCAAGACGGGTCTACCCTGGCTCGCGAATATACCTGCGAACGTCACGGCAAATGTCGGACCGGTCAACCTCAATTGGATGATGACCGGGCCGCAGGCCGACTTCTGGCCAAGCCGTGTCTACACTGGGCAGTTCTACTCGGAGAACACGCCGATGCGAATCCTCGCGTGGCGTGGACAAGTCGTCGAAGGGTTCGGGGCGAAGAGCAAGCGACTGATGGGCAATATCGCCGATCGCGAAGTCCTCGGCAACGTCGTTCGCCAGAACGATTGGAACCAGTACACGGTGATTGCGCGGGGCGGAACTTTCCTGCACATCCTCAATGGTCAACTGATGGCCGTGATGATCGACGACGATCCTGAGTCGTCGAACAATCAGGCCGGGCAGTTTGGCATCGAGATCGAGGCGACGACCAAGGTGTCGGTGCGGAACATGTGGGTGAAAAAGCTCAGTTGACCGATTTGCGCTGTTTCTCGAGACTCCGCTAACTCTACCGGAAATTCTCAATCAGCATCAGATCCGCATCGGTGCTCTCCAGGCTGGTATAGAGCAACCATCGTCCGTCCGGGCTGATCGCGAATCCGGGGGTGTTCGTCCATGAAACCGAATTCTCAATCGCGCCAATGTCCTCGGTCTGTTGCGATTGAAAGGTGAAGAACTTCACGGGACGCGCGGCATCGCGCGCCACGTCGAAGTCCACAAAGTAGATACCGGCGCGAGATAGCGCCCAATAACCGAATCGCACCGACGGCAAAACCGAAGTCTCTTCTCCGCCGTCGACGGGCACACGCCACAGACCGGGGCCCGTCTCCGGAACTCTGGTGTAGTAAATTGATCGACCGTCGGGCGCCTCCGCCGCTTCCGCCCCACCCTGCCTGGTCAGCTGCATCGAACTGCCAGCACCGATCGGGGCTTTCCAGATCTGCAACGATCCCGAGCGGCCTGAGGCCACATACACCGATTTGCCGTCGCCGCTCCAGGCGGGCAACGCCTCGAGCTCGTTCTCGTTCTGCGTCAACCGCGTTGGCTGACCGCCTTGCGCGTCGATGACGTAGACGACGTACTTGCCAGCGACCCCGGTTGCTGCGAAGAAAGCAATGCTCCGGCCGTCGGGCGACCATTGAGGTCCGATGACGAGCGGTCCGCCCATCGATGTCAGGCGAAGGGAATTTGCGCCATCCGAGCGGCATACCCAGATTTCGTTCGTGCCCGATCGGCGCGACACAAACGCAATTCTCGAGCCGTCGGGAGAGTAACGCGGATGATCGTCCGACGTCGTTGACGCAATGAAAGACTGCGACGGCTTCAATTGCTGGTGAGAGACACCGTCTCCGACAATCTCGGCGCGGCGGATGTCGAAGTTTTGCGAGAACCGCTGAAAGGCGAGCCGCGGAGTCGACCCCGCTGGATGCGCTATCGACGGGAATCTCGCGTCGTCACCAGCGATGGCGAGCGGCGTTGAGGCTTGCGACTGCTCGGTGGAGATGCGCCACAAACGCGACGTCCCATCTCGATCCGAGGAAAAGAGCACTTCGCCATTTGTTGTCCACGCGATTCCGAAGATTGAGGCTTTGTCCGCCGTTAGCTGACGCGGGTCGCCACCCTTGAAAGGAACGATGTTGATGTTCGCGGCCGTATCCTGCGAGTAGCGCGCGAAGGCAACCGTGGTTCCGTCAGGCGACACAGCCGGCCAGCCGTCCCCGATGCTTGGCTCAGGCGGCGACGTCAATCGGGTCTTCTCTGCCGTGGCCACTGAAATCGCCACCAGACTCGCGGCGATTGGCGAGGTCATCTCGCTGATCACAATCCTCGTTGAATCCGGAGACCACGCAATCGATCGAAGGAGAAGCGGGGTGCGCGTGTCGGCAATTTTTCGCTCGCCCCCACCGAGCGGCGAGATGACAAACAACGCCTCGCCGGCGCGGATGAAGGCAATTTGACGCCCGTCGGGCGACCACGCCGGCGAGTACTCAGGCGCTCCAGTTTTCGTGAGCTGGACGAGCGCTTCGCCATCGACCTCCTTGACGAAGATGTCGCCGTCACGCTCGAACGTCACCTGGTTGCCATCAGGTGACAGACTCGGCGGGCCCTCAGTGCCCGGATAGGTTGTTAACGGAACCAGTTTCGGGGCGATGGGAAGCGCGGGCCGTGTTGCAGCAAACCACGCAACAGCTGAAATCGCCAGAATGGTGATCGCTGCCAGTACCAAGAGCCAAGACCTTCGACTTCGACTCCTGAAAGCAGGCTCGTTTACGGCCGGCTGGTGATCGAGTTGTTGGCCGCGACTAGTCCACCAGGCGTCGAGCTCGGGTTTGAACGCGTAGACGGTCCCCGACTTGCTGTGCAGGTGGCGGTGGACCGGTAGTCCCTCCTCGCGTTCCCAGCGCGTGACTGTACGAACACTTCGCTTGAGATACGCGGCGATCTCTTTCCAGGAATCCAAGCGGTCGGCCGTCATCGATCCCCTCCGGCCAGTGTCCGGGGCTGCCATTGTCAGACAAGAACTGCCATCGAGGTGATGTCAGCGTTTGCGCGTTGCGATCAGGTCCGGGCGCCCCCCAGTCTTTGGCAAAGAAGGAGGCCACCATGACCAAAAGCAAGTTCGGATGGACGCTGATCGCCGCGCTGTCGGCAATGTCGGTAGCGCCGGGTCGTGCCGTCAGAAACGTACAAGCGGACTGCACCGCGGGCAAGCCCTACTGTTATGACATGCCGGTGCATCTGGATAGTCCGATTAATACGGTGTGGTTTGAGGGAAAACCAGCACTTTCTGCCGACGGCCGCGAGCTGTATTTCGTGTCGGATCGTCCGGGCGCGTTGGGGGGACCGGGCGATCAGGACATCTATGTCAGCCGACGCGCATCGGTGACGGAAGCGTGGGGCGTTCCTGAACGAGTGCCACCGCCGATTTCGAGCCCCTTCTTCGACATCACGCCGACCATCTCGCTTGATGGTCTTGATCTGTACTTCGGCTCGAACCGCCCTGGCGACTTCAGCCCGCCGTGGCCCGACCTGTGGGCGTCGCATCGCGCATCGGTGAACGATCCGTGGGAGGAGCCGGTTAATCTCGGGCCCGGTGTCAACACGTTCCTCTTCGAGGGCTCCATTGACATCAGTCCGGATCAGCGCACGGCGTTCTTCGCCGGCGTCACGCCTGCCTTCGTGTTCGATATCTACACGTCGACGCGGGACTCGATCGATCAGCCATTCGGGCTTAGAATGAAGCTACCCTCACCGATCAATTCCGAAGGGCATGATTACGGTCCGGCGTTGACACCTGACGGCCACACGATGTTCTTTTCGTCCGGCACCGACAACCCGTTTGCACCAGGCGCGATCAACCATTTGTACGTGTCAGAACGCAAGAACGATGGCGAGCCGTGGGGGCCGCGGATCTACCTCGACACGCTGAACTGTCGGACGTGTTTCGGTGGGCTGCCGACGATTCGGGCTGCAGGCAAGGAAATCTGCTGGATGGGTGACCGTGGCGATAGTTTCGGAGACAAAGACATTTACTGCGCGTTACGACGCTAGATTACCGCGCTCGTCTTCACGGGAGAGCCCTCGGAGTGATTAAAGATTCTTGGCGACGCTCCGACGATCAAGATAAGTAATCGTCCACGCAGTCCTCTTTCAGGAGGTGAAGCATGTGGTCTCGATTGACGGCGGCGAGTGCAGTGGTCCTCGGTCTTGGCTTGAATTTCCACGTGGCCGCTCAGTCGAAGCCACAGCCCGCGGCAACCGAGCAGGCCGGAAAAGCGGCTCCCGCGCCGAAGGTCGGTCCGGTCGCACCGCCAACAACGGACGCCGAGAAGATAAAGAGCGCGCTGGCTGCGGCGCCGGCGGCTATATCCAGGGACGCGACCGTCATGGATATGCCGTCGATGAAGGTGCTGAAGAAGGGCACAAATGGATGGACTTGCATCCCCGATGGCCCGTCACCGGGTGTCGATCCGATGTGCCTGGACAAAAACGGAATGGCGTGGGTGGATGCGTGGATGCATCACAAGGATCCGCCAAAGGACAAGATGGCAATCGGCTACATGCTGATGGGTGGTTCCGACGCGAGCAACACCGATCCGTTCGCCACGGAACCGAAGTCAGGCGATAAGTGGGTCGATACCGGGCCGCACATGATGGTGCTGAATATCGGCGATCACTTCGACGGCTACCCGACGTCCGCGACGAACACCAAAGTGCCGTACGTGATGTTTGCGAATACCCCGTATGCGCATTTGATGATTCCGGTGAAGTAATCGCTGCCAGCTGATTGCTGATTGCTGAAGACCCGAGCTCGGTGGCTTCTCGCAGGCGCAGGCGCAGTCATTCTCGCCGCCGGCATCACTGCAGGTGTGCAACCGTCACGCTCCTTCGCCGGTCATTGGGTGCTGACCTCCATCAGTCCGCAGCGTCAGCCGTACGACCAGTTCTGGTTCGGAACGGAAGCTCTGGTCACGCAGACCGAGACGACGTTGGTGATTAGGCGCGTGAGCCCGCCCCCACAGCGCGAGGCGCGATTCACCTTCGGCGCCGAAAGCCGCAACGAGTACGATGTCAACGGCCAGAAGCTGGTACGGGAATCGCGCGCGACACTGAGCCGCGACACGCTACTGATCAGCACCGACACCACGCCTCAGAACGGGCAGCGGTGGCTGTCGAACATTTTGCGCTGGTCGCTCGACCCAGATGGGACGCTGATCGTTGGAGACACGGAAATCTGTGGCAAGGGCGAGTGTCCGAGCGTGGTGACGACGTTGAAGTTCAAGAGGAGGTGAATCGCTAATCACTCCGAGACAGGAAAGGAGAAAAGAGAAGGGAGAAGAGAGGAACAGCTTTCTGTTTAGTTGGATCGCAAAAATGTCCCGCTCCTCAAACAAGGGACTCACCGAATCGTGCGCCCGACCTGCTGATGAGAACCGAATAATTCTCCCTTCTCCTTTCTCCCTTCTCCTTTTCCGTCTCGAAGACATGATCGCAGCGTGACAGTGGATGATGTGCGGTGGGCTCATTCGCGCCCGCCTTCGCGCGAAGCGCTTCGGCTCGAATCGGTTCTGAAACCACTTTCTAGCGATTCTCTAACGTCGTCGCGCGCCAATGGCATACAGAAACTTGTCCGTCCGAATGAAGAGCTGCCCGTCCGACACCGCTGGAGAACTTAGCGTGTACTCGCCGAGATCGTTCTCGGCGATCACGGCGAAGTGTGGCCCGGCCTGTACGACGCTCGTCAAGCCGTCTTCGTTGGTGATGTAGATCTTGCCGTCGGCGAGGATCGGCGAACCCGTATACGTTGACGGGCGCAACCGCTGTCGTTCGTAGACCACCGCGCCGCTCTTTGCATCCACGCACGCCATGATGCCGCGATCGTTGATGACGTACACGTAGGTACCGTCACTCACCGGTGTCGGCACGTCGGGTCCGTTCATGAACTGCCACAGTACATGCGAGCGGCTCACGTTGCCGCGCCCGCCGGCTTTCACCGCCAGCATGGGCCGCTCGCGGCTCGGCGCGTAAATGATCCCGTCGCGGACGAAGGGGGACGCGATGATGCGATAGATGCCGTCGCCCGACGGGTTCAAGCCTTCCGTGCGCCAGACCTCCGCGCCGGTCGCGGGATCGTGGCCGGTGACGACATCGGCCCCCGAGACCACGACCTCGCTGCGATCGCCGTAGCGCACCAGCGTCGGTGTCGTATAGGCATCGGGCGATTCCTGACGGGCGTTGGTGACGCGTTCCACGCGCCACAGTGTTTTGCCCGTCGTCTTGTCAATCCGCAGCAGGTAGGAAGGTTCGGCAGTCTGCGATCCGTGCAGTACCTGCACGTAGAGAGAATCCTCGAACAGAAGCGGCGACGAACCGTAACCATAGAGCTGGCCGAACAAGCCGTAGTCGCGTTGGAGATCGCGCGTCCACCGCTCCTTGCCCTCGAAGTCGAACGCCTTCAGCACGCCGGTGCCCGTCATCACCCAGACATGCGTTCCGTCGGTGACTGGCGACGGCGACGACATGTTCTGTTTGCGTATCTGGCGGTTGCCGGAAGCGATCGACCGCTTCCAGATGACTCGACCCGCATCACGATCCACGCACCACAGAAATACCTGCGGTCCATCAGCCACGTTGAGGAAGATGCGATCACGCCAGACAATGGGCGTCGATCCGGACCACGCGGGGAGCGGCAGCGTCCACGCTACTCCATCGGACTTCGACCAGCGAATCGGCAGATTCGTTTCGGACGTGGTGCCGTTCAACTGCGGGCCGCGCCACTGCGGCCAGTTGTCGGCCAGCATCGGTGTCGTCGTGCTGATGGCAAGGATGATGAGGCTGATCGTGGGAGCCAACCGGCTGTACAGTCGTCGAATCCCCGAATCACAGCGGCGATTCAGGGATTCAACGAGTAGTGATGAGTGATGAGCGATTAGATGACCTCGGTCGTTCTTACGCCGCCAATCGTCGGAACAGTGAACGGAGCGCGATACTGGCTTCTCGTAAACATCGCGGTCGCTTCCGGATCGCCCTTGCAGGTGTACGTGACTGGATCGAAATACAGCGTGCGGCCGGTGCGATACGAGATGTTGGCGAGGTGAATCAGCATCGTTGAAATCGCCCCCTCCTCGACCTCCGCCAGTTGATCTTCCCGTTTGCGGCTGCGCACGACATCGATGAAGTTGGTGAATCCCGGATACCCGCGATCGGCTTCCGACTTCGGACCAGGCGCTCCCTCTTTCCCCATGAAGGTCTGCCATCCCTCATCTGTGTTGGCCAGGTAGCCCTTCGATCCGTACCAGATATTTCCGATAGCCTGGGCCTGCCCCGCTGCACGTTCGCCAATTCCCGCTTCGTTATTGGTCATCCAGTGACGCACTTCAAATACCAGGAGCTTCTTCTTGCCATCCTGCTGGAATTCGAAAGTGGAAACCTGCGTGTTTGGCGTCTCCTGATCGTCGTCGAACACGTAATGGCCGCCCATCGAGCTGATCTGCGTTGGGTACTTCACGCCCAGGCCGATACGGGCGGAGTGAATCTGATGGGCGCCCTGGTTACCGAGGTCGCCGTTGCCATATTCCCACTGCCAGTGCCAGTTGTAGTGGAAGCGATTACGCGTGAACGGCTTGGCGGGCGCCGGCCCGGTCCACAAGTCGTACGACACGCCGGCCGGAGCTGGTTCCTCCTTGGCGCGCCCGATCGTATCCCGCCATTTGAAACAGAGGCCGCGCGCCATGTAAACCTCGCCGATGATCCCTTCCTGCAGGCGCTTCTGCGCTTCATGCAGCCAGAGCTGGGCGCCGGTGCCGTTCTGCACGATCCGGTTGTACTTGCGCGCCGCAAGGGTGATCTGCTGCGCCTCGAACATGTTGTACGACACAGGCTTCTCGACGAGCACATCCTTCCCGGCCTGGACGGCCCAGATCGTTTGGAGCGTGTGATGGAAGTTGGGCGTCGCGATCGACACCGCGTCGATATTGCGATCGTCGAGGACCCGGCGGATATCCTTAAATGTCTGCGGCCGCTTCTTGCCCGCTGCCTCAACCATCTTGCAGCCGCTTTCGATGACCGCATCGTCGACGTCGCAGAGCCCGGCGATCTCGACGTTCGGCATCTTCAGGTACGCGGAGATGTGTGCTTTGCCACGGCCGTTGAATCCAATGACAGCCACCCTAACGGTGTCGGCCGGACTTGGCAGCGCACTCGCCTTGAGCGCCACCGGCAACGCCATCGACGACATGAGGAAATGCCTGCGATTGACCTTGTTCATGGTTTCTCCTTCGCTGACGCCGCGGTTGGACTCTTGGTCTTGGCGTAATCCTGGTACAGCTCCGCAAGCCGCGCCGGCCCGCGGCCTGGATGAATGATGACTCGGTATCGGAAGCGGACGTGTTGTCCTGGTTCGATCGTCAGACTGCCGTTCTGTGTCTTGTCGTTGAGGAAATCGCTCACGCCGAACGGATTGATCGAGTGCAGGCCGTACCCCCGCGAATGCCAATACGTCGGGTGTCGCGGATTATCGGGATGATCCATCATTACCACGCCAACTCGTTCGCCATCGAGTTCGCCCGAGTAATCGACCCACTCCGACCGCTTGCCCCAGACATTCGCTTCCCGCTCGCCACCTTGAGCATTGGTCAGCTTACCGGTGCGTGTAGGACCCGCAGCCGTCCCTTTGAGCGGCGGCTCCTCTAACGGCGTCGCCATCCGCATCGCGAACGTCCCTTCCTTCGTGTCGCGGAAGACAACCTTCTCGATTGCCGCAAAATCGAAATCGAAGTCGATAATGCGGAGCATCGGATGCGCGTAGACGGTCATTTTCCGCGTCTCGGTCAGCAGCACCTTTCCGTCGGGCTTCAGCCAGTTGAAAACAGCGTCGACAGACCCGGATTCGTTACCGCTTGTTACTGACAACACCTGCTTGAGGACGATGCGACCCATAGTCGAGTTCGCATTGGATGCTGGGGTCGGGACGTTCTGGATCGCCCAATAGTTGTAGCCGTTCACATCGCCGTGGCCGTAGAAAAGGCCCGCATGGTGCGGATGATCAGTTGTTTCTCCGGGAATCTGCCCGGCCGGAAAGGACCGGTTGACGACCTTGCCCGAGGCGGAACGTAACGGATGCAGGTAGGGCCGGTTGAGATCCTTTCCAGCAATGTAGAACACCGTGAAGGGCTTGCCGTTGACTTCAACCGCGATCTGTTCCGGACTCTGTGAGAGTTTGACCTGCGCCCAGCCTGGGCCCGCAACGCAGAGTGCGACAACGACGAGAAGCGCGAGCCGTCTCGCCGGCGCGCAG
>Ga0075418_10006198_pt1 | contig 13486 bp, 10 predicted proteins | sample SoiMetdeltSBSDD2_FD_81776 | JGI IMG/M metagenome (GOLD analysis project Ga0075418, IMG submission 81776) | Bulk soil microbial communities from a Populus tree surrounding site in Tennessee, USA - Soil MetaG P. deltoides SBSDD2 | ecosystem: Environmental > Terrestrial > Soil > Tree plantation...
GGCGGTATCGGCCTGCGCACTCACATCCAGGATCTGGGGCTGCAGCTCTTGAATCACGAGACGCACCTCACCATCACTGAAGGTTTGCAACTGTGCACCGAGATACAAAAGGGTCGCATCGATCTTCAGCTCTCGTCCTACCTGTCCCGGCTGCGCCACGACTTCCGTACCGTTCAAACTCAAACTCGCCTCAACGAGCGGTTGATTCATCTGTGTCGCAATCTGACTCAAATATTGGAACGCCACGCGTTGATCAAAGATAATTACCGGTGCCACTTGCATGCCCGGACCGCTTGCCCGTATCTGACCGGATAGCGCGCCGAATAGACCGCCGCTACGTCCCACTTCGTAAGCAGCTGCCGCACTCGAACTTGGATCGAATACCATCCCTAATTCCGCCGGACTCGCCACCCAGGCTTTTTCCTGATCCCGAAAAAGAATCTTGCCCGTGATGGGATAGGACAACGACTGCTGCAGCTTGACTGCGGCTTCATCCCGGCTTAAACCTGAGACGTCCACTCCCGCAACCGATATCCCTGGAAAGATTCGCCCGGCATAGATGAGTTGATAGCCTAAAGTCCAGCCGGTAATCAGAATCAGGAATAGTACAAAACCGCTAAAGAGAGCGGCGATCACCTGTGGAATGACAGGTGCCTTTTGATATGGGTAAGAAATGGTAGCCATAGAGGAAAATTATACCCTGCGAAATGCAGAAGGCAGAAAGCTGAAAGCGCAGCCGCGTTCATGAGGGCAGCGACTGTCGCCATGTAAACGTTGTTTGGAAATAATTTGTTCCCTGCTTATTGAGAAGTTTGAGGACGTATCAAGTTCGCTGCCACTCACGCGCGAGGACAATAGACCTTATCGGAGCCTACATTGGGACGCTGATTCAGGCCGCGAAACGAAGATTGTTTTCTTCTGATCAGCGAAATCAGCGTTCACACCGGCACTTGCGCCCGGTGCAAGTGTCTGCATCCAAAACCAAGCAGTTGCCTTATTACTAATCAAGTCTAATCACTACTCAACGCCGAATGCCGGCAATTCAAGGATTGTCCCGCCCACGCTCACATTGTAATAGGGCATCCAGGCCACGCCGAAAAGGTCGACGAAGACATCGGTCTTTTTCGGGTTGACGGTGATCTCTGTACTTTCGTTGACCGAATTGCCCCATTTATCGTTCAGCTCTGCAATCACTTCCTCACGGCGTTTTGAGAATTCGACGATCTGCTGCTTATACAGGGCAATGGCCTCCACGGATTCTTCTACATCAGATTTGGCTTGCTCGGTCATGCGACGTTTGGTCAGGGAGGAGGATAATCGCGATGACTTTCTTCGCCCGCCAAAGAGGCCGGTTATGTTTTCCAGATGTGTGCCGGCCTCTTCGATTTTGCGATTGGATAATTCGGCTTCATCTTCGCGCAGTTCGCGTTCTTCGCGCGCAAGCTTATCTTCGAGCGTCTTGAGCTGACGATCGATCTGCGCGGTTTGTTTGGCAACTTCCTTATCGCGCAGTTCGCGGGCGGCCTCGGCACAGGCACGCATGAAATCCGCCTGGCTCACATCCGGGCCCGCGAAAACTTTCAGTGTGGCGTTGGCGCGCGCCTGCACGGATGAATTCCGCAGGACCCAATCGGAAAAGTCCTTCTGAATGGCCGTCATCAGTTTGGAATCATTCAACGGAGAATCGATCGTACTAAACCGCGCGCCGGGGACCGGGGAAGTTTCGATATTTTCCAGGGCATGGCCACTGGACTCATGTTCATCCCAGCGAACGGAGCCGCGCTTTTCCAATGTGGTCACGAGCGCGGCGCGCGTGAATTCACTGTCCACACCGAGCTTGCGATCAAGCACGCGGATTTTCGCAGACGCAACGAGCGTGGGGCGATAGACCACACTTTCGATCATCGCATCGCCGGGCATCGTTTTTTGCGCGGCTCGAAAAGCCGCCGGCAGACTATATTTCTGCGGCAGGAAGTATTCCCGGATTCCTACCGGGAGCGGTGGCTTCGTCTGACTTCCGGTTGTGGAGGTCGATAGGTTGCTGACCGCGCTGGGCGTCTGCCTTCTGCTTTCCGTGGGGGGAGCAATAAAAGCTGGTGAAACCAATTCCGCTGAGGAAACGGATTGGGGAACAGGAGCAGGCCGTCCCGGAGTCTGAAGCGAGGCATCCGCATTGGCCAGTCGATTGAGGTCGGGAATCTGAGTCCGGGTGAGAGGACCGGCCAGAAAATTCATGGTCCAGCGCGTTTGAAAGACTTGAGGCTGCGTAGCATGGACGTTGTGCAAGACAAAGACACGCTTGCCCAAAGTCGAGAGCAGTTTATCGAAGTCGGCCCGCAGCACACCGCCGACCGCGCCTTCGAGTCCATCGAGGAGGCGGTTCTTGTCCTGTTCGGTCTGGAGCTTGCCAATGAACCATGTGCCCGCGTTCGAGAGCGCCTTGTAATCGACATCTACAGGATTTTGTGTGGCAAGCAGCAGGCCCAGGCCAAAGGCACGGGCCTGTTTCAACATGCGCAGCATCAAAGGCTTGGAAGAGGGGTTGCGCTGCGGAGGCAGATAACCGAAGATCTCATCCATATAGAGCAGTGCGCGCAGGGAGGTTGAACCCTTTTGCATACGCATCCAGGTTTCCACCGCAGATAGCAATAACGTCACGAAGAACATTCGCTCGGCATCTGAAAGATGCGCCAGATAAAAGATGCTGTGCCGCGGATGTCCCTCTTTGGTGTAGAGCATGGAGGCGATATCGAGAGGCTGGCCTTCACGCCAGGTCTCAAAGCCGGGCGAAGCCAGGATGTTGTTGAGCACCATCGCCAGCTCCATGCGGTCTTTGGCGGGGAAAAAAGAATCGAGCGGGAAGGCGCCCAGTTTATCAAAGGGCGGCGTTTGCGTCTGTAGAATTAATTCAGTGAGCTCAACATCCTTGCCCTGGCTCCAGGCATTCTCAAAGATGTTCGAAAGCAAAATGTGCTCACGGGAACGGACGGGATCGATATCCTCATAACCCACCAGACCAAGCAGGGCCGTGGCGGTGCTTGAAATTCGTTCGCGCAGAATCTCGCGATTCTCCTGCCACGGCAGATCCGGCGCGGCCAACGAGGATAAAACACTGACCGGGATTCCGGAACTGGAGCCCGGTGTGAAGATCGCAAACTGTGCAGCGTTCTTAAGCGCAAGGATCGTGTCCTGCGAAATATTCCACTCGTTGAGGCCCTGGCGCCACGCCGCAGCCGCCTCCGCGGCAACTTGTTCCTGAGTCTTCTTCGTGCGGCGCGCCAGATCTGCATCGATCCAGGGTTGAAAGTCCTGCGGAGCGAGATCGGGAAAGTGCAGGATCAGATTGGTGAGGTCTCCCTTCGGGTCAATGATGATGGCGGGAATACCTTTCAATGCGGCTTCTTCCAGTAAACCAATGCACAGGCCGGTTTTGCCTGAGCCGGTCATACCGGTCACAACCGCATGTGTGGTCAAGTCTGAAGGATCATATGTCGCCGGTATTTGGGTGGTCGATTGTGTATTGGGATCGTGGGCGCGTCCAAGATAAAAATTCGAGTCGGTCATTCGGGTCTCCGATATGTTAATAGAACGAACGTGCTAGGGAATTGGATTTAATGTACTCTATTTTCAAACTTCTTACAAGTAACGGCCCATTAATAATTCTGCTTCATTTCAATACAATCGTCGTATCGGCGGCAAAAAAAGTTATGCGGTAAAGGACATAAAAAAACTCCCGCAAGGGACTGCGAGAGCAAAATAAAATCATGACTGCAGAGTGCCTCCTTCGGATAATTTACTTTACTTTATCTTGTCTTGGGAAATCAGCTTGCAAGCGAAGCAGTCCTGTGGACAAATTCCATCCAAAAGTAGATTCATTTTTGAGACGAGCGGTAGAATTTTCAGGATTTGGGGTTATCCAACCGAATCCCGTGGCCGCGCACCGTGTCGATGAACTGGTGAGTCGGATCGAGAGCCGCGAGCCGATCGCGCAGACGTCGAATCAGCGCATCCAGGGCCTGATCGGACACGCCCACCATCTGTTCATCACCCCACACTACTGCGACCAATTCCGGGCGAGTCACCACCTGCCCATTGCGCTCATATAACAACCACAGCAACTTGAATTGCTGCGCGGATAACGGTGGAACCAATTGCTGTTGATTCACCCACACCCGGCGTGATTTCAGATCCATCATCAGGCGTCCATGTTGAGGCGAATTGTCCAGCAGCGGCGTCGTTGCATCCGAGACAATGAACATGAATTGCTGTGCCATCGCAACGGATACCAGGTCGCCGTCCTGCAATACGACCGGAGCAGAGATGAGCGAGCCATTCAAATGTGTGCCGTTTTTGCTTCCCAGGTCTTCGAGAATGACTCCTTCTGATGTGGGCGTCAGGCGGGCATGGAATCTCGAGATCTGGCGGTCAGAAATGACCACATCACAGGTGGATTCACGGCCTAACACAATGGTCTGGTTTAACTGCCAGCGCTGACCTTTGAGAGGCCCTTCCTGCGCGATGAATAATGGAAAATCTTCCTTCAGTTGTTTCATAGGGGTTACGAGTATAATACAGAGTGCCGCATATGTTTGTAAACTTGAGAGTCGATTCTTGTCCTGCGAACCCTTCTAAAAAGTTTACGGACGCATCTGGAACATGCGTGAGATACGCGCAGCACGCCGCGCTGCGGCACTGTGGACAAGCGGTAATATAGCATAAACACGCGTTTCTGTGCAGAACCTACGCCGCAATCAATCTGCACCGGGCGCAGAAAAGTACAAGAAGGAGAAGAGTGCTCCCGCCCCTCAAGAATGGGGAGGTCTTGCGCGGCCGCTACAAGATCCGTGAACAGATCGGTCAGGGCGGCATGGGTTCCATTTATCTTGCCGATGACACCCGCCTGAAAGGCCGCGAATGCGCGTTGAAGGAAGTCGAATACGACCGCGCCCTCCCGGAAAATATTCGTGAAGAAGCCCGCGAGCAATTTTTGCGTGAGGCGACTGTGCTTGCGCGTCTCGATCACCCCAACTTGCCCAAAGTTTCTGATATCTTTTCCAGTGGTCCGCGTGACTATCTGGTAATGGATTATGTCCCCGGCAATGACTTGCGTACGCTCATGCTAGAGGCACGACGTAATAAACGATTTCTGAACGAGAAGGAAGTTCTGGCCTGGGCGGACCAAATTGCAAATGCGCTGAATTTTCTCCACATTCAAGAGCCTCCCATCGTGCACCGCGATATCAAGCCCAGCAACTTGAAACTCATGCCCAACGGCCTGATCAAGCTTGTGGACTTTGGACTTGTCAAGATTCTTGCGCCCGAAGAAGTAACCATTACCATTATTCAAGGCCAAGGCACGGCTCTTTATACACCCCTCGAGCAATATGGTGGCAGTGACGTGCATACCGACATCCGCTCCGACATCTATTCCTTCGGCGCGACGTTATATCATTTGTTAACGAACCAGCCACCGGCGGATGCACGCGCACGCTTCCTGCAACCCGAGAGCCTGGTTCCGTTAAGACGGATTAATCCGGCGGTTTCGCCGAGTGCTGAGAAAGCGGTTCTGTGGGCCATGTCCCTACATCCCGATGAACGTCCTGCGACCATTAATGACTTTCGACAGGCATTGCTCGGTTTTCATGAGCCACCCACTTATCCTCTCACCAAGCGCGCAATTCGAAACGGCAATGCCTGGGACTATCTCGCACAACCTCCCGAAGCCATGTTGGCCTGGAGTGCAGCTGTTTTGTTGTTGGTTAGTCTGCTGGCGACTTTGGCGCGCTGAACCAATTCATCCAGGCGGCTGCAACAATTGCCCCAATAACTTCACCGGTAAAAGTTAATATCAACAAACCGCTGGCACCAGCCACCTCTGCGATCCAATCGGCCGCGCCAGGGAAGCCCAGCGCGAGATAGTTATAGCCTATCAAGCCTCCGATCAACATGGAAAAGGCCCAGCGCAAACCCCAGCGCACAGAAACTATCTTGCTTATCGCCCAGAAGGCCAGGGCAGCTGTGCCAAATAGGGCCAGTAAAGTGAGGAACCAGCCGCCCACACGCGGATATCCTTCTGACGTGATCCATGGCATGGGAGTAGGCACGAGAGTCGGAGTTGGCGGAATCTCTGTCGCGGTCGGTGATAAAACGGGCACCACCACGGTTACCATCACACTTTCGGTGGATGCAATGAATTGCAGCACTGTGGAATTAAGCGCCTGTTCACTAACAACGCTGATTTCCACACTGCCGGGCTTGTCGATCACAAATGTGGCGTGTGCTAATCCGTCTTTTGTCGGAGCCTCTACCTGCCGCAGAATCCCGCCACTTTCGTCGCGCGTAGACATGGTGAAGCGAACGATAGTGTCATCGGGAACGATGTGGTTATTTCGATCCATCACCGGACCCGCCCGAACTGCAATCGTATCCCCGATTCGATAGGGCGCCGGCGTGATCGTCGGCTGCGGGGTAAGCGTCCCCTCCAAAGGAGGCTCAGGGACCTCCGCCTGCTCCAGCGCCAGGGCAATGACCTGCGCGGGGTCTGGCGACGTCTGTATCAGCAGATCGTATCCCACTGCCGGAATAGACACAGAGGATGCTCCTTGCAATGGCACCTGCTGGAAGAGCAGACGTGCGGCCACATCCACAAAAGCAGGCTGCTTACTGTATAAAGCATAATACGCCGTTAGCTTGGAAATATCCGTTGCATCGAGATAATAGGGCGCAGTAAACGAGAACAAGATGATGTTCCGATTGCGGATCAGATCGGGGCGCTCTGAAAACAGGCGTCGCAGTAAAGTCAGTTGACCATCATTGACACCTGCCAGTGAGATCACAATCCAGGTAGCACGCCCTAAAACATCTTCAATATCTGTTTCACTTTCGCCTCTCAGCATCAAACTAAGTTCATCCAGCGAATATGAGTTGAGCCTGTTGGTGAGGATCTGCGCACTCCCGCTTTGACCATATAATCGTACGACGTTTTTCTGAAGTTCATCCGCCGCCAGCGCATCCTGAATAGGACAGCCGCTGCATTGCTCAAAAGTAGAGGTATCTGTAAGAAATACAATTCGGTCAGATAGACTCGGCGGCGCGGGCAACAGGGTGCTCAACTCCTGCGGATCAGGGCTGATCAACGTGGCGGAATTCCGTGCTACGTCGAACATCACCTGTTGTGATGTGCCAATCCTGGAAGTATCCAGAGTCAGGCTGCGCACATTCGAGATGTTGAAGGTTCCATACAAGCTTAATTTCTGTTCCAGGATTCGTAACACGGCTACATCCACACGCTGGGCAAAAACAGGGTCATTCCTATATTCTTGGGCAAAAAACTGGAGGATCTCCAAGGTAGCGGAATACGTATCACCATTATCGGCATCTGCCTTGATACTACCCAGATACAACAGATCATTACCTGCTAAAAATGCATCGCGCGCCACAAGGCGCGGTGAGAAATTCGCTGTGCCCTGTTGTGAGAAGAACTGTCGTACCGCTTCACTTCCGAGTGAATCGCTTACGATCAGACCCCCGTTGTTCCGCCAGACCGCAAACTCCGGAAGAGCCAGGATCGCAGGCAAGGCAGAGGCATCGAAGCTCACCGGGCGTGTCGTCGCGCGAATATTTCCTTGAAATCCCTGATAACGGATATGGGATACCAACAGTCCATCCACCACTTCCAGCGCTTTCGCGGCACTGGTCACGGCAAAAAATGGCGAGAGTTCTATCTGCTTGAGCTGCTCGAGCGCCTTACGGACCGTGGCAACTTCCTCTTCAGGCATACGGTCTGAGCTCCCGCGCCCTGGGAAATGCTTTGCCACAACAACCATACGATTCTCGCTCCCCTCGTGCAGGCCAGCAACATATTCACGGCCCATTACCCCCACCCAGTATGGATCACCGCTAAACACCCGTGTGCCCAAATCACTGCGTACGGTAGGATCAGGAGCCTCTACAACATCCAGCGACGGCCCAAGGAATAAATTGAAACCCAGTGCGCTCAATTCACTCCCTAACACCGAGCCAACTTGTCTCGCCAGTTCGGGCTTCCACGTCGCGCCGATGGCCATCGCGTTCGGCAACGATGTCAGCCCGCTCAAAATCTGGTCATGCGGAGGGCCATCGCCCTCCTGCGAAATCCCAATGAACAACGGTACGTAGACGCTGCGCGGCGACTGACCGTTCAACCCTAAGGCAGTGGCATCCCACTCGATGCTCTGTAAGTTGTTGATCAACTGATGTGCGCTGGTCACTGTCTCTGGAGCCGCTGCGAAATTATCGTTATCGGCCAGAAGCACCATGCCGCCAATATGTTGATTGACGATCAGATCATAAATTTGAGAATCGACGCTGGTATTGGTTCCGCGAAAAGTGACAAGGAACAACTGCCCCACCCGTTCTTCGGGGGTCATTGATATCAGCACCCTCTCCGCGTCATTCGCTTGGGAAACAGGTTGGGCTGACGCGCCAGCCGCTGGTCCAAGCAAGGACGCGCTAAACGTCAACACACTCATCCAATGAATGAGTGTTCGTTTCTTCATGACCCACCTGGCAAATTGAAAAACTCGCTTCTTTTCCCAGCCGGTACTTGGCGCGTGGCCGAATCGCTGAAACGCATCTTCATTTTTTCTCATCCCTCACCCGCACTGCGAGTGCTGGGTCATCGGTAAAGATGCCATCCACCCCCCAGCCAAACAAGCGGCGGATATCGGCTTCCGGATTCACCGTCCACACGTGCACGCGGCCTTTCAAGCGATGCACGCGTTGAATCTGCTCGCGTGTCACATCCACCAGGTTCGGATGCAGCGCCGCATATTTGCCGAACGCAAAACCGAACGAGCGCGCCCACGCACCCAACCAACCATTCAAAGCCAGCAAACCGCATGGCACATCCGGGAGGTAACTACGCGCTTTCGAAAGATTCGACGCGTAAAAAGAGGAAAACAGCACGTGCTTTTGCAGGTTAAATTTTTTCACCAGAATACAAGCAGACTCGACCAGATGGTCGCGCGGTGTACTGTAATTTGTTAGCTCGACGTTGATAAACAATTTCTTTCCCAGTGATTCGAAGACCTCCTCGAGCATCGGAATTTTTTCGGTGCTGAAGTGGCTTGAAAAGAAACTGCCTGCACTCAACGCACGCAGCTCGGCCAGCGACATATCCTTCACGTGTCCATGTGCTCCCGTGGTACGGTCCACCGTCGCATCGTGAATCACCACTACATGTCCATCCGCCGACAGCTTCGCATCCAGTTCAATGGCATCCGTGCCCTGTTCGAGTGCAAGTTCGAAGGCTGCCAGCGTGTTTTCCGGCGCGTGTGCGGAGGCCCCACGATGGGCAAAGATAACAGGTTGGGGAAGGGATGTGAGCACGGCAAAAAAATAACGGATCACACAGTTAACAATCGGCGATGCGTGATCCGTAATGTGAAAGATTAAAGACTAAATATCTACAAAGTACGCCATCGCGGCGCGGTCAAGCATATCACGGGACATGGTCGCTGGGACGGCCAGATAACCAGAAATATCGATAATCTGATCACACAGGTCACGCGGATGGGAGGCGCGCAATTTTCGATTACGCTTGATATACCATTCCTGCAAGAGATACGCCAGGCCCTGGTCGCTGTACTCCACCTTCTTGGCCTGTGCAACGCGTTTGAAGATCTCGCGATACTCTTCGTAGGAAGGATCTCCAATCTCGATCTTGTGTCGGAGGCGCCGCAGAAAGGCTTCATCGACAAGGTCTTTAGGCGGAAGATTGGTCGAGAATACGATTAGTACATCGAAGGGCACTTCCACCTTGCGTCCGTTGTGAAGCGTCAAAAAATCCACACGGTTTTCGAGTGGAACGATCCAACGATTGAGCAGGTCACGCGGGCGCACCTGTTGCCGTCCAAAGTCGTCGATCAATAAGATGCCGCCGTTGGCCTTCACCTGGAAGGGTGCCTCATAAAATTTATGTACATCATCATAAACGAGATCCAGGCCCTCCAGCGTCAACTCGCCGCCCACCACGATGAAGGGACGACGAATCTTCACCCAGCGCGGGTCTTTGCGCGGACTCGCACGCAGGTTTCCGGTGCCGGATGCAGTCGCAACGCCATCGGTTTCAGGCGCCAGCTTATGACTCACTGCATCGTAGACCTTGATTACCTGACCATCCAAGTACAACGCATATGGAATGTACATCGCCTGGGTCAAAACCAAATTGCCGAAGGCCCGGGCTACGCTGGTTTTGCCGTTTCCCGGAGGTCCATACATGAAAATGGATGAGCCGGAATTAAGCGCGGGGCCCAACCGTTGAAAGGTCGATTCGGAAATGACCAATTGCGAGAGTAACTGTCGCATGGTACGCGACGTAACCGTTACCCGTCCCGCTTTCTGCCGACGCATCGCTTCGTTATAAACCTCAAAAGGCACGGGTGCCGGACCGGCATACTGACTGCGCTCCAAAGCCTCACGTGCCCGGGTGATACCCGCGCCAGTAATACCGTACGTATAGGCGCCCTCGCCCAACCCACCCTGAGATGATTTCACTTCAATTAATTTCTCGCGCTTGAGGGCCTCCAAAATTCCATCGGTCACGCCCGCAAAGGGCAGAGCAATCAACTCAGCGATTTTGAAACCACCCATATATCCCTGGGAGTATAAAATTTTCAACGTCAGGTCCTGTAACCATAAGGCAGAAAGACCCGTATCATCGACGGAATTAATCGGCGGAGGAGAAAAGTGAGGAACTGCGGCCGGTGCGGGTGCAGGCCTTGCAAGAGGATTCGTCATATAACCTCCCGGATAGGGATCAATGATGGGATAAGTTCACGCAACATAAACGGATTATAGCACGCCCGAGTCATCTCGGATTTCTCCAGACCATTATCGTATATAATTTGCAACACAATGAAACTTTCCGTCATCATCCCTGTATACAACGAAGCTAAAAACATCAGCGAAATCGTCAAACGTGTACAGGCCACCAGACTGGCAACGGAAATCATCATTGTGGACGATGGCTCCAGGGACGGGACTGGCGAAATTCTACAGAAACTAGACGGCAAGCGGAAAGTCCGTGTGCTAATACAAGGGAAAAATGAGGGCAAAGGCGCGGCGGTCGTCACAGGCCTGAAAGCGGCCACCGGAGATATCCTGCTGATTCAAGATGCCGATCTCGAGTATGACCCACGCGACTATCCCGCCTTGCTAAAGCCCATTCAGGAAGGTGTGGCGGATGTGGTCTATGGTTCGCGCTTTCTGGGTGCAGCACATCGCGTGACAATGTTCTGGCACCAGCTCGCCAACCAGCTGCTTACCCTGATGACCAATATCCTGTACGACTCGATCCTTACCGACATGGAAACGGGTTACAAGGTCTTTCGACGGGGGGTGACAGAAGGCATGACCATTCGAGCCAAACGCTTTAACTTCGAACCGGAATTTACCGCCAAGATCCTCAAACGCAAATATCGGATTTTTGAAGTACCAATCACATTCAATCCGCGTGATTATTCGGACGGCAAAAAGATCAAACTCAAGGATGCTTTCGAAGCGGTCTGGGCCTTAATAAAATACAGGTTTATGGACTAAGAACTTCTATCTATTCCTCGACCGTGATCTTGTACTCATAGATGTAGTCCCCAGGGTCATAATCGGCAAAACCATCGTTGATCTTTTCATCGAAATTAACCGCAGCTCTTATGTCGTATTCGCCGGCCGGCCATTCTGACAACAGGATGCCAAAATCGAGGCAATGCTGACCGTTCGTCAAAGTGTAGCTCAGGGGATGCACCACATCCTCGCCGAGTTTTCCCTCATTAAAATAAATCGCTACGGTGATATGTTGAAAATTTTGTTGCAGAGTCGCCTCATCCTTAGTGCACCAGCCATAGTTGAAATACACCGGCTTCTCATTTGTAACATGGGCGGTGAAGCTCAGTGTACCGGGCTTGGCATATTCCTCTTCTGAATATGTCTCTGCTGCCAGTGCCTGTAAAGAAACCCAATCTTCTCCACCCAGCACTTCAAGCACCCGATCGACGTTTTCCTCCATCTTCGGCTCGGGAACCTGAATCATATTTTGAAGATAGAGACAAGACAGGAGAAATGGCATGCTCACCGCGAGAACCATCAGGCTAAATCTATGCTTTCCGATACTCATAAGTCACCTCCGTGCATGAGCGGATTATAAACATATTATCCATCTTGAGAGGATTTATAATTTCAATTTATGACCGATTGGCAATCCAAAATTCAGGCTGAATTTAGCCGTGCTGAGCAGGCGCGCGCAAAGGGGAATGAGGGTCAGGCCCGCGTGTGTGCCCGCCGTGCCGCCGGCATCGCCATTCGGGAGTATTTAACACGAAAAGGGGTTACGCCCTCAAGCGCAAGCGCGGTGGATTTGTTGAATCTCCTCAAAGCGGACCCGCTTCTTTCCCCTGACCTGCAGCCGATCGTTGACCATTTGACCTTGCGCGTCACCGAAGAATTCAAACTCCCCGTGGATGCCGACCTAATTGCGGAGGCCAGAAGACTCTGCAACCAGTTGTTAAAATGAACATCAGCCCCTGAAAGGAGAGCATTCTCAGGGGCTGATGTTCTCAGAGCCAATTCATATATGCCGGCTGCGTGCGAAGTAGAAAAACGCGCGCGCGATCGTGATAATAACGAGCATGCCAGACATCACCCCACCAAAGACCAAAAACATTCGTTGCCAATCGCGTAGACGCAATGCCACCTCTTCCGGGGCAGGGAACCGAATCCGCTCGCGCAGACGTTGCACCACATCCTTTGAAGGATGGATGGGCTTTAACGTCCCGGCCAGACGCTCTTCAAGATTCAAAAGGATTTCATCATTCGTAGATGCCATAATTTCTTTGCCTTACTATGTTTACAAGTGCATTTATTCAATCGGATAAAGGATCAAGCCAACCGTTCCCGGTCCCAGATTTGCCGCGACGGATATAGATAATTCACCGAGCATGGTCTCTTTATGGTTGAAGTGTTTGCTGGCTTCTTCCAGTAGCTCCTCGCCCGACTTTGGATCACGGGCATGGACCACTGCGAGATAAACCGGTTTATCGCCGAACTCTTCCTTGGCCATTTCGATCACACGATCTAAAGACGCTTTACGGGTACGGACTCGTTCCGCCATGCTCAAGTCGCCATCCCGCAAGACGGCGATCGGTTTCACATTGAGCACCGAAGCCAGTGCCGCCTGCAACGTCTTGACTCGACCGGACATTTTCGCGTATTCGAGTGTATCCAGGGTAAGGATCACGCGTACCTTATATTTAATATCTTCCAAATATTGAACGATCTCTTCCGCGCTCTTACCAGCCCGGTCCAGCCTGCGTGCCTCCCGGCACATCAGGCCGATTCCCAACGACCCAGAGGCCGAGTCAAGGGGAAACACTTTGAAATCATTCTTTACTTCCTCTGCCGCGGAGACCGCCGAAGCATAGGTTCCGGAGAGTTTGGCCGTCACATGGATGGA
>Ga0075418_10006199_pt1 | contig 13486 bp, 11 predicted proteins | sample SoiMetdeltSBSDD2_FD_81776 | JGI IMG/M metagenome (GOLD analysis project Ga0075418, IMG submission 81776) | Bulk soil microbial communities from a Populus tree surrounding site in Tennessee, USA - Soil MetaG P. deltoides SBSDD2 | ecosystem: Environmental > Terrestrial > Soil > Tree plantation...
CGGCGACGAGTTCGCCGTGGTGTTGACGGAGATGCCCTCGTTCGAGCACGCCGAGTTCGTCGCAAAGAAACTGCTCGACATCGTCCGCCAGCCATTCACCCTTGACGGTCACGAGGTCAACATCTCGTGCAGCATCGGCGCCGTGGCGTATCCGGACCACAGTGACAGCCAGCACGTGCTGCTTCGCATGGCTGACGATGCGCTGTCGGCGGCAAAGAGAACCCGGAACACCATGCGTCGTTACACGGATGACATGGCGCGTCCGGCGGCGACGGCACCCCTGGTCTTCAGCACCGTCCGTCGCGCCATCGACCTCGGTGAGCTCGACGTTCATTACCAGCCACAGGCCGATCTGCGGACTGGTACTCTTTGTGGTCTCGAGGCGCTCGTTCGCTGGAACGATCCCAGCCGCGGCGTCGTGCCCACGAACGAGCTGATTCAGCTCGCCGAAGACGCGGGAGTGATCTCCGAGATCACGCACTTCGTCTGCGGCACCGCGATGAAGCACTTCCGAGCCTGGCAGCTGTCAAGGCTGGTGCCCGGGCTGCGGCTGGCGATCAACATCTCGGGCATCGAAATCCGTGACGGTGTACTGCCGTCGATGCTCCGTGCGCACCTTCGCGAAGCCGAACTGTCGATGTCGATGATCGAGCTGGAGCTCACCGAAAGCGGGCTGATGCTGTCGGATGCCGTCGCCACACAGCTGCTGTCGGATCTGCGGGAAGAAGGCGTGCGTGTATCGGTCGACGACTTCGGAACGGGGTATTCGTCACTCGGTCGACTGCAGAGACTTCCGGTCGACGTTCTGAAAATCGACAAAGGGTTCGTCGAGGACATCGGCACACGGTCCAAGCAGGGTGCGCTGGTGCGCGCGATCATCATGATGGCTCATTCGCTCGACCTCATCGTCGTAGCCGAAGGTGTCGAGAACGAAGTCCAACGGGCCTATTTGGAACGTCACGGCTGCGACATCTATCAGGGCCATCTCCTCAGCCCTCCCCTACCGGCTGCAGAGATGGAGCAGTACCTCAGGCTACGCCATGCGGCTCCAAGCCCGGCGCAAGTCGCCCGTAAGACCCGTACGCGTGTCGCGTCGGCACAGCAGGCGGCCCTCGAATAACCCTAGCGCCTCGGACCTCTTCACCGTTCAATTCAAGACTGATTCTCAGACTCGCTCGCAAGCTTTGAGGTCCGGAGTGTGCTGGTGCAGCATCGGTCTGCAGTGAATCGGGCCGTGTTACTGAATCTTTTCGCGCTGCTGTGCTTGCTGCTCGCAGCAAGCGTTTCCCTTCGCGGAGCACAAGCCGAATCTCCCCAGACATCGCTCGAACGCACATTGCCAGCAGACGCGTCTGGCGAAGAGATTTACCGCCAGGCCTGCGTCGCCTGTCACGGCTCCGACGGCGCTGGACAGCAGCAGAGCGTCTTGGGCTTCGAGCTACCCCTTCCCAACGGACACGACCTTCCTGACTTCAATGACTGCGGCACCAATACCGTGGAACCGCTGGCTGACTGGTTCGCCGTCGCGCACCGCGGCGGGCCGGTCCGCGCCCTCGACCGGCATATGCCGGCATTCGGCGACGCCCTGACAGGGGATCAGATCGAACGGGTCGTGAAGTACCTCTGGACGTTCTGCCAGGATTCATCGTGGCCCCGCGGCGATTTGAACCTGCCGCGCGCGTTCTTCACCGAGAAGGCCTTTCCCGAGAATGAAACCGTCTGGACAACCGGGGTCATCGGTTCCGGGGCGAAGGCCATCGGCAATGAGCTGCTCTACGAGCACCGGCTCGGCGCCAGAGGGCAATACGAGATCAAGGTGCCGATCATGGCGCAGCAACAGAAGCCGGGAGGCTCATGGAGCCGCGGGATCGGCGATGTCGAAGTCGCTGTGCGCCGGACCTTCTACGCCAACCTCGAAAGAGGAAGCATCTTCGCCGCCGGCGCGGCGATCGTTGCCCCCACCGGCAAGGAGAGCACCGGTCTGGGGAGCGGGTTCTGGACCTACGAGCCGTTTGCAATGTGGGGCCAGATCATCGGCACCAGTGGGTTTCTGCAGGTCCACACGGGGCTCGAGATTCCATCGGACCAGACACTCGGCCGCAACGAAGCCTTCGTGCGCACCGCTCTCGGATACACGCTCGCGCAGAACCAGGGCTTCGGGCGCGCGTGGACTCCGATGCTCGAGATCCTCGCCGCGAAGCCGACCGGTGGCCCTACTGAGTGGGACGCAGTTCCTCAAGTGCAAGTGTCGCTGAGCAAATTGCAGCATGTGCTGCTGAATGTTGGTGTCCGCGTGCCGCTGAATGAGCGCGACGAACGAAAGCCACAGGCCCTCACCTACGTCCTCTGGGATTGGTTCGATGGCGGCCTCTTCAAGTTCTGGAGGTAGCCGCGATGATGACGCCGATGCGCCGAATGGTCCCTCTTGCCTACACGCTGTGGCTCGTCGCTCTTCTTGCGGCCTCACCAGGCGCGCGAGGTGCAGCACCACGGCAGCAGCGCCCTCATCATGACCTCTCGCTTTTCGCGCATTCCGACAACTGTGTGGCGTGTCACAACACGTTGATGGCACCAACGGGTGAAGATGTCTCAATCGGCGCCACGTGGCGATCGACGATGATGGCGAACTCGGCGCGAGACCCGTATTGGCAGGCTGGGGTCCGCCGCGAAATCATGGATCACCCTACGCGATCAGCAGACATTCAGAACGAGTGCTCGGCGTGTCATATGCCGATGGCACAGAAGATCGCGCACGCCGCGGGTGGCAAGGGAGAGGTGTTCGCGCACCTCCCGGTCGCGCAGCGTAATGCGTCTGCGCTCCAGCGGCTCGCGTCAGATGGCATCTCCTGCACCGTGTGCCACCAGATTGCGCCGGACAAACTGGGCACTCGCGACAGCTTCAACGCAAACTTCAGTCTTCGTCCCACGCCTGTGGACGGTGCACGACTCATCTTCGGACCGTATCGAGTCGACAGCGGACGGCAGTCCATCATGCGATCGGTGACGGGATTCGTACAGGCGGAAGCCCCTCACATCAAGCAGTCCGAACTGTGCGCATCGTGCCACACGCTCATCACGGAAGCGTTCGGCCCGAACGGCGAGGTCGTTGGATCTCTTCCCGAGCAGATGAACTATCAGGAGTGGCAGCACAGTGCGTTCCGCAAGGAAGAGCGCAGTTGTCAGTCCTGTCACATGCCACCAGTCGCCGGACCAGTTCGCATCTCGTCCGTGCTTGGCGACACTCGCGACCAGCTGTCTCAGCACGTCTTCGTCGGTGGCAATGCCTTCATGGTCCGCATGCTCAACCGCTACAGGTCCGAGCTTGGTGTGGCAGCACTCCCATCCGAGCTCGAGGCCACAGCGCGAGCCACGATGCGGCAACTTCAGGGAGAGACCGCGACTCTGTCGATGTCCGCGTTGGAGTTCAACGGGACACAACTGACCTTCAATGTGGACGTCCGCAATCTCACCGGGCACAAGTTCCCAACTGGGTATCCGTCCCGGCGCGCGTGGCTGCATGTGACGGTTCGCGACGGTGACAACATTGCCGTGTTCGAGTCGGGCCGCGTCGATGACACGGGTGCAATCCGAGGCAATGACAACGACGCCGACCCCCGGAAGTTTGAGCCCCACTACGAACAGATCACGGACGCAAGTGAGGTGCAGATTTACGAACCCATCATCGGAGATCCCTCCGGCATTCCGACGACCGGGCTGTTGAGCGCAACGCAATACTTGAAAGACAATCGGCTGCTTCCGCGTGGATTCGAAAAGTCCAGCGCAGCACCTGAGATCGGGGTGTATGGCTCTGCCAACTCGGACCCCGATTTCACAGAAAGTGGGGATCGGATACGCTACACGGTCGAGGTGCTGAGGACAGGGTCATATACCGTCGAGGTCGAGCTTCGTTACCAGACGATCGGCTACCGATGGGCGCACAACCTGGATACCTACGACGCACCGGAACCGAAGCGATTCGCCACGTACTATCGTTCGATGTCTTCGTCTTCATCGATCGTCGTTGCCAAAGCGATCGCGCAACTTGCCGGTCGGCCGTAAGGTCGAACCCGCAACGCTCAGGGATGGAATGACGATGGGGGCTCTTCATCCACAGGTCGTCGTGCTTGTGATCGTCGGAGTCGCGTTCAGGCTGGTATCCCTGCTTGGCAAACCCGCGTTCGCGAGTCCAGCGGCCACGACCCTCCTCCTGCTCGCAGCCGCATTTTCCGTGGTGTCGGTGCGCACTGGTATCGCCGCTCACGACCGGTCGAACGGGCGCCAGGCGCTCGCCCAGCGGTAGTGGAGCACGAGGAGTGGGGTGAGCGCACGCAAGCGATGCTGCTCATCGTCGGCGCCTTCGAAATCCTCGGATTGGTGATTCGCCGCTCGCCAAAAGTGAAACTTGTGCACGGAGCGGCAGCCCTTGCCGGATTAGCGGCGGTCTTCTGCGTCTACGAAGCCGGCGAGCACGGAGGTGAACTGGTATACGGCTATGCCGGCGGCGTCGGAGTTCGATCGGGCGACCCGGAGGACGTACAGCGATTGCTGCTGGCCGGCTACTACCATCAGGCGCTCGCCGAGCGCGCCGCAGGGCGGGCCGACCAGGCCGCGGCTCTTTTTTCAGCGGCCGCCGCACAATTCCCATCCGATCCAGAAGTACGGATGCTCGAGGCCGAGTCCACGCTTCGCGATCGAAAAAACCCGCAAGCGGCTCTGGACCAGCTGGCGCGCATCAACCCACCTGCTGGCAATCGCTTCATCGCGTCTCAACTCGCAAGCCTTCAGGCCGACGCCCTCCGGTCAGGATCAACGCAGCCTCGTCCATAGTGACGTTCGGCAGGTGTTAGGATCGCTTTGACCTCATCCTGATGCCAACGGCGTTGATTTCACGACAATCCCTCGACATCACGGGGCCGGCATGAAGGTTCGGCCCGGCTCACCCTATCCTCTCGGCGCAACCTGGGACGGCTCCGGCGTCAATTTCGCGATCTTCTCGGAGCACGCGCTCCAGGTGGAGTTGTGTCTGTTCGACTCGCCAGACAGCGCCCGCGAATCTGTTCGCATCACGCTTCCGGAACAGACCGACCTCATCTGGCACGGCTATATTCCGGGCATCCTGCCGGGACAGCTGTATGGCTATCGTATTCACGGGCCCTACGATCCCGAGCGCGGACACCGCTTCAACCCGAACAAGGTCGTGCTCGAACCCTACGCGAAGGCCATCGGTCGGAACATCCGCTGGAGCGATGAGGTCCACGGGTATCGCTTCCGAGATCCGAAAGAGGATCTGGCCTTCGACAACCGTGACAATGCGCCGTTTGCGATGCTGGGCGCCGTAATCGATCCTGCCTTCACGTGGGGCGACGACCGCCGGCCGCGCACCGCATGGCACAAAACGGTCATCTACGAGCTCCATGTCAAGGGCTTCACGCGACGCCATCCGCGGCTTCCCGAAGCGATGCGCGGAACGTATGCCGGCCTCGGATCAGATGAAGCCATCCGTCACCTTCTCGATTTGGGCGTGACCGCCGTCGAGCTGATGCCTGTGCATCATCATGCCTACGACCGTCATCTGATCAAGCGCCACCTGAGCAACTACTGGGGATACAACACCAGCGCGTTCTTGGCGCCGGACACCCGGTACTCGATGAGCAAGAGCTCGTCCGGATCGGTGCGCGAGTTCAAGACGATGGTCCGTAATCTGCACGCGGCTGGGATCGAAGTGATTCTAGATGTCGTGTACAACCATACGGCTGAGGGCGATCACCTCGGTCCAACGCTCTCGCTTCGCGGCGTCGACAACGTGGCGTACTACCGGCTTGATCCTAAGAATCCCCGGTTCTATCAGGACTACACCGGCTGCGGGAACACGTTGAACATGCGCCATCCGCGCGTGCTGCAGCTCATCATGGACAGTTTGCGGTACTGGATCCTGGAGATGCACGTCGATGGATTCCGTTTCGATCTGGCGAGCGCCCTTGCGCGGGAATTGCATGCCGTCGATCGATTGGGCGCGTTCTTCGACATCATTCATCAGGATCCCGTCATCTCGCAGGCGAAGCTCATTGCCGAGCCGTGGGACCTCGGCGAGGGTGGATACCAGGTCGGCAACTTTCCCGTCGGCTGGGCGGAATGGAACGGCCACTATCGCGATTCGATTCGGCGGTTCTGGCGGTCCGACCGCGGTTTGATCTCGGAGCTCGCGACGCGAATCGCCGGTAGCAGCGATCTCTACGACCATAGCGGCCGCCGTCCGCACGCCAGCGTCAACTTCGTTACGTGCCACGACGGCTTCACGCTCCATGATCTGGTCAGCTACAACCAGAAGCACAACGAAGCCAACTTGGAAGGCAATCGCGACGGCGAGAACAACAATCACAGCTTCAACTACGGCGTCGAGGGTCCGACGTCCGATCCAAAGATTCGCGCGATTCGCGAGCGGCAAAAGCGCAACTTTCTGGCAACGGTATTTCTTTCTCTCGGCGTTCCGATGTTGTACGCCGGTGACGAAATGGGCCGGACGCAGCGCGGGAACAACAACGCGTACTGCCAGGACAACGAGATCAGCTGGCTCGACTGGCACCGGTCGGCGGAACAGGAAGACCTGTTCCGCTTTACAACGTACGTCATTGAGATGCGGCGCAATCAGCCGGTGTTGAAGCGGCGGCGGTTCTTTCAGGGAAAGACCGTTCGCGAAGGCGCCATCAAGGACATCACCTGGTTCGCACCGGACGGTAGCGAGATGTCGCAGGCGATGTGGAGCAGCGATACGCGTACCCTCGGGGTTCGGCTTGACGGCTCGCAGATTGACGAGACCGACGCACAGGGAAACCCCATCGTCGGAGACACGCTGTTCCTCCTCTTCAGTGGTCACGATGAGCCGGTCCGCTTCACCTTCCCGCCGCGATTGCCGGCGCAGCGCTGGGAGCGGCTGCTCGACACCGCCGACGCCAGGTGGGCGAGGCGAATCGCATACGATGTTGCCCACTACGAGCTCCCCTCCCGCTCAGTCGTCGTGTTCAGGTTGACGACACCTTCTGCAAACGGCGGTGCTACGTGAGTTCACCCCTGCCTGTGACTGCTCCCGCGCGACAACCGCTGTGGTACAAGGACGCGGTCATTTATCAGCTTCACGTCAAGACGTTTGCCGACAGCAACGGCGACGGCATCGGCGACTTCAAGGGCCTCACCAGCAAGCTCGACCACCTGTCGGATTTGGGTGTGACCTGTTTGTGGCTCCTGCCGATGTATCCGTCACCCTTCCGGGACGACGGATACGACATCGCGGATTACTACAGCATCCATCCGAGCTACGGAACCCTCGACGACTTTCGCGAGTTCCTCGACGCCGCGCACGCACGGCGTCTGCGAGTGGTCACTGAGCTGGTACTCAACCACACGTCGGATCAGCATCTCTGGTTCAAGGAAGCGCGACGATCGCGCGACAACCCGCGTCGTGACTGGTATGTGTGGAGCGATACGGACGATCGCTATAGCGGCGTTCGAATCATCTTCGTCGATATCGAGCGCTCGAACTGGGCGTGGGATCCGGAATCCAAGGCCTACTACTGGCATCGGTTCTTCAGCCATCAGCCAGACCTGAACTACGACAATCCCGCCGTCCGAGAAGAGATGTGGAACGTCATGAGGTTCTGGCTCAGGCTCGGAGTCGACGGGTTCCGGGTGGACGCGGTGCCGTATCTCATCGAACGCGAGAACACAGCCTGTGAGAATCTGCCAGAGACGCACGACGTCATTCGATCCCTGCGGGCGAATCTCGAGGTGCACTTCCCGGACCGGATGCTCCTCGGAGAGGCCAACCAACCTCCTGAGCTCGTCCGCCACTACTTCGGCGACGGCGACGAGTTCCACATGGCCTTTCACTTCCCGTTAATGACACGCATGTTCATGGCGGTGCGCCTCGAGGACCGGAAGCCACTCGTCGACGTCATCGAGCGGACGCCCGAGATTCCTGACACCTGTCAATGGGGTATCTTCCTTCGTAACCATGACGAGCTCACGCTCGAGATGGTCACCGACGTGGAGCGCGCCTACATGTACGACGAGTACGCGCGTGATCCGGTGTCGCGCATCTACCTCGGGATCAGACGCAGGCTGGCACCGCTCCTCGATGGCGATCGACGACGGATCGAGTTGATGAACGGGATCCTGATGTCGATGCCCGGGAGCCCGATCATCTACTACGGCGACGAGATCGGCATGGGCGACAACATCTATCTCGGTGATCGCAACGGGGTCCGAACACCGATGCAGTGGAACGGCGGCTGGAATGCGGGCTTTTCCACGGCCGATCCGGAACAACTGGCGCAGCCGCTCATCTCCAATCCGCTCTTCGGGTACCACGCCGTCAACGTGGAATCTCAAAAGCGCGCCGATCACTCGCTCTTGAACTGGATGCGCCGGCTCATCACCGTGCGGCAGTCCTCACAGGTGTTCAGTCGAGGAGCGACCACCTTCCTCAAGCCAGCCAATCATCGCGTGCTCGCCTACCTGAGGACGCTCGGCAAGGATCAAGTGCTCGTTGTCTGTAATCTCTCGAGCAGCGCGCAGGCGGTCGAGCTCGATTTGGAATCGCTCGCCGGGGCCCTCCCCATCGAGATGTTCGGGCGCAGCTTGTTCCCTCGCATTGGGGAGCTGCCGTACATGTTGACGCTGGGACCGTATGCGTTCTTCTGGTTCAAGCTCAGGCGATTTTAGTGTTTCGAGCGTGGTGATCTCACGTGCCTGAGGACAGCGTACTTTCAGACGAACTGCTGCACCACCTCATGGCGGTGGGACACGTCGACGTACTCGTCGGCGTGCCCACGTTGAACAACGCCCCTACGATTCGCCACGTCGTCAAAGCCGTGCACCAGGCTTTTTCCAGATACTTTCCCCGCGATCGCACTGTCCTCATCAACTCCGATGGGGGATCGGATGACGGCACGCCACACCTGGTGCGAAACGCATCGGCTGACGACACCGAGACGGTCACTGTTTCGCACTCGCTGCGAACCGTTCACCGCATCAGCACGCCGTATCACGGCTTGCCGGGAAAGGGAAACGCGATCCGACAGATCATGACGGCTGCCGACCTCACGCAAGCGCGCGCGGTTGTCGTGCTCAATGCCGACGTCACTGGCATCACGGCCGAAGGTGTGGCCTCGCTGATTCGCCCGGTCCGCGATCAGCAGTACGACTACGTCGCACCGGTGTATCAACGTCATCCTCTCGAAGGGCCGCTCGTAACCCAACTGGTCCGGCCGCTGATGCGTGCCACCTACGGTTGGCAGATGCGAGAGCCGCTGGCGCCGGAGTTCGGGTGCTCGAGCCGCTTCGTGACCCACTGCCTCGAGCAGGACGTGTGGGAGAGAGAACTCGGGCGTGTCGGGATCGATCTGTGGGTCACGGCAGAAGCGCTGGCCGGAGGTTTCCGCTGCTGCCAGGCCTCACTCAGTCCGTATCCGGCCGCATCTTCTCGTAGCCCGTTCGGCGAGTTGTTCGAGCAAGTCGTCGAATCAGCCTTCGAGTGTCTCGAACGGCATGCCCCGTATTGGCTGGGCCGAAACGGCTCCGAGCCTGTGCCCCTGGCCAATCCCCTGCCCACGCAAAATGTCGAGGCGCCGGCCATCGACGGCAGCCGGCTGACGGAAGCGTTCGTCAAGGACCTTCAGAACCTGCAGTCGGTGCTCGAGTACATCCTCAGCGGGGAGACGCTCGCCCGCCTCGAGCGATTGGCAGAGAAGCAGGGCGCCCGCCTCCGTTACCCCGATGCGCTCTGGGTGTCGACCGTCTATGAGTTCTTGTTGGCGCATCGTAGCGGGATGATGCGTCGCGAGCACGTCGTGCAGGCACTGGCGCCGCTATATCTCGGCCGGACAGGATCGTTCGTCCGGCAATACGCGTCCGCAACCGAGGCGGAGATCGACGAGGCTCTCGAGTCGCTCAGCCGCGAATTCGAACGGTCGAAGCCCGACCTGATTCAGCGCTGGAACAACAGCCCGAGGTGAGTCATGGCTCAGATGATCGCGAACGCCATCAGGCAGGCCGGAACGAATTTCGTCGAATCGCTCGCGGTCTTCTTGCCGCGCATGGTCACGACACTGGCCATCATTATCGTGGGGTGGCTGATCGCCATGCTGCTGCGAACGCTGGTTCGCGGGCTGGCCGGATGGGTCCGGATCAACGTCGCAGCCGAGCGCTTCGGTGTGGCGCCGCTGTTGAGGACCGCCGATCTGCCTCCGGCCGACGTCCTGCTCGGGGCTATCGTGTTCTGGCTGGTGTGGTTGGGTTTTCTCCTGTCGGGGATCGACGTGCTGGGCTTCCCATCGGTCCAGGGGTTACTTGCCAGCTTTTGGGCGTTCGTTCCGCGACTGCTGTTGGCGGTCGCCATACTCGTCATCGGATTCGTTTTGGCCAACTTCGCCTGGCGCGCCACCCTGCTGGCAGCCATCAACGCTCGTGTGCCGTCTCCTCGAGTGCTCAGTGGTGCCGTTCGGTGGCTGATCCTGATTCTCACTGGTGCCATGGCGCTCGAGCAGATTGCGGTGGCGCGCACCGTGGTGCTGACTGCCTTTGCCATCGCTTTTGGCGCCCTCAGCCTGGCGGTGGCGATTGCCTTTGGCATTGGGGGCGGCAGCATTGCCAAACGCATCCTCGAACATCAATTTCCGGAGCAGCAGCGGTCGAGCGCCGATGAGATCTCACATCTGTGACGACCGTAAACAACTGGCACATGGATTGAAATAGCGTGCAACATGACCGTTCGCGTTGAAAAACTTCAGGTTTCGGTCCCTTCGCTACTCACGCTGGCGGTGCTGGGGATCGTATCGACCACGACAGTAGCCTTTTTGCGCTGGTGGCAACGGCCCACACCGCAGACGATGAGTGACGACTGGCTGAGCAATCACGCTCGCGTCGACTCGCACCGCGGCTCGCACTAGACCAGCACGTACACCCAAAGGTCTCGCCCACCACGTCGGAGTACCGTCTAGGGGTGTCGACGTCTTAGACTGATGTCGAGGTCTCTAGCGCGCATGGCCGACGCGAATACCCATCCAACGATGCTGCCAGTGGTTGCTGGCGCTCTTCTGGCCGCTGCCGTGGTCTGGGTGCTGCTGCGGATCGCGACTCGCGCGGTCGATCGGTTTGCGGCTCGTCTCGAACGTGAAGGCGTCCTCGACGAGGGCGCCATCTTCGCCAAACGCCTGACACGATTCGTCCGGTCCACCCTCTCGTTTGTGGCACTCCTGGTCGCCGGCATCGTGATGCTGCGCGGCATCGGCCTCCGTGGAATGCCGAGAATCTCGACTGAGGATGTGGTCGCGTGGTTGATGGGCCCCGGGCTGCGTCTCGTGGTCATTGTCACGAGCGCGTATCTCATTACCCGCTGCATCCACTTCCTGATCGAGAGCCTGAAGATTTTCCTGGTCTCACGTGACGCCAGCCAGACCGATCTGCTCGAGCGCAAGAAGCGCGTCGACACACTCGGCCAACTACTCCGCGTCGTCGCGACGCTCCTCGTGATAGGCGTTGCGTGCCTGATGGCACTCTCGCTCTTCAGTGTCGATATCCGTCCGATCCTCACGGGCGCGGGAATCGCCGGTCTCGCAGTCGGATTCGGCGCGCAGAACCTCGTGCGCGACATCATCGCCGGCTTCTTCCTGATTCTGGAGGACCAGGTCCGCCTCGGCGACGTTGTGTCGATCAACGGCAAGTCCGGTCTCGTCGAAGCGATCCGCCTGCGAACCATCGCGCTTCGCGGCCACGATGGCACCGTTCATATCTTCCCGAACGGCGTCATCACCGAGCTGTCCAACATGACGAAGGACTTCTCTTTCGCCGTGCTCGACATCGGTATCCCGTACGAGGAGAACGTAGACACGGTCCTCGACGTGCTGCGGTCGATTGCAACGGAGCTGCGCAGCGATCCGGTGCATGGTCCGAATCTCCTGGAGCCACTCGAAGTGCTCGGCTTGGAGGCCTTCGGTGAGTCCTCGGTTCTCTTGAGAGTTCGCATCAAGACCGTGCCGATTCAGCAGTGGAGCGTGGGTCGTGAATTCCGGCGTCGCATCAAGATGGCATTCGACGCACGCGGGATCGAATTCCCCGCACGGACCATCACCGTGCGCCTCGAAGGCGGCGGCCGGCCGTTGACCGCCGACGGCCTTCCAACCGCCGAAAAGGTCTAATTGCGCGACAACGACTCCTTCACTGTCACCTGTCCGTACTGTGGCGAGCAGGTCGATATCTACATCGAGCCCGACGTTCGCGGCACGTTCGTGCAGGACTGCGAGGTCTGCTGCAACCCCTGGCGCGTCCGCGTCTATCGCAGCGACGGGGAGCGCTACGTTGATCTGAAGCGCGCCGATGGTTCCGAGTAGAATCGCGCCATGACGCTGGTCGATCGAGCCGCCGCATTGGTTCCAGTGCTTGTGGAGCGAGCACCCGCCGCCGAACAGGCTCGGCGCGTCTCGGACGCAAGCTTCGACGCATTGAGCAAAGCCGGTGTCTTCTTGATGACGGCTCCGAAGCGGTACGGCGGCGCCGAGGCGGACTTCCAAACCCAATGCGACGTGCTGGCTCACCTCGCACGAGGCTGCCCTTCTACCTCATGGGTCGCGACCATCTTCAGCGCGATGTCATGGCTCGCCGCGACGTTCCCCGATCGAGCGCAGGACGAGATCTTCGCAGACGGTGATCCGCGCATCAGCGGCGTGTTTTCACCAACCGGGACGGGTGTGCGGAAAGACGGCGGCCTCGTCGTCAGCGGCCGATGGGGTTTCAACACGGGCTGCCACGGGGCCAAATGGACGATTCTAAATGCCGTCGTCGGCGTCGGCGCTGATGCAGTGCCGACGTGTGTCATCGCCAAGAGTCAGGAACTGACCATCGTTGACGACTGGTACGCGACCGGGATGTCCGCAACAGGGAGCAATACGATCGTCGCCGATAACGTGTTCATCCCCCCTCATCGCTGTTTGCCGCTTCCGGACATGCTCGAGGCGCGGTTGCCGCCGCGACACAATGCCGGCAATCCGTATTTCAACTATCCCTTGTCGCCAGTGTTGACGGTCAATGCAGGCGGCACTCCCCTGGGTATGGCACAGGGCGCGCTCGAGGCGTTCCGCGAGCGCTTGCCCGGGCGCGGTATCGCTTACACGTTCTACACGAACAAATCCGAGGCGCCAGTCACCCACCTGCAGGTCGCCGAGGCCGTGCTGACGCTCGACTCCGCCGACGCGCATGTCCGTCGGGCTTCAGCCCTCCTCGATCGACACACCGGCGGCGCCATGTCTCTCGACGCACGTGTCAAATCGCGCGCCCACATAGCCTACGCGACGGGTCTCGCCCGCCAAGCTGTCGATACGCTCTTCTACGCGAGCGGCGCCTCATCGATTCAGACGCACGTGCCTATTCAGCGCTTCCAGCGCGATGTGCAGGCGCTCGCCAACCACGCCATCATGCACACGCAGACCGCGCTCGA
>Ga0075418_10006201_pt1 | contig 13483 bp, 17 predicted proteins | sample SoiMetdeltSBSDD2_FD_81776 | JGI IMG/M metagenome (GOLD analysis project Ga0075418, IMG submission 81776) | Bulk soil microbial communities from a Populus tree surrounding site in Tennessee, USA - Soil MetaG P. deltoides SBSDD2 | ecosystem: Environmental > Terrestrial > Soil > Tree plantation...
GCCGCCGCCCCACACCCAGTGCGCGATCGGCGCGTAGACGGCGAGCGACCAGAGCGAGATGAAGGCGACGTACGCGGAGAACCGCATGCGCTCGACAATGGCGCCCGAGATCAGCGCCGCCGTGATGATGCAGAAGGTGCCCTGGAAAGCCATGTAGAGCATGTGGGGGATGGTGAGCGTGACGACGGCTCCCTTCTCCGAGAGACCGACGCCGTTCAGAAACGCGAACGACAGATCGCCGAGCCAGTTGCTGCCCGGCGACAGCGCCAGCGAGTAGCCGAGAACGGCCCACAGCACGCTCACGAACCCGAGTGAGATGAAGCTCATCATCATGGTGTTGAGCGCGTTCTTCGACCGTACGAGCCCTCCATAGAAGAAGGCCAGCGCAGGCGTCATCAGCAACACCAGGGCAGTGGCAATCAGCATCCACGCGGTATCCGCTTGATTCATCGCATCGTCTCCAGTCCAATCGGTGTTACGCGCCTGAGACCGCCGCCGCTCGGGAGCCGACGGCGACCAGCACATTCGGCATTCGAAGTCTCACCGGCGATCGTGGGAAGGGTCCGTCGACACGACGGACGTTGGCGGGTCGAGAGCAAGATGGACGCCAGAAATGTACGGGTGGGGAGCGGGAAAGGCGGGCGATTTTCGAACGATCTGCCGGATCATCGGATCCGGTGCCTCGCAGCTTCAACTACATTTCTGTCTACACAACCAAGATAGACGACAAATAAGTTGGATCGGCTCCGACGCGAGCAGGTCCCGGCAGCGGTCGCGACCAGCGTGGCTGAGTCTGGGCCGGTCCACGCGCGCCGGCCCGCTCCCGGCAGACGGCGTCGTCATCGGCGTCCGACAGACATTCACGTCCATATCGGCATCAAAGGCTACAAATATGTTGCGTAGAGGTGTGGAATTGGGCGCATTCGGGCCATTGCCCGGCTCGCCGACGTCGCCTTGCCGCCCCTCCACACCGCAGTTATGATCCGTCTTCGCCCTGCGCCCCGACTGCCATCCGTGTGCGCAGCTGGAGCGTGCGGCAGCAACCAGACGGACTGCGCGCGGCGCCCTCGAGGCGAGCGGCCAGGCGACTGACGCTTCGCGGTGCTGCGCGGGCAGGAGGATTCCCTATATGAAGGTCTATGACGCCGCCAGCATCCGCAACGTGGCCGTCGTCGGGCACGGCGGATCCGGCAAGACCCAGCTGATCGCCGGCATGCTCTTCGCCGCCGGCGCGGTCAACCGGTTGGGCAAGGTCGACGACGGCACCACCGTCACCGATTTCGACGATGAAGAAATCGCCCGCAAGCACACCCTCTCCTCCAGCCTCGCGCACGCCGAGTGGCAGAAGACGAAGATCAACATCATCGACACGCCAGGGTTTGCCAACTTCCTCACCGACGCCCGCTCGGCCCTGCGGGTGGCCGAGGCCTCGCTCGTCGTCGTCGACGCCGTGGCCGGCGTCGAGGTGCAGACCGAGAAGCTCTGGGCCGAGGCCGCCGCGCTCGGTCTGCCGCGCATCGTCGTCCTCAGCCGGCTCGAACGCGAGCGCGCCAGCCTCGAGCGCACGCTCGAATCGCTGCACCGCGACTGCGGGCGCGAGATCATCCCCATCCAGCTTCCGCTAGGCGAAGAGCGCGCCTTCACCGGCGTGATCGACCTGGTGCGGATGAAGGCGTTGACGTTTGCCTCCGATGGCAGCGGTCGGATGACCGAGGGCGACATCCCGGCCAACATGACCGATCGCGCTCAGCAGGCACGGGAACAGCTGATCGAGATGGTGGCCGAGGCTGACGATCAGCTGATGGAGAGCTTCTTCGCCGAGGGAACGCTCACGCAGGAGCAGCTGGTTTCCGGCCTGCGCGGCGCCACCATCGCCGGCAAGATCTTTCCGCTGCTGTGCACGTCGGGCATGCACGCCATCGGCATGCAGCCGCTGCTCGACGCCATCGTCGCCTACGTCCCGAGCCCCGCCGAACGCGACGTCCCCGCCATCGACGCCAACGGCGGCGAGACGGGGGTGAAGGCGTCCGAGTCCGCGCCCTACTCCGCGTTCGTCTGGAAGACGATCGCCGACCCGTTCGCCGGGCGCATCACCATGCTGCGCGTCGTCACGGGCGCGCTGAAGTCGGATGCCACGGTGAACAACCTCACGAGCGACTCGACCGAGCGCTTCGGCCACCTGCTCGTGCTCCAGGGCAAGACACAGACGCACGTGCCGGAGCTCAGGGCGGGAGACCTCGGCGCCGTGGCGAAGCTGAAGGACACCCACAGCAACGACATCCTCGCCGACAAGACGACGAAGTTCAGGTTCGCACCGATCAAGTACCCCGAGCCGGTGCTGTCGTACGCCATCGAGCCGAAGAGCCGTGGCGACGAGGACAAGATCAGCAGCGCGATGCAGCGGCTGCGCGAGGAGGATCCCAGCATCAGCTACGCCCGGGATCCGCAGACGCACGAGCTGCTGCTGGCAGGGCAGGGACAGCTCCACATCGAGGTGACCGTCGCGAAGCTGAAGCGGCGTTTCGGAGTGGAGGTGAACCTGAAGCCGCCGCGCATCCCCTACCGCGAGACGATCACGGCCTCGACCGAGGCGCACGGGCGCCACAAGAAGCAGACCGGCGGCCATGGGCAGTTCGGCGACTGCAAGATCAGGGTCGAGCCGATGCCGCGCGGCAGCGACTTCGAGTTCGTCGACGACATCTTCGGCGGATCGATTCCGCGGCAGTTCGTCCCCGCCGTCGAGAAGGGCATCCAGGACGCGAGGTTGCGCGGCTACCTGGCCGGCTACCCGATGGTCGACTTCAAGGCCACAGTCTTCGACGGCTCGTATCACGCCGTCGACTCCAACGAGCTGTCGTTCAAGATGGCTGGCACGCTCGCCTTCAAGGACGCGATGACCCGCGCCCGGCCCACCATCCTCGAGCCGATCATGCAGGTCGAGGTCTACGCGCCCAGCGACTTCGCCGGCGACCTCATGGGCGATCTCAACGGGCGGCGCGGGCGCATCGCCGGCATGGACACGCGCGGCACCATGACGGTGATCCGCGCGCAGGTGCCGATGGCCGAGATGCTCACCTACGAGCAGCACCTCACGTCCGCCACCGGCGGGCGAGGCTCCTATCACATGGAGTATTCGCACTACGAGGAAGTCCCGCAACAGCTGCAGGCCAAGATCATCGCCGCCGCCAAGGCGGAGCGCGGTCAGGAGGTTGCCGAGGAAGTCTGACCTCGGGACATCGGTACGCACGAAGGGCCGGCTTCGGCCGGCCCTTCGCGTTGAATCACCCGACTGTCCACTCGGGGAAGTGGACCGGAATCCCCTCAGGAACCGCCGGCCTTGCGTGGCGTGGTCGATTTCCGCGCGGCGCCCTGCGTCTGCCCCTTGGCCTGCGCCTTCGAACCGCCGCCGTCGCCTTTGCCGCCGCGCATGCGCTGCGCCGCCTGCTTGAGCCGCTCGCCGACGCTCTTGGTCTTCTTCGGAGCGTCCTTCTGCTCCGCCTCCGTGGCTGCCTTCGGCGTGTACTCGCTGCCGACCAGCTCCACGTGAGCCACTTCCGCCGAGTCTCCACGCCGGAACCCAACGCGAAGAATGCGGGTATAGCCGCCCGGGCGCTCGGCGAAGCGGGGCGCCAGCGTCTCGAAGAGCTTGCCGACGACGTCCTTGTCGGGCAGCTCGGCGAGCACGAGCCTGCGGGCATGCAGCAGGCGGCCGTTGGCCGCGTCCTTCGAGACGACGCCGCGCTTCGCGATGGTGATCAGCCGCTCGACGAACGGACGCAGCTCCTTTGCCTTGGGCATCGTCGTCTCGATGCGCTCGTGGCGCAGCAGCGCAATCGCCTGGTTGCGGAGCAGCGCGATGCGATGCTCCGTCACCCGCCCGAGCTTCCGGTGTGCAACGTTGTGTCTCATGGCATTGATCTCTATCAGGAGTCAGAAGACAGGAGATTCTGTCTCCTGAATTCTGACTTCTGACTTCTATTCCTGATGCGCCGGCTGGTCGAGCCGCATTCCCAGGCTCAGGCCCATGCTGTGCAGGATCTCCTTGATCTCGTTGAGCGACTTACGGCCGAAGTTCTTGGTCTTGAGCATCTCGGCCTCGGTCTTCTGCACGAGCTCACGGATGGTCCGGATGTTGGCGTTCTTGAGGCAGTTGTACGAGCGCACGGAGAGCTCGAGCTCCTCGACGCTCTTGTCGAGGTTCTCGTTCAGGGCGCCGGTGCGCGGCTGCTCGGCCTGTGATTCCTGCGCCTCTCCTGCTTCCTCGAGGTTGATGAAGATGTTCAGGTGGTCGCGAATCAGCTTGGCGCCGAGCGACACGGCGTCGCGGGCGGTCACCGACCCGTTGGTCCAGATGTCGATCGTGAGCTTGTCGTAGTCGGTGGTCTGGCCGAGCCGCGCCGCCTCCACGAGGTAGTTGACCTTCTTGACCGGCGAGTGGACCGAGTCCACCGGAATCCAGCCGATGCCCAGGTCCTCGTCGAAATTCTTGTCCGCCGACACGTAGCCGCGCCCGCGCTTCATCCGCAGCTCCATGTGGAGCTTGCCGCCGTCCGACACCGTGGCGATATGCGCCTCGGGCTCCAGGATCTCGACGTCCTGGTCGACCTCGATGTCCTTGGCGCGCACGATCCCCGGCTTGTCGACGCGCAGGTAGAGCGTCTTCGTGAAGTCGACGTGCAGCTTGAGCGGAATCTGCTTCAGGTTGAGGATGATGTCGGTGGCATCCTCGACCACACCCGGAATCGGCGAGAACTCGTGCAGCACGCCATCGATCTTGACCGCGGTGATCGCCGCGCCTTCAATCGATGACAGCAGCACGCGCCGCAGCGCGTTGCCAATGGTCGTGCCGAACCCCCGCTCGAACGGCTGCGCATAGAACCGGCCGAATCGATCGGTGAGTGTTTCGCGCTCGAACTCGAGACGCTTGGGACGCTGAAAACCCTTCCACAACATCGTGTCTTCCTTTCGCCACGGGCCGGCAGCTCCGGCCTCCAGACCTGCATATCAATCCGCCGGCCTCCCGCCGCAGGTCTGAAGGCTGCGGGCCGGCGGTGTGCGAATCACGAAGTTCGCGAAGATAGGTGATCCTCGTCTCACGAAGAACACGAACGGTCTTCTTCTTCGTGCCTTCGTGGGACAACGATTGCACATTCTTCGTGTCCTTCGTGCCCCCTACTTCGAGTACAACTCGACGATCAGCTGTTCCTGGACCGGCAGGTTGATCTGCTCGCGCGTCGGGACGGATGCGACCTTGGCCGACATCTCGTCGCCGTCGAACTGCAGCCACTCCGGCACGCCACGGCCTTTGACTTCCTCCCGCGCGTGCAGGATCGCAGGGCTCTTCCGGCTGGTCTGCCTCACCGAGACCACGTCGCCCGGCTTCAGCGAGTAGGACGGGATGTCGACCTTGCGGCCGTTCACCGTCAGATGGCCGTGCCTGACCAGCTGCCGCGCCTGCGGCCGCGACGTCGCGAACCCGAGGCGGTAGGCCACGTTGTCGAGGCGGCGCTCCAGCAGCTGCAGCAGCGTCTCGCCGGTGATGCCGCGCGTGCGCTCGGCCTGCTCGAAGTACCGGCGGAACTGATCCTCGAGCACGCCGTAGATACGCTTCACCTTCTGCTTCTCGCGCAGCTGGACTCCGTATCCCGCGAGCTTCGACTTGCGCGACTTGCCGTGCTGGCCGGGCGCGAAGTTCCGTTTCTCGATCCCGCACTTCTCGGTGTAGCAGCGCTCGCCCTTGAGGAACAGCTTCATGCCCTCGCGGCGACACAGGCGACAGACCGGTCCGATGTAACGTGCCACAGAATGATCCTTGATTGACGAATCTACGAATTGACGGATTTACGGATTCATGAATTTGCGACGTCTGCTCACACGCGCCTGCGCTTCGTCGGCCGGCAGCCGTTGTGCGGAATCGGCGTGACGTCGCGGATCGACTTCACTTCGATTCCCACCGTCTGCAGCGCGCGAATCGCCGACTCGCGTCCGGACCCTGGGCCCTTGACGCGGACTTCCACGCTGCGCAGCCCGTACGTCTTGGCCGTGTTGCCGGCGCTGATCGCTGCCTGGGTGGCGGCAAACGGCGTCCCCTTGCGCGACCCCTTGAACCCGATGCCCCCGGCGCTCGACCACGCGATCACGTTGCCTTCCGAATCGGTGATCGTGATGTGCGTGTTGTTGAACGACGCGTGGATGTGCACCAGGCCATGGTGGACGACCCGCTTCTCCCCGCGCTTCTTGAACGTCTTGCGCGGCGCCTTCTTGCCACCTTCGGCCTTTTTCTCGGCGCCGGCCGCTGCTTCGGTCTTTGCCATGTCCTACACCGTCTTCTTCTTGGCCACGGCGCCCTTGCGCGGCCCCTTCCGGGTGCGGGCGTTGGTCCGTGTCCTCTGGCCGCGCACCGGCAGGTTGCGCCGGTGCCGGAGGCCGCGGTAGCAGCCGATTTCCATCAGCCGCTTGATGTTCATCGAGATCTCCTTCCGGAGATCACCCTCGATGCCACCGACTTCCTCGAGCACGCGGCTGATCTTCCGCACGTCTTCCTCGGAGAGGTCCTTCACGCGGATGTCGGGACTCACTCCCGCCGCGCCGAGGACGTCGTTCGACCGTTTGCGGCCGATGCCGTAGATGTAGGTGAGACCGATCTCGATGCGCTTGGTGCGCGGAAGATCGATCCCTGCGATACGAGCCATATGCTGTGATCCTTTGCAGAAGGTAGAAGAAAATTCCTTCTTCTTCCTTCTATCCCTGTCTCTGCTTGTGCTTCGCGTTCGTGCAGATCACCCGCACGACGCCGCGGCGCCGAACGATCTTGCACTTGTCGCAAATCCGCTTCACCGACGCTCTGACTTTCATCGCGATGTCCCGTGTAGCGGCGACGCGCGCATCGCCCTACGAAGTCTTCATCACAGGATTGTCTTCACACAATCTTCCCGACGATCCTGCCGCGCGTCCGATCCCTCTTTGTCAGCTCCACCGCGACGCGGTCGCCGACGATCAGGCGCAGAAAGTTCCGGTCCGCCCCCGACGCGGCATGCGCCAGGATCCGCCGCGTCCCGTCGATCTCGACCTGATACAGGCCACTCGGCGCCTGCGCCACGACGATGCCCTCGACGCGCCCCTCACGTCCCGCCACCGGCCACTTCCCGTCACCGGTCGTCAAGTCCGGACGAGGGCGGACTGCAGCTGTCTGACGCGATCCCGATCGCTCTCGAGCAGCGTGAGGATCTCGCGTCCGTCGGCCGTCACCGCCACCGTGTGCTCGAAGTGCGCCGACAAGCTGCCGTCACGCGTCACGGCGGTCCACCCGTCCGAGAGCACCTTCACCACCGGCTTGCCGACGTTGACCATCGGCTCGATCGCCAGCACCATCCCCTCGGCAAGCCGCGGGCCCCAGCCGGCGGGACCGTAGTTGGCGATCTGCGGATCCTCGTGCAGCGCCGTGCCGATGCCATGCCCGACGAACTCGCGTACCACCGAGAAGCCGCTGGCCTCCACGTGCTGCTGGACCGCGGCGCCGATGTCGGAGACGCGCGCGCCCGGCCGGACGATGTCGATGCCGCGGAAGAGCGCCTCCTCGGTGACGCGGAGCAACTCCGCCGCCTTCGGTGACACCACGCCCACGGGCACTGTGACCGCGCAGTCGCCGAAGAACCCGTCGAGCTTGGCGCCCATGTCGAGCGAGAGGATGTCTCCCTCGACGAGCGGACGGGTCGACGGGATCCCGTGCACCACCTGCTCGTTCACCGACGCGCACACGGTCGCCGGATAGCCGTGATACCCCTTGAACGCCGGCTCCGCCCCGGCATCGCGCACGAGCGACTCAGCGGCGGCGTCGATGTCCTTGGTCGTCACGCCGGGCGCCACCATGTCGCGCAGCTCGGACAGCACCCGCGCCACCAGCTGGTTGACGCGGCGCAGCTTCTCGAGCTCGAGGCGCGAACGGCAGACGATCATCGGCGCTCCCGACGGGTCATCTTACCTTCCCCGCGCTCCGCGCATCGTCAATCATGTCATCGAGCTCGCGCGCCACGATGTCCGGCGCCTGCGCCCCGTTGACGGCACGGAACGTCGGCCGCTTGCGGTAATACTCGAGCACCGGCTTCGTCTCCCGGTGATACACCTTCAAGCGCTCGAGGACGACGCCCTGATTGTCGTCGGCGCGCTGCACCATCTTGCCGCCGCACTTCTGGCAGGCGGGCTCGAGATACGACGGATCGGCGGTGGTGCCGCAGTTCGAGCAGATCCGCCGGCTCGCCAGCCGCCGCACCAACTCCGCCTCGGGCACCACCACGTCGACCACCACGAGCGTTTCCTGGCCGCGCTCGTCCAGAATCTGATCGAGGGTGCGCGCCTGGGCCACCGTGCGCGGAAAGCCGTCGAGTACCACGCCCTTCCGCGCGTCCTGGCGCAGCAGGCGCTGACGCACGATCGCGATCATCGTCGGGTCGTCCACCAGCTCGCCGCGATCCATCTTCGCCTTGGCCAGCAGCGCCTCGGGCTGTCCCTCCTTGATGGCGTCACGCAGGATGTCGCCCGTCGAAATCTTCAAGAGACCTCGTTCGCGCGCGATCCGACCTGCCTGAGTGCCTTTCCCCGCACCGGGAGGTCCCATCATGATCACGTTGAGGCCCATTGACCGATCCACGTCTCCCGTCTGACCTGCTCATCCCGCCGCAGCGGGGCCGACGTTCCTCCACGAACACTGTGACTCTTCCACGGTCCGGCTGAGCCGGACGCTGCTACATGGTCCGGCCAAAGCCGGACACTACGACTGCCGGGGCTCACCCCCGCCGGCCGCGAATCCGCGTCTTCTTCATGAAGCCGTCGTAGTGCCGCATGATGAGCTGTGACTCCACCTGCTGCACCGTATCCATCGCCACGCCCACCACGATGAGCAGCGACGTCCCGCCGAAGAAGAACTGCAAGCCCATGCCCTGCGTGAACCACGTGGGCGCCACCGAATCGAGCCACGGGCCGATGACCGGGATCGGCGCGAGCCTGAACCCCGTGGTCAGGAACTCCGGCAGCAGCGCCACTGCCGACAGATACAGAGCGCCCACCAGCGTGATGCGCGCCAGGATCGTGTCGATGTACTCGGCGGTCCGCTTGCCGGGACGGATGCCCGGGATGAACCCGCCGTATTTCCGCATGTTCTCCGCCACGTCATCGGGGTTGAAGATGATGGCGGTGTAGAAGTACGCGAAGAACACGATGCCGAGCACGTACAGCAGCACATAGAGCGGCATGCCGATCGCCAGCTGATCCACCGCCCGCCGCGGCAACGATCCCACCTCGAACATCGTCGAGAAGGTCGTCGGGAACGCGAGAATCGACGAGGCAAAGATCACCGGGATGACACCGCCCGTGTTCACCTTCAGCGGGATGTGCGTGCTGGTGCCGCCGTACTGACGCCGGCCCACGACCCGTTTGGCGTACTGCACGGTGATGCGCCGGTGACCGCGCTCGACGAACACGATCGCGCCGATGACGCCCACCATGATCACGACAAGGAGCAGCGCCCGCACCGGCCCGAGCACGCCGGTGCGCATCTGGTCGAACGTGGCGTAGAGCGCCGACGGCAGCCGGTCGATGATGCCGACGAAGATGAGCAGCGACATGCCGTTGCCGATGCCGCGTTCGGTCATCTGCTCGCCGAGCCACATGATGAACATCGTGCCGGTGGTGAGCGTCAGCACGCACACCAGCCTGAATCCCCAGCCCGGGCTGATGACGAGCGGCAGGCCGAGCTCGGTGTTCTGCTCGAGCCAGTAGGAGATGCCGAGCGATTGCACGAACGCCAGCGCCAGCGTCAGATAGCGCGTGTACTGCGTGATCTTGCGCCGCCCGAGCTCGCCTTCCTTCGAGATCCGCTCGAGATACGGCCAGACGACCGTCAGGAGCTGGAGGATGATCGACGAGCTGATATACGGCATGACGCCCAGCGCGAAGATCGTCGCGTTGAGGAAGTTGCCGCCCGTGAACATGTTGTAGAGGCCGAACATCGTGTTGCCGGCCTGTTCCGCGAGCAGGGCAATCGCCTCCCGGTTCACGCCGGGGATGGTGACGTGCGAGCCGACCCGATACACGCCGATGAGCCCAAGCGTGAACAGAATCCGGTTGCGCAGATCCGCGACCGCGAACAGATTCTTGAGCGGGTTATCCATAAGCCATCATTCCGGCGGCCGACGCGAGCCGCCTGAGCCTAACACCTGACGAGGCGTCACGCCCCGCCGAGCACCTCCGCCACGCCGCCCGCCGCCGCAATCTTCTCTGCCGCCTTGCCACTGAACTTGTGGGCGCGGACGGTCAGCTTCTTCGAGATGTCGCCGCGCGCCAGCACCTTGATCTGCTGACGGGTGCCATGAACGAGACCGGCCTCGCGCAGCGCGTCTGGCGTGACCTCGGCCCCGGCGTCGAAACGCTCGGCCAGCGTGTCGAGGTTGACCACCGCGTATTCGACACGGAACAAATTGTGAAACCCGCGCTTCGGGACGCGCCGGTGGAGCGGCATCTGGCCGCCCTCGAACCCGCGCTTGAACTTGAAGCCCGAGCGCGACTTGGCGCCCTTGTGACCGCGCCCGGCCTGGGTGCCCTGGCCGCTGCCGTGGCCGCGCCCCACGCGCTTGCTCCCGTGCTTGGAGCCGTCTGCCGGCTTGAGATTGCTCAGATCCATCACTGTTCTCCGAACGCCCGCTTCGAGGACCGCACGTCCGAGCGGTCACGCCATCGCATCATCGAGGCCGGCTTACTCGCTCACCGACACCAGGTGCCGCACCTTGAGGATCATGCCGCGCGTTTCCGGCGTGTCCGGCAGGTCCACGGTGTGCCGGATGCGGCGCAGCCCCATACCGCGCACGGTCTCGGCCTGCGTCCTGTTGAAGCCGATCGTGCTCTTGAGGAGCGTCACTTGCAGCCGCTTGGCCGTCTTGGTCGCAGTCTTCTTCGCCATGGTCTCTCTGCGTCTCTACGCCGTCAGCTCGGCCTCTTCCTTGCCGCGGTACCTGGCCACGAGCGCCGGATCCTTGAGATCCATCAGACCGGCAAAGGTCGCGCGCACGACGTTGTGCGGGTTGGCCGACCCGAGCGACTTGGTCAGCACGTTCTGGATGCCGACACTCTCCACCACAGCCCTGACGGCCCCCCCGGCGATCAGCCCGGTGCCTTCCGGCGCGGGCTTGAGCAACACGCTGCCCGACCCGAACCGGCCGACGACCTGATGCGGAATCGTCGTCCCGCGAAGCGGCACCTTGATGAGGTTCTTCTTGGCGGCCTCGATGCCCTTCTTGATCGCGGAAGGCACCTCCTTCGCCTTTCCCACCCCGAAGCCGACGACGCCGTGCCCGTCTCCCACCACTACGAGGGCGCTGAAGCTCAGGTTCTTGCCGCCCTTGACCACCTTCGTCACCCGGTTGATCGACACCACGGTGTCCTTGATCTCGAGCTGCGAGGAATCCACCTTCTCCCGATCCCGGTTCATCAGAGCCATTCCGGCTTATCCTTTCGACCCGCGTCGCATCAGAACTCCAACCCGGCTTCGCGCGCGGCGTCGGCAACTGCCTTCACGCGCCCGTGATAGAGGAACCCGTTTCGATCGAAGACGACCCTCTTGACGCCTTTCTCGATCAGACGGTCGGCAATGGCCTTGCCGATGGCCTTGGCGCCGGCGACGTTGCCGCCCTTGGCCGCTTTCGGCAGCGCGCCCTTCAGCGCCGGCTCGGTGGTCGATGCCGAGGCGATCGTGCGGCCGTTCATGTCGTCGACGACCTGCACGTACATGTGAGCCACGCTTCGAAACACCGTCAGACGGGGACGAACGTCGCTGCCCTGCACCCGTTTGCGGATGCGGTGCTTGATCCGTGCGCGCCGATCCTCTTTGGTCTTGATTCTCATCACCCGATCCTTGTCGGCTGTCGGCTTTGGGCTCTCGGCGCTAGGCTCGCCGTCCCAGAGCCGCAAGCCTGAAGCCCAGAGCCCTATTTCGCCCCGGTCTTGCCGACCTTCTTCTTCAACACTTCGCCGGTGTAGCGAACGCCCTTCTGCTTGTACGGATCCGGCTTGCGCAGCCGGCGCATGTTGGCTGCCACCTGTCCGACGAGCTGACGATCGGCGCCGGTCACCACGATGTGCGTCTGCTTGTCGACCGCGATGTCGATCCCGACCGGGATGTCGAACACGATCGGGTGCGAGTAGCCCAGGGCGAAATGCACCTGCTTGCCCTTGAGCTCGGCGCGATACCCGACGCCCACGATGTCGAGCTCCTTCTTGAACCCCTCGGTCACGCCCTGGACGGCATTCGCCACCAGACTCCGCGCCAGCCCGTGGAACTTCGCCAGCTCGGTGTCCTGACGCTGGAGCGACGCCACGAGCGTCCCGTCCTCTTGCGCGAAGAGCACGCCTGGGGGCACCGCCTGCCTCAGCTTTCCTTTCGGCCCCTGCACCTCGACGGCGTCGCCGGCGATCTTCACCGACACGCCCTTCGGGATGGGGATTGGCTTTTTTCCTATGCGAGACATCTTGAATCCTGTCGGCGTTCGGCTCCAGGCCTTTGGCCTTCGGCGCCCCACCCCTCGAGCCTAGAGCCCAAGGCCTGCCATTACCAGACGTTACACAACACTTCGCCGCCGACGCCGGCCTTCTTGGCCGCGCGCCCCGTCATCACGCCTCTCGACGTGGTCAGGATGTTCGTCCCCAGTCCACCGAGCACCGACGGCACATCGTCGACACCGAGATAGACGCGGCGCCCGGGCCGGCTGATGCGCGCGAGGCCGGTGATGACGCGCTCGCCGCGGGGGCCGTACTTCAGGAACAGCCGGATCATCTGCCGGGTCTGCCGCCCCTGCTTCTCGGCCGGCTCCTCGACGAGCCGGAAGCCCTGGATGTAGCCCTCGTCCTGCAGGATCCGCGCGATCTCCGCCTTGAGCTTGCTGGCGGGCATGTCGACACGAGCGTGCTTCGCCGACACGCCGTTGCGAATCCGCGTGAGCATGTCGGAAATCGGATCGGTCATGGTTCCTCGCTTACAAGGAGATAGGCGGTAGGCGGTAACGCCTACTTCCTGATCTCTTCCTACCAAGAGCTCTTCGTCACGCCGGTGACATCGCCCTCGAGGGCCAGCCGCCGGAAGCAGAGCCGGCACATGTCGAACTTGCGCATGAAGGCCCGCGGACGTCCGCACAGGCGGCACCGGTTCCGGTGGCGGATCTTGTATTTCAGCGTCTTGGCTTCCTTCGCGACCTTTGCTGTCGTAGCCATTCTGTGGTCCTCGTCGGGTGGCCCGTCTCCGGGCCTCGGGCTCCTGCTCGTACTCGTCGCCGGCGCGCCTCCGAGCCTCGAGGGCGGCGCCGCGCCTCTAGTTCGTCCGGAATGGCATGCCTAGCATCTGCAGCAGCTTCCGGGCTTCCTCGTCGGTCTTCGCGGTGGTCACCACCGAGACGTTCATGCCGCGCGCCTTGTCGACCTTCATGTAGTCGATTTCCGGGAA
>Ga0075418_10006202_pt1 | contig 13479 bp, 9 predicted proteins | sample SoiMetdeltSBSDD2_FD_81776 | JGI IMG/M metagenome (GOLD analysis project Ga0075418, IMG submission 81776) | Bulk soil microbial communities from a Populus tree surrounding site in Tennessee, USA - Soil MetaG P. deltoides SBSDD2 | ecosystem: Environmental > Terrestrial > Soil > Tree plantation...
CACAGGTCGGATCCTCCGTGATAATGCCAACTGGCCCTTTGTCGTTCGCGCTCGCGAAGTCTGAGCCATTGCCGTTCGTCGGCGACGGCGTCGGTGATTCGATACCCGAGTCCTTGCCAACCACCCACACAGTGATGACGACGGTCACCGCGATCACCGCGAGCACGGCGATCCCGCCCATGATCCACTTGCCCTTGCCGCCACCACGCTGCGGCGGCCCGGGCGGAGGGCCCCACGGCTGTTGTGGGCCCCACTGCGGTTGGCCCCCAGGAGGCGGTCCCCAAGCACCCGCGGGCTGCCCGCCCGTCGGCGGTTGCTGACCCCACTGATTGGGAGGCTGCGGGGGCACACTCATCGGCACACCTTCGCGTCGCGAATGCTCATGTCAGAGAACGCTTTCCGGTCCCGACGTCGCCGGGCGCGTCGGCGCCGGCTTGTGCGGCTGCTGTGGAACCTCCGGTGACGGCGTGGGCTGCGGTCCCGTCGCCGGAGCCCGTTCCGCAGTGCTCGGTCCCGCCGCACCGTCCGAATTCGACGGCTGACTCTTCTCCGGTGTCTCGTTGACGGGTTCGGCGTCCTTCGCCTCCTCAGCCGATTGCTCTAACTCCGGATCTGTCTTTTCCCCTGCGCCGCCTGCCATTTGACCGGCCTGCTGCATCGCGCTCTGTACGCCCTGCATGATTCCCTGCGGTATCGAAGCCGCCATGCCTGCCAATTGCATTGGTATCTGGGCGGCCTGCTGCGCCATCTGCATCGGCATGCCCATCATCTGGCCCATCTGACCCGCCTGTTGCGCAGCCCCGCCGGCCGGATTCGCGCCATCTGCGGCAGCAGTCGCTGCACCGCTAGTCGCGCCCGCTCCCCCAGCACCCGCGCCGCCAGCTCCGCCACCTTCGGCACCCTCGAGTTCGGCCAACGCCTTGAGAACTTGGTCTGCGAGGTGTTGATCCATGCCCTCGTACTTAGCGGCCGCCTGGATGATGTTCTGCGCCGTGCGCAGCGCCTCGGCTTTCGTCACCGGCATACCCGCGATTAACGGGGCCTCGATGGCCTGCGTGCGCGCATTAAGAATTGTCGACAGTGCGTCGCTACCCGTCGCCGTGAACGGCACCGGCGGCAACGGAATCTCGCCGGCCGCACCCAAAAGACCCTGGCCACCATTGGCCAGGGCAGTGCTGTCGACCCTGAGTTCCCCCGGCATCAGCTCGACCTCCCTGCCAAGTCTCGCTCGATAGCTGGCAATACAGCTTCCAAAGCAAGCGAAGGCCGATCTACACGGCTAACGCCCGATATCGAGACACGGCGGGAAGTCGCTACAACGGCATCCAGCAAGCGTGCTCCAGGGTTCATCGGGCGCTCAGCGTCTGCGTCGCGCAGGCTCTGTAAAGTCACTCGACCACCATCAGAAACACCCGAACAGCACCAATTCGCGACGGTTGCGATTCCGGGCGCACAATCGGCATTCCTTCCAGCAGTCGTGCAGCAAAATGCTACCCGAGCCGCGACGACGCCGACCGCGCCAATTTGTTCTCGGTGGAATAACTACATCGAAGCGATCAGCCGCTTAACGCGCTCGTCAACCGACCGGAACGGGTCCTTGCACAGCACCGTGCGCTGCGCCTGATCGTTGAGTTTGAGGTGCACCCAGTCGACGGTGAAGTCGCGGCCGGCTTCCTGCGCGGCACTGATGAACTCGCCGCGCAACTTGGCCCGCGTGGTCTGCGGCGGCGTGTTCACTGCCGCTTCGATCTCCTCATCGGTCGTGATCCGGGCTGCCAGCCCCTTGCGCTGCAGCAGATCGAACACACCGCGGCCGCGCTTGATGTCGTGGTAGGCCAAATCCAACTGCGAGATCTTCGGGTCGGACAGCTCCATGTTGTAGCGGTCCTGGTAGCGCTGGAACAGCTTGCGCTTGATGACCCAGTCGATCTCAGTGTCGACCTTCGCGAAGTCCTGGCTCTCCACCGCGTCCAGCTGACGTCCCCACAGATCGACCACCTGCTCGATCTGCGAATTCGGTTCGCGCGTCTGCAGATACTCGACCGCGCGGGCGTAGTACTCGCGCTGAATGTCGAGCGCGCTCGCCTGCCGTCCGCCTGCGAGCCGCACCGGGCGCCTGCCGGTCAGATCGTGGCTGACCTCGCGGATGGCGCGGATCGGGTTGTCCAAGGAGAAGTCGCGGAACGGCACGCCGGACTCGATCATCTCCAGCACCAGCGACGCGGTGCCCACCTTGAGCATCGTCGTGGCCTCGCACATGTTCGAGTCACCGACGATGACGTGCAGCCGACGGTACTTCTCGGCGTCGGCGTGCGGCTCGTCACGGGTGTTGATGATCGGCCGCGACCGCGTCGTCGCCGACGAGACGCCTTCCCAAATGTGCTCGGCGCGCTGCGACAGGCAGAACGTCGCCGCCTTCGGCGTCTGCAACACCTTGCCCGCACCGCAGATCAGCTGGCGGGTGACCAAGAACGGCAACAGCACGTCCGAGATCCGGGAGAACTCCCCTGCCCGCACAATCAGATAGTTCTCGTGGCAGCCATACGAGTTGCCCGCCGAGTCGGTGTTGTTCTTGAACAGGTAAATGTCGCCGCCGATGCCCTCGTCGGCCAGCCGCTGCTCGGCGTCGATCAGCAGGTCCTCAAGGACCCGCTCGCCGGCGCGGTCGTGGGTGACCAGCTGGGTGAGGTTGTCGCATTCGGCCGTGGCGTACTCGGGGTGGCTCCCGACATCGAGATACAACCGCGCGCCGTTGCGCAAGAACACGTTCGAGCTGCGGCCCCACGACACCACCCGCCGGAACAAATAGCGGGCAACCTCGTCGGGGCTCAGCCGGCGATGGCCATGGAACGTGCAGGTGACACCGAATTCTGTCTCGATGCCCATGATTCGTCGCTGCACGTCATCGAGACTACTGGTTGCTGGCCGAGCACGGCACGCAAGCCGCGCCGAACCGGTCCGGTTGACAGTGGTCGGGACGTCCGTCAACGTCAGCCCATGCCGGACCGCCGGCGAGGCTGATTTGGATGCCGGCGGTATGCACCATGCTCACCCGCCTATCTTGAGCCCGCCACAACCGGTTGCCTGACGAACAGACGCAAAGTCACCCAACACGCCGAAGAATTAGGACACTTTGCGTCTGGTCGCGCGGTAAAGCCAGGCCTGTGGATAACTTCAGCGCCACTGCCCGCAGATCTGTCAGCATGTGGCATGGGGGAAATCGTTGAGGTCGATCTGACGCAATTGCGGACAGTCGCCAATCGGGTCATGGATGCCGCCGAGCAGATCGCGCAAATGCGTTGGCCCGCACTCGATCCCGATGTTCTTCAGGGGTCGGCCGTCGGCAACATCGCAGCGCCCGTTCTTGTCGCGGCGAAGCTCACCGACGTCGTCGCCAACATGCGCGGCTGGGCGGTCGCTGCCCACATGTCGGCCGACGCGTTCGATCGTGCCGAACGCCGCAATGGTCAGCGATTCGGCGCCAAGTGACACGGCCGACCGTCTCGCAAGCCGAAGCGTGGCGGCCGGATTCGCTGCGTCGGCTCGCAGATGAATGGGATGAGACCGCGCGACGTCTCGCGACACACGTCGACACCGTGTCGGACGAAATCCGCCGCAGTCGCGAACTCTGGACCGGCACCACCGCCGACGCCGCCCAGGACAACGCCCGAGCCATCACCTCCGCCGGCGACGATGCAGCGCGCACCTTGGTCCTCGCCTCCGCCGCCGCACGCGATGGCGCCGACCAGATCGCTGAGGCTCTGAAGTCGGTACGGACCCTGGTCGCCGAAGCCCGCGACGGCGGATTCGACGTCGCCGACGACGGCACGGTGACGATTCGCGCCGGTCCGCCGCCGCTGCTCATCGCGCTGTCCGGCGGCGACCCCGCCGTCGCGCACGACATGCTCACGATGCGGGCCGACAAGCTGAGCCAACAGATCACCGACGCACTGGATCGACTTGGCGCCGCCGACGCCGACGCCGCCCGCGACATCGAGGAGGCGTTCGCACCGTCACCGCTCCCCAAGGCCGCCGCGACGGTGCCGGCTGGCGCATGGCCGGTTCAGGCATCCGACGTGGTGGCGGGATGGCCCGCGATGAGCCAGGACCGCATCGGCGAGCAGATCGCCGCGATGACGCCAGCGCAGCGGCAGCGCCTCATCGCCGAATTCCCGCAGCAGGTCGGCAACACCGACGGCGTGCCCTGGGACATGCGAGTCGCCGCCAACCGCGTCAACATCTCCCAAGCGATCGTCGACAACCTCGGCGATCCGGCAGCCGAGCGGCGCACCGCGTTCTACCGCACCCTGCTAGGTGAAATCGATGACCCGACCCGCAACGGTCAGCGCATCGACCGGCAAATCCTTGCTTTCGATCCCGCCCGCGCGTCGCTCGTGGAACTCAACGGCAACCTGTCGACCGCAAAGAGTGTGGCTGTATTAGTGCCGGGCCTGAACACCACGATCGAGAGTTCGGCCGCCAATATGCAGACCTCTCGCCGGTTCGTCACGGCCACCCGCGGCAATGTCGCCACCATCACCTATCTGGGCGGCCCTTTCCCCCGCGGTAATCCGGTAGCCGGGGTTGTCGACGCCGCCGACCCGCGGTACGCACTCGCGATGGCGCCGCGGCTGGTCGCTTTCAGCGAGGACGTCAACCGCACCGTCGACGCGACCGGACGGCCCGTTCCCGTCACCTACGTCGGCCATTCGTACGGCGGATCGATCGTCGGCACTGCCGAGGCGCTGGGTCTGACATCGGATAGGACGCTCTTTGTGGCGGCGGCGGGCGCAGGTGTGGGCGTGGATGACCCCAGCGACTGGCACAACCGCAACCCCGATGTGCTGAGATTTTCAATGACCGCGCCAGGGGACTTCATTGAGGCGGTACAAGGGATCCCCGGCGGGCCGCACGGCGCCGACACCGACGAGATGCCCGGCGTAATCCGTTTAGCCACAGGGTATTACGACGATGGTCGGTTGATGGCCGGCCCGCAGGCGCACAGCGATATTCTCAACTGGCCGTCTGATGCGTGGCGCAACATTCTCGCGGTCATCACCGGGGATTCGGAAACCTTGCACCAATCCAGCTGATATGTGGCCAGAATGGGCCAATGTGGTCGCGCAGCTCGCCCGTCGACGGGTTTCGGTTGGCCTTCGACCGCTTCGGGATCAGGGGTGCTCCAGCCGTCGTGCTGTTGCACGGATGGCCGGGCAACCGGCACGACTACCGCCTAGTCGTCCCGATACTCCGCGAGGTCGCCGACATCATCGTTCCCGATCTACGGGGTTTCGGCGGCTCGGACAAGCACGAAGTGGCGGTGCAGCACTTCTACAGCGCCACGGCCCAAGCCAGCAGCATCGTCGGACTGATCAAGGAACTGGGCCTGTCCAACGTTGTCATCGCCGGCTACGACGTCGGCAGCCGCGTCGCGCAGAGTGTCGCCCGCATGCATCCCGACCTGGTGCAGGCGCTCGTACTCTCTCCCCCACTACCCGGCGCGGGCCATCGCGTGCTCACCGCACATGCGCAGAGCGAGTTCTGGTATCAGGCCTTCCACCAGCTTCCGCTGGCCGCTCACCTGATCGACGGCAATCCTGACGCCGTGCGAGAGTATTTGCGACACTTCTGGACTCACTGGTCCGGGCCGAATTTCAGTGTCTCCGAAGATGATCTGGACCGCCTGGTATCCGACTACGCCCTCCCAGGCGCGTTCACCGCATCGATCGCGTGGTACCGAGCAGGCGCCGGAATGGTCGCGCAGTCGCTCACCGAATTGCCCCCCGACCGCGCCATCAAGATTCACCCGCCGACGGATGTGCTGTGGCCACAGCATGATCCGTTGTTCCCGTCGGAATGGGCAGACCAGTTGGAGCACTACTTCACCGATGTGCGGCTTCACTTTGGTGACGGCGCGGGACATTTCACACCGCTCGAGTGTCCTGAACAGTTCGCCGAGCTCATCCTCGTTCAGCAGCCGACGTAGTTCACCGACACGTTTACGGCAAGCCCGCCGGTGGACGTCTCCTTGTACTTCGAACTCATATCGCGCCCGGTCGCGCGCATGGTCTCGATCACCTCGTCAAGGCTGACACGATGCTCGCCGTCTCCGCGCAGCGCCATGCGCGCAGCATTGATGGCCTTCCCGGCAGATATCGCGTTGCGTTCGATGCACGGGATCTGCACGAGCCCCGCGATCGGGTCGCACGTCAACCCGAGGCTGTGCTCCATCGCGATCTCGGCGGCATTCTCGACCTGTTCCGGTGTGCCACCGAGGATTTCGGCCAGTCCCGCGGCGGCCATCGACGACGCCGAGCCGACCTCACCCTGGCAGCCGACCTCGGCGCCGGAAATGGAAGCCCGCTCCTTGTACAGCGACCCGATGGCGCCGGCGGTAAGCAGAAAGCGCACAGCCACAGCATCTGGGTCCGCTACGCCCGCCTCGGTGTAGTGCACTGCGTAGTGCAGCACCGCGGGGATGATCCCTGCCGCACCGTTGGTCGGTGCCGTCACGATGCGCCCGCCCGAGGCGTTCTCCTCGTTGACGGCCAGCGCCACCAAATTCACCCAATCCTCGGCGAAGCGCGGATCGCGGTGCGGGTCTTCCTGACTGAGACGTTCATGCCATTGCCCCGCCCGTCGACGCACCTGCAGCGCACCGGGAAGCAGCCCGGTGCGGCTGATGCCGCGCTGCTCGCATTCCACCATGACGTCGCGAAGGTGAAGCAGCGTCGCGCGCACCTCCTCGGCGCTGCGCGTCCGGCACTCGTGGGCCAGCATCACGTCGCTGATCGACCTGCCCGAGGCGAGCGCGAGCAGTTCTGCGGCTGAGGAGAATGCTGTGTCGTCATGGGCGACATCGGATTCGGTAGCCTTCTCACCCTCGGTAACGACGAAACCGCCTCCGACGGAATAGTAGGTTCGCCGAAGCAGGGTGCTGTCATCGGCGGCATGGGCGGTCAGCGTCATGCCGTTCGGGTGGAAATCCAGCACGGTCCGGGTGTACAGCGAGATGTCCTCTTCGGACAGGGCAATAGGAACCCGCCCGCCGAGCATGATCTTGCCGGTGTTGCGCAGCCGCTCCCGCGCAGATTCCATCTCCTCGGATTCGATTGTCTCCGGGCGGTACCCCTCGAGACCGAGCAGGACGGCTGGCAGCGTGCCATGCCCCCGGCCGGTCGCGGCGAGCGACCCGTACAGCTCGACCCGGACATCGGACACCCGGGCGAGTACCCCGATCGCGTCGAGATCGGCGACGAAATTCGCGGCCGCCCGCATGGGGCCGACGGTATGCGAACTCGACGGACCGATACCGACCTTGAAGAGCTCGAAGACACTGATGGTCACTGACAGTCCCCCTGGCTATAGCTGCGGGTAGAGCGGATGGCGCTCGGCGAGTTCACTGACCGCACGCGTCAGCTTGGCGGTGTCGGCGTCCGGCGCGGCAATCAGGCACTGCGCAATCAGGTCGGCCACGGCGGCGAAGTCCTCGGCCTGGAAACCTCGAGCTGCCAGGGCCGGCGTGCCGATCCGCAGCCCGGAGGTCACCATCGGCGGGCGCGGATCGAATGGAATTGCGTTGCGGTTCACCGTGATCCCGATCGCCGCCAGCCGATCTTCGGCCTGCCGACCGTCGATGTCCGCATTCCGCAGGTCGACGAGCACCAAATGGACATCGGTGCCGCCGGTCAAAACCGCGATACCCGCGTCACGGACATCGGGCTGCGACAGCCGCCCTGCGAGAATCTGCGCGCCGTCGATGCATCGCATTTGCCGCTCAACGAATTCGGGCATGGCGGCCATCTTGAACGCCACCGCCTTGCCGGCGATCACATGCTCCAGCGGTCCGCCTTGCTGGCCTGGGAAGACAGCCGAGTTGATCTTCTTGGCGATGGCGGCATCGTTGGTCAGGATGATTCCGCCACGTGGGCCGCCAAGGGTCTTGTGCGTGGTGGACGTCACCACATGAGCATGTGGAACTGGTGACGGGTGCAGTCCTGCGGCGACGAGCCCCGCGAAGTGGGCCATGTCGACCATCAGGTAGGCACCGACCTCGTCGGCGATCTCCCGGAATCGGGCGAAGTCCTGGTGGCGCGGGTAGGCCGACCAGCCCGCGATGATCATTTGGGGCCGATGCTCGCGGGCGGCCTCGGCCACTTGATCCATATCGATGAGATAGTCGTCGGGCGAAACCCCATACGCGGCAACTTGATATAGCTTGCCCGAGAAATTCAGCCGCATTCCGTGCGTGAGGTGACCGCCGCAGTCAAGCGAGAGCCCGAGGATGGTGTCCCCCGGCTTGAGCAGTGCATGCATGACCGCGGCATTGGCCTGCGCACCGGAATGCGGCTGTACATTGGCGAACTCCGCGTCGAACAACGCCTTGATTCGATCGATCGCGATCTGCTCGATGACGTCGACGTGCTCGCAGCCGCCGTAATAGCGCCGGCCAGGGTAACCCTCGGCGTACTTATTAGTGAGCACCGAACCCTGCGCCTGCATGACCGCCAGCGGTGCGTGGTTCTCCGACGCGATCATCTCCAGTCCGTTGCGCTGGCGTTCGAGTTCCTTGCCGATCAGCTCGGCCACCTCGGGGTCGAAATCCACTAGATGTGCGTCCAGCACGCTCATGCAGATGCTCCGTTCATTGGGGTCGACATTATGAATACCAGATTGTCGCTAACTGATATATCAGATTGTGGCCCGCATCATAGCTGCGTAAAGCTTTGACGGTCAAGGGTGCGGCCCGACGCCTTGTTACCAGCGAGTTTCGTTTCGCTCCTGCCCTTGACAGCGCTGTCCACGCGGTTCAGTCTGTTGCATGTAGAGGGTTCTATTGCGCGATACGCAACGATATGTTGCAGGGCGAGAGGCCGAGCCTTTGGCGGAACACCTGAATCTGTACATCGCGGGTGAATGGCGCCCCGCTGCTGACGGAGCTCGCCGCGAGATCCGATGTCCCGCGGACGGTCAGCTGGTGGCCACCGCGGCCGAAGCATCCAGCGACGACACCCGCCAGGCGATCGCCGCCGCGCGCGAAGCGTTCGACGCGGGCCCATGGCCACACACACCGGAACGCGAGCGGGCCGACGTATTGCGGCGCACCGCCGATCTAATCGACCGCGACCGTAAGGATTTCGCCCGCGCCGAGGCGCTCGACACCGGCAAGCGGATCGTCGAGGCCGAATACGACATGGACGATGTCGTGGCATGCCTGCGCTACTACGCCGGCGTCGGCGGCACCGAGGCCGGCCGCGTGGTGGATACCGGCAGGGCGGATGCGATCAGTCGCCTGGTCTATGAGCCGATTGGCGTCTGCGGACTGATCACACCTTGGAATTACCCCCTGCTGCAAGCGATTTGGAAGGTCGCCCCGGCCCTCTTGGCGGGCAACACCTTCGTGCTCAAGCCAAGTGAGCTGACGCCCTCGACGGCGGTCCTTCTCATGCGCGCGTTGGAGGAAGCAGGGCTGCCCGCCGGCGTCGCCAACCTGGTTCTCGGCGCCGGGCCCGGCGCCGGCGCGCCGCTGTCGGAGCACCCGGACGTGGATATGGTCTCGTTCACCGGCGGCGTCCCCTCCGGCACCGGGGTGATGGCGGCGGCCGCGCCGACCGTCAAACGCGTCGCACTGGAACTCGGCGGCAAGAATCCCAACGTCGTCTTCGCCGACGCCGACTTCGAAACCGCGGTGGACTTCGCGCTCACCGCGGTGTTCCTGCATTCGGGTCAAGTGTGCTCGGCAGGTGCCCGCCTGATCGTCGAGGAGTCACTGCACGATCGGTTCGTCGACGAAGTGGTCCGGCGCGCCGAGAGGATCACGCTCGGCGGACCATTCGACCCGGATGCCGAAACGGGCCCGCTGATCTCCGAGGCGCACCGTGACAAGGTCGAGGCCTACGTGGCCGCAGGTATAGAGGAAGGCGCTGTGCTGCGTTGCGGCGGCCGCCGACCCGACGACCCGCGTCTGCGCGATGGCTTCTTCTATCCGCCGACCGTGCTGGACGGCTGCCACTCGGGCATGTCGGTGACCAAGGACGAATCGTTCGGCCCGGTGCTCACCGTCGAGACCTTCACCGACGAAGACGACGCGGTTCGGATTGCCAACGACACCGATTTCGGGTTGGCAGGCGCGGTCTGGACCCAGGACGCCGGCAAGGCACAGCGTGTCGCACATCGCCTGCGGCACGGAACCATCTGGATCAACGACTACCACCCCTACGTGCCACAAGCCGAATGGGGCGGGATGAAGCGCTCCGGCAACGGCCGCGAACTCGGCCGCGCCGGTCTCGACGAATACCGCGAGATCAAGCACATCTGGCAGAACACCAACCCGCGGCCAGACCGGTGGTTCCGGGGCTGACCCGGGGCCCGCAGCACTCCAATTGACCGACAGCCCAAGAAGTTAGGAGATTTCGGTGGCCACTATCCACACAGAGAGCGCGCCCACGGCGGTGGTCGCTCCGCCCACCCCAGCCCGCGGCGACGCGGAACTGAGCGTCGAAGGACTGTGGAAGGTCTTCGGCGCCAAGGCATCCGACGTCGCATGCGATGAGACGATGGAGAGGCTCAGCGTCCAGGACATCAAGAAGAAGACGGGGTGCGCGGTCGCCGTGCGCGACGTCAGCTTCGACGTCGGCTGCGGCGAGGTATTCGTGGTGATGGGCCTGTCCGGCTCCGGCAAGTCCACGCTCGTGCGATGTCTCACGCGGCTGATCGAGCCGACCAAGGGTCAGGTGGTCTTCCAGGGCACCGACGTCACGGCCGCAGGCGAGAAAGAGCTACGGGACTTGCGCCGTCGCAAGGTCTCGATGGTCTTCCAGCATTTCGGGCTGCTGCCACACCGGCGGGTGATCGACAACGTTTCCTACGGCCTCGAGGTCCGTGGCACCGACAAGAAGGACAGGATGAAGCGCGCCAGCGAGGTCACCGAGCTGGTGGGGCTGGCCGGATATGAGAACTCCTACCCGGATCAGCTGTCCGGCGGCATGAAGCAGCGGGTCGGCCTTGCTCGTGCCCTGGCAAGCGATCCGGACATGCTGCTGTTCGACGAGCCGTTCTCGGCGCTGGATCCACTGATCCGTCGCGACATGCAGAACGAGGTGATCCGGCTGCACCACGAGATGGGCAAGACGATGGTGTTCATCACCCACGACCTGTCCGAGGCGCTCAAGCTCGGCGACCGGATCCTGATCATGCGCGACGGAGCGCCGGTTCAGGTCGGCACCGGCGATGAGCTCGTCGGCGCTCCCGCCGATGACTATGTGCGCGAATTCGTCAGCGACGTCCCGCGTTCGCGGGTGCTGACCCTGAAGTGGATCATGCGCGAGCAGCGGCCCGACGATGCGCTCGATGGCCCAGAAATGGCGCCCAGCACCGTGATTCGCGATGCCGTCGACCCAGTGCTTGCCGCCGACAAACCTATCAAGGTGGTCTCCGACGGCAAGCTGATCGGCATGGTCGGCCGCAGCGAGATCCTCGCGGTGATCGGCAAGGTCGACGAGGGCGGTGCGTGATGGCCACACTCGCGGTAGGGGCACCGTCGGCACCGCAAGCGCCGGAGGCACAGCCGCGGACGTCGTGGTTCTCCGAACGCGGTCCGGCGCAGTTCATCGCGGCCATTGGCGCGGTGTTGGGTGTCTGGATCGTGGGGTTCTTCTTGCTGCGCGGCCGCGATACCCTCGCCCTCGCACCGGCCGACACCAAACCGCTGCACGTGTGGCTCTCCGATTTGCAAACCTCGGTCGGCGAGGGGCGAAACACCAACCCGCTGTTCACCTATTTCTTCAATCCGATCCGATCGGTGATCGACGCATTCGGCACTTTGATCGCCGACCTGATCGCCCATCCGGTTGACGCACGACCCGTCCCCTACATCGGCTGGCTCGGCGTCGTCGTGTTGTTCACGTTCCTGGCGTGGATGCTCGGCAACTGGAAGGTCGGACTGCTCACCCTGTGCGGCCTGTTGTTCATGGGCCTGCAGGGCCTGTGGCAGGACAGCATGGAGACGCTGGCGCTGACGATCGCAGCGGTCGCGATATCGCTGCTCATCGGAATCCCGTTGGGCATCTGGGCCGGGATATCGGACGGGTTCAATCGGTTCATCACGCCGGTGCTGGATTTCATGCAGATCCTGCCGTCGTTCGTCTACCTCGCGCCGCTGACGCTGGCGTTCCTGATCGGCCCTGCCGCAGCGATCATCGCGACGGTGATCTACGCGGCTCCCCCGGTCATCCGGCTCACTGCCCACGGCATCCGATCGGTCCCCTCGGAGTCTCGGGAAGCGGTTGAGTCGCTGGGCGCCACGAGGTCCCAGGAGTTGTTCGGGGCGCTGCTGCCAATGGCCAAGCGCACCATCGTTCTTGGCATCAACCAAACCATCATGGCCGCGCTGGCAATGGTGACCATCGCGGCGCTGATCGCCGCACCGGGCCTCGGCCAAGTGGTGATCCAGGCGTTGTCGACCCAGGACGTCGGCACCGCATTCAACGCCGGACTGGCGATCGTGCTGTTGGCGATCATCCTGGACCGGACCACCACGGCCGCGAGCGAGCGCGTGGAAATCCAACGGCGAAAGTCGGCCGAGCCCAACAAGTATCGGCGTCCGGGCATCGCGATCGGTGCCGTCATCACCGCAATTGCGATTTGGCTGTCCTACACCTACCAGCTCGTCGCGCTCTTCCCGTCATCGCTGCAGATCGGGTCGGTGCACATCGGACTCGATGTCGGCACGCCCATCATCAACGCCGCGAACGCCGTAACCAACTGGGCGCAAACCAGTTTCGCGTCGGTGACCAACGGCATCAAGGACGTGGTGACTGCAGTGGCGCTCGATCCGTTGCAGACGCTGCTGGACAGCTCACCGTGGTGGCTCACCTTCGTGGCGATCACCGCTATCGCGGCGATCATCGGAGGCCGCATGGCCGCGCTCATCACTGTCGTGTGCCTCGGCTTGATTGCGTGGCCGCTTGAGCTGTGGCAGGCCACCATGGACACCCTCGCCGCGGTGCTGGTGGCCACGGTGATAGTCGTCGCGCTGGGGATTGTGGTCGGCGTGTGGATGGGCCGCAGCCCAACGGCAGACAAGGTCGTGCGACCGTTCCTGGACGCCGCACAGACCATGCCGTCGTTCGTGTACCTGGTTCCGTTCCTGGCGCTGTTCTCGGCATCGCGGTTCACCGGCATCGTGGCGGCGATCGTCTACGCCGCGCCCGTGTCAATCAAGATCATGGCCGACGGGATCCGCGGCGTGTCCCCCGAGACCGTCGAGGCCGCCCGCTCCGTGGGATCGAACACCTGGCAGGTCATCACCAAGGTGCAACTGCCAATGGCCGTCCGGTCCCTGACATTGGCCACCAACCAGGGCCTTATATATGTGCTCTCCATGGTCGTGGTCGCGGGTCTGGTCGGCGGCGGTGCGCTGGGCTATCTGGTGGTGGCCGGCTTCGCGCAGACCAGCCTGTTCGGCAAGGGCTTGGCGGC
>Ga0075418_10006203_pt1 | contig 13478 bp, 15 predicted proteins | sample SoiMetdeltSBSDD2_FD_81776 | JGI IMG/M metagenome (GOLD analysis project Ga0075418, IMG submission 81776) | Bulk soil microbial communities from a Populus tree surrounding site in Tennessee, USA - Soil MetaG P. deltoides SBSDD2 | ecosystem: Environmental > Terrestrial > Soil > Tree plantation...
CTCGCGGTTGGCGAGCACGCGGGTCGTCGGCAGGTCTTCCGAATTGAGCACCACGCCGCGCAGCGGCAGAACCGCCTGCGTGTTGTTGTTGCGGCCCTGCTTCGCAGAGCCGCCCGCCGAATCGCCCTCGACGAGGAACAGCTCCGTGTGCTCGGGATCCTGCATCGTGCAGTCCGCGAGCTTGCCGGGCAGCGCGGGTCCCGCGACGACGCGCTTGCGCACGATCGTTTTCGCGGCCTTGAGCCGATGCTGCGCGTTCTCGATCGCGAACTGAGCGATCGCGTCGCCGGTTTCTGGGTGCTGGTTCAGCCACAGCGCGAAGTGATCCTTGACCAGCCCGCCGACGAGCGTCGCGCACTCGCGCGAGGCCAGTCGCTCCTTGGTCTGGCCCGAGAACTGCGGCTCCTCGATCTTGACCGAGAGCACGAAGTTGACGCCTTCCCAGACGTCCTCGGGCGCGAGCTTGATGCCGCGCGGCAGCAGATTGCGGAACTCGCAAAACTCGCGCAGCGCGTCGGTGAGGCCCGTGCGCATGCCGTTCACGTGCGTGCCGCCCTGCGGCGTCGGAATCAGATTCACGTAGCTCTCGAGCACGGCCTCGCCGCCGCCCTCGCGGCGCCAGAGCACTGCCCACTCGACGGCCTCACGCTTGCCCTCGAGCTTGCCCGAAAACGGCTGCTCGGGAACGAAGTCGCCGGCTCCGGCCTCTTCTTTGAGGTACTGCTCGAGCCCGCCCGTGTAGACCCAGCGCTCGGACTCCTTCGGCTTCTCGACCTCGAGCGTGACCTCGAGGCCGGGACAGAGCACGGCCTTGGCGCGCAGCACGTGCTTCAACCGCGGCAGCGAGATCTGCGGCGAGTCGAAGTACTTCGGGTTCGGCCAGAAGCGGACCGTCGTGCCCGTCGTCGTCTTCGCGACTTTGCCGACGATCTCGAGCTTGCTGCGGCGTTCGCCGTCGGCAAAGCTCATGTTGTATTCCTTGCCGTCGCGCCGGATCCAAACCTCGAGGTTCTTCGACAGCGCGTTGACGACGGAAACGCCGACGCCGTGCAAGCCGCCCGAGAACTGGTAGTTCTTGTTCGAGAACTTACCGCCCGCGTGCAGCCGCGTGAGGATCAGCTCGACGCCGGAGAGCTTCTCCTGCGGATGGATGTCGACGGGCATGCCGCGGCCGTCGTCGGCCACCTGCAGCGAGCCGTCGGCGTAGAGCACCACGTCGATCTTCTTCGCGTGACCCGCGACGGCTTCGTCGACGCTGTTGTCGATGACCTCGTGCGCGAGGTGATTCGGCCGCGACGTGTCCGTATACATGCCGGGCCGGCGGCGCACGGGCTCGAGCCCGCTCAAGACTTCTATGTCGGCAGCGCGATAATTGCTACTCATCGATCCGGCCTAACACTCGAGCGCAGCGCGCGAGTTCCCACGTAGGCCGGCGCGATTGTAGCGCGTTCGAGCACGCGCGAAGCAAGGTGTCATGGCGAAAGCGACGGATCGAGAGGAGCCTCGCGCGGCGATTCTTCAGCGGCTGACCCTGCGGTCCTGCTCCGCCCAAACGCCCGTCTCGCCGTTGAAGTTCAGCATGCGCTGATCGGTCACGATCAATCCCGCGTAGTCTTCGGCGGAAATGCTCTGGATCGTCTCGTTCGCGACGCGATCCATTGGAACCCAACCGCTCAGCACGCCGTACGCGATGATGCGTTGATTCGTGACGACGATCGCGACCGCCTGACCGACCTTCTGCTCACGGATCCGCTCCTGCGCGCCGAGCTTCAGCTCGTCGAAACGGTTGAGCCGGACGTTCGAGGCGAGGATTCGGTTGCCGTCTTGGACGAGATGCACTTGCTTCGGCACGTTCGACGCCGTGGTCTGCGCGTGCACCGGCAGATACGCCGACGCGATCGCGGCGGCGACCCCAAATACTGCCCGTGCCCAAATCGACCGGATCATAGACACGCCTCCGACCGCCATTCTATGCGCCATGGGCTGGCTCGGCTCAGTCGAGGTCGGCGGCGAGCGACTGGCCCGTCTCGACGGAGGCGGCAAGCTCGTGGCGGTAGTGCTCGTGATCGACGCCGAGCTTGAGTGGCGCGCCTGACTTCAGCGCGTTGCGCATTGCGGGCTCGAGCTCGAAGCGCAGGAAGTGCACGGCCGAGGTCTTGGTCTCGTCGCTGCGGTCGAGGTCCTCGTCGGCGTGCGCGAACACGCGGCCCTGCCCGCCGACCTCGAGATAGACGCGATCCTCGATGCCCTTCAGGCGCTCCAGCGCGACCCGCCGCTGCGCGACGTCGGGATACTCGAGCATCATCGTGGCTTTGAGATTCGTGCCGTCCGGAATCAGCGGGTTGTACGCCTCGAGCTCCTCGGCGATGGCCTCGGACTCGAAGATACGCTCGGCGCGCAGCATCTCCTGCACCTGGTAGCGCATCGTCACGCGATCCTCGAAATACAGCGTCACGTTCTGGCCGATCGGCGCCTGGCGGTACCGCTTGTGCTCGAGCACCTCGGCTCGCATGCGCGGCCGCTCCTTGTGATAGCGCTCGAGCGAGAGGAGATCGTCGGTCGTCAGCTTCTGCATGGTCTTCTCTGCCTTTGGCTCAGATGCCGTACGCCTTGCGCAGCAGCTGGATCGGATGGGTCGGCTCGGCGCCCGACTCGGCGATGGCCGCGATCTGCTCGGCCGCCATCGGACAGTCGCTCGTGAAGTGCTGCGCCTCCGCATTGTCGACTTGGCGCGCGACGGGCCGCGCGATCTTGCGCGACACGGCCGCGTACTCTTTCTTGACGCCGTAGGTGCCGTCGTGGCCCGAGCAGCGCTCGATCGCCTGCACGGCCGTGCCGGGCACGAGCTGGAGGAGATCGCGCGTCTTGAGCCCCAAGTTCTGCACGCGCAGATGGCACGGCACCTGATAGCTGATCTTGCCGAGGCTCGTCGCGAAATTGGTGCGCAGCTTGCCCTCGCGGTGCCGCAACATCAGGTACTCGAAGGGATCGAAGAACGCGTCCGCGACGCGCCGCACTCTCTCGTCCTCTGGGAACAACAGCGGCAGCTCCTGCTTGAACATCAGAACGCACGACGGCACGACGGCCGTGAGGTCCCAGCCCTCGCGCGCGTAGCGGTCGAGCTCGTCGATGTTCGTTTCCATGAGCCGCTCGATCGACGGAAGGTCCCCGAGCTCGAGCTTCGGCATGCCGCAGCAGCGCTCGGATCCTAAGAGCGCGACGCCGACGTCGTTGTGCTCGAGCACGGCGACGAGGTCTTCGACGAGCCCCGGGTGGTTGCGATTGCCGTAGCAGGTCGCGAACACGGCGACGCGGCCCTGCGTGCCGCCGGCGGGATTCGGCTCGGCCGCGCGGCCGACACGGTCCTTGAGCCGCGACCGTGCGCTGCGCGAGTGGTACTTCGGCACCGGCGCCTCCGGGTCGACGCCGAGCACTTTCTCGACGAGCTTACGGCCCAGCTTCGAGGAGTTGACGGCGTTGACGGCTTCGGCGACGACGGGAATTCCCGCCAACGAGCCGACGGCATCCGTCGAGCTCAATATTTTGTCGCGCAGCGACGCTGTGCCGTCCTCGAACGCTTTGACCTTCGCGCGCAGCATCAGGTGCGGGAAGTCGACGTTCCATTCGTGCGGCGGCACGTACGGACACTTCGTCATGTAGCACATGTCGCAGAGATAGCAGTGCTCGACGACTTGCCAGTACGCCTGCTTCGGCACGTCGTGGACTTCGCCGCTCGTCGTCGCATCGACGGCATCGAACAAGGTCGGAAAGGTGTTACAGAGGCTGAAGCAGCGGCGACATCCATGGCAGATGTCGAAGACGCGCGCGAGCTCCTTGTCGAGCGCGGCAGCGTCGGTGAACTGCGGCGAGCGCCAGTCGATTGGGTGCCGCGTCGGCGCCTCGAGGCTACCTTCGCGGCGCGGTCCTGGCGTATCGCTCACTTCGAATTGCTCTCGACGCCGACTCGAGCCCGGGCCATCTCATGGCCCGGGCTCGAGTGGCGGAACGTTGGCTACGGTTGCGGCTACTTGCCGAGCGTGTCGAGCGCCTTCTGGAACCGGTTCGCGTGCGAGCGCTCGGCCTTCGCGAGCGTCTCGAACCAGTCGGCGATCTCCTCGAAGCCCTCGCCTCGAGCGGCTTTGGCCATGCCGGGGTACATGTCGGTGTACTCGTGCGTCTCGCCGGCGATCGCCGCCTTCAAGTTGTTGCCGGTCTCGCCGATCGGCAGACCCGTGGCCGGATCGCCGACAGCCTCGAGATACTCGAGGTGGCCGTGCGCGTGCCCGGTCTCGCCTTCGGCCGTCGACCGAAATACGGCCGCGACGTCGTTGAAACCCTCGACGTCGGCCTTGCCGGCGAAGTAGAGGTAACGGCGATTCGCCTGCGACTCGCCGGCAAAGGCGTCCTTCAAATTCTGTTCGGTCTTGCTGCCCTTGAGTTTCGTCATGTTCTCTCCTCGATCCAATTACCGGGCGACGTCCGGCGAAAATGCCCTTAGACTTTGTCTAGGGACTCGAGGCCAATCTATTCCGGTCCCCGAAAACTTGTCAACCCGTTTGTTTGACCGAAGTTTTTGCGCCCTGTACCGTGGCCGCCTCCGAAAGGCTTGCGACATGGCTGCGACCGAAAAGAGCAATGACTTAAGTGGGCTCGAGAAATCGCTCGAGGAGCTCGAAGCGCTCATCGTGCGTCTCGAGAGCGGCGATCTGCCGCTCGAGCAGGCCCTCAAAGAATTCGAGCGCGGCGTCAAGCTGACGCGGCAATGTCAGGCCGCGCTCACGCAAGCCGAGCAGAAGGTCGAGATCCTGTTGAAGAAGACGGCCACGGCCGAGCCGAGCCCGTTCGCGGATGGCGACGAGGAGTAGCCTGCCTTAGGTGGTCGGCGCGATGCCCTGCAGCCGCTCGATCAACGAGCGCAGGAACACCTTGTTGAAGCGCAGCTGGCACGCCGACGACGATTGCTCGAGCAGCGTCGAGCTCACGCGCACGAGCGTGAGAGGGCTGATGGTCTTGATCGTGGCCGTGCGGCGGGCGCCGCGTACGTAGCTCGCCTCGCCGAAGCAGTCGCCGTCGCTGAGCACGCCCGTCTGGCGCCGTCCCGATTCCACGCTGACCGAGCCGCTGACGATGATGTAGAACCGATCGTCGAGCTCGCCTTCGCGGATGATCTCGTCGCCGGGTTGGTACGTGCACCACTCGCTCGCGCGCAGCACTTCCCAGATCTCGCCATGCGAGAAGTCGTGGAAGAAACGCAGCTTGCGCAAGAGATCGAATTGCTCCTGTCGATCCAAGCGGTCGTGCTCGCTGCGCAGCTTCTGGTGCAGCTTCGTCAAGGCCCCGGCGAGATCGATGGCGCTAGCGAACCGCTGGTCGGGGTCCTTCAGCAACGCCTGCATCACGACGTTCTCGATGTCCTCGGGAATGCCGTCGCGCAACGTGTGAATCGGCGGCGGCGTCGCGTACACGATCTGATGCAGCAGCTTGCTCAAGCTGTTCGCGCGAAACGGCCGAAACCCTGTCAGCAACTCGTACATGACGGCGCCGAGCGAATAGATGTCCGACTTGTGCGTGATCTCGGCCGACTGGACCTGCTCGGGCGACATGTAGCTCGGGCTTCCCGCGATGCCCTCGATGCGCGAGACGCTCGAGTCCTTGATCAGCGCGATACCGAAATCGATGACGCGGACGTCGTTGTCGAGCGTCAGCATGATGTTGCTCGGCTTGATGTCGCGGTGGACGACACCGCGGCCGTGCGCGTAGTGCAAACCCTTCGCGCACTTGAAGAGGATCTCGACGACGTCGTCGATGCGCAGCAAGTTATCGGGGCGACAGTACGCGTTCAGCGTGCGCGCGCCGTGCACGTGCTCCGTGACGACGTAGTAGGCGCCGTTCTCTTCGCCGGCGTCGTAGATCGGCAGGATGTTGGGGTGCTGGAGCCGCCCCATCATCTGCGCTTCGTTGAAGAACATCTTGCGAGTGACGCGCGCCTTCGCTTCGTCTTCCTCGCTTTCGATGTTGTAGAGCTTGATCGCGACGTCGCGCCCGTAGTACGGGTCGTGCGACAGGAATACGCGGCCTGTGCTGCCCTGCCCTACCTCGTTGATGATGACGTACTTGCCGATACGCTCGGGCACGTCGCGTGTGGCGCGCTTTTCCGCGACCACTGGGGCTTTGGGCAGAGACATAGAGAGCTAGATGGTTGGCAGCATTATTCGGATCGTTGCGACACACACTGCCGCGTAGAGCGCGGCGATTAGGTCGTCAAGCATAATTCCGAGCCCGCCGCCCAAACTGTGATCCACATCGCGGATCGGCCAGGGCTTGAGGATGTCGAAAATTCTAAAGAAAACAAACACTAGCGCGAGCGCGAACACGCTCCGTTCCACGACCGCAAGGCTCGTCAAAAGCACGCCCGCGATCTCGTCGAACACGATGCGTTGATCGTCGTGGCGACGGAGGCGCCGCGCGCTCTCGCCGCAGATCCAGATTCCGCAGCCGATGACGGCGAGCACTAGTGCGACGCGCCATGGCAGCGGCAGCTCGAAAAGCCACCAGGCGGCGAGAACGCCGACGAGGCTGCCGAACGTGCCCGGCGCCCGCGGCGCTAGACCCGCCCCGAAACCGAAGGCGATGAAGTGGACCGGATCGCGAAGAATGCTCACGCTCGTTGGCCGACTCGGCAATTGCTCCTGCATTGCTCTACCGGCGCGGTTTCCCTGCCCGCGTTAGAAGTGCCTGAACCCGCGCACGGCCGGAGTGAACGGATCGCCGTCACGCCGGCACACGACGGTCTGTCCCGCGATGAGCTGGCCGATGCGGCGCACCGGCGTGTCGGCGGCCTCGAGCGCGGCCTCGATCTCGTCGGCACGCGACGGCGGCGCCGTGAAGCAGAGCTCGTAGTCGTCGCCGCCGCCGAGCGCATGCGCGAGGGCCTCTTGCGGCGGGACCATCGATAAGAGCTCGGCCGACAACGGCACGCGCTCGACATCGATCGTGGCGCCGCAGGCGCTCGCCTTGCAGATGTGGTCGAGATCGGCGAGCAAACCGTCCGAGACGTCGATCGCGGCGGTCGCGAGCGGCCCGAGCGCCAAGCCCGCGCCGACGCGCGGCACCGGGCGGTAGAAACGTTCCTTCAACGCTGCGGCCGCCGAGCCTTGCGGCGCGGCGCTGCGCTCGAGGATCAACATGATGCCGGCCGAGCTGTCGCCGAGCGTGCCCGTGACATAGATGTCGTCGCCGACGTGCCCGCCGCTGCGAGTGAGCATGTTTCTGGGCTCGACTTTACCCATGAGCTGCAGCGTCAGCGACAACGGGCCGCGCGTCAGATTGCCGCCGACCAGGCTGACGCCGTAGCGATCCGCGAGCTCGAACAGGCCGCGGCTGAAGCCGTCCAACCACAGCTCGTCGGCCGAGGGCAGCGTCAACGCGAGCGTGCACCAGCGCGGGCGCGCGCCCATCGCGGCGAGGTCGCTCAGGTTCACGGCCATCAAGCGATGGCCGAGCGCGTGAGGTGCCATGCCGTCGGGGAAATGCACTCCGGCGATGAGCGTGTCGACGGTGACGGCCAAATGGCCACCTACCGCGAGCACCGCCGCATCGTCGCCGACACCGAGCACCACGTCGCGGTCGGCAGTCGCTCGCGTGAAGTAACGCGCAATGATCTCGAACTCACCGATCAAGACTCGCCCCCGGACTTGGTCGGCGCGGCACGCAGCTCGCGCGAGCTCTTGTCCAGAACCGCGTTGACGAACTTGTAGCTTTCGGCGGCGCCGTAGCGCTTCGCGAGCTCGACACCCTCGTTGATGACGACCTTGCTCGGCACGTCTTCGCGAAATTTCAGCTCGGCGAGGCCGAGCAACAGGATCGCGCGGCCGACTGCGTCGAGCTGCTCGATGCCGCGCGCCGCTTGCCTCGCGATGATGGCGTCGAGAGCCGGTGAGTTCTCGATCGTCACCGCGAGCAGCTGGCCGAAGAAATCCCGATCGCAGCGCTTGAAGTCTTCGTCCGCGGCGAATTGTGCCGAGAGCTCGGCGACGCTGTGCCCCGCGAGTTGCCACTGGTAGAGCGCCTTGACGAGCAACTCTCGGGTCAGGTGCCGTGCTCGAGCACCGCGCTCAGCCGTCAAGCTTACTGCTCCAGTTGGCGCAGCACGGTCGCCATCTGAATCGCGGCGAGTGCCGCATCGGCGCCCTTGTTGCCGGCTTTCGTTCCCGCGCGCTCGATGGCCTGCTCGATCGTATCGACCGTCAAGATCCCGAAGCCGATGGGAATCTCTTCGGTCGTGCTGACCTCGGCGATGCCGCGGCTCGCCTCTCTGACCACGACGTCGAAGTGCGGCGTCGCGCCTTTGATGACGCAGCCGAGCGCGATCAACGCGTTGTAACGACGGCTCGTGGCCAGCTTCTTGATGGCGAGCGGCGTCTCGAACGCGCCCGGGACGCGAACGACCTCGATGTCACCGGCGGCGACACCGTGCTTCAGCAGCGTGCCGACGGCCGCATCGAGCAACCGATCGACGATGAAGTCGTTGAAGCGCGAGGCGACGATGCCGAACCGTAGGCCGCGCGCGTTGAAATCGCCTTCGAGGGTCTTGATCCGATCATCCATGCGCATCTTCCCGTTCCGAAGCATCCGAGACGTACTCGACGACCTCGAGGCCGAAGCCCGAGAGCGCATGCATCTGCTTCGGCGCGCCGACGACTCGCATGCGCCGCACGCCGAGCGCGCGCACGATCTGGGCGCCAATACCGAACATGCGGAAATCCATGCCGCGGCGCTTTGCGGCGTGCTCGGGCTCGGGCGGCACGTTCAGCGATTGCACCGCGCGCATGAGATCGCGCGCGGTCTCTTCGAGCCGCAGAATGACGACCACGCCGTGATTCGTGTCGGCGATCAGCTTCAGCGCGTCGCGCAGCGGCCGGTGCAGCGTCGGAGCGTGCAGGCCGAGCACGTCGCTCAACGTGTCCTGCCGATGCACGCGCACGAGCGTCGGGGTTTTCGCGTCGAGCGTGCCGCGCGCCAGCGCGAGATGCACGGCGCGATTGACGTGATCCTCGAAGCAGGTGAGGCGGAACGGACCGAACTCCGTGTCGACCTCGGTCTCGCCGATGACTTCGACCGACTCCTCGGTCCTTAGGCGGTACTCGATGAGGTCAGCGATCGTGCCGATCTTGAGCTCGTGGCGCCGCGCAAATTTCACGAGGTCGTCGCGCCGCGCCATCGCGCCGTCGTCGTTCAAGATCTCGACGATGACGGCCGCGGGCTCGAGGCCGGCGAGGCGCGCGAGATCGCAGCCCGCCTCCGTGTGCCCCGCGCGCGTGAGCACGCCACCCGGTTGCGCCATCAACGGAAAGATGTGGCCCGGCTGGCGCAGGTCGCTCGGCTGTGCCTCCGGCGCGACGGCGGCCTGGATCGTTCGCGCGCGGTCGTGCGCCGAGATGCCGGTGGTTACGCCTTCAGCCGCTTCTATCGAGATCGTGAAGTTCGTGGTCTGCCGTACATCGGTATTGCTGACCATCAACGGCAACCGCAGCTGCTCGCACCGCGCGCGCGTCAGCGTGAGGCAAATCAGCCCGCGACCGTACTTCGCCATGAAGTTGACGTCTTCGGCGCGCACCTTCGTGGCCGCCATGACGAGGTCACCCTCGTTCTCGCGATCCTCGTCGTCGAGAATCACGACCATCTCGCCGGCGCGAACCGACGCGATGATTTCCTCGGTCGTATTCATCTGAGACCAGGCTTTATCGGTCGCGTGCGTAGCCATGTTCCCTCAGCAGAGCGAGATCGACGCCGCTGTGCGCGTCGCGTTGAACGAGGCGTTCGAGATAGCGCGCCAACATATCGACCTCAATATTAACAGCCGTGCCGCGCGCGTACTCGCCGATCACCGTAACGGATTGCGTGTGGGGGATGATGTTGACCTCGAACTGCGCCGCGCCGACGGCGTTGACCGTGAGGCTGACGCCGTCGACGGCGACCGAGCCTTTCGCCGCGATGTAGCGTGACAGCGCCGCAGGGACGGCAACGACGATGCGCTTGGAGCCGCCGACGGGCTCGACGACGACGACCTCACCCACTCCGTCGACGTGCCCCGTCACGATGTGGCCGTCGAGCGGGTCGCCTGCCTTCAGCGGGGGCTCGAGGTTCACGCGCGAGCCGGCAGCGAGCCGGCCGAGCGTCGTGACCGCCAGAGTCGCGGTGGACACGTCGGCGGTGAAGCCGCCGGCCGTGACGGTGACGGCCGTGAGGCACACGCCGTTGACGGCGATGCTGCCGCCGACCGCGAGCGGCGCGATGGCGGCGCTCGTGAGCTCGATTGCGAACCGCGCGTCGCCGCCCGTATTCGTGCGCGACGCGACTCGCCCGATGCCTTTAACCAGTCCCGAGAACACGTGTTGTACCTTCGCTCTCTCTTCTGGGGCGCTCTCTTAGGCGCCCGCCACCCTACTGACGCGAGCCGTGATCCGCAAGTCGGCGCCGATCGTGCGCACGTCGTCGAACGAGACGGGATAGTCGTCGGCCAACGACTCGAGCGCCGGCAGCTCGAACATCCCGCGCGCCGTCGAGCCGAAAACGCGCGGCGCCATATAAATAATGAGTTCGTCGACGAGTCCCGCTTCGAGCAACGCGCCGTTCAATCCGGCGCCGGCTTCGACCCAGACGTCGTTGATGTCGAGCGTGCCGAGGTGCTCGATGACGGCGCGCAAGTCGCAGTGCTCCGCGTCACCGGCGATGCGGTCGATGCGCGCGCCGGCCGCGCGCAGCGCCTCGGCCTTCGGGTCGTCGAGCGCGCGCGTCGTCAGCACGAGCACCTCGCCGGGCAGCGACAGCGTCTTGGCGCTCGGCGGCATCTTGAGCCGTGCGTCGATGACGACGCGCAGCGGCTGCTTGATACCGATGGCTTCCGGGATTTGCGCTTCGTCGCGCCGCGCGTCGAGCGACGGGTCGTCGTCGACGATCGTGCCGCTGCCCGTCACTACGGCGCTCGAGCGGGCCCGCCAGCGATGCACGTCGGAGCGTGCGGCGGCACTCGTGATCCACTTACTCGCGCCGTTCGCTAGCGCCGTGCGGCCGTCGAGGCTCACGGCCAGCTTGCTGCGGACGTAGGGAACACCGCGCCGCATGCGCGTGAAGAAGCCGCGGTTCAGCGGCTCGGCCTCCTGCTCCATGACGCCGCCTTCGACTGCGACACCGGCCGCCTCGAGCTCGGCAGCGCCGCCGCCGTTGACGCGCGGATTCGGATCGCGCCCCGCGAACACGACGCGCGAGATGCCGGCTGCGATTAGCGCTTTCGTGCATGGGCCCGTGCGACCCGTGTGGCAACACGGCTCGAGCGTCACGTACGCGGTCGCGCCGCGGGCCGCCGCGCCAGCCGCCTTCAGCGCAACGATCTCGGCGTGCGGGCCGCCGGCCGGGGCGGTCCAACCGGTGCCGACGACGCGCGCGTCTTTGACGAGCACGCAGCCGACGGCGGGATTCGGCGCCGTGTCGTAGAGGCCGTTCGCCGCAAGCTGCAGCGCGCGCGCCATGTGCTCAACGTCGATCGCGTCGGCCATGCAAAGCTCGCGGTTGTTTCTTCTTCATTTTGGCTTCTTCATTTCGGCTTCTTCATTTCGGCCTCTTCGCTTCTTCGGCCGGCAGCAGCGACATTTGCTCGCGGCTCTCGAGCAGGCTCGGCAGCGACTGGAGCCGCTCGATTTCCTGCTGAAACTCGGTCACGTCCTGGAAGCTGCGATACACGGACGCAAAGCGCACGTACGCGACCTCGTCGAGCCTGCGCAGCTCCTCCATGACGAGATCGCCGATGAGCCGGCTCGGCACCTCGCGCTCGCCGAGCGTCTGCAGATGATGCTCGATGTGCTCGATGCTGCGCTCGATATCCTCGCGCTGCACAGGCCGCTTCTGCAGCGCGTTCAAAAAGCCGTTGCGCAGCTTGTTGACGTCGAACGGCTCGCGGCGATCGTCGCGCTTGACGACGTACGGCATGACGAGCTCGGGGCTCTCGAACGTCGTGAAGCGTTCGCCGCACGAGAGACACTCGCGGCGACGGCGCACTTGCCGGCCTTCGCCGGCCAAGCGCGAGTCCGTGACCTTGGTGTCCTCAAAACTGCAAAACGGACAATGCATAGCGTATTCGGCGCGCTGCGCTTCGCAGCGGTCGACTGCGCGCTATTGTGCGCCGTAGACGGGGTGAAAAGCGCACATCTTGAGCACCGCGGCGCGAACTTCGGCGACCGCGGGCTCGGCTCCGCCGGCATCGAGGACATCCGCGATCCAGCCCGCGACGCGCTGAATTTCGGGCTCGTTCAAGCCCCGCGTCGTGACGGCCGGCGTGCCGAGCCTAAGACCCCCGTCGCCCTGCGTCGGCTCGCTGCCCGTGTCGCCGGGCAGCGAGACGCGGTTGACCGCGATGTGCGCGGCGTGCAGCGCCCGCTCCGCGGTCGCCGCATCGATCTCCGCGTCGCGCAGGTCGACGAGCAGCATGTGATTGTCGGTACCGCCGGTGACGATCTCGTAGCCGCGTGCACGCAATCCCTCCGCGAGCGCACGCGCGTTCGCGAGCGTTTGCCGCTGATAGTCCGCGAACTTGGGCTCGAGCGCCTCGGCGAAGGCGACGGCCTTCGCGGCGATGACGTGCATCAGCGGTCCGCCTTGTGTGCCCGGGAACACGGCGGCATCGATGCGCTCTGTCAGAGGCGAGCGCCGCGGCGCGAGGATCATGCCGCCGCGTGGGCCGCGCAGAGTCTTGTGCGTCGTCGTCGTCGTGACGTCGGCGATTGGCACGGGGTTCGGATAGAGCCCGGCCGCGATGAGGCCCGCGACATGCGCGATGTCGGCGAGGTACAGAGCGCCGACGTCGTCGGCGATCGCGCGAAAGCGCGCCCAGTCGACGACGCGTGAATACGCGGAGAACCCGGCGACGATGAGCTTCGGCCGGTGCTTAAGCGCGAGCGCTGCGATTTGGTCGTAATCGAGCTCGCCCGTGTCGGCCACGACGTCGTAGTGCACGACTCGATAGATGCTACCCGACTGATTGTCGGCCGCGCCGTGTGTGCGGTGCCCGCCGTGCGCGGGACGCATGCCGAGCATGACGTCGCCTGGCGCGAGCAGCGCGAGGTAGGCGGCGAGATTCGCTTGCGAGCCCGAGTACGGCTGCACGTTGGCCCAACCCGCGCCGAACAATTTCTGCGCGCGCTCGATCGCGAGCCGCTCGGCGACGTCGACGTACTCGCAACCCGCGTAGTGGCGTTGGCCCGGATAACCGTCGGCATACTTGTTCGTCAGCAGCGACCCGTGGGCCGCGAGCACGCGCGGGCTCACGTAGTTCTCCGAGGCGATGAGCTCGAGGTACGACTCCTGCCGCCTCCACTCCATTGCGAGCGCGGTTGCGAGCTCGCCATCGATGTCCGCGATGCGGCGCTTGTCGAACGCCATCAGGCCGCCAGCTCTTCGACGACGCGCGTCCACGCGTTGCCGAG
>Ga0075418_10006204_pt1 | contig 13478 bp, 11 predicted proteins | sample SoiMetdeltSBSDD2_FD_81776 | JGI IMG/M metagenome (GOLD analysis project Ga0075418, IMG submission 81776) | Bulk soil microbial communities from a Populus tree surrounding site in Tennessee, USA - Soil MetaG P. deltoides SBSDD2 | ecosystem: Environmental > Terrestrial > Soil > Tree plantation...
CAAGCCGTCGACGAGCAGGTAGATGTTGTCGGGTTTCGGCTCGAGCCCCTTGATCGCGTTGAACGCCACGGCCAGGCTCGTCGGCCCTTGCGGATAGCTCTTCCGCAGCGCCTCGACGGGCGCGTCGAGCTCGGTGCCGTCGTTGACGGTGACCCATTTGCCTTCAGTGCCCGGGATCAGCCACGTCGCCTTGTCCGTGAAGCCGATGATTTGTACGTCGGTGCCGGGCGCGATCTGCGTCGAAAGCCAGTCCACAGTGTTGACGACTTGCTGCCACTTCGGCGAGCGGCGCTGCTGCTCGGGCGTCATGTGGCGACGCCGCAAAATATTGACGATCGTGCGGTCGAGCATGCTCGTCGACGTGTCGACGAGAATCACGACGTGCCTGCCGCCCATACGCAGGCCCGTCAGGTACTGGCGGTTGCCTTCGCCCTGGAACGACCGCAGCCTCGTCGCGTCCTCGGACTCGTCTCGCTGTTTCGTCACGAGGTCCTGCGACTGCTTGTTCATCTCGGCGAGCTCTTTGCGCAAGCGCTCGATCGCCGCGCGCCGCGCCTCGGAGTCCTCCGTGATCGTCGCGAGCTGCGACTCGGTATCCTGGATTTGCGTGATGAGCCCCTGGCGAACGGCGAGCAAGTTGGTCCACTCGCGAACCTGAGCCTCGAGCGCCTCGCGCAGCTGCACGAGGTTGCGCTGGCCCGTCAGCACGCGCAGCTCCCAGCGGCGCGCTTCGGCCTCGCGATCCTCGACGACGGTGCGTTGGTCGAGCACGGCGTTCGCACTGACGAGCATGAACAGCAGCACGACGCAGCCGAACCCCGCCGTGATCGCGTCGAGGAACGACATCGAGAATACGTTCAGCTCGCCCTTGCGCCGTTTACTCACTCCGCGCCCTCCACGTCGACGACGTGCAGCTCGGCCCCGGGCGAGCCGATGCGAATGATGTCCGCTCGGCTCAACGGCGTCTCACCGGCGACTCTCGTTTCGTTGACGAACGTGCCGTAGCGGCTCAGGTCGCGCAGCTTGAGCTCGCCGTCGCGCAACATCACTTCGCAGTGCAGACGCGATATGCCGCTGCTCCCCGAGAGCACGATCGTGCGGCGTTGCGGATCCGCCTCGCTGCCGATCGCAAGGCCCGCGGCGCCCACGCGATAAGCGAGGCCGCCGTAAACGACGTGCGTCGGCGGCTTCGCACGCTCGAGGACCGGCGCAGGCTCGGGCGCACGGCGCTCGCTCTCTTGGCCGTCGTCGTTCGGCGGTTCGCGCCACGGCACGCGCTTCAGCATCTTGACGTCGCCTTGCGCACCCGCGATCGACGGCACGCGCAGCACGCTGCGCGCAGCGTGCCCGACGCCGAAGGGCTCGAGCTGCGAGTCGTCGAGGCGCGCCAGCTCGCCGATGAACCCGGGCAAGATGGCGACCCGATCGGAAAGCTGCACGACGAGCCTCTTGCCCGGCTCACGATGTTGAGCGATGAGCTGGAGGATCGCACGATAAGGCGCCTTAGCGGCGCTCAAGACGGCGTCGCGCTCGGCCGTGATTCGGAACTCCTCGTTGCGATAGCGCAGCGTGAGCTCGACCCGCTCCTCGCGTTGCAGCGCGGCGACCCACTCGCCCAGCCGGTCGAACAGCTGCTGCTCCGTCTCGGCGTGCGCGTACGGATCGAGACGCGTCGCCCGCACGAACTGGTCCGCGATGCGCCGAGCGAACCCGTCCGCGATTCCGGCGAGCCCTTGCGCGAGCGCGTGCTCGGCGCGTACTTGCGCTTCGCCGTTCTGTTCGAGCAACGAGAGCGACACACGGTAGAGGCTCGCGTCGAGATACATGAGCTGACGATTCGGGTACGGACGGATGCTGGCCGCGGCCGCAACATCGACGAGCGCACGCACCGGCATGTTGCATTCCTGCGCGAGTCCGAGCAGCAAGCCGAGCTGATCGGTGCGATACCCACCCGGCACGACGAGCACGGCCGCGGTCGCGTCGGAGCCGAAGCGTTGCCAAAGCGACTCGAGCTGGGCGTAGGCAAGCTCCGCGGCGCTGCTGCCGATGTCGGAGCCCGCCGAGCCCGGATCCATGCTGAGCGCGCTCCAGAACCGGCTGCTCGTCTGCCGCGGCTGCAATCGTGCGCGCCCCCGCGCCTGCTCGCCCGTCACGACTTTACCGCCCTCGATGCGCGCGAACCCAGGCTCGACGGCGAGCACGCCGGACTCGTTGGCGACGGCCAGCCCGAAGTCGTTGATCTCGATGGCGACGGCGCCCATGGTCGTATGCTCTAGATGTCGACGGGGAACGTGACGGCGGCGTCGGGCTGCAGCTCTTCCGTCGGGGTGAAATCTTCTTCCGCGTCGTCCGCCGCCTGCTGCGAGTCACCTTTTTCCGCCTCGGGCGCCGCCGCCGGCTGCGGCGTGCTCGGCTGCGGCGTGCTCGTCGGCGGTGTGCGCGCCGGAGGCGTTCCCGCCGAAGGCGTGCTCGGCGGAGACGTGCCGGCCGGCGGTGGACTCTGCTGCTGCGCGACCGAGCTCGCGAGCCACGCGGCGAGCGCGACCGCGGCAGCCACCAACCTCAACCCACGCATGTCAGCTCGAGCTCTCATGTTTTCTCGGCACGCCTCATTGCAGATTGCGCGCGATGCGGAATCCGACGTCCTCACGCCCTTCGAAGCCCGAGCCGCGCGCGGACAGGCGCAAGTCCTGCGGGATCGCGCTACGCCAACTTGCGCCGCGCACGACATGCAACCGGCCGTTGTCGGGACCGAGCGGGTCGTCCAAGATCTGGCTCGACTCGAGCAGATCCAGTGTGTAGAAGTCCTGCACCCACTCGGCGACGTTGCCGCCGAGGTCGAAGATGCCGAAGGCGTTGGCGTCGAAGCTCGCAACGGGCGCGCTGACGATGAACCCGTCGTCGTACGTATTCAGCACCGTTGGCAGAATGTTGGCCGCGTTCACGTCGGCATAGTTTCCTGAGCGATCCGGCGGTCGCCCGTCCGTGCCCCAAGGGTAGAACAGTCCTTCCGTTTGACCCGCGAACCGGGCCGCCCATTCCCATTCGGCGTCCGTCGGGAGACGGTAGCCGTTGCGTAGCGGCCGGACCGGAGCCCAGCCGCTGGCGCTTTTCTCGTAGACGGGCTGGAGGCCGTCCTTGAGGCTGAGCCAGTTCAGGTACTGCGCGACGTCTTCCCAGCCGACGTTCACGACCGGCTGCTCGTCGCCATTCAAAGAGTTGCCTTCGAACGAGCCGGAGTCGTGATCGGCTTTGAACTCGCGGAACTCTGCGTTCGTGATTTCGCGCGCGCCGAGATAAAACGCGTGCGTGAGACGTGTCGTGCGCAGCGGCTCGTTCGAACGCCGGTACTGGTCGCGCCGCGACGAGCCCATCACGAATTGCCCGGCCGGCACGAGCCTGAGCTCTTGCCGCATGCTCGTGCGCAGCACGGTCGCGAAACCGCCGCCCGACGACTCGTCGAGCTTCGTCAACGTAACCGCGAGCTTCTGCGGGAAGCCGGGCCGCGGCGTCAGGTCCGAACGCTCGACGGCGTAACCGGCTTGGCGAACTTCGATCGCGTGGCTGATCGACGTCAGCGCGAGCGTCACGGGCGTCGAGCCGCGCCGCTCGCCGTCGACGAATACTTCGGCCGACGGCGTGCTCGTCACTTCGATCTCGCCGTATTGCGGCGTCAGATCGATCTGCAATTTCCTGCCGCTGTCGGCCGCTACGGAGAGCTCGCGCGTCGCGCTCTCGTAGCCCGGCTTCGAAAACGCCACACGGTGCGTGCGCCCCGGAGACAAACGAATCGCGAGCGGGGTGCGGCCGCGGAACTCGCCGTCGACGCTGACGGTGGCCTCGCTCGGATTGCTCGCGACTTCGACGCGACCGTCGGCTTGCGTCAGTGCGACGTCGGGCAGCTGCTGAGGCTTGTCCGCCTCGACGAGGACCTTGCTCGTCCATGCGTTGTAGCCGGCGAGCCGCACTTCGATGTCGTGCTCGCCGCTCATGATCTCGACCGCCGCAGGCGTGACACCGGCTTCGGCGCCGTCGACGAGCACGGTCGCCCCGGAGGGAGCCGTGTTCAGCGAGACGATGGCCCAGTCGGGCGTCAGCGTCACGGCGAGCGCCTGGCGCTCGTTGGCGCCGGCGACCTCGAGCTCGCGCGCCGCCGCGAGGTAGCGCTCGGCCGACAGCTCGAGCTGATGCATTCCAGGTGTGATCTCCGCATCGACGAGCGGCGTCTTGCCGATCGATACGCCGTCGACGAGCACTTCCGCATTGATCTCGGGCTCGGTCGTCACCGTCACGAGCCCGGGCAGCTTCGTCAACGTCAACGCGATGACCTGGTCCGCGAGCGGCCCGACGTCGATCTTCGTGTCGAGCGGGTAGTAGCCAGGCGCCTCCGCCACGACGCGGTGGGAGCCGGGACGCAGCAGGAACCGATCGCCAATCTTCACTTTGAACAATGTGCTCGGCAGGCTGACGCTCGCGGGCTCCGGCTCGAAGTCGAGAGCCACGGACTTGGCTGTGAACGCGAAGAACGCGACGACGGCAAGCAGGCCGCCGGCCGCCGAGAGGGCGATCGTCATGCGGCTCGGGCCGCGGCTCGCCGCAACCTTTGTTTCCGAGCGCGGCTTGAACGCGATCGGCGTGATCGCGACGTCCGACGAACGGCTGCGAGCACGTGCGGCCTGCTCGAGATCCGGCGGCGCCGTGTCGCCGGCCGTGACGATCCACTCGACCTTCAGCGCAAGCTTGCCGCCGGCGACGCGGCACGTGAGGCGCGCTCGATCGAACGCGATGACGTCGCCGTCCTGCAGCTCGCGCGTGCCGGTCAGCGGCTCGCCGCCGATGCGCAAGTTGCGCGCGCCGCGCCCCGTCTGCACGAAGAACACGTCCTTGAAGCGGCCGATCTGGATGCTGCCGGCGACGCTGTCGAGCACCACGTCGGAGTCGTGTGCCGCGCCGAGCGTAACGGGCAAGTCCGCGGAGCCGAACTCCTGCCGGCCGCCACGCTCCTCGATCGTCACGATCGACTCTCGCCTGCTCTCTGCCGCTGTCTGTGTCACTCGATCTTCCTAACGCACTAGATGGGTTCGACGCAGACTATATTGATCGTCGGCAAGTTCCGGCCGGGCCGCACCGTGAACGTTTGGCGCACGTCGCGATAGCCGTTGCGGCTGCCAATGACCGTGTATGTACCCGGGCGCAGCTCGAGATCCTTCGCCGCGAATGCCCCGAGCGCGCCGACGCGATACAGCGTGACGGTCGTCAACTGATCGGACTCGATGCGCACGGCGATCGGTTTCGACGCCAGCTCGACGAGCTCGCTGAGCCGCTCGATTTGCCCCGTGAGGCGCGGCCCCTTCACCGTCTGCGCGCCGGCCGTTTCGATCAGCGCACGCGCGTCCGCGAGCACGGCATCGCCGAACAACAGCGTGGGATTGTCGATGAGGTTCGTGAGCTTCGCGTCGAGGCCCGCACGCTCTTGCGCTCGCTTGATCCCCGTCTGCGCGAATAGGAGCGTGCCGTCGCCCTCGAGCACGGTGCGATAGAGCTCGATCGCTTGATCCCAGAGCTCGCGCCGTTCGAACGCGAGCGCGCGCGCCTCGGCCAACGCGATCTCGTCGAGCTTCGCGCCTTCCTCGGCTTGCGTGAGGCCGTCAGCCGCTTCCCGCGAGCCGGGCCGCATCGCGAGCGCCGCTTTGAACTCGCGCTGCGCACCGGCGAAATCCTCGGAGCCGAGCAGACCGAATCCGGCCGAGACCAAGCGGTCGAACTCGGTGTCGCGCAAGATGCGGTTGACTTCGTCGACGCCCGCCTTCGCGGCCGGCCAGTCGGCGTCGATTGCGAGCGCCTCGCGGTAAGTCGCGAGCCCAGCCTGGAGCTCGCCCTGCGCTACCTCCACGTTGCCGCGCTGCACGAGCCCCTGCACTTCGGGGAGTTTTTCGGCGCGCGCTCGACCCGCGAGAGCAGCCGCGTGCGTGGGCTCGATCGTCAGCACGACGTCGTACTGCTGCAGCGCACGTTCCGAGTCGCCGGCGGCGAACGCGGCGCGAGCCGCGACGAGTGCTTCGGCGAGCGTCGTCACTGCGCGTGCCTTCAGCGATTCGCCGAGAGCCTTGGCCTCCGCGTAGCTGGTGGCGGACGTCGAAAAATCGTCGGCGAGAAACGCGTTGTCGCCGGTTTCGGAGAGTTGCTGATACTTCGCCCAATCCTCAGCGGCCCACGCTTCGACGTTCAGGCGTTTGAGCTCGTCAGTCAAAGTCAGAAGTAGTGCGAGCAAGTCACCCGACTGCGCCTTCAGCTTCTCGCTCTCCTCCGGCGTCAGCACGGGCCGAGCCGGCGCGGCAGGAGTCTGCTCCGTGGCCGCCGGTCGTGCGACCGCCGCGACGCGTTCCTCTTCGACGCTGGCGGGCAACCAATAGAACGCCGTGCCCGCGAGCACGACGAAGGCCACGCCGCCAGCCGCCATCAGCGAAATTCGGACGAGCCGCTGCCCTGACGCCGCCGGCGGCGGCGCCTGGCGCTCCGGGACAGCACCGCGCAAGCGGGGTCGCACCGGAACGATCGTTTCGTCGTGTTGTGGGACGTTCGGTTCCAAAGCCTTGGTCAATCGTGCATACCGCGGACAGATTCTATGACATCAACGAAATACGAAAGTCCCTGCCTACCCTGGGCCCGCAGGGCAGCCGCGGCCGCCGCCTCGAGCCGCGCGGCAGCAGGATCCCGCACGGCCACGTGGGCGAGCTCGGCGCCCGCCGCCGCGCCGAGCTGTCCGTACGGCAGCCGCCCAGTCGCGAGCTCGAACAGCAGCGCGGCCAAGGCGAAACAGTCGGCGTCTCGGGCACGGGCGCCACACGGCTCGGGCAGCCCGTAGGCCGCCGTCCCCGCCGCGGCCGGCGCATCGAGCGGATGCGCCGACGTGAGATCGGCGAGCCGCGCACTGCCGTCGGCGGCGAACAGCACGTTCCTGGCCTTCAAATCGCCGTGCGCGAGCCCATGCCGCTCGAGGTCCGCGAGCGCCGCGAGGACGATGGCGAACGCATGCAGCCATTGCCGTGGCGGCGTCCCGACCATCGAAACGAGGTCACCGTGCGGCAAGTATTCGAGCACGAGCACCGCGGCACCGTCGCAGTCGATGAGCTCGTACGGCGCCACGAGGTGTGGGCTCGCGACGCTGCGGAGCGTCTCATGCTCGCGGATGAGCAGCGCGTTTGCGCCCGGATGCCGGCGCAGCTTGGGTCTAACGAGCTTCAACGCCGCTTCGCGCCCATCGGGCGCAACGGCACGCCATACCTCGGCCGTGCCGCCGCTGCCGAGCAGCTCGGCGGCACGCCAATTGCCTAGGTTTTCGCCATTCGGGAAGTCGACGGCGGTGAAATCAAACTCCGTCGCCAGCTCTTGGGTCCGCATCGGCGGCTTCCGTCGTGGCCTGGCCGTCGACCGGCGTCGCACCGGCGGCATCCGTCGCCTGACCTTCGACCGGCGTCGCACCGGCAGCTCCCGTCTCATCGGCGGTCCCGGTCGCACCTCCGGTCACGTCGGCGGCCCCGGTTGCGTCTCCCGTCACGTCGGCGGACCCCGTCGCGTCCTGTGCGTCCGCTGCCGCCGCCGCAGCCGCAGCGGCAGCCTCTTGCGCGGCGGCGAGCTCCGGCGTCGGCGGTAACTCGATTGGTGCCGCGGGCGGCGGCTCCGTGTAGATCGCGACGTCCTCGGGCACGAACCCCGACTCGTTGACGAAGATCTGCCGCAGCAGCTGCCGCCACTCGTCATATTGAGCGTCGGCCGTGCCCGTCAGGCGATGCTGCGTTCCTTGTACCTCGACGACCATCGGCTCGATGCTGTCGTCGAAGTCCTGAGCCAACTCCTCGAGCGTCTCCGTGTGCAGCCGCTTCTCTTGCTTGCGTACTTGGCTCGCACGAATCATGTCGACGCCCACGTACATCAGCGCGTCGCGCAGCATGCGATCGGAAAAGCTGCCGCTGTCCGAGTTCTGGCCGTACGCGATAGACGCGACGATCGCCGCGATGCCCATGCCCGTGCGCCAGCGCGCGGACTTCGTGAGCTCGCGGACCGCGATGGCTTCTTCACGCGTGTACTCGCGCCAGCTGTCGTACGGCGCCATCGCCTCGGTCTGGAACTGCGAGTAGTGCTGGTCGAGCGTGTCCAAGAACAACCGCTCGCGCTGGCGGACGCGCTGCGTGCGGTCGTACATCGGATCGCCGTCGGCCGGCAAGCGGTTCAATGCGTACTGGCCGTTCTTCTCTTCGACGACGTAGCCGGCAAATGCGTCGGGGCTCACGTCGGCCGCGTAGCGGAGACTCGTCACGGTGCGAACGCCGCGCCGGTCGGTGCCGTTCAGCTTCGTCTGCGCAATCGCGAGGTCGTTCGCGATGTGGTTGAACACGTCCTGGTACGGATCGAGATCCGGATAGCGCTGCCGATTGAACGAGCCGGCCGCCGTTTCCATTTCGTACGGCTTTTCGTTGAGCCAAACGCGGCCCGTAGAGTCCGTCGCCGTCACGGACAAACGCAGTTGATCGCCGTCGGAGTGCAAAATCTTGCCGACGACGTTGACGTCGGCGGTCGTCGTCGGCTTCGGCGAGATCCAGACCGAGCCCCAGTTGCCGGTCTTCTGCAGGGTTTGGCGCAAGAGCACCGACATGTACACCGACTCCGAGCGCCGGATTTGTACGAACGTGCCCTCGCGGATCAGCTCCTCGACGACTTCTTTGGGGACTTCGCCTTCGGGGACGCCGGAATCGAACAGCACGATGCCGACGTCGAGCAATTCTTCCTCGGCCACCGCATCCTTCGCGGTGGTGAGCGGCACTGAGTGCGCGACTACGACTTCCGAGCTAGTACAGGCGGCGAACCACCAAGTTCCGACTAACACCAAAGCGAGACGACGCATTTTTCCCCCTCGTGACCTTAGTCGCGAGCGATCTTTTTGTACTGGTTATATTCGTCCCAAAGTGCGCCCCGTAAGAACGGGTCGTTCTCTTTCGTCGCGGCTTCGCAGAGCTGGCGCGCGACGCGATCCTGATCGTTGCATCCTTGTACGGTAGCCGCGGCCGCCGGATCGGGGCCGAGGTCTCGAATCGAAGCGGGCCCGCCTTCGCCGTTGCCTCCGGCTGCACCGCCGCCACCGGCTGAACCGCCCTCGCCCGCGGCATCTGCACCACCGCCACCCCCGCCTGCGCCCGCGGAGCCGCCGGCTCCGCCCGCGGAGCCCGCGTCGGCTGCCGCGCCGCCGCCTTGTTTCGCGATCTCGCCCTGCTCGCGGCTCATTTGCTTGTCGAAGTCGCCGAGCGACTTGTCGAACTCCTCGTCACCGCCGAGGCCGCCCGCGAGGCTGCCGTCACCGCCACCGCCGCCACCGCCGCCGCCTTCGTCGCCGAACGGATCGCCGTCCGAGGAGCCGCCTTTTCCATCGCCGGAGCCGTCGCTGCTGCCACCGCTCTTGCCGTCGCCGCCGGCGCCACCACCAGCCGTTTTGCCGGCCGGAAAGTCACCGCCACCGCCGCCACCCGAGCCGCCAGAACCCTGGCCCGCGGCGCCACCGCCAGCCGCGCCCCCACCGGCAGCACCACCGCCGGGGAAACTGGAACCGCCGGGCAAGCCGCCGCTACCACCGCCAGACGAGCCGCCGGCTGAACCGGCGCTACCACCACCGCCCGATGATCCGCCGGGCAGCCCCCCCGACGATCCGCCACCGGATGAGCCGCCACCGGACGAGCCGCCGGACTGTCCGCCGCCGCCGCCACCCGACGAGCCACCGGGCAAACCGGCGCTACCACTACCACCGCCCGACGAGCCACCGCCCGACGATCCACCGCCGGACGAACCGCCACCAGAAGAACCGCCGGAGCTGCCACCGCCGCTCGGCATCGGAATACCACCGCCCGACGATCCGCCGGACGATTGCTGTTGACTCGAGCACGCGGCGACACCGGCGGCGACCAGCGCCACGAGCAAGAGCTTGTGAAGCAGTGGACGGACCATGTGACACCTCAGACGGCTGCCGCGCGGGGAATGCATTCTTAGTTACTCGTGCCGCGGGCGAAGTTCACTATAGGCGCGGCAGAGAAAGTTTGACTCGAAGATTGCATAACGCGCGGCTGATAACGCACAACTGTCGATCGCGTTGACAGCTGTCCGCTCCTGCTAATATGCGCGCTCTCATTCATCCTGAACGATGCTCAAAGCGGGGATCCTTATGCTCAAGATAACACCGTTCAGCGGGCTGCTTCTATTGGCCTTAGGGCTGCCTGCATTCGCTCAGGAAGCGGCGCCCGCAGCACCCGCGCGCACACCTGCGCCGCCGAACGCGATGGTCTATTTCTTGTCGCCGGCGAACGGTGCGACGGTCAGCTCGCCGGTCACGATCCGGTTCGGATTGCGTGGCATGGGCGTGGCTCCCGCGGGCGTCACGAATCCGAACACGGGGCATCATCATCTTCTCGTCGACGTCGACACGTTGCCGCCCGACAACTTGCCGATTCCGAATGACGCGACTCATCGACACTTCGGTCTCGGCCAAACCGAAACGGAGCTTACGCTTCCGCCGGGTCAGCACACGCTGCAACTCGTGCTCGGCGATGCGTTGCATATTCCCCACCAGCCGCCGGTGGTCTCCGAGAAAATCACGATCACCGTGCAATAGCTCCGTCCCGCGCGTATGGAGATTCGTAACGACTTCGTTGATGCGGTCGGCAATACGCCGCTGATCAAGCTGCGGCAGGCCTCCGAGCTCACGGGCTGCACGATCCTAGGCAAGGCCGAGTTCGCGAATCCCGGCGGCTCCGTCAAGGACCGTGCCGCCAAGTACATGGTGCTCGACGGCGAGCGCCGCGGCGTCATCGAGCCCGGCGGTCTCATCGTCGAAGGCACGGCCGGCAACACCGGCATCGGCTTGGCCCTCGTCGGTAACTCACGCGGCTATCGCACGCTGATCTTGATGCCGAACACGCAGTCGCAAGAAAAGAAGGACGCGCTGCGGCTCTGCGGCGCCGAGCTGCGCGAAGTGCCGGCGGTCCCGTTCAAGGACCCGAACAACTACGTCCACATCGCGGCGCGAACGGCGAAGGAGCTCGAAGCGACGGAGCCGCATGGCGTGCTGTACGCGAATCAGTGGGACAACCACGCGAACCGCGACGGTCACACAGCGAGCACCGGCCCCGAAATCTGGGAGCAGACCAACGGCTCGATCGACGGCTTCACCTGCGCCGTCGGCACGGGCGGCACGCTCGCTGGCGTCAGCGCGTTTCTGAAGCACAAGAATCCGAACATCGTGACGGCCGCGGCCGATCCGATGGGCGCATCGATCTACAGCTGGATCAAGACCGGCGAGCTCAAAGGTCAGGGCAGCTCGATCAGTGAAGGCATCGGCCAAGGGCGCGTCACGGGCAACCTCGACGGCGCGCGCATCGATGATGCGTTCCAGATCCCCGATACCGAGATGCTGCCGATCCTCTACGACCTCGTGCAAAAAGAAGGGCTGCTGCTCGGCGGCTCGAGCGGCATCAACGTCGCGGGCGCGATTCGCCTCGCACGTCAGCTCGGGCCGGGAAAAACAATCGTGACAGTGCTCGCCGACTCGGGCTCGCGCTACCAGTCGAAGCTCTACAACCCCGAGTTCCTAAAGGCCAAGGGCTTGCCGTTGCCTCCTTGGCTCGTGAAGAGCTGACGAGAACGTAAGGCGTCGCGCGCCGACGCTTTTCTGTGATCCGCCGCACCGACGGGATCCGGCGCGACCTCAACAATCGCCTTCCTCTTCAGGGTTGATTCAGCTACTGCCGGCTAGTCTCTCGCGCATGCTTCGGATTCCCCGCATTACCACGTTGACCATACTCGCCGCGATCGCGGCGGCGGCAGCCGGCTGTGCGGGCTCCCCCGTCGAACCGACCGAGACACCGCGGAGTGTCACTGTCGAGCCGCGAAGCGCGGACGCAGGGATCGGTGGCGCGATTGCCGACGTCGCGATGGGCATGGTCGGCACTCGTTATCTATTCGGCGGCACCGATCCTCTAAAAGGATTCGACTGCAGCGGTCTCGTTTATTATGCGTACGGGCAAGCCGGCTATCGCGTGCCGCGCACGTCGCAAGAGCTGTTTCGGGCGGTGCGCAAGATCTCCGTCAACGACGCCGATCCCGGCGATCTCATGTTCTTCCAGGATCAGACAAAGCTCTCGCACGTCGGCATCTACCTCGGCGACGGACTGTTCGTGCACGCGCCGGCGAGCGGTCAGAACGTCGCCGTCGGCAGCCTCGACTCGGCCTACTACCAGCAGCATCTCGTAGCCGTCGGCCGCTTGCTGCCACACTAAGCCTCGCTGTCACTTCGGCAATCTGGCGTCGACGGCACGCGTCGCACGCTCGCATTCCGGCACCGAACGTGCCGCACGCACGCTACTTCGCATGCCGAGCCGCTGCTGATCGCGGCGCGCCGTCGCCAGCTCGTTGACGCCCGCGCACGCCGCGAGCAGCTCTTGCTCGGAGGCCGCGAGCTCCGACTCTTGTGCGCCTGGCGCCTCGAGCGCGAACGCCACCGCGTCCGCGACGCGGTTCTGCTCGCGAAACACGCGCTCGACGTACTCGCTGAACTCGGCGGAGCGCAAACTCAAGCGCTCCCCATCCGCCGTCGGCACGGCCGCGCAGCCCAACAAGATAAGGAGAAGAAATACGAGGGCCGAGCGGGCAAAGACCATGACGGACCAGAACGATGGCGTTACCGCATGCTCAGGCCTAGAACCCGCGCAGCGCAAGGCTCGGAGGGCGCTTCCCGGGCCCGCGCAGGCGTTGTGCGATAATCCGCCCGCCTCAGTCACCGCCGGTGCTTATGCCCGTTTCCGCGCCCCGCGCCTTGGATACCCCCGCCGAGCAGGTCTCGGCGACCATCTCCAAGGCCATCGCCTGGCTCGACCGCGATCAGACACCGGAAGGCTTCTGGGTCGGCATGCTCGAGTCGAACTACTGCATGGAAGCAGAGTGGCTGCTCGCGATGCATTTCCTTGGGATAAGGCATCCGCGCGAAAAGGATCTCGTCGCGACGCTGCTGAAAGCGCAGCGGCCGGACGGCTCGTGGGAGGCGTACTTCGAAGCGCCGCAGGGCGACATCAACGCCACCGGCGACTGCTATGCCGCGCTACGCAGCGTCGGCATGAGACCCGACGACGAGCCGCTCGTGAAAGCTCGACGCTGGATCTTCGATCACGGCGGGCTGCGCGGCATTCGCGTCTTCACTCGCTATTGGCTCGCGCTGATCGGCGAGTGGCCGTGGAGCGCGACCCCGAACCTGCCCCCGGAGATCATCGCGGACCCGCGTTGGCTCCCGTTCAATATCTACAACTTCGCGAGCTGGGCGCGCGCAACGTTGCTGCCGCTGGCGGTGCTGTCGGCGCGCCAAGCGGTGAGACCGTTGCCGCCCGAGCGGCGGCTCGACGAGCTATTCCCCGAAGGCCGCGACCGCACCGACTACCGCTTACCGC
>Ga0075418_10006206_pt1 | contig 13477 bp, 10 predicted proteins | sample SoiMetdeltSBSDD2_FD_81776 | JGI IMG/M metagenome (GOLD analysis project Ga0075418, IMG submission 81776) | Bulk soil microbial communities from a Populus tree surrounding site in Tennessee, USA - Soil MetaG P. deltoides SBSDD2 | ecosystem: Environmental > Terrestrial > Soil > Tree plantation...
GGAGAGGGAGTCAAACCTCACAACCCCGCCGCCCAACCACCCAACCACCCAACCACCCAACCACCCAACCACCTCTCCTTCTTCGGCCCCCGTCCCTGGCCTGTCCTCGGCGTATTCGTCGTCCTCGGCCTGACCAACGCGATGAAGGGCCCGCTCTTTGGCACTGCGTTTTTGGCCAGCGCGATAGCGGTCTACATTCTCGCCGGGCGGCACTGGGACAGCCTGCGCCGCTACGTCTGGTTGTGGGGTTGGTTGGCGTACGGCGTCGCCGCCGGGACGATCCCGCTGCTCATGTACCTGCGGCACCCGGAGATCACCGACGTCTGGATGAACGACTACGGCAAGCGACTCAACGAGGGCTATATCGGCGAGCCGATCTACTACTACCTGGTTCATGTCCCCTGGAACCTGTTCCCGTGGACGTTCCCGGCACTTGCGGGCTTGTGGTTCACGGCCCGCGACGTATTCCGCGACCGCGACCGCAGGTTGCAGTTCCTGTGGGCCTGGGCGCTAGTGCCGCCGGCCGCTTTCTCGGTGTTCCAGGGAAAGCACCACCACTACATGCTGAGCTGCATCGCCCCGTGGGCGCCAATCGCGGTCGCCGGAGCGATCGCGGTGCGGCAGAGGATTTTCGAGCGGCCCGCCTGGGTCCGGTCGCCGATTCTTGGACTGGCGGTGCTGGGCATCCCGGGGACAGTCGCGGCGCTGGCGCTGGCCCACAAGATTCCGGGGCCGTCCTGGGTCGGGTACACGGTCGCCGCGGGCTGGCCGGTGGTCGCCGCAGCCGGCTGGTATTTCGCGCTTCACCCCGACGGGAGGACGGCCCTGGTCGGGTTCCTCGCGGTTATCCTTCTCGTGCACACCGCGGCCTACTTGCACCGGACCGCGTACCTCGACAGCTACGCGGGCGACCGCCACCTCGTTGCCGAAGTTCGAGACACCGTCCCGGCGGACGCCCGGCTCTTTGTTTTGAACGAATACCACCCGCTCAACGCCGCGTGGCCGATGTACTACCTCGGCCCGCGGACCCAGCTGCTCCACCATATGACCTTCCTCAGCAGTGACCGTATCACGACCGCGGAGGTCTACATCGTTGCCCGGCGCTACGCGGAAGAGAGCCTGACCAGATTCGGCGAAGTCACACGGATCACCGAAAGTCCCAAGACCCGCGCCGAGTCCTCGCCCGCGGATCGGTACACCTTGTTCCGGCTGCGGTTCTATCCCGACTTGGTTCGCTACCCCGAGCCGCACGTCAACGGCATGCAAGCCACCGGCCGCTCGGACGGGCCGACCCTGCCGGAGCCGATGCGCCGCGGACAGGACCGGAAGGATGAGTAAAAGGTTGAATCAGCCTTTGAACTTGCCAATCCCGCCGACAGGGGCATCACGCAAAAGTTGGCGATCTTGGCGACCTTGATTTAGTCGGACCGAAATGGCTCCGGCGACACCCCCCCAGAGCCCGTGCGGGACTTCGCAATTCTTCGCACGGCCTCTCCGAGCCAACGCCGCCGGTCGGGGGATCACGCAAAAGTTGGCGATCTGGCGACCTTTGGATTGGCCACTGCCAAAACGGCATCTCAAAACTCCGCAAATCACCCCCTAACCCCGCGTGCGCGTTGTCGCGAATCAGCCCTCCTGTTACGATCCGGGTGCTGGCCGCGTCTATACGTTGACCCCATCCCCGAAATGCCCATCACCAGGTCAGTTCGTCATGCGCCGCATCCCGATTTTCCTGGCCCTCCTGCTCGCCACACCGGTCTTCGCGGACGAAGCGGACGAGACCGCGATCAAAGCCGCGGGGCTCCCGAGCGACGGGCCCGCGCTCCTCGACTTCGTCAGACAGCGGTCCCGCGAAACCGCCGACAAGGAGGAGTTGATTCCGTTCATCAAGGACCTCAGCTCCCCGGACCCCAAGCTCGCGGAGAAGGCCGCGATAGCCCTGATCGTTCGCGGGCCGCTCGCGGTCCCGGCTCTGCGCCGGGCCGCCAACGACCTGGCCGACAAAACTCTCGCCGAACGAGCGCGGAAGGCCCTCGGGCAGATCGAAGGCCGGACCGGAGCCGATGTGGCCGCGGCCGTGGCCCGCCTGCTGGGGACCAAGAAACCCGCCGGGAGCGTGGAGGCGCTACTTGCCTACCTTCCGTACGCGGACGACTCGGCCGTCCTCGACGCGGTCGGGGCAGCGCTCGGCCACCTTTCGTACGCCGGTGGCAAGGCCGATCCGGCCCTGGTGAGTGCCGTCGATAGCGAAATCGCAGTCCAGCGGGCCGCGGCCGTCGAGGCGCTGACGCGGACCGATCACCCGGAAACTCGGCCGGTCGTCGCCAAGCGCTTGAACGACCGGGCTCCGGTGGTCCGCCAACGGGCCGCGCTCGCCCTGGCCCGCGTCGAGGACGTGTCCGCCATACCCGTGCTCATTGAATTGATGGGTCAGCTCAACAAGGCGGACCGGCTGCCGGTGGACGAGATGCTCCGCGGCCTGGCCGGCGAGACCGCCCCGAAGAATACGCCGCAGGGCGACGATGAAAAGGACCGCAAGGCCCTCCGCGATACCTGGGCCGCGTGGTGGCGGAAAATCGACGGGTCGGCGCTTGTCGACGAGTTCCGGGCCCGCACGCTGGACCCGTCGGAAAAGGCCAAGGTGGCCGAGCTGATCAGGAAGCTCGGGGACGCGAATTATCGTACTCGCGAACGGGCCTCGAATGATCTCGTGACCATGGGGGCCAAGGTCCTCGCCGACCTGCGCGTCGCAGCCAAGGATTCCGACGGCGAACGTGCCCGCCGCGCCGACGACTGCATCAACAAGATCAACTCCAGCGAGGCCAAGCGCGTCCCGGTCGGGACCGGCCGGCTCACGGCCCTGCGTCGGCCCGACGGGGCGACCGAGGCCATGCTGGGCTACCTGCCGTTCGCGGACGACGATGACGGTATGATCGCGGAGGTGAAGTCGGCTCTCACCACCCTGGCACTCGATCCGAATGGCAAACCGGACACGGCACTTGTCGCCGCACTGTCCGACGCGGCCCCCGCCCGGCGCGCCGCAGCTGCCGAGGCCCTGGCGAAGGGGGGTGGGCTTTCGGTCCGCACGGCCGTCAAGCAGGTCTTGACTGACAAGGACCTGCTGGTTCGACAATCCGGCGCGGCCGCCCTTGCCATGGCCGGCGAAAGGGATGCGGTCCCCGTTCTGATCGACCTCCTGGCCGAGTTGCAACCCGCCCAGATATGGCAGGCGCAGGACATCCTGCACCAGCTCGCAGGGGACAAGGCTCCGACCGGCGTACTCGGCGAGAAGACGGATGAGCGAAAGAAATACCGCGAACAGTGGCTGGAGTGGTGGAAATCAAACGGCATGTCTGTGGACCTGGCCAAGCTGACCACCGCGCCGGGGTACCTCGGTTATACAGTGATTGTCGAAGTCGGGAACAACAGCGTCGGGCGGGTAATTGAGGTTGGGCGAGACGGGAAGATCCGCTGGTCAGTCGGCAACCTGAAGTACCCGGTGGACGCGGTCGTCCTGCCCGGCGAGCGCGTGCTGGTCACGGAGTGGGACGGCAACCGCGTCGCCGAATGGGACTTCCGCGGCAACCTGATCTGGAAGAAGGACGGATTCAACGGCCGGGCGACCAACGCCCAGCGGCTGCCAAACGGGAACACCTTTATCTGCACGACCAACGAGCTGATGGAAGTGGACCGCAACGGCAAGGCGGTTTACCACATCAACGTCGGCCAGGGTCTGACCGCGGGGTACCGGGCGACGAACGGCGAGATCGTCTGCTTGCGGAATGACGGCAACGTCGTCCGCTACGACACGGCCGGGAAGGAGCTGAAGACGTTCCCGTCGAACCGGGACACGTCGTGGACAAGCGGAATCGACCTGGCGCGCAACGGAAACGTCCTCGTTACCCAGCCGAGCCCGAACCAGAAGGTCACGGAGTACACGCCGGACGGGAAGGTGGTCCGAGAGTGGAGTGCCCAGAACGTCACGACGGCGACCAAGATGACAAACGGAAATATCCTGGCCGCGAGTCACTCAGACCACAAGGTGATCGAGCTCGACCCGAACGGCAAGAAGGTGTGGGAATATAAGGGGGAGAGTCCAATCTTCCGGGCCAAACGCCGCTAACGGCTACGCGTCCTTGCAGCCGCCCCCGGAGCGTGACTCGATCACGCGGCAGATCTCATCGGCGGACATACCGCGCTCGATCATGTCGCGCTTCAAGTCCGCGTCCAGAGCCGCCTTTTTGGCCCGGAGCCAGCAGCCGGACAGGGTCGTGCCGAGCACGATCAGGACGCCGGCGGCCAGGCTCAAGAACAAGGCGTTGTGCATTAGCTCGGTCATGATTCGGAACCCCAAAGTACGCTGAGTGTGTCCGTTATTCGCCCCGAGACTCAGAATATTGCTGCGAATCACTTCACTTCAGTGACCTCGACTTCAAAGATCAGCGTGGCATTCGGCGGAATCTGAGGTCGGCGGCCGTCCTTTCCGTAGGCCAGGTCGGGCGGAATGATCAGCTTGCGCTTGCCGCCCGCTTTCATCCCCGTCAGGCCCTCGTGCCAGCCCTTGATCACGCTGGTCTTTCCGATCAGGACCTCATACGGTTCGCCACCGACGTTGCTGTCGAATTGCTTGCCGTTCTCCAACGTTCCGGTGTAAAGGACTTTGACCAGCGAGCCCTCCCGGGCCTCCGGTCCCTCTCCGACATTGAGGTCCACGTACTTCAGTCCGGAAAGAGTCGTGATGGTCTTGTCGTCCGACTTGTTCTCGGCCAGGGCCGCGAAGACAGCTATGCACACCGCCGCGACGAGCGGAATGCAGGCAGCACCAATCAGAATCGCCTTCTTGGACATTGCGATGCCGTGTTTGGACCGGCCTAAAGGACCCGAAGCAACTCGACAACGAAGGTCAATTGGGCATTGGGCGGAATGACGCCGGGCACGCCGCGGGCCCCGTATGCCAAATTGCCGGGGATCACCAGCTTGCGCGTCCCGCCGACCTTCATCCCCGCCACGCCCTCGTCCCACCCAGCGATCACCTGTTTGCCGCCGAGGCGGAACGAGAACGGCTTCTTGCGGTCGTGGCTGCTGTCGAACTTGGTTCCGTCGGCCAGGGTGCCGGTGTAATGGACTTCCACCGATTTGCCGGGCACGGCCTCCGCCCCGGTACCCGCGACGGTGTCTTCGTATTGCAATCCGCTGGCCGTAGTAATCACGGGGATTCTCCGAAGGACGAGCGACGATTCCATCAGGATAGCCAGCCGGGTCGCGGGAGTCAGGGTGTTGCGATGCGGGCGCGTCGGGCATATCATGCCGCCGTCCAACTCTCCCCGGAGCCCGCCGATGCGCCTTTCCCTGTGTATCGCGACCGTTCTCGCCATGACCCCGAACCTCTCCGCCGGCGACGCCGATGAGTTCATTCGAAAGGCCCGCGCAGCCCTGAAGAAAGGCGACGCGGCGGCCGCCATGGACGCGGCCACGAAAGCGGTCGAGGCCGACCCCAAGAGTCCGGACGCCGTTTTTCTCCGCGGCGAGGCGTACGCCGCGCAGCGAAAGCATGCCGAGGCCATTAAGGACTATGAGGCCGCTCTTGCCCTGGACAAAACCTACCTGCTCGCCGTGGACCGCCGCGGCGGCGAGCGGTTCAAGCTGGGCTTGATCCAAGAGTCGATCGACGACTTTAACGCCTATCTGAAGGCTTTTCCGCGGGACGAACCCGGCCACTGGCGACGCGGCATCTCCTTCTACTACGCCGGTAAGTACGCCGAAGGGGCGAAACAGTTTTACGACGGCCGCGTCGTGTTCGGCGCTGATGTGGAGAACGCCTTCTGGCACTTCCTCTGCAACGCCCGCAAGGAGGGGGTCGAGAAAGCCCGCAAATACCTGCTCGCGCTGGACGGGGAAGATAAGCGGGTGCCCATGATGCGCGTCTACGACATGTTGCAAGCCAAGGTCAAGCCGGCCGAGGTGATCGAAACGGCCGAGAAGGCCAAGCTGGAAGGCGACGCGCGGACGGAAGCGCTCTTCTACGCCCACCTGTACGTCGCACTCTACTTCGAGGCCGTTGGCGAACCGGACAAGTGTAAGGAGTACCTGACCCCGGCGGTGGAAAAGTACCAGATCGGCCACTACATGTGGGATGTTGCGAACGTCCACCTCGGACACATCAAGAAGAAGGGGTGAAGGGAGGCAAGGGCGGTCCGAGCATTCTCGCCACCATGGCGTCGAATCCCACTTGACGAACAGGTCAATCCGGCCAATGATTCAACCGATGTCAATCCGTTTAGGGGGCGAGGTTCAGGAACCGATGGCTCAACCATTGCGGCAGGCGGCCGCGATACCGGTAGCGGATGGCCGGGTGTGTCTCGTCACGTCGTCCAGTGGTCGTCGCTGGGTCATCCCGAAGGGGATGATCGACGAGGGCCACACCGCCGGAGAAGCGGCACTGACCGAAGCCTGGGAGGAGGCCGGGCTGGTTGGGATGCTGAGCCAACAACCGGTCGGCAGCTTCGTCTACGAGAAGTACGGCCGGCCGCACCACGTCGTGGTGTTCGTCCTGCACGTATCCACGGCCGCCGACGAATGGCCGGAACGCGACGTGCGGACCCGCGAGTGGGTGGAGCCGGCCGAGGCCATCGAGCGGATGGACGAACCGGGCCTGAAGGAGATCATGGAAGCCGTCTTCCGGTCCGTTGTCGGCGCGACCGCCTAGTCACCCCGCCGGGATCAGCATCTTCCGTAGGAACGCCACCCCGCGTTCAACGTCCTTCAGCCGATCAGACCCGGTCTCGCGCCGGATGGTCAGCCACCCGCGATACTCGATCGCGGTCAAGGACGCGACCAAGCTCAACCAGTCCACATCCCCGGCCCCGAGCGGCACCTCCTGGGCGGTGCGGCTGACCACGGTCCGCCGGGCGTCGCGGGCGTGGACGTGGGCGATCCGCCGGTGCAGCGGATTCACCCCCTTCACCGGATCGAACCCGTTCATCAGCAGGTTCGCCGGGTCGTAGTCCACTTTCAAACTGCCCACGTCGAACTGATTGAGGTAGGTACCCACGGCCTCGGGCGGATCCAGGCCGATTTCCAGGGCTAACACGGAGCCCACGCGGTCCCCGTGCCGACCGAGGTCCGTCAGGGCTTCACGGAGCAGGTTGGCACGTTCGGGCTCCGCGTCGGCGGGCAGCTTCGGGCACTGGACAATCACGGTCCGGGGGCCGAGTTCGAATGCCAGCGAGAGTACTTTGCGGACGTAGTCGATCCGGGGCTGCTGGTTTTCGCCCACGTCCAGCCCGCGGCGGAACGGGCAGTTGAGGGCCGTGAGCTGGTGATTGTAAGTCCGGAGCAGATTCTTGAGTTCTCGCCGACCGGTCTCGGTGAGTCGGTCCGGGGCGAGGTCGCCGGTCGCGTCTACCTGTACTCCCGCCACACCCAGCCGCGCCGCGACCGGCAGGCCCTGGCGAAAGGGCAAGCCCATCGATTCGAGGACGACGCCGAGCTTCATACGCAGTTCCAAGTTCCAAGTTCCAAGTTCCAAGTTCCAAGTTCCAAGTTACCAACATTCGATGCCACAGTCGAACGACAGAAGTTCAACTTGGAACTTGGAACTTGTTGCGCTTGGTCATCATTCGCCACCACCCGCGCAGGGAACGGCCGTCGTCGGCGCGGAACAAAACCTCTTCCCTCCGGAACTGCCACGCGGCCCAGGACAGCGCCAGCGCCACGCACCCGACCAGCGACCCCACGCCGAATAGCCAACTCCAGACCGACACCGGCTCCCCCGACACGGCGAGCAAGTTCTGCAGAATCAGCGTCAGCCCGGATACCGGCACTGCGCTCAAGAATGGCGTCAGTTTCAAACCGGGGGTCAGGGCGAACATGCTCAGCGGCAGGGTGATGAGCATGAGCGGCATGAGATAATATTGCCCCTCCTTCGTGGACCGGGCGAACGCCCCGAGACCGAGGGCCAGCGAGCTGAAGAGCGCTGCGAGCGGCGCCGCGAGCAATGCGGACCACGCCAGCCCCGAGAACGACAGGATCGGATTCGGCAGCAAAAGACCCAGCAGCAGGGCGCCGCCGGCCATCCAAAACAAGTTCCACAGGGCGGATGAATAGCTGAACGCGAACACGGCCAGGAATTTGCCCGCGACGATCTCCGTGCGCCCGGCCGGGCAGATCAGGAGGGTCTCCATGGTCCCGCGTTCCTTCTCGCCGGCGGTCAGGTCGATAGCGGGGTGCAGCGCGCCGGCCATCGTCCACATAACCAGGAGGAATGGCAGGAACTTGACCAGGATGTCGCGCAATTCGTCGGCGGTCCGCGTCTCCGGCGCTTTGGCGTCGTCCGGGTTGGCGATGGCCACCGGCTCGTCGAAATCCGCCGGCAGCCCGTTGCGGGCGAAGCGCACCTCTTTCACGCGATCTCGCCACCGGCCGACGACCGCGTCCACCCGAGCGACGGCCAGCTTGGAGGTCTCGTCCCCGTCGCGGCCGAGGATGCGGACTTCCGGCTTCGTACCGCGTTCGACTCCGACCATCACATCCGACGGGATCACCACCATCGCGTCCACTTCGCGGTTCTGAAGCGGACTGTCGTCCGCGGAAGGCAAGAGCTTGACGACCAGCGACCCGGCGGTCGCTTTCGACATCAAGTAGCGTCGGTCGAACTGGCCATCGACAAGAAGCGGCGGGTCATCCCAACGGCGTTCCGCCTCAACCGCGAGTGTTCCGCCTGCCAGGACCGATTCCGGATGCGCCTTTGGAACTGGCAAATGTTCGGCCCCGGCGATTCCGATGACGGTCTTTTGGTCCATCATGCTGACAACAAACGCCAATCCGACGACGACAAAAGCCGGATAAAGCAGTGCCGGGAGTACGAGGACGATCAGGAGTGTCCGGCGGTCGCGGACCAGGTCGCGAATCTCGCGCACGGCGATCAGGCGGACTATGGAACGGCGCATGCGGATAGTCTAGCGGCGGCCTTCGCCCGGGTACGCGACGCGCACAAGGTGCCCGTCTTCCAGGATGATCAGCACTTCGTTCGTCACCCGGCTCGCGTAGCAGGCGACAGCCCGCGCCGGGACCGAAATATCGACCGGGAGCGCCCATTCTTCGAACTTGCCGCCGCTGGCCCTCAGCCAGATCACCCGACTGGTGGCGGTCACGCCGACCACCTGCCCGGGGCTCCAGATCGCGACCGCTCGAAATCCGCCAGGCGCCGGAAACGCGAGCGTTCGACTCCAGAACGATTGGCTCACCCGCCGTTGCATCTCAGTCCAGTACAGGGTCGCGTTGTCGAACAGCCCGGCCAGCTCAACATGATTGGGCGAAGCGACCAGCCACGCGACCGGTGGGGTGAACAGGGTCGAGCCCGGGGCCGGATCCGGCATCCAGCCGATGTACGCCCGCCCGCCACTCCACGCGACCGACCCGCCCTGGAATTGCACGCGGCTGCACCCGCCCTCGGTTTCGGTCACCCACAGCCACAAATGCGTGGTGGGGGGAAGAGTATTTGGTGGTCCGTGCTCGGCCCGCGCGATCAGGCTGGGGAGGCTGTAGGTCCCGATGCCCCGACTCGTGCTAATCAGCGCCTGCGGATCCATCGTGGGGTGGTTGATGAGCGGTAGAATTCCCAGCAGAGTCTCGGGCTCCTGCACCCAGGTCGTCCGGGCGACGGGGACATGGACAGTTCCCTGGCGCTGCACCAACTCCAGCCCAAAGACCTTCAGCCATTCCACTGGCGGCTCGCTTCCGTCCTCGCGGAGTGCGACGACGTTCGTGCCGTCCAGATCGGTCGCGATCCCGAGTACCGGAAATCCGGTGTCCTGGTAGAGCACCCGAGACGCACCGGTCACCACATCGAAGACCACGACGGCCCCTTCCTGGAACCCGAGGAACAGTTCACCCGAATCGGGCGCCTGGACCGCAGCCGTGACGGTGCCGGTCCACAGGTGGACTAGCCGCATGCCCGCGAGCACAGGTCGCTCCGGCCGGGGTCGATTCTTCTGGGCCGTCCGCACGGCGAAGTCGGCGTCCGAGACCACCGCCGGGGACCATCGCCGCGAATGCCCGAACAGGTCCGAGACGGCGGTGCCGGCGGTCGCCTCCGTCTTGGCGTGTTCCCGCAACTTGCCCGCGAGTCCGAGTCGGCAGCGGTCGCGGATCTCCGGGCGATTGCTCGCGAGGTGCGGCAATTCCGCCAGCCCGGCGACCTTGTTGAAGAACCGGCCGGCGTCGTGGGCCCAACCGGGCTCGCGTAGCCAGTCCTCGGCCTCCGTCAGTAACTCCCAGAACGCGTCGCGCGGCTCCGCGAAGGCGTAGATCTCGATCAGACGTTCAGCACACGGCAAGGCGTTCTTCGCATCGCCAAGGGACGATCCGCGCTCCTGCCAACCGAGCGCGAAGTACGCCCCGGCCAGGTCCGCTCGGCCGGTTTTCTTGAGCAGGATGTCCCCGGCCTCGACGTAGTCTTTGCGCAACTCGATTGCGCGTTCAGCGGCCCGGTGGTATTCCGCGATGGCCGCCTCCTCGTCGCCCAGCCGGCGGAGCAGGTCACCCGCGTCCAGGTAAAGGTGGGCGTCGCGATACAAGCGGAGGGCCTCGTCATGCTCACCGGCCAGGTCGAATTCGCGGGCGGCCCGGTCGAGTTGTCGGACCTTGTCGCGGAACAGGATGCCGGCCTGCCGGTGTAAGCCCCCGCGGGAGAGCACCTCCGCGGCCGCCCGGATGTCGCCGAGTAGCTTGGCGTAGATCAGGGCCGCTCGGCGAAAATCGCCGCGATCCGCCGCGGCCTGGGCGGCCTGGCGATACTCGGCGATCAGATCGCGCCACGTTTCCGGGTTGCCGCCGGCCCAGATCGACGATGCCCCGCCCCCGCCAAACAGGCTGGATAGCGACCAAAGGAGATTGTTGGTCGGCAGCCTTGCGCTGTCGTACAGCCGACCGCCGCGACCCTGGTCCCCGATCGGCACCGCGTGGCGAAGAGCATCGTCCGTTCGACCCTCGCGGAACTTCTTGAGCAACTGCTGCAGTGCAGCTTCCTGCCGTCCAAGCAACTCTTCGGTCAATCGCGGGGCAAGCGCCGCGGCCATACCGGTGAGCTTTCCACCGAGCCGGGCGAGCTTGGAACTTCCGATCGCTTTCCCCAGCCCCTTCAGGGTATTCCCCAGACTGGCGGACATCCGGCCGAGCACGCGGCGGCCCGGGCCGACTTGGGGCGGGCGGATCTCATCTGTGCCGATTGGCGGGCCGTCATTTCGCAGCAGCTCCTCGGGGCTTTCGGGCAAGACACGAGTGATCCCCGTGAGCCGTTCGGCCGGTGGGCTGCCGGTGGGAAACGGCGCCCAATCGTCGCGACGCGGTATCGGAACCGCGAGGAATGCCGCGGGCTTCAGAGGCCGGCTCGGATCGAATGCGAGAGGCGAGCGGCCCGGAAGGAAGACGAGCCCGCGCCGGGGGGTCAGGTCCACAGACTCAGCAGGTAGAAGTGCCGGGGACAGGTCAGCATCGACGGGGAGCAAGGCATTTTCCGACAGGCGACGCAGGCGAATGGCGTGCGGGACCGCGGGGGGGACGGAATCCGCGACAATCAGGAACCCACCGGCGACGGAGAAAACAAGCGGGTCAGGTAGTCCGGCGCACGCGTCGAGCAGAGCTGCCGGGTCATCGGATTCGAGCAACACCGCGGCTGCCGGGGCGGGCTCAGCGCGACGCAGCAATCGAAATGGGACGCGGAGGGCCATGGCGTTTCAAGATGCAGTGTAGCCGATGGACGGACGGGTTGGGTCGTTCCCCGTTGATTTCAATGCGCGGATGGCGGCACGAGGCGGCGGCCCGCGGAGACCGAAGCGGAGCGAGGACGCGGTCGCCCGCGGTTCATTCCGGCACATCCCAAATCAGGTTTCGCCTCCAAACCGGGAAAATGCGGCCGCGGAGGTCGAACAGCGTCTGCGGTTCCGGGACGGTTTGCGCGATCCGTTCCCCGAGTCAACTCCGCTGCGTGCTCGGTGACCCCGCGGATCGGCATGGCCCCGGAGTCCCCGGTTTCGAAGGAGCCGACGCGACCGTCCTTGTCCACGCCAAACCAGCAAGAGTCCATCGAGTGGGCCGCGGGGTAGTCGGGTGAGTCCATGGTTTCTGCTCCTGCGGTCTCTAATGCTTGTTAACTTGACTTTTTTCGTGCCGAACTCGTCAGAACCGTGCACCATGAGAGGAGTCTTCCCCAGAGGCGCGGAATGGCCACGGCACCGCTCAATCGGATTCTCGGTCACCTACGGGTGTCCTTCGCGGACGCCCCGGACGCGGACCTGTTGCGAACGTTTCTCCTGTCCGGCGATTCCAGCGCCTTTGCCACTATGGTCCGCCGCCACGGGCCGACCGTTCTCAACGCCTGCCGGCAGGTGCTCCGCCAACCGTCCGATGTTGAGGACGCGTTCCAGGCTACGTTCCTCGTCCTGTTCAGGAGCGGTCACCGCATCAAGAGCGGGCAGTCGCTCGGGAGCTGGCTGTTCGGTGTCGCCCACCGCGTGGCGGTTAATGCCCGCTGCCGACGAGCCAAGCTCGAGACACGTGAGCGGACCAACGAGGAATTGCCGCAGCCGGCCGCGGAGCCGCCCGATCTATCGTGGCGTGAGGCCAGCGCCATCCTACACGAGGAACTGAACCGGCTGCCGGACAAGCTGCGGCTGCCGCTCTTGCTCTGCTACCTGGAAGGCAAGAGCCGCGACGAGGCCGCGAGCGAGCTGGGCTGGTCCACGGGCGTGGTGAAAGGGGCCCTGGAGCGCGGCCGGTTGCGGCTGAGGGCCCGGCTGGAGCGCCGCGGGATCGCGTTGTCCGCCGGACTGCTGGCGCCCGCAGGGGGCGCTTCCGCCGTTGCCGTACCCACGGCGTGGGTGGACTCCGTGGTCTCGTTCGCCGCCGGAAATATCCGGTCGGCCGTGTCCGCCCTCGCCCGAGGAGTCGTACCCGTGACATCGTCTACCCGCCTGTGGGCCACTGCCATTTCCGTCATCGTCCTGGTCGGAGTCGGCACTTTGATTGCCTCGACCATGTCGCCCGACGCGCCGCGGCCCGCCGCGAAGAAGGAACCTCCGGCAGAAGCGATGGCACCCGCCGGCGAGAAGCTGGTCGTGACCGGCAAGGTCACGGACGCCGCCGGCAAGCCGGTCGCCGGCGCCAAGCTGTATGTCCCGGTATTCACGCGAACGCCGCCGGTGGCCGAAGATGACATTGGCACCAAGGTCGTCGGCGAAACGGCCGCCGACGGGACTTATAAGGTCGAGATCGAGAAGTCGGAGATCACGCGCTACCTGTTGGTCGGCGCCGAGGGCCTCGCGGTCGGCTGGGCCGACCTCGAGAACGCGAGCGGAACGCATACCGCGGACGTGAAGCTGGCGAGAGACCAGGTGGTTGAAGGGCGGGTGTTGGACACCGAGGGCAAACCCGTCGTCGGCGCCTCCGTCAAGGTTGTGACTGTTTTCGCGCCGGGCGA
>Ga0075418_10006209_pt1 | contig 13476 bp, 13 predicted proteins | sample SoiMetdeltSBSDD2_FD_81776 | JGI IMG/M metagenome (GOLD analysis project Ga0075418, IMG submission 81776) | Bulk soil microbial communities from a Populus tree surrounding site in Tennessee, USA - Soil MetaG P. deltoides SBSDD2 | ecosystem: Environmental > Terrestrial > Soil > Tree plantation...
CGACCGGAGCTGCGGCGACGTCCGAGCCGGGGGTCACGGGATCAGCGTGCCAGCTTGAGGCAGACGATGGCGCAGTCGTCCGAGACGTCGCCGCCGGCGAAGCGGCGGCAGTCGTCGAGGATCGCGTCCGCCAGCTCCTGCGCCGGGAGGTCGTGCCGCCGGGCGAGCAGACGGTCGAGCCGCTCCTCCCCGTAGAGCTCGCCGTCTCGCCGTGCCTCGATCACGCCGTCCGTGTAGAGGACGATGACCGAGCCGGGCTCGAGCTGGACCCGCTCGGAGTCGTACTCCTGGTCGGGCTCGATGCCGAGCGCCATGCCCCTGACGTCGAGCGCCCTCACGTGCCCGGAGGGCCCGACGATCCTCGCCGGTGGGTGGCCCGCGCTCCCGCACGCCAGCTCCCGCGCCGCCGGGTCGACGACGGCGTAGAGCAGCGTGACGAACTTGCCGGGCTCGATCTCCTCGCAGACCACGTCGTTCGCGCTCGCGAGGACCGCGGACGGCTCGGCGTCCCCGCGCGCGAGGACGCGGAAGCTGAACTTCGTCATCGCCATGTCCGCCGCGGCCGAGATGCCCTTGCCGAGCACGTCGCCGACCGCGACCGCGAGCCGCCCGTCCTCGAGCACGACGAAGTCGTAGAGGTCGCCGCCCACGTCCACGCGCGCGGACGACTGGTAGACGTGGCCGACGTCGAGGCCGCGCACCCGCGGGAGCGCGCGCGGGAGCAGCGAGCGCTGCATCGCCTCCGCGAAGTCCTTCTGCTGCTGGTACAGGCGTGCGTTGTCGATCGCGAGCGCGGCCTGTGCGCCGACCGCGAGGGCCACGTCGACGTCGTCCGCCTCGAGCGGCCTGGTCGGGTCGAAGGACACGACCGTCAGGGTCCCGAGCACCTCGCCCGGCGTCGCCAGCGGGAGCACGGCCGCGGACGCGCCCCGGCGGAGGAACGGCTCGAGGATCCGATGCACGTCGTCCGAGCCGAACGTGCCCGGACGGAGCATGACCGCCTGTTTGGGCTCGAGGAGCGCGCGCGCGAGCGGCGCCGAGAGCGGCTGCGTGCGCGCGGCCAGCGCCTCGACGACGTCGGCCAGCCGCGGGTCGGCGACGTGGACGGCCCGCGCCGTGAGCCCTCCCGTCCGCGGGTCGGGCATGCGGATGACCGCGACGTCGGCCTCGAGCAGGCCGACCATCGTGCGGGCGACGGCCTCGAGGGTCGCCTCGAGGGACAGGCTCTCGGTGAAGGACTGGCTGATCTCGTAGAGGCCGCGCACCTGCCGCGCGGCACGGCGCTCGGATTCGAGCGTCTGCTCGAGGATCTCCGACAGCTCCTTGGTGCGCTCGTGCAGCCGCGCGTTCTGCACGGCGACGGCGAGCTGGCTCGACAGCGCGATCAGCAGCCCCTCCTCGCCTTCGCGGTAGGGACGCGGGCGGGTCTTGAAGACGCCGAGGGCGCCGATGACCTCGTCGCGTACGAGCAGGGGGATGAAGAGCGCCCGGCGAATGCCGGCCTGCTCGAGGGCCGGACCGAGGCCGGCGAGCCTGGGGTCGTTCCTCATGTCCTCGATGAAGAGGAAGCCGCGGCTGCGGAAGGGGCCGAGGGCGAGCTCCAGCAACCGCTCGGCGAGGTCGGTGTGCGGGCCGGCGAGGTTGCGCGAGGCCGCGTCGACGAGGTGGCTCCCCTCCTGGAGGTAGATCCCCACGTGGCCGCTCGAGGTCAGCTCGGCGACCCGGTCCACGGCGGTCTCGAGCGTGTGCGTGAGGGAGAGCTGGGCAATCGCCTGGCTGACGACCGCAACGAGGGTCTGCGACCGCTTGAGCGCCAGGGCGATCAGGCTGACGCGGCGGCTGCGCCTGAGCGCGAGGGCGGCGCCGGCCGCGAAGGGCGCGAGCCGCGCCAGCTCCGGCTCGCCGGCGTGGTCGCGCTCGAAGGCGAGCTGCAGCGCGGCGACGGGAGGCTCGCCGAGCGGGACGGTGTGCAGGAGCCACGGCCCCACTTCAGCGGGAGTCTCGTCGTCCGCGTCGACGGCGCGGCGGACGTACTCGGGAAGGTCGATCAGATCGGGTGTGTCCCCGCCGAAGCCCTCTGCGGCGAGGAACGTCGGAGCGGACTCCGGCTCGATCCGCCACAGGAGCGCGCCCACCGACTCGGCGGCCTCGACGGCGACCCGCACGATCTGCTCGGCCGCCTCGGCCTCGTCGGCGCCGGCGGCGAGGGCCTCGCCGAGCAGCTCGAGCTGGGTGAGCGACAGCTCTTCGTGTCCGTTCGGCCCGGGGTCGAGGCGCAACGCGAGCGCGAGGTGCGCCGCGGCGGCGCGGGCAAGCGCCTGCTCGTCCGGCCCGAAGGGCAGCCCCGAGCGGTAGAGCTCGAGCGCGCCCACGACTTCGCCCTCGGGCGCGACGGGCACGAACCAGGCGATCGGCGCGCCTGCCCGCGAGGCGGCATGCCGTACGGCCTCGGGCGCGGACCGGTCGCTGGGCGCGTCGCCGAGGTCGAGCTCCGCCGTGCCGGCGTCCGCGACGGGCATCCGGGTTCCCTCCAGCTCGGCCGTGAGCGCCGGCGAGTCCGAGTGCACGGCGCGCGCGACGAGCCCGTTGCCGTTCACGACCACCCGCGCGATTACGAGCTCGGCGCCGGTGCCGAGGGCGACCGCGCGCGCAAGGGCGCGCAGGCCCGGATCGGCGGATTCGCCGCGGACGAGCTCGAGCGCGGCGGCCGCGAAGGCGGTCAGGGCGTGGCCGGCCGCCTCGCTGGTTGCGGGGTCGACCTCGCCGGGGGGTGGCGGAACCCGCTCCACAGCGTCATTATCGCCCTCCACGGAGGCCCTGCGAAAGGCCGGCTCTGCTTGCAGCATCCGGCGTGAACGGCAACAATCGCGTGCCATGGCAGCACCTGCACCGCGCAAGGTCGACTGGGAAGAGCCCCAGATCGAGGATCCGCCGCCGCTCGATCCGCATGCGGTTCAGCGGCGTCTCCGCAAGGAGCGCGCGAAGCGGAAGGCCGCCATCGACCACAAGCACGAGCAGCGGCTCGCGAGCCTGCGGTTCCTGTTCCTCATCGGCGTCCTGATCTTCCTGACGCTCTTCCTCAGCCTCTCGATCTGGGAAAAGATCGGGTCGCTCTTCGGGCTGTAGGGACCGCGTGGAGGACGTGCCGGGAACGACGGGAGGAGTCCGGCTGGCCGCCGGCTCCGGGACTCAGGCGGCCGGGCTCTGGCGCACCGGCGAGCTCCTCGCCTGGCTCGCCGGGCTCGTCCTCACGCTCAGCTCCTTCATGGGCTGGTACTCCGTGTCCGGTGACCTTCGCGGGCGGCTTTCGGTCCTCGGCTGGAACACCGGGACGATCGGCAAGCTCGTCTTCGTCATCGGGCTCGCCGTGCTGCTCCTCCTCGGCCTGCGCGCCTTCGGCGTCGAGCTCCCGCCGAGCATTCCCGACGGCATGGTGATAGCGGGCCTCGGCCTGACGGCGACGATCCTCGTCCTCATCCGGCTCATCGACATCCCCGAGACGTTCCAGCCGGCGGTCGGCCGCGGGATCGGCCTTTGGATCAGCCTTCTGGCTTCGCTGCTGCTGATCGTGGCCGGGCTGCTGAAGTCGGCTGAAGACGCCTGACGAGCGCGACCGCGACGAGCCCCACACCGGCGCCGACGGCAGCTCCCGCGAGCACGTCGGAGGGATAGTGGACACCGATGTAGACGCGGGCGAAGCCGACCGCGACCGCGAGCAGCGCCACCGCCCAGCCCCAGCGCCCGCCCAGGAGATAACCGAGGATCACGGCCGCCGCCGCGCTCGCGGACGCGTGCCCTGAGGGCATCGCGCTGCTGATGTCCCAACGCAGGAGCGGGTCGGCCTGCGGAATAACCTCGTATGGGCGCTCGCGGTCGAAAGCGATCTTCAGCAGCGATGCGAGGAGATCGGCCGTCCAGACCGTCGCGGCAGTGATGAGGGCGACGCGGGCGGGCGGCTTGCCGGCCGCCACTGCCAGAAGCCCGGCGAGGACGATCCAGAGCACGGCCCCGTACGTGGCCGCCGAAAGGCCGACGAAGAGCCAGTCGAACGGCGCGGCGCGATGCTCGACGACCCAGGTGAAGACGTCGCGGTCCAGCCCTTGCAGGGCTACGACCGTAGCAGTTGCTTCGTGGCGGCCAGGAGTCGGCCGGGGTCGAGCGGCTTGCCGATGAACGCCTGAGCGCCGCGCGACTCGGCCTCCCCGGCCTGGTCGAGCTTCCCGCTGTACATGATCACCGGGATGGCATCGACGCCGTGCCGCTCCTGGACCCGCCTGAGCATCTCCCAGCCGTCCATCTTGGGCATCTGCACGTCGAGCAGGATCAGATCGGGCGGCTCCTCGTCGAGCGCGGCGAGGCCCTCGTCGGCGCTCCCCGCCTCGCGAACGGCGTAACCGTCCGCCTCGAGGTTGGCCCTGATGAAGTCACGGAGCCCCGCGTCGTCGTCGACCACGAGCACGCGCGCCGCGGCCGTCTGACCGCCCTGTGAGGCGGTCGGCCCGCCGGCGAGGAACGCCTCCAGGTCGGCGCGGCGGAACCGGCGGTGGCCGCCCGGTGTGTAAAAAGCCGGTAGGAGTTTCCGGTCAGCCCATTTGCGCACGGTGGACTGAGCCGCCCCGAGAAAGGCGGCTGCCTGGCCGAGGGTAAGCCACTCCCGGCCGACGTCCGTCGACTGCCCCGAGCCGCCGGACTCCCGCTGTCCGTTGCCTGGCATTGGCCGCAACAAAAAATCTACCAAATCTTGACCTTTCTTCCCGGCCGAGCCCGAAACCCTGGACCCCCGTCTAGCCTCCGGTCGTGACGGTCACGGTGCGCTCCCGGGGCTCGACCGTCAGCGGCTCGAGCGTGCGCACGATCGTCTGTGTCCCGCCGGGCTCCGGCGCCTGCTCGACGGCGCGACCGATCGCGAGGCCCGCCAGGAAGACGACCGCGAGGACGGCCAGCCGCAGGATCCAGACCGCCACGCGGCGGCCCGTCGACGAGCGGCGCGCGCGTTCGCGTTCCCGAGCCCTCGCGTTCATTGCCATCCCGCTAAGGCCGGTAGTCCGTCGCGCCGCGCGCGTAGTGGGCGAAGGCGGCGTCCTGCACGAGAGCGGAATCCTTGAGGCCTGCCCGCGCCTTCGGCGGGGTCGCCCGGACGACGATGTCGCGGACCCAGTCCTCCGATCCTTCGTAGACGCCTGCGAGGTCGGCGAGCGTGAAAGTCTGCCCGACGCGCCGGCGCAGCTCGGCGACGACCTCTTCGATCAGGATCCAGAGGTGGCGGGAGCGCGCCGTGTCCTCGCCTTCGGCGCCGAGCCGACGCAGTCCCTCGTCCCACTGGTGACGGGCCGCCTGGAGCATCACGCGGTCCCGTTCCCGTTCACGGCGGCCCCGCAACGCGCGTCCGGGCACCAGCGCTCCCGTGCTTCGGCGAGCACCGCCTCGCCGAGCTCGTAGCCGGGCCGCGCCAGCGCGAACGCGGCGTGCGCGTGGAGGCACTTGAGGTTGCCGGGCGCCCTCGTGCCCCCGATTCCGACGTCGAGCTCGGGGCGAAGCTCCCGCTGCTCGCGATCCGCCCGCTCGAGGCTCGCGTGGAGATCGGGGTCGGCCTCGGCCTCGTGCGACCAGCGCTCGACGCCTCCGGCCGCCTCGACCCGCGCGAGCGCGGCGACGAGCCAGGGACAGGTCAGGTAGTACGTCGTCGGGAACGGCCGGCCGTCGTCGTCGAACGGCGCCTGCTCCGTAACCGCAGGATAACCGTGCGGACAGCGGACAGCCACCCGCCGAAACGACCGAGCGGGACGTCCGAGCTGCCAGGAGACCACCCTCCCGTCGTCCACCCGATCATGGTATCCGCGTCCCCGAACGGCCCTGGCGGTCGCGTTTCCACTCGTCCACATCCGTGATGGTGAAGAGACGCTCGCCCGGCTTGACCAGCCCGAGGCGGCGCGCGGAGCGCTCGATGAACTCGTTCGTGTCGGCCTCTTCGAGCTTCTTCTCCAGGCGCTCGTTCCGCTGCTCCATGCGCTCCACCTGCGCGCGGCGCACGGCGACGTCGTCCTGCGCCTGCTGGTAGGCCCGGATCGGCTGGACATAGCCGGCCGCCACGACCAGGAGGATGGCAACGCCGATCCAGCGAAGTGCGAGCGCGGACTTCGAGGGACGTTTGGATGAACGGCGGCGACCCCGGGCTGCCATGGGCATGCGAACTTCGACCGCAGCCCTTGGCCTCCTTCCCGCGGCGGAGGGAACTGTACGGAGGGCGTCGGACGGAGTCCGACCCGCTTCGGAGGGTCAGGCGGTCTCGACCTTGATGACGTTCGTGGTGCCCGGCACGTTGACCGCGGTGCCGGCGGTGATGACGATCCGGTCGCCGGGGTTCACGAGCCCCGTCTGGCGCGCGGCCTCGAGCGCGCGGGCCCAGAGGTCGTCGACGTTCTTCGCCTCCTCGATCTCCGAGGAGACCACGCCCCACTCGAGCGCGAGCTGCTGCACCGCCTGGCGCTTGTGCGTGACGGCGATGATCGGCCGGCGCGGCCGGTGGCGCGCGACGGCCGACGCCGTGCGGCCCGAGTACGTGGGGACGAGGATGGCCGCGGCTCCGAGCACTTCCGCGATGTCGCACGCGGCGTTCGACATCGCCTCGCCGACGGTCGGGAACGGCTGGTCGGCTGCCTGGGCGAGCTCGTGGCGGTAAGCGACGCTCGGCTCGATCACGCGAGCGATCTTGTCCATGAAGGTCACGCTTTCGAACGGGTACTGGCCGACCGCGGTCTCGCCGGAGAGCATGACGGCCGAGGTCCCGTCCAGGATCGCGTTGGCGACGTCGCTCGCCTCCGCCCTGGTCGGCTCCGGCCGCGTGATCATCGACTCGAGCATCTGCGTGGCGGTGATGGCCGGCTTCCCGTGCTCGAGGGCGGAGAGGATGACGCGCTTCTGCACGAGCGGCACGGCGGCGGGGCCGATCTCGACCCCCAGGTCACCGCGCGCGACCATGACCGCGTCGGAGGCGCTGACGATCGCGTCGAGCTCCTCGAGGGCCTCTGCCTTCTCGATCTTCGCGATCACGAGGGCCTTCGCGTCCGCGGCGTTGAGGAGCTCGCGCAGGCCGCGGCAGTCCTCCGCCGAGCGAACGAACGAGAGCGCGACGTAGTCGACTCCGAGCGAGAGGGCGAACTCGAGGTCCTGGAGATCCTTCTCCGTCACCGACGGGACCGGGATGGGAACGCCGGGGACGTTGACGCCCTTGTGCGCGCCGACGGCGCCGCCGACCGCGACCACCGTCCGGACGCGTTCGCCGTCCACCTCCTCGACGCGCAGGCGGACGAGCCCGTCGTCGATCAGCACCTCGTGGCCGGGTTGGAGCACCTGGGTGAGCACCGCCGGCAGCACGGGCAGGTCGCCCGTCGAGCCGTTGTCCCCACCGCTGAGGACCACGGAGTCGCCCTCGACGAGGATCCTCGGCGTGTCGATGTCGCCGACGCGGAGCTTCGGCCCCTGGAGGTCGGCGATCAGCGCGAGCGGCCGGCCGGCGCGCTCCTGCGCCTCGCGGACGACCCGCGCGCGCTCGCCGTGCTCCTCGTGCGTCCCGTGCGAGAAGTTGAGCCGGGCGGCGTCCATGCCCGCCTCGACGAGCCGGTCGACGGCGGCGAGGGACGACGTCGCCGGCCCGATCGTGCAGACGATCTTTGTACGGCGATGCCCGTGCGACACAGCACGCACGTTAGCGCGCCCGGAGGCCGCTCCCGCAGGGGCATCTCGGGCACCCGGGGGAGCCCCCAATTTCGACACTACGACGAAATACCGCGCGCGTGGCGCGCCGAAGTGAGCCGAGCGTGTGCCGGCCCGCGTGGCCGCGTGCTAGCGGCCGGCGCGCGGGAACGCGGCCCAGCCGGGGTACTCGGCGCGGCCGCCCAGCTCCTCCTCGATGCGCAGGAGCTGGTTGTACTTGGCGACGCGGTCGCTCCTCGACGGCGCGCCGGTCTTGATCTGGCCGACGCCCGTCGCGACGGCGAGGTCGGCGATCGTCGTGTCCTCCGTCTCGCCCGAGCGGTGCGACATGACCGACGCGTATCCGCCGGCCCGCGCGAGCTCGATGGCCTCGAGCGTCTCCGTCAGCGTGCCGATCTGGTTGACCTTGACGAGGATGGCGTTCCCGTCGTGCTCCTCGATGCCGCGGCGCAGGCGCTCCACGTTCGTCACGAAGAGGTCGTCGCCGACGAGCTGCACGCGCTCGCCGAGCCGCTCGGTCAGCAGGTGCCACCCCGCCCAGTCGTCCTCGGCCAGCCCATCCTCGATGGACACGATCGGGAAGCGCGAGCAGAGGTCCTCCCAGAAGCCGATCATCCCCTCCGCGTCGAGGTCGCGGCCCTCGCCCGGCATGCGGTAGCGGCCGTCCGCGTACAGCTCGGTCGTCGCCGGGTCGAGCGCGATCGCCACGCGGTCGGCGTGCCCGGCGCGCTCGGCGGCCTCCAGGACGGCTGCGATCGCGTCCTCGCTCGACCCGAGGTCGGGCGCGAAGCCTCCCTCGTCCCCCACGCCCGTCGCCAGCCCGCGCTCGTGGAGCAGCTCCTTGAGGCGGTGGAAGGTCTCGACGCCGATCCGCAGCGCCTCGGAGAACGAGTCGGCGCCTGCCGGCACGACCATGAACTCCTGGAGGTCGAGCGAGTTCTGGGCGTGCGCACCGCCGTTGACGACGTTCATGAGCGGAACGGGCAGGACGTGCGCGTCCTCCCCGCCGATCCAGCGATAGAGGGGCACACCCGCCTCGGCCGCCGCCGCCTTGGCGACCGCGAGCGACACGCCGAGCACCGCGTTGGCGCCCAGCCGAGACTTGTTGGGGGTGCCGTCCAGCTCGACCAGAAGCTTGTCGACGGCGGCCTGATCGCCCGCGTCGGCCCCCGCCAGCGCGGGCCCGATCTCTCGTTCGACGTTCTCGACCGCCTTGAGGACGCCCTTGCCGAGGTAGACGCCCGGATCGCCGTCGCGGAGCTCGACCGCCTCGAACTGGCCGGTCGACGCCCCCGAGGGCACGTCTGCCCGCCCGACGGCCCCGGAATCCAGCTCGACCTCGACCTCGACGGTCGGATTGCCCCGCGAGTCGAGAACCTGCCGCGCGTGCACGCGGATCACCTTCACCGAATGCCCTCCTTTGCCCGGTCGAAGTATCGATCCTGCTCCTCGAGCGGGAGCGACTCCCACTCCCTGCCCTCCTCGCCGGCGAGCTCCGCGGCGCGCTCGACGCGCTCGACGAAGCGGCGGCTCGCAGCCCGGAGCGCGAGCTCGGGATCGACGTCGAGCCGCCGCGAGACGTTGACGGCCGCAAAGAGGACGTCGCCGAGCTCGTCGAAGACGTGCGGGTCCGGCTCGGTCTCGGCCGCCCGCTCCGGGGCGGCGGCGACCGCCTCGCGCAGCTCGGCGAGCTCGTCGTCGAGGTCGCCCAGCGCGCCTGCGAGCTCCGGGTAGTCGAAGCCCGCCGAGGCGGCGCGCCGTTGCACCTTGCGCGCGTGGGAGAGCGGCGGCAGGCGGTCGGGCACGTCGTGGAAGATTCCCTCCCGCGCCTCCTGCTCGCGCTTGAGCTCCTCCCAGCGCCCCTTGACGGCTGCGGGCGTCTCCAGCTCCATGTCGCCGAACACGTGCGGGTGGCGCCGGATCAGCTTCGCCCGGATGCCCCGCGCGACCTCCGCCAGGTCGCCGGCTCCGCGCTCCTCCAGGAGGAGCGCGAGGAACACCGTCTGGAAGAGGAGGTCGCCGAGCTCGTCGACGAGCTTCGCGTCGTCCTCGGCGAGCGCCGCGTCGGCGACCTCGTAGGCCTCCTCGACGGTGTGGGGGACGATCGTCTTCGCCGTCTGCGCACGGTCCCACGGGCAGTCGCGCCGCAGCCGTTCCGCCAGCTCCTGAAGTTCGACGAGCGCCCGCTCGAGGCCGTCGCCGCCGCCCACCTGCTACTCGGTGGTCGTGGTCCCGGTTTCGCCGCCCGTGTCGCCCTCGCCGGTGGTCGTCTCGGCGGGCGGAGGCGGCTCGAAGCCGGGGGCGTACGCGGTCTGATCCTCGAAACGCGCCCGCAGCTCCTCGATCCACTCGTTGATCCGCGTGTTCTTCTTCTCCTCGAGCAGCGTGCTGCGGATCTGCTCCTCGACCGCGGAGAGGTCCTGCGTGGACTTCTCCTTGATGTCGCCGACGGCCTCGATGATGTGCCAGCCGAACTGCGTCTTGACGGGCTCGGAGAGCTCGCCGGTGTCGAGGTCGAAGGCGACCTTGTCGAACGGCGCGACCGTGGCGCCCTGCTGCGCCGTGAACTTGCCGCCCTCCTTCTTCGACGCGGGGTCCGTGGAGTACTGCCGCGCGAGCTTCGCGAAGTCGGCGCCTCCCTCGAGCTGGGCGTGCAGCTGGTCGGCGCGAGCCTTGGACTTCACGAGGATGTGGCGCACCTCGCGCGATGCGGGGGTCTCGAACTGGGCCGCGTTGTCCTCGTAGTACTTCTGGACGTCCTCGTCCGTGACCTCGACCTCGTTCGTGACCTTCTCGAAGACCTTCTCGGACAGGAGCCGCGTGCGCAGGTCGCTCTTGACCTGCTCCTCGGTGAGGCCCTGCGCCTCGAGCTCGTCCTTGTACTTCTGCTCGTCGCCCTGGAAGAACTGCTCCTTCAGCTCGTCGAGACGCTTGTCGACGTCCGCGTCGGTGACGGTGACGTCGAGCTCCTGCGCGGCGATCTCGAACTGCGCCTGCTCGACGAGGCTGCGGACGATTGCGTTACGAAGCTGCGCGAACTCGGGCGTCCCGGCGGCCGGGAACTCCTGCTCGCGCGCCTCGTAGGTCTTCTCGGCCGAGGCGAGGAGCCTGTCGTACTCCGCCTTGGTGATCTCCTTGTCGCCGACGACCGCTATCGCGTCGGCCGGGACCTCGACCTCGGTCCCGTCGTCGCCGCCGTCACCGCCGCAGCCGACGGCCGCCATGGCCAGCGCGAGCGCAGCAAGGAGGGCGACGATACGAGTCCAAAAAGGCATGGTGGGCGACCAACTAGGCGGAAAGCCGTAGGTCGAGGATACCATCGACCAGCGCGAGCGCTTGGGGGAACCCGTCGCCCCTCTGGGTGAGCTCGCGCTTCGCACTCGAGTACACCGCCGTCGGAGCCGACGACCGCAGGTCGCGTAGCTCCGCCGAGCCGAGCACGAGCGGCCCGACGACCGCCCGACCGCCGCGGAAGACGAGGTAGTCGGCCCCGATGCGCGCGAGCTTCAGCTTCGCCTCCTGGATCGCGAACAGGTTCTCGACCGGGTCGGGCACGGGGCCGAAGCGGTCCTCGGTCGCCGCGTGGAGCTCCCGCAGCTCGTCCTCGGACTCGACGAGCGCGAGGCGGCGGTGCAGGTCGATCTTCTGCGCCTCCGCGGGCATGTAGTCGGTCGGGACGTAGGCGTCCACCTGGGCGTCGACGCGCACCGGGCGGGCGACCGCGCGCCGGGTGCCCGAGAGCTCGGCGACCGCCTCGCCCAGCAGCTCGACGTAGAGCTCGAACCCGATCGCCGCCACGTGGCCCGACTGCTCCGCGCCGAGGAGGTTGCCCGCGCCGCGGATCTCGAGGTCGCGCATGGCGATGGCGAACCCGCTGCCGAGCTCGGTGTGGTCGGCAAGGGTCGCAAGGCGCGCCCGCGCCTCCGGGGTCAGCTCCTGGCCGTCGGGATAGAAGAGGTAGGCGTGGGCGACCTCGTCGCTGCGGCCCACGCGCCCTCGGATCTGGTAGAGCTGGGCCAGCCCCAGGGCATCCGCGCGCTCGACGATCAGCGTGTTCGCCTGCGGGATGTCGAGGCCTGACTCGATGATCGTCGTCGAGACGAGCACGTCCGCGTCGCCGGCGAGGAACGAGAGCATGTGGCCCTCGAGCTCGCGCTCCGGCATCTGGCCGTGCGCGACGATGACCCGGAGCTCGGGGACGAGCTGGCGCAGGTGCTCGGCTGCGTCCTCGATCGTCTCGACGCGGTTGTGGAGGAAGAACGACTGTCCCTCGCGCCGGTGCTCGCGCAGGAGCGCCTCGCGCACGAGCTCCTCGTCGTACTCGCCGACGTGCGTGCGGATGGGCCGGCGCCCCTGCGGCGGCGTCTCGATGACGCTGATGTCCCGCAGGCCGGCCAGCGACATGTGCAGCGTGCGCGGGATGGGCGTGGCCGACAGCGCGAGCACGTCGACCTCGAGCCGCAGCTGTCGCATCAGCTCCTTCTGGGCGACGCCGAAGCGCTGCTCCTCGTCCACGATCACCAGGCCGAGATCCTTGGGAACCACGTCGCGGGAGAGCAGGCGGTGCGTCCCGACGATCACGTCGACCTTTCCTGCGGCGAACTCGGCGAGCACGCGCTTCACATCGGCGGGCTTACGGAAGCGCGAGGCGAGCTCGACGGTGACCGGCAGGTCACGGTAGCGCTCGCGGAACGTGTTCCAGTGCTGCTGGGCCAGGATCGTGGTCGGCGCGAGGAAGAGCACCTGCTTGCCGTTGGCGACGGCGACGAAGGCGGCGCGGACCGCGACTTCCGTCTTGCCGAAGCCCACGTCCCCGGCGACCAGGCGGTCCATCGGCCGGGCGGACTCGAGGTCCTCCTTCACGACCTCGATGGCGACGCGCTGGTCGGGCGTCTCCTCGAACGGGAAGCTTGCCTCCAGGCGCTCGACGAGCTCGTTGTCGGCCTCATAGGCGATGCCCTCGGCGCGCTGGCGCTGCGCGTACAGGGCGAGCAGCTCGCCGGCCAGCTCGTGCGCGCCCGCACGCGCGCGGTTCTTGATGTTCTGCCAGGCCTTCCCGCCGAGCTTCGAAAGCGCGGGAGCGTGCCCGTCCGCCCCGACGTAGCGGGAGACCTTGGCGATCTGCTCGTGCGGGACGTAGAGGCGGTCGTCGCCGCGGAAGGCGAGGAAGAGGTAGTCGCGCGTGACGCCGGCGACGGTCTTCGTCTCGAACCCGAGCAGCTGTCCGACTCCGTGGTCCTCGTGCACGACGTAGTCGCCGGTGCGCAGGTCGGCGAAGCTCTGGAGCGCGCGGCCGACCCGGACGTCGGCGCGCGGGGGGCGCTTGCGGAAGACCTGCGTGTCCGGAAGGAGCGCGATGCCGAGCTCGCGCAGGACGAAGCCGCGGCGTGCGGGCGAGACGGCGAAGACGAGTCCGGGCTCGTCGGGGAGCTCGTCGCCCGGCTCGACCACGACCGCCTCGACGCGGCGGAGCAGCGCCTTCGTCCGCAGGGCCTCGCCGAGATGGGCGAAGGTGACGACGACGCGGTTTCCCCCGCGCACGAAGGCGAGTAGGTCACGCTCAGCCTCCGAAAGCCCGCGGGCGGCGACGGCCGGCCGCTGCGCCTCGAACGAGTGCCGCTGCCCGGCCGGAAGCTGTGACACGAGCAGGGCGTCCCCCAGCGCGAGGGTGGCGCCGAGCTCCTCTCGGACGACTTCTTCGACCTCGCCCGCGTCCCAGACCACGTGAGGTGTCGGGAGCGGCGCCACGAGGTCGCCGGGGAC
>Ga0075418_10006211_pt1 | contig 13475 bp, 18 predicted proteins | sample SoiMetdeltSBSDD2_FD_81776 | JGI IMG/M metagenome (GOLD analysis project Ga0075418, IMG submission 81776) | Bulk soil microbial communities from a Populus tree surrounding site in Tennessee, USA - Soil MetaG P. deltoides SBSDD2 | ecosystem: Environmental > Terrestrial > Soil > Tree plantation...
GGGGACGAGCGGTGTTGCGTGCTTGGCAGGAGATGCTCGAGCTGCACAACGGGCGGTGGGAGCTGATCGACCGGGAGCTGTTTCGCGCGCGTGTTCGCAAGCTGCTCGAGCTGGACCGCGAGGCTCCCGTGGATTCTGCAGCCAGCCTGCACGGAGTTCGCGAGGTTCCCCCGGAAAGTGCCTCTGATCAGGGGTGATAGGCATGTCCGCGGGTCTCCCCAGATGATCGCCGGCTGCCGCATCGATGACTTGCAGTCTGACTGGCAGAGGGCGGCGAGGAGCTTGGATGCAAATCTGCGTCGTCTGCTCAAGTGAGAGTTGCCAGCAGGACGAGCCCGAAGATCGGCTGAACCATCACAGCGAGCTAGGTGAGTGGCCACGTCGTACAGCCGCAGGGACTTATCAGCCGCCTGCGACGAGGGTTCTACCGGGGCTGAAGCCCACCGAGATGACGATGTCGGTGTGACTTATCGACGGGGAGCCTATTGGACCGGCGGCAGCCAATCCCACAGCTGCACCGGCTTGTCGCTGCTGCCGCCAGCAAGGCAACTGGGATACGGCTTCCTGCCCGTCCCGCGTGTGGACCTAGCCACGATCGCCACCGCGAGACATCGCCAGGAGGCCGCCCGGATCCTTCGTGACGAGTGCAACCGATCCGACGACGGCAAACCTTCCCGCTGGAACTTTCGGAGCTGACTGAGCGGATCCTGGCTGCTCGCGACTGGCTGCCTTCGATGACGTCGGCGAGCTGAGCTCGTGTTCTCGTTGCGCTGAGAATAGTAAGAGTGTTCTAATAAGATGTGCGAGATCTCGACCCGGGTACGGCGAAGCGGAGGCAGCGGTCGGCGTCGTGCCGAACGATTGTTGGTGCGAGAGAAACACGCCGCTCATGGCTCAGCAAGATCATCTGCGGCGTGATCTTCTATGAGACTCTGGGCAAAGCCGATGCTCCGGCTTCGGCGCGTGCCGTTGACTCCCCACCCGAGGCGGCCATACGTTCGAACCTTCGTTTGCCCATCGCGAGCACGGCTCTCGGTTCGTCATCTGGTACTCCGTGGACGATCCTGAGCCAGGGAAACAGATATGCCGACAACGATCATTAATTTGACAGTTAAGACAGTTGAGGAGAAGGCCGTCACCCCGCAGAACAACCAGCTGGGCAACATGATCGCCTTCAGCGATGACATCACCGTAATCAACGATGATCCCAGCCTCAAAGGCCAACACTCAGGTTTTTATGTCCGTGTTCGGAGGCCGGATTTCTGGCTATGTGAAGCTGGATACATCTTGCCGGGAATCCCAGGCACGCCTTTCCCGAACGGCGGTCAACTCCAGACCCGTGGGCTCCTCAGACTATCCAGTCTGTTGAATACGGTTGCAATCATCGGAGGGACCGAGGATTACCGGTGTGCTTCGGGTCAGGTCAAGATCGACGGGAATAACTTCGAGCTGACAATCGAAACTCCGTAAGACGCCGCCGACCCGACCGCGGTACGGGACTGGCGTGGCCATTCCTTTGACCGCACATGCATAGTGGCGAAGGTTCCGGCCTCCGGCACAAGATCAACAATGTACCGGGGGCATTCCTCCATGGGAAGCTGGCTGGTCGTCAGCGCTTACCGCAACCGACGATGCGTCAGGCGCTGGGCAGTGCGAGGAACTCGAGGATCTCAATGGTGCCGCCCCACTCGGTATGGGGATGCCCCTCGAGGACCTTCTGGAGCGCCTCGAGCGAGTCGGCTTGCATGATCGCATACCCGCCGATCTGATCACCTCCAGCGCTGCCCGAAATCGACTGCACCGGCGAGCCCATGTCGACGACGGCCGGTCCGGCCCGCTCGCCCCATGCCATCCAGGCCTCCATCCCGGCCTGCGCAGCTTCCGGGGTACTCGAGGCCATCTGCTCAGCCGCGCTCACCGGTGCTCGATACAACAGCAAGTACTTCGTCATAGCGCGTTCCTTCCTCGTCAGAATGCGTCACTAAAGCTAACTATTTCCCAATATCCGGCGCCATCGCCCGAGTGTTGCAGCAGACATAGACCGTCAGGAAGCCACTTGAACATAGGGTCGCCAACCAGCGCGCGGCGGGAAGGAAGGGCGGCTGAAATCAATGGCGATCGCCCTGCAGGGATCATTGGCGGCGGCATCCTCGGCGCACTTCACCACAAGGGACTCGGCCTGGACAAGGCGGACCGTGACCGCATCGCCGCAGAGCTGGGCGACGGCAAGGCCGCCGTCGGTGTGTTGGCACCGGCCGACGAAGCGCTCGCCGTTATGGTCGGGCTGACCGCGTCGGGTGGAGCCGGCGAGTCGCACGAGGTCGCCGATGAAGATCTCGAGGAAGCCCACGCCGCCGCGGCGACCGACAGGCTCCTAGCCGACCGCAGGACGTGATGGCTGTTCCAACTGGCTGGGAGCGACGACGTGGGGCGTCAGTGCCGTACCCGGACAGCGAGGAAGGCTAGCGCCCGCTCATGCTGCGGTGTCTTCCACCGCCTATGAGGGCGTGTGAATTACCCGGCTTCGATCTTGCTAGCTGTTGATCTTCGTCTGTTTGGGCGGACTAGGCAGACCTCGGCGGTTTGTCTAACCATCCGCCTGGCAGTGCGGCGGAGATGGCATCGGCATAGGCCTGGTAGCCAGCGGCAGTCGGGTGAAAAGCCTCTGCACTGAGCGGCACACTCGGCGCATTGATGAAAAGAGGCGGCGTACCGCCAATGCCGTGTGCCGTAAACTCTTCGGTCACGTCAACGTAGTGGATGTTGAGGTCGGCGTCATTTGCCGTGGCGACAGCTCGCTCGATAACGCAGTTGAGCTTAGCGGTCGCTTCGTTAATTGCTGTGATTTTTGCCGCGAGAACGGGGTCAGCGGGCGGGTCAGCGGGCTGCTCAAACAACAGCGGGTAGCCAGTCACCACAATTCGCGCCCTCGGCGCATTCTCTGCCACCGTGTCGTAGAGGACGATGAGACGGCCGCCGAGCGTACTCTCGCCTCCCGGACAATCCCCCAGCTCACGTTGGGCGGGTTCGATCGCAGCTTTGCAATCCTGCAGAGTTCCGCCAATACACGCGGCTGCCACGGCAGAGAGACCCAAATTTGCGGCGCCAACGGTCAGGGTTACTAGCCGCGTATCGCTGTTGAGCGCCGACCGCTGAGGGTCGACCACGTAGGAGAACACGTCGGAGGTTTTCGCGCCACTGCAGGTTGGATTAGCCTGCAGCTGGATGCGGCTTTCAAGGTTAAGCAACGCTGGATAGCCTTTAGAGCTTCGCTTACAGGCTTCATCACGGTCGTAAGGCAGGGCGCCCTGTCCTGCCGCGTAAGAGTCGCCCAACGCAACATACGAGACGATGCCAGGCGTGGCCGCCGCAGGCAGTGCGCCAGCCGTCACGAATCCGGCCAAAGCTATGACGATGCTTACCAGACATGACAGGAGACGCCCCCGAGCACGCATAGCCGGTAACCTAGCGGCTTCTCTGAGCTGGCGCCCGACGTTTGGCTTTGGTTCGGCCGATTTTCTCGGTGTTCCGTATGCCTTTAGATCTTCGGTGGCGTGCTTGTCGCGGACATGAGAACCAGTCCCTGGAAACTGGGGTCAGCCCCGGCAAACACCATGACCCGCTGGAGCGAGGTACCGCTAGCCGCGAGGTCCAGAGACCTACGCCAGCGTGCACAATGCGGCTCCGGTTGGCGCGTCGGGGGAAGGGCGCCTGCCGGGGCCTGCCGGGAATTGTGAGGTTCCGCCATTTGCCATTGTCCAACTGGGACAATGACATGCGATGATCATTTGGCTGCCGGGCCAAAGAACTCTTGGTTAAACCTCGATGTCCTCAGTTGAGCTCCGTTCGGTAAAAACGAGCACGCGGTCGCGGAATGCTGTGTCACGTGTTAGCTGAGGCTGATATGGCCTCGGTAGTCGAAGGTGGTAACGAGGTCTTCAATGATGTCCTTCAAGTTGAGTCGGCCCTGGCACGCTGAAGGTTCCCCAGTGCCGCTGCCCTCAGCGATGGGATGCTGGCAGCGTCCGCGAAGCTCGACTCAGGTCAACACGTCCGGATCCCACTCACGTTTCCCTATTTGAAGGCTTGAGAGACCCCGACCTCCTCCCGGACTTAGCCGTGAACTCCTCACTATTGGCCGGTTGTCTCACCGTCTTCAGCCAAGCCGTTGGATTCGGTTAACGGAACTGCTTCGGGTCCTGATGGCCCTAGACACGTCTGCCAATTCCACGGGCTCTACTGGACCATCGCCGATCTTTCGGGCCGGTTAGGCCGGCCTTGCTGCGGTCGGAGCCGACGAGTTGATCGGGCACCGCTAGCAGGTGGTGTGGAAAAGGGCTGCGACTCGGCGGCCTTGCCCCGCCAGCCGGTTGTACGTCGCCAGCGCGGCGTCCGTCTTCTTGCGCAGGACCGACACACCATGTGTTTCGAGCAGTGACAGCGTATCCGGCGAGACGCTAAGCCGACCCTGGCGGCCGCGGCCGAGGATCACCAGTTCCGGCTCGTGGTTCAGCAGCTCAGTCACGTCTACGCAAAGAATGCCTGGCTGGTGGTCTGTGCCGGTTTCGCGCCAGTCCCAGGCTCGGCCGCCACCCGGCCACAGTTTGACGTCGCGGAACCGGCCGAGTCCCTCTACTTCGACGAAGCCCCAACCGTCATCGACCACCCGGGGAGACGCCTCGCCCATACCTCGCGAGCCTAGCGCGAGCGGCTTGACCGCTTGCGCGAGCTCTGCCCCCACCTCGAGCCGATCGCCACCTGAAGCCAGGCGACGTTAACTGACGATCTGCCGTGTGAAGTATCAACGTTGAACCAGAGCATCGAATAGCCCGTCAGGGCCGATCGCTGGCAACTGATAAGTGGCCGTAAAACGCCAGCGGAACATCAAGGGAAGCGACGTTGAGTAGATCTACGCAAACGCCCAGCCGGAAGAAACCCCACCGACCACCACCACAACAGTCCAAAAGCGTAAGCACCTACCGGAACGACCGTCGCGAGGAACCAGAACCGCTTCCAAAACCGTCAAGAGCTACCGAAACCCAGTGGGCAAGCATGCAGATTGGTGCGCTATGGGCGGCCAACCCGGATCTCATCGGTCTGCCGATACGTCCGGACCTGGGCGCAGCGCGTGGTGAGCGCGGCGACTCGGTGACCATCGCCGCGGAGTGCTCGGCGTTCGCCGTGATGCTGCTGATCGGGCTTTCGGCCTGCACCGCCGCCGATCCATCATCAGCCGCCAGGCCGACGGTCCCGTGCGGACTGCCCGTGTGCCGAGGACGCTGCTCAGAGCGAAAGTCGAAACTGAGATGCTCGATGCGACGTTTGGCCGTTGAGGGCGGTGGGAATCGCTGGACACAAAGCAGCGATGCCCGAGATGACTCAACCTGACTGCGGAGGAGCTTTAGGCTGCCGTTCGTGACGGAGCGCCTGGTCGACGCGCAGCCGACCTCGCATCGGCCGCATCCGGGGGCCGCTTCGGTTCTCAATGTGCGTCGAATGCTCGGTGCCCTGCTTGTTGTCGCCTTCCTGTTCGCGATGCGAGTCACTGCACCGAGAGAGATCGCGCTCGGCGACGCTGTGCAGGATTTCATCACTCTGTCGATTAGCGTGCTGGTCGAGTCGCTGCCGTTTGTGATGCTTGGTATTGGGCTCTCGGTGGCGGTGCAGCTCTGGGTGCCTCAACGGGTGCTTTTCGGCGTGCTTCCAAGAACCCCGGTTCTGCGGCGCGCCGCGCTGTCCCTCCTTGGCGTGATGCTGCCTGTCTGTGAGTGCGGAAATGTGCCGTTAGCGCGCGGGCTGGTTGTTCGGGGGGTCGCAGTGCCCGATGCCATCACCTTCTTGCTGGCGGCACCGACCTTGAATCCGATCACGATTGTGGTCACCTACCAGGCGTTCGGTTTTTCTGATGGAATCTTGTTCTGCCGGGTTCTGGGCGGTTTCTTGATCGCCAATCTCGTCGGGTGGCTGTTTAGTCGTCACAGCCGACCAGAGGATCTGCTGACTCCACGGTTTCAGGATTCCTGCAGGGTGCACAGCCATGCGCACGAGCAATACCGGGGTGTCCAAGCGCTGCGAATGTTCGGTGCGGAAATGAACGCGATGCTGCCCGCTTTGGTGGTCGGATGCGCCGTGGCCGGCTTCATCCAGGTTGCCGTGTCGCGCGACCTGCTGCTCACTCTCGGGCAGAATCCGGTGTGGTCTGTGCTCGCCCTGATGGGTCTCGCGTTCGTGATCGCTATCTGCTCAACGGTCGACGCCTTCTTCGTCCTCTCACTCGGATCACTGTTCACGCCGGGTGCGGTGGTCGCCTTCCTCGTGTTCGGTCCGATGATCGACATCAAGATGCTGGCGTTGCTGCGTACCACGTTCACGGCCTCGACACTCATCCTTCTGACCACGGTGGTGGCTCTGCTGACAGCAGTAATGGGGTTGGCGGTCAACCTTGCGCTTTGAAGCTGTTCTCCGTAACTGGAGCGGGGCTGCACTCGCCCTGGTGGGCGTCATCGCCACAATCTGGCTCGCCGCGACCGGGAGGCTCACCCTCTACGTGCACCCGCGCTATACCCTTCTCACGGTCATGATGGCCGTGCTGACGCTGCTGCTGCTGGTTCTAGCGGCAGCAGTTGGCGTCTCTTCGGACGCAGACGAAGACAGTGACCACGATCATGTCACTCGCGTGTCAGCTTTCGGCCGGTTACTCATCTGGTCCAAGGCCGCGGTGCTCATCTGTGCAGCGCTGGCGTTGCTCGTTATCCCGCCCGCCACGCTGAGTTCGAGTGCACGGCAGAACCGGGAGCTGGTCACCTCGGGGCAGGCGCTTGACTCGACCAAGGTGGCGGCTCTGGTCGGTGCCGATCCGGCCACGTTTTCGGTTAAGGACTGGGCCGCGCTGCTGAGTCAAGGCGGTCCGGAAGCGGTGCTGGGCAAGCAGGTCAATCTGTCCGGCTACGTGCTTGACCGGGGTAAGGAGGACGTCTTCTTCATTGCACGGCTGGTGGTCAGCTGCTGCGCGGTCGACGCACAACCGATCGGGGTTCCTGTGTACCGACCGGGCTGGCGAGCTGAGGTCGAGCCGGGCGCCTGGATCACGATTGAGGGAGCCTTCGTCAACAACCCGAGCCGTGACAGCCAAGAATCGGTGGCGATCGGAGTCGGCTCCCTCGCCCACATCGACGAGCCCGACCAGCCCTATGTTTTCTGATCCGCCGAAACGGCAGGATCGCTTTCGGCTCACCGCCGCGGTGACGATCGGCGCACTAGTGCTCGCCGCCGTCGGCCTCACGGTAGCGAACGCTGTTCAGGGTCCACGGCTGCTGGATGCGCAGATCAACCCGGGCGCAGCCGTTGAGGGCGCCGGGCAGCGGTTGGTGCTGCGAGTTGACCAGACCGTCGCTCACCCGACCGCCGACCAGGTGACCGTGACCCCAAGAGTGCCGGTTGAGCCGACCTCGGATAGGGCCGCGCTGATCCTGCGTTTCGCCGACAGCCTGAGGTATGCGACTACCTACGAGATTGCCGCCAAGGTACGCAGCGCAACGACCGGCGCGTCCTCCACGCTCCGCTATTCGTTCCGAACACCAGAGGGTGCCTTCTACGTCTTGCAGCGCGCGGCATCGAACGCCGACGCCAACGCGCCCAACCAAATCGTCCGCCACGTCATCGGGTCGACCGAGGAGCGAGTTGTGCGCCGACAGCCGGACATCGAACAGTACGCCGTCGCCGATCCGGCGATAGCGGTCGTGACATCCGCCGCCGACGGCGCTAGTACGCTGACCGTTGGCCCAATCGACGGATCCGAGCCAAGCCGGACACTCGCCGACAATGTAGAGATCAGCCAACTGAAATCATCTGGGCCGAGCGGCTTCTTCGGATTTGTCCTGACCCCATTGAGTGACCCCGACCTAGGTGGCGGTAGTCAGCTCCACCTCTACGATCCGGTGGCGGCCAAGTTGATCACGGTCTCCGGATTCCACGGTAAGCCCCTAGACCCGCTGGACTGGGCTTTCGTTCCCGGCACCACCTCCATCGTCGCGCAGACCGACGACACATCGCTGTACCTAATTGACCCGCTCAATGGCAGGCCAACCCAACCTCTTGGCGGCCACTCGAGAATGTATGGGTTCATTCCGGGTTCAACGACGCTGATTGTTGACGACAGTGGCGGCTACAAAGCAATCGACCTTGCCAGGGGCACAACATCCCCGCTTCCTGCCATCGACTTACCCGAAGCGGCAGCCCCCCAGCAACTGTTGCCGCTCGCCGGCAATCGCGGGTACGTCGGCTGGGTGGCAACACAGGACGGTGCAGGTTTAGTCGTGGTTATCAGCGACGGCCACGCTCGCCAGATCTACGCCGAGGATCCGGACCCGGCGGGGGGAATCCAGAGCATCTGCCTATCACCCAACGGTCAATATGTCGCGGTCGCGAAGCTCCCGCGCGATATCGCCACGAACCCTGACAGCTCTGGACTCGCGGACAGGACCGAGCTCGTCGACACCGCCACCGGAAGGACTGAGGAGGCGGTAGACGGTTCGAACATCAACTGGTGCAACTGAAACCGCCAGACCTCATGAAGCCGTGATCCGCCGCCCCTACTAAGCCTCGGCAGGAACCACAAACTCGTCCATGCACCGCCAGAGCCTAAGAGGGTAGTACATGTTCCCTCCAGGTCTCGCCCGAGTTGGGTAGTTGCCGCGGAGTACCTCTCGCGCGGGTGATGGCGACGCCGATAGTGGTGGTCAACGGTCGGCGCAGCTGCTGCACCGGCCGAAGATCTCAACATGGTGCTGGACGTCGCTAAACCTGTGTTGGTCGGCGACGTGGTCGGTCCACCGCTCGATGGCGGGTCCTTCGACCTCGACGGTGCGTCCGCAGTCGCGGCAGACGAGGTGGTGGTGGTGACCCATTGAGCAGCGTCGGTAGGCCGTTTCGCCGTCGCCGGTGCGGATCAGGTCGAGCTGGCCGGCGTTGGCCATCATCAGCAAGGTGCGGTACACGGTTGTCAGCCCGATGTGCTCACCTTGGTGGCGGAGGTCGTCGTGGATCTGGCTGGCGGTGCGAAAGTGGTCGGTGCGGGAGAGCAGGTCCGCGATAGCCGCGCGCTGCCGCGTCTGCCGTTGCGGAGCGGCTACCACCTAGCCCTCCTGCGCCGCCGGGAAGTCACCGCACCAGAATACGACAAAGATTTTCAATAACAACGGATGAGCGGCATCGACGCTAGGCGGCTGCCGCGACCCGCGCAGACCTCGGCTTCCGATTCTGGAGGGCGCCCCACGCTCGGCACGTCAGGTAAATCAGGAACGAGATGGTGGTGACGTAGGGGCTAATCGGCACCGACCCGCCCAGCGCCAGCATGATGCCGCCGACCATGGCGACAACAGCGAACAGCGTGGACAACACCGGAACCAGCAACGGGGACGCGGACACCCGCAGTGCAGCGGCGGCAGGGGTGACAAGGACTGAAAGCACCAGCAGGGCGCCGACAATCTGGACCGACACGGCGGTCACCAGGCCGAGCAGGATCATGAAGACCATCGACAACGCGACACTGCGGACGCCGCGGGCCTCGGCGACTTGGGCGTCGATGCTGACAAACATCAGCGGCCGCCACACCACGAGCAGACCGGCGATGACGATGCCACAGATGATCAGCAGGGACACTAGCTTGGGATTGTCGACGGCGACGATCTGGCCGGTGAGCAACCCGAACTTGTTCGCGACCCGGCCCGAGTACAAGCTGAGGCACAAGATGCCCAGCCCCAGACCGAACGGCATCAACACCGCGATGATTGAGTTCCGCTCACGGGCCCGGGATCCGAGGATGCCGATCAGCAACGCCGCGGTCAAAGATCCGACCAGCGATCCTTCCACCACCCCGATCCCAAACAGGAGGCCGGCGGCCGCGCCGGCAAAGGAGAGTTCGCTGATCGCATGCACCGCAAACGGCAGGTCGCGGGCCATCACGAACACCCCGACCAGGCCGCCGGCAAGCCCGAGAACTGCACCGGCCAAGATCGAGTTGCGCACCAGCACCAGTAGTTCGCCGTAGTTGGCGAAGGAGAACAACTGCGACCACAGATCGCTCATCGCAGCCCGTCAGGCGGGTTTTCGGGAGGGGCCTCGTGGCCCTCGAGGGCGGTGTCGGGCAGGCCGACAACCAGGATCCGGCCGCGGGCCCGGATGACGTCGACCGGGGTCTGGTACAGCTCGGACAGCACAGCACTGGTGAGCACCTGGTCGACGGTGCCGGTGAGGGCCTGACCGGCGGCCAAATAGACGACGGTATCGACCACGTCCAGGACGGGATTGATGTCGTGGGTAATCATGACGACGGCGCGGTCGCCGGTTCGCCGGCTCGCGTCGATGAGGGTGCTGACGGCCCGTTGTTGGTGCAGATCGAGGGAGATCAGCGGCTCATCGCATAGCAGCAGCTTTGGGTTTCCGATCAGCGCCTGCCCGACCCGGAGCCGCTGCTGTTCCCCGCCGGACAGCTCCCCGATCCGGCGGGTGCCGAAGCTGGTGGCGTCGATGGTGTCCAGCATCTGATCGATCGTCTGCCGTCGGGTGCGGCTGGGCAGCGGCGGCCCGAAGCGGTGGCCGTCGAGGCCGAGGCCGACGAAATCGCGCGCCCGTAGCGGAGTGCCGCGGTCCGCCAGCCGCTGCTGTGGGACGTAGCCGACCAGCCGGTGGCCGCGGCGCACCGGGGCGCCGAGCAGTTCGATCGAGCCGGCGGTGAGCGGTTGGGTACCGAGGATGGCGCGGAGCAGGCTGGTCTTGCCGGCGCCGTTGGGGCCGAGCACGGCGACGAACTCGCCCGAGCGGACCGTCAGGTTCAGCTGCGACCAGAGAGTGCGTGAGCCGAACCTCAAGCTGGCGTCGCGGATCGACAGAATCGGCGGCGCTGGTGCGATGCCGCAAGTTTGCGGTCGGTCAGAGGTGGCCGCGGTCATTGGTCAGCGCGGTGGAGATAGCCCGAAGGTTGGCCTGCATCCACGATAGGTAAGTCTGGTCGGTCGGCAATGTCTCGGTGACCGGCACGACGGGGATGTTGTTGCGCTGCGCGGCGGCCAGCACGGCCTCGGTCTGGGGGCCGGTGGTCTGCTGGTTGTAGGCGAGCAGCTTCACCTGCTTGGTATCGAACAGGTTCTCGGTCTCCTTGAGGACCGCGGGCGGTACGTCGGTGTCTTCCTCGATCGCCCCGCTGAACGCCTCCGGGGTCTTGTTGACCAGCCCTGCCGCCTCCAACAGATACAGCGGCACCGGCTCTGTAATCGCCACACCCTCACCGCCATGCTTCGCCTTGATCGCCGCCTCGTCCCGCTGCAGCTGGCCAAGCTCGGTAGTGAACGCCCTGGCGTTGCTCTTGAACGTGGCGGCCTGGCCCGGCTCGGCGGCGGAAAGGTCGGTGACCAGCTGCGCCGCCAGCTTCTCCATGGTGGGGAAGTCATACCAGAGGTGTTCGTTGAACTGTCCGTCGGCAGGATGCTGGTTCCGCCCGGACACCTCGGCCACGTTAATCACGGTCGGCTTGGTCGGAACGGATTTGAGCATGGTGTCCACGAAGCCGTCGTAACCGCCGCCATTTTCAATCACCAGCTGCGCCTTCGACAAGGCGAGCTGGGTCCGCGCGTCGGCCTCATACTCGTGCGGATCCTTGTCGGGGTTGTCGATGATCGAGGTCACCGCCACCGCCGGCCCACCGATCGTCTTGACGATGTCGCCGTAGACGTTGGTGGAGGCGACCACCCTGACCAGACCGGCGCCGCTCGCCGCCGAAGCCGACGTCGGGGAGTCTGACGGGCTGCCGACCGAGCTCGTGGAGCAGCCAGCGACAGCAAGCGCGATCACCGCAGCCAACACGATCCGTTTCATGAGTGTCCCCTTGAACTGATCTGGCCGAAGTACGCCGCAACAGGCGTTCAGCCGACAGTATGCCTAACGAAAATGAATGTCAAAACCTAGATGCACTCTACCCACCGGGATCAACGCTGGCGCTGATGACGGGATCCCCGGCGCCACGCCACTCCTTGATCTCCTCCAGCCGACGCAGGTTGGCCTTATGGTCAGCGGCAGCGTTTCCTTGGTCAGCAAGAGCCTGAGCCAACGCCGGTGACTCCTCAGCGTGACACCGAGCGAGAACACTCCATCCCTGCAGTCATCCCGCTGGTTACCGTTCGCTCACATTCAGTCGTTCCGAGCCCGATGCGCTTGCCTTCCTCAATGAGTGCAGCAGCGACCTCCTGTTCGTCGATAGCTCCGGCAGCTACCAAACGGCCCATATTGAAGGAACTGACATTGAGCTGGTAATTGCGAGTACCTTCCTTGGTCAAGGCAAGCCGCTGAAGCTCTCGGCGCAGCGCTCCTACTGCATACGCTCTGGATCGCTGAAGCTCAGCATTGGGCACGGCCAAACGACGCTCTGGGACAAGAAGCTGAATGAACCAAGGCGGCGCGGGTGCGAGCTCTTCGTGCAATGCATTGATCCAGCGGTACCGGTGACCGTCTGGGTGCACGGATGGGGGAGCGACCACATAACCGCGCTGACCACGAAAGTCGACGCCAGACAAGATGCCGGCGCGGTTCTCGAGACCGGTTGACGTCACCTACCAGTGAAAGCCATGGCCTGTTTGAACGACGGGGCCTTGCAGCTGTTCCCGCCCGTCTCGGGCTTCGTCCAAGGCAACAACCGCGGACTCGCCATCAAGATCGATTACGTCGAAGCTGATGCCGGTTCTCAAGCCGATGTTGGCCGTCGGGGTTGTGGTCCACCACGATCGGATGATCAGGTCATTCGTTGTTGCGTCGTGGAGCCCGTGGCCGCCGTTGCGGGCAGAGATCAGCGGCACCTTGGAGCGCGGCGCCAATGGGAAGACATGGATGCCCGCCGACGCGTAGGCGAGAGCGGCGGCCAGGTGAGCTCTGGGCTCCGTCTGTTTCTGTGGTGACCTACCGGTCGACGAAGGATGCATGGCAACGACAAGTCATGGTTACTCGCTCTTTGCCGGACGAAGATCAGCAGCTTTGATCCGCCGCTGACGTCGGTCTTTGCCGCGAACGCGGCCGAACCATTCCAGGCGCTCTTTGACCCACCAGTCGAGCGTGTCTCCAGCGACCCATGTAGCTGACACGACCTCGTTCGGTGGATCCACTTCACGACGATCTTGTTCGGTGTACTGACTCGGATCGAGATCCCTCATATCTGATTCGAACACAAATTCGGTTTTGAGGAAAGAGGACCACGCTGTGAACTCGAACACTCAGCCCTCTTGACGCGTCACGACCCTCGGCGCGAGCGTGGGAACTTGGGCCCGTACAGGGGGAGAGGCTCCAGCTAGTTGGCGCTGAAGGCCTGTAGCTAGCTGGAGTCTCCCCTTGAATTTACCCTTTGGTGTGCGCAAATCCTTTTGCGCGAGGGCGACTTCATGCCTGTTCGATCGAAGCGGTCGTGGCCGATCCCGTCCAGCGGCGAGTCAAGA
>Ga0075418_10006214_pt1 | contig 13474 bp, 12 predicted proteins | sample SoiMetdeltSBSDD2_FD_81776 | JGI IMG/M metagenome (GOLD analysis project Ga0075418, IMG submission 81776) | Bulk soil microbial communities from a Populus tree surrounding site in Tennessee, USA - Soil MetaG P. deltoides SBSDD2 | ecosystem: Environmental > Terrestrial > Soil > Tree plantation...
CCGCGACTTGATCGCCGCCGGCATCGGCGCACAGCCGCGGGAGATTGTGTTCACCAGCGGTGCGACGGAGAGCAACAACCTGGTGATCCGCGGCCTGGCCGACCGGACGCGCCGCACGGGGGACCATATCGTCAGCGCGGCCACGGAGCACAAGGCCGTGCTCGATCCGCTGCGGCGGCTGGCGCGGCGCGGCTTTGAGATAACGCTGCTGGACGTCGAGCCGCATGGCAACGCACGGGCCGGCCGGCTCGATCCGCAGCGAGTCGCCGCGGCGATCCGGGACGAGACGCTGCTGGTTTCGGTGATGCTGGCGAACAACGAGATCGGCGTGATCCAGCCGATCCGCGAGATTGCCGCGATTTGCGCCAGACGCGGAGTTCCGCTGCACTGCGACGCGACACAGGCCGTGGGCAAGATTCCCGTTGATGTCGAAGAGCTGGGCATCGATCTGCTGAGCTTTTCCGCGCACAAGATCTATGGTCCGAAGGGCATCGGCGGGCTGTACGTTCGAAAGTCGGCGAGCGGGAGGCGTAAGCCTCCCGATCACGTGAATCCGGGGCTTCCGAATGATCGGGAGGCTGACGCCTCCCGCTCGCCGGTGCGCCTCGACCCGCTGATCGAAGGCGGCGGGCAGGAAGGGGGCCTGCGCAGCGGCACGCTCAACGTGCCCGGAATCGTCGGGTTTGCGAAGGCGCTGGAGCTGTGCCTCGCTGAAATGCCGTCCGAAACGGCGCGGCTGCTCGCCCTGCGGGACCGGCTCTGGAATGGACTCTCAACCGAAGTGCCGGACGTGATGCTCAATGGCCCGGAGTTTGAGCCGGGACTGCGGCTGCCTGGCAATCTCAACTGCGCATTTCCGCTCGTGAGCGGCGAGGCGCTGATGATCAGCCTCAAAACCATTGCGGTGTCCAGCGGGTCGGCCTGCACGAGCGCCAACCCGGAGCCAAGCCACGTGCTGCGGGCGATCGGACTTTCCGAAGACCTGACGCGGGCCAGCCTGCGATTTGGGATCGGGCGGTTCAATACGGAAGATGAAATCGATTATGCCGTAGCGGCCGTCGCCGAGAATGTCCATCGCCTGCGGCGACTGAGCAGCCTCGCCAAGACTTGACAAAAGTCGTGGCTGGCGAAGAATTTAGGTGCGGTCTGCGGCAGCCGGCGGAATTCCGCTTTCAGCTGCCTGCGGGGCCGTTATACTACTTTTGACATAGCCGTTTGCCGAAACAAACAACATTTGGCGAATACTAAATCCCAGGAGTTGCCAGTAATGTCGTCGATCACCGTGACCGAGAAGGCCGTCAGCGCCCTGAAGCAGCACAAGCAGAGCGCCCAGGCCACCCCCGATACCTTCCTGCGCGTGAAGCTGATCGCTGGCGGATGCAGCGGCCACGAGCACCGCTTGATGTTGGCCAACGATTACGATGAAGCGAAGGACAGCCGCTATGACTTCTATGGAGAGCCCGTCGTCGTGGATAAGAAGAGCGAACTGTACCTGGAAGGGGCCACGCTCGACTATATCCAGGGTCTGGAGCAGAGCGGCTTTCACCTGAGCGTGCCGATGGCCAAGAAGACCTGCGGCTGCGGGAGTTCGTATCAGTTTTAGTCGGCGTCGCGGCAGCGCGATCATGAGACCGATCCACCTGCAATCGGCCGCGATAACCGTCGCGGCCGTCGCTTTTTCTTGGTGGCCCGCCGCGGCCCACGCCGACGTGCTGCCGCCGAAACCGAGCACGTTGTGGGGGCAGAAGGAGATTCCCAGCACGCAGTCGATCGCACTCGCGGGCGTCTGCCTGTCGGCCGCTGTGATTGCCGTGGGTCTGCTCGCCTCGCGGCTGGGGCCGCTACAGTCCGCTGGCGGAAGGGCGGGTCTGGCGATCTTCTCGCTGATGGCCGTGGCGGCAATTGGAGCCACCGCCTTCGGCTTTTACCGGCAAGCCGAGCACGACCGGGAGCAGTGGCAGCAGTACGACCACGCGGTGAAGAACCGCCGCTGGACTCCGCCGCCACGGTGGGACGGGCCGCCGCCGGAATCCGTGCCGCCACCGGCGTCGTCTCAATCGCCGTAGGCCGGGCTTGCAGGAACTGACTCATGAGCCAAACCGCCGTTTCGGCTACTGCGCCCGCTCCGCCGCCTGGGGCAAAACGTGGTTTTGGCCTGCGATTTTCGCTGCGGGGGCTGCTGCTCGTCATGTTGCTCGTGGCCGTCTATTTTGGCGGGCGGGCATCCATGAATTGGCGCAATCCCTTCGCGCCGCGGCTCGATGGTGATTGGGAAGCGAAATTGCCAGCCGGGTTCGTTCAGCCGACGACGGTGCAAAGCCTGGGCGACAATCAGTATCTGCTCAGCTCGCGGGCGTCGATCTTCAACGGCAAGTACGCCTGGCAAAATGGCAAGCTGGTCGTAGTCGAGCCGGCCGACGACCGGATGCTCGGCCTGGTCTGGAATTGGGACGGCCAGCAGCTATTGCTGATCTCGGAGCCGAAGAACACGCCAACGGGGTCGAGCTATACCGGCACGGTGCTGACTCGCCCGGCCGCGAAGCCAGCGGCGCCGTGACCTGATAAGATGTCGCCCATGCGCGTGGGGATATTTGCCGACACTCACGATCATCTCGCGAACATTCGGGCCGTCGTGGACTATTTTAACGGGGCCCAGGTGGAGCTGGTGCTGTTCGCCGGCGACCTCGTTTCGACGTTTGCGGTGCCGCCCTTGCGAAAACTGCGCGCGCCTTTCGTTGGCTGCTTTGGCGACAACGAAGGGAACAAGGTCGGCCTATTTGCCGGTTTCACGCTGGTGGGAAAGATCGGCGACCCGCCCGTGCGGCACACCGCAACCGACGGCACGCGGTTCATCCTCTGCCACATGGAGCGGCAGCTCCGCGGGCAGGCCGACGATTGGGACGTCGCGGTTTTCGGCCATACGCATAAGCCGCGGATCAAGACCGACGAGGCAGGCCGCCTGCTGATCAACCCGGGCGAAACCAGCGGCTGGACGTTCGGCCGGCCGACGATTGTGGTCCTGGAAACGGCGACAAAGCTGGCGGAAGTCGTGACAATCCGGCCGGTCGAGCAGCCGGAACAGGCCCAGCTGCGCGGCGCGGGCTGAATCGGGCTGCATGCCAAACTCTTTCCGGGAAAGCACTTACAACGATTTCGCGCAGACACTAGAAGTTGGCAACGGTTTCGCTTATGACATTACAAGTGAGCAAGGGAAACTTCGCGCGCATAAAGTGGGGGTCGTGCGCGTCATAATCCCTGCGATGGGCATTGGACCCACAGTCATTTCATAGTCTTTCGTGAGGAGCATTCCATGTTGAAGAAGATTTGTTTGGTGGCCCTAGCGGCCGCGCTGGTCCTGCCGGTGCTCGGGACGGCGCAAGAGAAGAAGGGCAAGACGCCTGAAGAGCAGTTCGCCGATTTGGACAAGAACGGCGACAAGAAGCTGAGCAAGGAAGAATACGTCGCCAATCGCGAGGGCGAGAAGAAAACCAAGGCCGAGGAACGATTCGCTGCAGCGGACAAGGACAAGGACGGCAGCCTGACGCTGGAAGAATTCAAGGCAATCCCGGGCAAGAAGAAGGCCCCGTAGGTTGCAACCATTTCAGGTTCGCAAGTGATTTAGCGCAGGCGGCGGATGTCGATCCGCCGCCTTTTGTTTTGCTCGTAGCGGTAACCACTAATCTAATTCCCTCGGCTGCCAGACCCGTACGAGCGTACCGCGGACTCCGGCGGTCAGATCGCGCCAGCGATCGATCGGCAATTCGAGCTGTGCCAGCGCAGCCGTCGTGAGCGGCGTATAAGCGCCGGTCAAACGCTCGACGAATTCCTCCAGGCCGGGATTGTGGCCGATGAGGAGCACGCGCGCCGGCTCGGCGGGCAGGGCGGCCAGCGATTCGCGCAGCTTCTCAGCGTCCGCCTCGTAAATCTCGCCCGTGATCCGCGTCTCGCCGCGATAGCCGCTGGCGTGAATCACGTGCTCGGCCGTCTTGCGGCAGCGCTTGGCCGACGAGGTAATCAGGTAATCGGGGAATAGCTGCTCGTCCTTCAGCAGCTGGCCCATCCGCGGTGCGTCGCGCTTGCCGCGATTGTTGAGCGGCCGGTCGTGGTCGTCGATTTCGGAGTCTTTCCAGCTAGACTTGGCGTGGCGAAGGAGGAGCAGGGTTTTCATGGTCACTCGGTTCCCGGCGCGCGGTGCGGCTCGAAAGTGGTGGTCTGAGACTGCTCGGACTCTTTCACGCGACGGATGGCGTCTTCATACAAGACTTCCTGGCTGCGGCGGCGTTTCTTGCGTCCGGGCTTGGCCAGTTTGTACGAGCCGTCGGGGTGAAGATAGCGGGCCTTGACGTTGTCGTCGAAATACGTCTCCAGAATCTCGATCAGCCGCAGTTTGCAGGGGCCGTCCTCGACGGGCACGAGCAGCTCGATGCGGCGGTCGAGATTCCGCTGCATCCAGTCGGCGCTGGAGAGGAACACCAGCTCGTCACCGCCGTGATGGAAGTGCAGGATGCGGGCGTGCTCCAGGTACCGATCGACAATGCTCATGACGCTGATGTTCTCGCTCAAGCCTGGCACGCCCGGCCGCAAGCAGCAGGCCCCGCGCACGTTCAGCCGCACGGGCACTCCGGCCTGCGAGGCGGCATACAGGGCGTTGATGATCTCCGGATCGACGAGCGAATTGACTTTGGCGTCGATGAACGCCTTTTGCCCCTGCTGGCGGCGGTGCGTTTCGGCCTCGATCAGCTCCACGATCCGCGGCCGCAGGCCCGTCGGGGCGGCCTCGATCTTGCGGTAGCGCTGCGGCTGCGAGTAGCCCGTGATCGCGTTGAAGAAGGCGACGGCGTCGGCGCCGAGCTCCTCGTTGCTGGTCAGCAGGCTGGCATCGCTGTAGATGCGGGCGGTGATCTCGTTGTAATTGCCCGTGCCGAAATGCACGTAGCGGACGACGCCGTGGGGCTCGCGGCGGACGATGATGCAGGTCTTGGCGTGCGTCTTGAGCCCCTTCACGCCGTAAATCACCTGCACGCCGTTTTCTTCCAGGTTGCGGGCCCATTCGATGTTGCGGGCTTCGTCGAAGCGGGCCTTCAGCTCGACGATCACGGTCACGTACTTGCCCCGCTGTGCCGCTCGCGCCAGTGCGGCGACGATCGGGCTGTTGCGGCTGGTGCGATAGAGAATCTGCTTGATCGCCAGCACGTCCGGATCGGCCGCCGCCTCCTCGATCAGCCGCAGCACCGGATCGAACGCCTGGTAGGGGTGGTAGAGCAGCACGTCGCGGCGGGCCAGGATGTCGAACATCCGCGTGCCGGGGTCGATCTCCGGCGCAGCCTTCGGTGGCCAGGGCTCGTACTTGAGCGCATCGAAACCGGGGCGATCCGTGAGCGACATGAACGCCGCCAGGTCGATGGGCGCGGCCGTCGGGAGGATGTCGGCTGCCACCGCGCCCAGCGACTGCGTCAGAAAGGCGAGCACTTTTTCACCGGCGTCGGCGGCGATCTCCAACCGCACGCACTGGCCGTGCTTGCGGGCCGTCAGGATGCCCTCCATGCCGGCCAACAGGTCCTGCGCCAGGTCGTCGCGAAGCGTGAAGTCGGCGTTGCGCGTGATCCGGAAGACGGCGTGAGCCTCGACCTTTTCGCCGGGAAAGAACCGGCCCAAGTATCGCGCCACGACGTCTTCCAGCAGCACAAACGAGTGGCCGCGGTCCGAGCCCAGCGTCAGGAACCGCGGCATCGTCCGGCCCAGCGGGATGATGGCAAACCGCGGCTGCCCCTCGCTCGTGGCATCGGCCGCCAGCTGCACGCAGACATGCAGCATCTGGTTGACCAGCAGCGGAAACTCGTCCGCTGAGCGAATGGCCCGCGGCGTGAGCACCGAGAAAATCTCGCCGTCAAAAACCTGCTCGACCGTCTTGGCCTGCCGGTCCGTTAAATCCTGCCCGCGGACGCGGCGGATGCCCCCCTCGGCCAGCTTCTGCTCCAGCTCGGCAAAACAGGCCTGCTGCTGGGCGACCATCTGGTGGGCCCGCGTGCTGATCTCCGCGAGCTGATCGGCGGGCGTCATGCCCGCCGGATCGGGCGTCGTGATCCCCTTCTCGACGAGCAGCCGCAGTCCGCCCACGCGGACCATGAAGAATTCGTCCAGGTTCGACGCCGTGATCGCCAGGAACTTCAGCCGCTCCAGGAGCGGCAGGCTTTCGTCGCGGGCCTCATCGAGCACGCGCTGGTTAAACTCCAGCCACGAGAGTTCGCGGTTGAAGAACCTGGGTGGCGGAGGAGCAGAGGAGGCGGGTTCCGTCATGGTGTCCGTTTTCTACTGGACTCGATTGGTGGTCCAGCCCGGTCAAACCCTCGCCATTCTTAGCAGCACGGGGAGCCCGAATGTCTCCTCGAACAGTGAGCCGTTTTGCTTGAGGGCCAGCGTCTCCAGCGACAGGTCTTCCACCATCGGAATGGAGATCACCAGCCGGTCGCCGTCGCGTTCGACTTGCAGTTCGTGGATTCGCTGGCTGCGCGAATCGTCCAGGGCGTCGGCCAATCGCAATAACGCGGCCATTTTGGCGACGGCCACGCGTTCGTCGCGGTCGAGCGTGGAATAACCCTCGTGCACCGCCTGCGGCGAAGCCCGGCGATGGTAGCGGGCGACGAGCGCGGCCAGCAGCAGGTCCTTCTTGCCCAGGCCGAACAGCTCACTGTGGCGAATCAGGTAGAGCGAGTGCTTGTGGTAGCTGCGGTTGCTCACAAACAGGCCGATCTCGTGCAGCAGCGCCGCGACGGTCAGCACGATCTCGTAACGCGGCGGCAGCTGATGTTCCTCCTTGAGCTGCTGAAAGAGCTTTCCGGTAAGCTCGGCCACGTGAACCGCGTGCTGCTCGTCGAACTGGAATTTGCGGCCCAGATCGACTGCCGAGCGCACGATCTGCTGGCTGAACTCCTTGTTGAGCGTCTCGCTGCCGGCCATTTCCTTCAGCAGGCCGTCGCGGAGATTGACGTTCGTCACCAGCAAACTGGTTAGTTGCAACTCCTTGGCTAGCAGGACGTACGCCAGGAGTGCCGGCCCAAGCGTTTCCGCCTCGGGATAGCTCAAGCGGTACTTGCGAACCAGCTTGTCCTCGGACTGGCCCAGAATGCGGTTCGTGAAGTCCTCGAGCCCCTTGACCGGCAGCCGGGCCAGGCTGCGGCCGTCCCACTCGGGCTGTAGCTGGCGGACGGCGAACCGCACGTCGCCTCCCATCGCGATCATCTCGATCGCCCCGTCGCGGCTGATGTGCTCGGCGACCTCCTCTACCGTGCGGTGGATGTGGGTCTCCATGATGTTGCGGACCTTGAGCGTCGGTGCCCGCAAGGCTTCGAGCGTCTCCCGCAGCCGCAAGCTGCCGAGCCGATAGGTGTGCGAATAAACGACGTCGCCTCCTTTGACGACCAGCAGCTCGGTGCTGCCGCCGCCGACTTCCGTCACGACCGCTCTCCCGCTGGCCAGGCCCGGATCGGAAAGCAGGAACGGCTGCATGCCCAGGAAAGTAATGCGGATAACTTCCGCCTCGTCGAGCGGCTCCACCTGGAAGCCGGTGGCGATGTAGATGCGATCGACGAAGGCCAGCCGGTTGGCGGCCTCACGGACGGCGCTGGTCGCGACGACCCGCACCTGGGCCGGGTTCTCGATCTGGTATTCCTGCAAAATGCGGCGGTAGCTTTTGAGGACGCGGACGCATTCCTCGATCGTACCTTTGCTGATCGAGCCGCGGATGAAGGAGTCCTTTCCCAGGTTCACCGCCTGAGCCAGCGTTTCGAGTTGCCGCACCTGCCGCTGGGCGTTGATCTCGGCCACGGCCAAGCGGATCGACGACGTTCCGATGTCGATCACGCCCACCTGCCGCGCCGGCGCCGCGGCGGCGGACGGCGTGAGAACGGTCTCGGCGGGGCGGTTGGACATGGGGCAGATTTATGATTTCAGATTTCAGATTTCAGATTTGCAATTAGCGAAGTCAAATCTGAAATCTGAAATCCCAAATCTGAAATTGGCATCGCAAGCGACATTCACTTTTTGGTTTCACTTCCCCGGGCCTCCGCCCACGCCGCGGCGCCGCGGACGACGGCGTCATCTCCCAGTTTAGCCGCCGCGACCTTGAACGTCTTGGCGAATGGCGGGGCCGCCCGCCGGCGGGCCGCGGATTCGACCTCCTCGACAAAAATGTCGGGCATGGCCTCAACCAGCCCGCCGCCCAACACGATCACGTCGGGAGCCAGCAGGTTCACTACGTCGCCGACCACGCTGCCGATCAGGCGGGCAGCCCGTTCGACGATCCGCTCGATGATCGTGTCGCCCGCCTTGATGGCGTCGGCCAGAGTGCCGCTGCGGATGTTTTCCAGGTCGGTCCCGGCCGCCGCAAGCAGGTTCGGGGCTTCACCGCGAAAGGCCGCCATCGCCGCGGCCGCCGAGATCGCCAGGCGGCTGGCCTCGGTCTCCAGGCAGCCGATCCGCCCGCAGCCGCAGAGCAAACCGGCGGGATTGACCTGGACGTGGCCGATTTCGAAGCACGAGACGTTCTTTCCGCGAAGAATCTGCCCCTCGTAGATGCAACCGCCGCCGATTCCCGTGCCGGGAAAGACGCCGACGAGACAGCGAGCGTTCTTTCCAGCGCCGAAGCGGTATTCGCCGTAAACGCCGGCATCGACGTCGTTCAGCACGACAGCCGGGCAGTTGAACTCCTTTTCCAGCGCCTCGCGAATCTGGAAGTTGCGCCAACCGAGGTTGGCCGAGTCGATGACGACGCCTCTCTCGAGATCGATATTGCCGGGGCAGCCGACGCCGATTCCGGCGAGGGAGTCGGCATCGACCTTGCCTTCGTCCAGGGCATCGCGGATCGACTGAACGATCCGCTCCAGGCCGGCTTTAGCGCCTTCCGAACCCTTCGTCTTGCGGCGTCGCCGTCCCAGCAGGCGGAACTCCGGGTTGAAGACCGCGGCCATCATCTTGGTGCCGCCGAGGTCGAATCCCACCCAGTGTTTCGCGCCGTCGGACATGCCGTTGAATCGCCGGAGAAGCAGGGCCAAGAGAAGCGGTAATGATAGCAGGCGAGAGTAATTGAGAGGCAGGGGATAGCACGCCGCTATGGCGTGCATTGCAGGCAATGATTGCCAGGCGCGGCCCGGATGCGGATAATGCCCCGCAGATCGCAAAAAGCTGGAGCTCAAGCATGAATCGACCCATTCGCAGTTGGCTCATGGACAGCGCTGTCTCCGCGCTGCTGATGGCGTTGGCGAGCCAGTTCGCACTGGGGCAACCGCAGGAGTCGCCAGCTGAGTTGGCAGCCCGCATCGACAAGCTGATCCAGCAGCTCGACGACGACCAGTTCGCTGCCCGCGAACAGGCGGAGGCCGAGCTGGCCGCTATCGGCCAGCCGGCGACCGCCAGGCTGCTGGAAGCAACGAAGGACGCGTCGGCCGAGCGGCGGCTGCGGGCCGACAAGGTTTTGCAAGCGATCAAGCGGGCTGGGCTGGGACTCCGCCACGTGGGCACGCTCACCCATCCCATGCTGGCCGGCGCGGTGACCCTGGTCATCAGCCCGGACGGGCAATTCGTCTATGTGCCGGCGTTCCAGGTCAGCGCCGTCAGCGTCTTTCACCGCGATGCCGCGACCGGGGCGCTGGAACACCGGCAGTCGATCGCCGATCCCGGGCAGCTGGGCGGCATCGTGAGCTTGCGGCTAAGCGCCGACGGCAAGTTCGGCGTGGGGGCGGCTTTCAGCTCGAAGTCGATCGCGCTCTTTTCCCGCAACGCCGAGACGGGCGAGCTCAAGCTGGAGGGCGTCCGCCGGCACGAGCCCGAAGGGGCGGTCAAGTTCGAGTGGCCGATCGACGCAGCGTTCTCGCCCGACGGCAAGTTCGTCTATGCCGTGGACGACCGCGCTGCGACCGTGGTCGTGTTTCAGGTCGAGGACGGCAAGCGGCTGAACCTGGTGCAGACATTCGCGGGCGAAGAGCGTTGCTTCGACGGCGCACGGGGGATCGTCAGCAGCCCCGACGGAAAGACGATATATGTGAACAGCCGCCGGCCGGGCACGCTGGCGGTGCTCGACCGCGATCCGGCCACAGGCAAGCTCGCCGTGCGGCAACTGCTGCGCGACGAACAGGATGGAATCCACGGCCTGGCGGGGACGACCGGCGCGATCGCCAGCCGGGACGGCCAATTCGTGTATTCGATTTCCGGGCGGTTCGAGGGGGACAATGCGGTCGGCGTCTACCAGGTGAGAGCCGACGGCAAGCTGTCGCTCTTGGAGGAATTTGTCAACGACGAGCGGGGGCTGAAGAATTTTACCGGCCCCAACGACCTGACTATTTCACCGGACGGCCAGCACCTGTACGCCTCGGGCACGACCTCGTGCTCGGTGGCCTGCTTTCAACGCGACGCCGGCAGCGGCCGGCTAAGCCTGGTGGCCACGCTGCAGAACGAGGCCACGGGCCTGGGCAGCGAATTGGGGGCCAACGGCCTGGACGTCAGCCCCGACGGCCGTTTCTTTTACCTGACGCTGGAGAACGGCAGCGCCATTTCCATCTTCGAGCGGACGGTGAAGCCCGCCCCGCGCTAGAACCCGCGGAACGGATGGACCGCTTTGTCCTTGCCGGCGATCATCTCGTCGGCCGAGGGCTTGCCGGCCATCGCGTTGGCGATCGAGAGCTTCGTGGCTTCGTAGTTGTACTGATAGATCTTCTTGTCGTCGCTGGCGGCGGGGTGAATGAAGACGCCGCAGACGATGACCAGGTCCTCGGCCTTGTTCTTCGGAATGACGCCGGCCGCGACCGAGTCGGCGACGGCCTTGGCGACGGCCGCCTGGGCCGGGCCGAACATCTGCACGGCCTGCTTCATCCCCTTGATCGTGACCTTGGTGACGAGCACGGTCGCCGGCTTCACCGCCAGGTTAGGCGTCAGCACCGCCAGCAGGTTCGTGTGCCCTTCGCTCTGCCGGGCCAGGGCGTTGGCGAACGCCTGTCCCACCGGGCCGTCCTTGCTGCCGATCAGCAGGTCGATATGCGCGATTTCGTTGCCTTCGCCGACCAGGCCTTCGCCGATGTACATGGATCGTCTCCAGTGCTTGTTTGAGAGGATTTCGGCCGTGCTTGCTCGTCAGCAGGGTAACAAAGCAGGCGTGGAATGCAACCACCCGCAAAATGCCGAGGCCGCTAGGCTCCAAACCACTTCTGGAACATTCGCACGGTCGTCGCGCGGCCGGCGCGACCGATCGAGGTGGTCAGCGGGATCTTCTTGGGGCAGACCGCGACGCAATTCTGAGCATTGCCGCAGACCTGAATGCCGCCTTCGTCCATCAGGGCGTCCAACCGCTCGGCGGCGTTGTTCTTGCCCGTGGGATTCAAGTTGAAGAGCACGGCCTGGCTGATGGCATGCGCGCCGATAAAGCCGCGGTCGTATTCCGCGTTCTTTCGCTTCTCGAACGCTTCGTCCGATTCGCCGTCCAGGCGCTCGATCTCGATCTTCAGGTATTGCGGGCAGGCTTCCAGGCAGCAGCCGCAGCTCATGCACTCGCTGAGCGGGTACATCGCCTCCTGAGCGGCTTGCGAAATCCGCGGTCCGGGCCCCTGGTCGTAATAACCGTCGGCGGGAATCCAGGCCTTGACCTCGGCGAGGGCACGGAACAGCCGCGAGCGATCGACCCACAAGTCGCGGATGACGGGGAACTTGGTCATGGGGGCGAGCTCGATCTCACCGGGCCGGTCGGCGAGCAGCCTATCGACGAGGGCCGAACAGGACTGGCGGACCTGGCCGTTGATCAACATCGTGCAAGCGCCGCAGACCTCTTCCAGGCAGTTGCAGTCCCAGGCGACGGGGGCGACTTTTTTGCCGTCGCTAGTCGTCGCCTTGGCGGCGATTCGCTGGAGCACGCTGATGACGTTCATCTCCGGCTCATAGGCGACGGTATGCCGCTCCCAATAGCTTGGCTGACCGGGGCCGTCTTGCCGCAGGATGCGGACCTCGAACGACGCCGGGCGGGAATCTTGGCCGCCGTCCGCGTGGTCGTGACCGTTGTGGGAATGGGAGGCCATTTCAGATTTCAGATTTCAAGATTTGGGATTGAGTTCCCTAGTGGACCGCGGCAACGGCCTTGGTTGGCTTCGCGCTTCCGTTCCCATCGCCATCGGCCGGTTGCTGGGCGGTCTGGCGTTCCTTCCAGACCCGCTCGATCTCGTCCGCGCCGACTAGGCCGTACAGCCGCGGGCGGGGCGGAATCAGCGAGGTATCGACGTCTTCGAAGGAAATCTCCACGTCGTCGCCGGACCACTGGGCGATCGTCGATTTGAGCCACTTGGTGTTGTTGGCCTCAAAGCGGTCGCACCACTCCTCGGCCTCGCGGCGGCGCTCGACGGGATTGGTCGATTTCAGCGGCTGAAAGGCGAACGCCGGCTTATAGTGCGCGCCGCGGCATTCGTCGCGGACCCGAGCGCCCTTGAGAATCGTGAGCGCCAGCGGGAACATGTCGAGCAGGGACTTGGTGAAGACGACGTTCTGGTTCGTCCAGTTGCCGCTGTCAGAGAGCGAGCACTTGCGGGCCCGGTCGTATAACTCGTGGACCTTCGCGATGCCGCTATCCAGCTGGTCGTTGCGGCGGACGACGGTGGCAACCTTGGTCATCACGTCGCCCAATTCCTGGTGAATCAGGTACGGGTTCTCACCGCCTCCCGACCGCTTCAGCAGCGCGTCGTGCCGCGACTGGTGCTGCTTGCGGGCCTGCTCGAACAAGCTGCTCGGCAGCTCGCTGGCCGCCTGCTTCTGCCCCTTGAGGAGCGCCTCGATCCCCGGGGCGACGATCAGCCCGCTGAAGATGCACGAGAGCAGCGAGTTCGCGCCTAGGCGATTGGCGCCGTGGAATTGATAGTCGCACTCGCCGATCGCGTACAGGTTCGGAATGTTGGTGACCTGGTTCTGCGGCGAGCCAATGGTCAGTCCGCCCTCGGTGCCCTTTTTGTAATCGACCCACAACCCGCCCATCGAATAGTGCACGGCGGGGAAGATCTTCATCGGCGTGGACCGCGGATCGACCCCCTGGAACTTTTCGTAGATCTCCAGAATGCCGCCCAGCTTGCGGTTGAGCTCCGCCCGGGAAATGTGCGTCAGGTCGAGATAGACGCATTGGCGGTCCTTCTCGACCGACAGCCCTTCGTTCACGCAGATGTCGAAGATCTCGCGGGTCGCGATGTCGCGCGGCACGAGGTTCTTGTATTTCGGATACCGCTCTTCGAGGAAGTAAAAGCGCTGGCCCTCGGGAATCGTAACCGGGTCGCGCTGGTCTTGCGGCGTGCGCGGAACCCAAACGCGGCCCCCTTCGCCGCGGGCAGACTCGCTCATCAGCCGGAGCTTGTCGGCCCCAGGAATTGCCGTCGGATGTACCTGAATGAACTCGCCGTTGCCGTATTTCGCCCCTGATTGGAAGCAACGGCTGGCGGCGCTGCCCGTGCAGGCCATC
>Ga0075418_10006215_pt1 | contig 13473 bp, 15 predicted proteins | sample SoiMetdeltSBSDD2_FD_81776 | JGI IMG/M metagenome (GOLD analysis project Ga0075418, IMG submission 81776) | Bulk soil microbial communities from a Populus tree surrounding site in Tennessee, USA - Soil MetaG P. deltoides SBSDD2 | ecosystem: Environmental > Terrestrial > Soil > Tree plantation...
AAGGCGGAGCGTCTGCGAGGTAATCGTAAGTTCGAGGCAATGGCAGTCGTTCGAGCAACAGGGACCGCGGCTGCTGCTTGGAAGATTGTGTTTATTACGGTTCCAGAGTAAAGAACCAAGTAACGACGGGCGATCGACTAACTAAGTCGCCAGACATCAGGTTTACGGAGGCATTTATGCAACTCTCGATCGACTCGTGTTATATCCATCCCCCGGTAGCAACGGTACCGGCAGCTCTTCCTGCGCTGGTGTTTCTCCATGGCCGCGACCAACGTGGGAGCGATCTTAGACTTGTACAGCAGCACGGGCCGCCCAAGTATGCCGGACAGGCAGCACCACCCCCGGGTCAGGTGTTGGATCGTTTTCGAATCATCGCTCCGCAGTGTCCGCTCAACCGTACCTGGAATGACGACGGAATGTCCGCCGCCGTCGCGGAGTTGTTGAAGCAGTTAAGCAGGAGTCAATTCGTAGACTCCAGCCGGATCTACCTAACTGGTTGGAGCATGGGTGGATTTGGAGTTTACCGGGTTCTTCAAGACTCGGACATACCGGCAGCTGGCGCCATTGTCTCCGGAGGGTGTTCTGCGAATAGCCGGCCTCTCCGGCGAGCGATGCCCCCGCTTTGGGTTGCGTACGGACGTCACGATTCGGCTGTACGTGCAGCCCGCTCCGAGGAGCTTGTCAAACAGGTACAAGCCGCTGGCGGGATAGTCGAGGTCGTGCCGCCATATAACGATGCCGACGGCGGTAAGCCTAGCGCTCACGTGCTTGCCTGTCGAAACGCGTTCGGGAATCCAGCGTTGTATGAGTGGCTCTTAACGCACCGGAAGGCGGCTGCGTAACCTGGCATGGCGCTGGCGCGGCGGCGCTATTGAGTTCCACGGAGCGTCCGCGCAGATCATTGGTCGGTATAAACTTGTACGCTACTTGAGCGGACGATGGCAGCTTTAGCATCAAGTGAAGTTGAGAACCATCCTTCTTCCACATAGAAAAGAGTAGGAGAAAAAATGAAAATAATTCTCATCAATCATGCTGAAAGAGAACGTCACCCAGATCCCGATACGGACAAGAAGCTGGATCCGGGTCAGCCTTTAAAACAAGTAGGCGTTAAGCAGGCCCAGGAACTGGCGGAAAGGTTGCGCAAAGTCAAACCGACACTCTATCTGACTAGTAAGAACTTGCATGCGAAACAGACGGCGGAGGTAGTGTGCGAGGCGCTGGGAGGAGACAAATCCAAGGACGTGGTGTTAATCGATGCCTTGACACCTAACGACGCCACCGAAACCTTCGATCAGATTATCGAGCAAGCAGAGCTAGCCGGTCGCAATCCGGGTTCGCATGACGTGGTCGCCGTTGTCGGACATTATCCAAGGCTAAACCAGTTGTTTGCTTATCTCACCGGGCAAATTACGGCAGCAAACCGCCTCGATAAAGCAGAGGAAGTCTGTTTGACCGCCAATTCCCTCAATGATTTCCGTCAAGGCAACGGCGAAGGAAAATGGCCTAGCGCGTAGTGTGTGCACAACCCCATGAAATGGGGCGTTGGGTGGCTCTCGAGTTTGCTCAGAGTTATAATCGGCTGGGAGGTTGAGGATGAAATACAAAGTGGTCCTGAATGAATCAGAAGAAGGGTTCAGTGTTTCCTGTCCGGGTTTGCCTGGTTGTTGGTCTCAGGGCGCAACTGAACAAGAAGCACTGACGAATATTCAGGAGGCGATTACCGAGTATCTCGCGGCCGTAGATGAACTGGTCCAGGGTCAGGAAGTCCGGGAAGTTAGTGTAGCGAGTTGATTGTGCCGAAAATTCCGGGAGTGAACCATCTCGATGCGGTGAGAGCGTTGGAGAAGGCAGGATTCCGAATCATTCGCCATGGAAAACATATCGTAATGTCTGATGGAGTTCGCATCCTCACGATCCCACGTCACAATCCAGTAAATGCATTCACGATGGGTGGTATCGCTCGTGATGCTGGTTTGTCAGTTGAGCAGTTTAAGAAGCTGCTGTGAATCGTCCGCGCCATCCACCATTGCTCCCCTCTGGCAGATGACGAAGTCGTACGACTGCGCCTCACGTTGAAAGACTGGTTCAGATTGATGGAATGATGTGTGCAAAACGCGCCGAACTAGCGGTTGCACGGAGCCGGCGCAACAGATGCTCGGCGTCGGCCATCGGGTGTGCGCCGGTCCGGTGAACCTGGGGCGTTAGTCTTTGAGGGACGTGAGGAAATCCGAGAGCACATAGGTGGCGATTCCCAATAAGTGAATCAATCTTGGCGTTACCGTGACGCCGACAGGGTAAGTTCGCGAAACCCAATTCGTGAAACGACGAAAACATGCCTTACAACAAACAGGCACTCATCGCAAAAGGGATGCGACTCCGCCTTGATAAGAACGAGCCGCTGATAATTGTCGACGCGTACGTAAACAACAAGGGGCCTTTCAACCTTGTCGTCGACACTGGCGCTTCTATGACGATCATATCGCCGGCCGTCGCCCGCGCAGCCGGGGTCAACCAGGAAGGCGCGCGGGCCAAGGCGACAGGGGCAACTGGCAATCTCGACGCAAGGGTCGCCAGACTCAAATCCCTGAAACTCGGCTCCAACGAATTGAACGGCATCAACGTCGCCATAATGAGTCTGGCAACCTTAAACCGCGCTACACGACTTCGCCTTGGCGGTATTATCGGCTACAACGTTTTGAAGCGGTTTCAGATCACTATCGATTACTCAATCAGGAGAATCCTTTTCACTCCTGTTGATAAGCGAAAGACTCGGACCTGACTTGCTCAGGCAACAGAGCCGGACCGTTTGTAAGCGCTAGAAGACCCTGCTGTCGCAGCAACTCTAATCCCAGTATGGAAGCTTTCCTGCCGGGCACGCCATCGATCTCCTGCGCATACAGATAAAACTCATCCGCGATCTCCGAGACGGTCCGATTACCATCGCAAAGGCGGAGCAGTTCGGTCGATAACTCGCTGAGTTGCAATATCTCAAGCCTCTTGTCAGGCGTTTGGCGTGTTGCGACCGTTACCTGATCAGCCGGAACTCTTCCCAATCTTCCCTTTCTCCTCAAGCACTTGATTGTCTTATTGTAGTCTGCGCCGAGAACTGTTAGCGCTACGTGCGGTTTCAGGACCGGGACTCGCTCGGAGGTTACAAGGCCTCCGCAATCCTTGATCTCATCCTGCTCTGATTTGGAAGCCTGCTTTTCGGGATTCCTTAGCGTGGCTTCGAGAGACTCTTCATAGTCGACCAAAGACGTTATCGCGAGTTGTGCTTTGGCACTGGTTGGTAGGTACTTCGAGCGCACAAATTCAATGAATTCACCTGAAAAGGAACAACCGGCATAATACGAGGTCGCGTTTCCATTCGGGTATGGCCCTTTATTTAGCTCGCGCCACTCGCGCCATGCCGCGAAGACCTTCATCAGGTCGCCGCTGTCTTGATGAAGCCCAACCAGCAACCACCTCAATCCCGCCATCCCGTTCAATAAGAACTCTCTTAGTTCCTTCAAGAACTGCCGGTCGAGATGCGGCGTGGGGACGGAATAGAAATTTGGAAAGATGTCAGGATGCTCCGCAATCATTTCCCGATCGAGCGGATCCTGCTGCCAGCCCTGAAAAGACATGTCTGAGATGATGTCATCAAAGATGAGCGCGCCGCGATGTTCTGTCTCGATCGGGGTCTCAGCCAGCGGGGCCAGCAAACAAAGTTGAGGGTCGGCGTAATCAAAGCGCAGCGAGTCCATGAAGAAGTGAACCGTGTCTTTCAGATCATCCATCGTCTCTTCCGGGAACCCGGTTATCAACGAAACGGCGGTCTCAATCTTGTGTTTGTCGTTGCACTTGACCATTGTCGCCGCTTCTGAAAGATCCAGCCCTTTTTTAATGATCTTCTGCAATCGGGCCGATCCGGTTTCAATCCCAAAGAAAATACCCTGGCAGCCCGCCTTGGACATCAGCTTGATCATGTCCTCGTCAATGCAGTCGGTCCTGGCGCTGCAGCCCCAGCAAAACGATTCGCCCGACTCGATTATGGCATTGCAAAAATCTATAACCTTTTTGCGATCTACCGTGAACATATCGTGGACAAGATCGAAGCTTTCCACGCGATACTTCTCTTTTATCGCTCTCATTTCGCCTATGACGCGATCGGGAGACTTGAGGCGGAACCGGCGGCGGAAAAAGTCGTTGGTCGAGCAAAAGCTGCACGCGAAGGGACAACCGCGCCCTAATTCGAGCGCCACATATTGGCAGCCCTGCATGTAAGGGTAGAGATGGTAAGCGGGCATCGGCAAACAATCGAGGTCCTCGATTGGCGGCGCATTGTTCGTGCGGACAATTTCCGCGCCGCGCCGGAATGTTATACCAGCCAGAGCGCTCAGCAGACTTTTCGACGACAGCCCATCGAGCAGCGCGGGCAGCGTATTTTCCGCCTCGCCGCGCACAACGACGTCGACGAACGGGAACGCTTTCATCGTCTGCACATCGACGACCGAAGCCTGCGGACCGCCCAGCGCGATGACCGTCTCGGGACGCAATCGTTTCAACTCGCGAGCTACCCTCAAGGTCAAAGGATAGCTGCTGCAGATCGTGCTGAATCCATAAAAGTCGAGCGATAGCGCCTCCAGGTGACTCGCGGCATACGCGGTGAAGTCCACCCCTGCCCGCAATGAGTCGTCCGCGCGCAGGTACTCATAATATAGCCGATTCAGATCGACGATCTCCGGCGCCGCTCCATTCTGTTCGAGAACGGCCGCCAGGCTGAGGATCCCCAGCGGCGCGTGCTCTGCGATCATGCGCATCGCATCGGACTCAACAATTTCGGGGTCGTCAAATTCATTCGCGGTTGGCGCGCTGATTAAACAAACCTTCATCTTGAATCCTCCTGCCTGCGCCGCAAGCGGCAGGGCCAAGCGACCCTGGAAGAAATGCAGCGCTGTTTTTAGGGCGCGTGCTCCGCGCGGGTTCGGAAAAACACCGGCGGCCTCGATCGGTTCTTAGCCGCCGGTTACGAGGGTTCTCAGACGGCTTAGAACTCTCCGAGGACGATGATTATCCTTATTCTTATTCTGATGATTATGCGTGCTGCCACCTTGGGGCCGAGGCTGCTGACAATCTCGCTGTGAAACTTTTTCTTCATCGAAGCGATCTGGGGCTTCGTCAGTCCGACGTCCGGAATTTGCAGCACGACTTCGCGGGTCTCCTTGCCTTTTGCCATGTTGAACCTCCTTACTTTAGTCTTGGGTCTGAGTTCGGCTGTATCAGCCATCACTCTTCTATTCGCAGATACTCTCCAAAGATCATGGACGCAAAAGGCGTTTTAGATCATTCAACTTCGCAACATTCACTACTACGCGGTTATCCTCATGCCTCTGCTGAATCTTTGCCAAACACACTATGACCCAGTACCCGCCGATGCGAGTCGTTACCTGTCTGACCGCGCCGGGGGTATAGTTACCACTGAGATCGGCGAATGAAGTACAAATTAACGCACAGAGGTCTTGATGATAACGACATTTCAAAACGTACTTGGCGGAATTGGCAACACGCCGCTCGTTGAACTCAAAAAGGTCGCTCCCCCAGGCTCGGGCCGCGTCGTGGCGAAACTGGAGTGGGCCAATCCGACCGGGAGTATGAAAGATCGGATGGCAAAAGCGGCCATCGAGCGAGCGGAAGCGAGCGGACGGCTTAAACCTGGCGGCACCGTCGTCGAGTACACGGCCGGCACGACCGGTGTTTCCCTGGCGCTGGTGTGCGCCGCAAAGGGGTACGGTCTCGAGATCGTGTTTTCAAATGCATTCAGCGATGAGAAACGACGGACAATGCAAGCGTTCGGGGCACGAATAACCGATGTGCCAAGCGAAGACAAAAAGATCAATGAGGCACTCATCAAAGCGATGATCAGCACCGCGGCCGAGATCAGCCAGCGGCAGCAACATTGGTACTGCGATCAGCTCAATAACCACGACGCTATCGACGGATATCTCCCGCTGGGAGATGAAATCTGGCGGCAGACCGGCGGCCAGATCGAAGCGTTCGTACATTCCGTGAGCACGGCACACTCGATCCACGGCGTCACTAAGTCTTTGTGGGCGCGTGACGATCGGATTCGAATCGTCGCCGTCGAGCCGGCGGAATCCGCGGTGCTCTCGGGCAAGCCGTCCGGTTCACACAAGATCGAAGGAATCGGCATCGGTTTCATCCCGCCTTTGTGGCAGCCCGAATTAGTAAACGAGATTTATACGGTTACGACCGAGGAGGCCAAGGAAATGGCCCGTCGACTGGCGCGCGAGGAGGGGATCTTCGCCGGCGCGTCATCCGGTGCGAACGTAGTAGCGGCGATCCGTGTTGCGCGGGCGCTCGGGCCTGGGGCAACGGTGGCTACGCTGATCGTAGACTCCGGACTGCGGTACTTGAGCACGGATATCTTTGACGGCAAGCCCGGCGCCTAACAACAAAGACTAGTGTCCGTAGACTGTCCAGTCTGCGGTGCCTGATTGATACCCAATTTGAGTACCGCAGACTGGACAGTCTACGGTACGGGAATGCAGCGAACAGGGTGCGTGCTATATGAGGGAGAAAGCTGAATTGGAATAAGTCGGCTCGCAGCCTCTCAAACGACTGCATATAATTAACGATCCTGTGTGCCACCATTTCTGAAGCAAGAACTGCAACAGAGCAGATCTCCAAAGGAGAACACCAATGAAAAAGGTTACTTTGGCTACTGTGACTATGCTCGCCTTGAGCCTAACCCTGGCCTTTTCTACGGCCAAAGCTAATTTCACCGGGACCTGGGTCATGGATAGCAGTAAAAGCGAAGTAGTGCAGGCCGGAGTCGAACAGACCATGACCTTGACGCAGTCGGAGGACAAGCTGGTTCTCGAGAATAAGATCAAGTCAGACCAAGGCGAGCTCACGGTCAACGACACGTACGTAATAAATGGGAAGGAAGTGGAATTCACCCAGAAGGTGAATGATCAGGAGTCCAAGGGCAAGCGAACGTCGAAGTGGCTTGCAGACGGCAGCGGGTTTGAATCGAGCGAAGAGGTCGCACGTCAAGTTGGCGATGGGACACAGATAACTCAACAGGTCACCCGCAAATTTGTGATGGCGGCAGATGGCAAGTCATTCACAGTTGAGATGAGTGTGACAGCTGCGAGCGGAACACAGCAGACGAAGCGGGTGTTTGTGAAGAAGTGATTTGTAGAGTCCAACCTCTTACATGCTGGTGAATACTATCAGACCACTCAGCAGCTTCATTTTTGCGCTGTGCCTCGCTGGTTCCGTGCACGTGCAGACGCCCGCACCACCGGGGCCAGATCTCACCAGCGTTAAGAACAAGGACGGATTACAGATACTCGTGGCGCCGGAAAACACCCAGCCGACACTACGCATCATCCTCCCGGGTCACGCGGTGTCGGACCGATCTATCGAGGTCCTCTTCCCGGAACATGTCACCGTCGTCGAACACAGCGGGAGCGCTTCCCGTCATCTATTCCTGTTTCGTCCCGGGCAGGCCGGCGAGCGACCTCCCTGGCGTCGCGTCAACCGCTCCCTCGAATATCAACGCGATCTGCCAGGGGGCGTTCACCTACTCGCACGGGCCACGCTGGAGGACGACGGCGTACGCTTCCAATATGAATTCACAAATAGGTCCGCGGTGTCATATGACATGATCTACGCCGTCACCGATCCGCGGCTGACCTCGATTTTCCAAGACATCCGCCTGGAGCGTACCTACGTCCATCACGCTAGCGGCTTTGAACTGCTCGCGTCTGAGACGCCAAGCCGGCTTACGATGCCACTGAACGAATGGCTGCCTCTTCGTTACCTTGCGTCGTTCACTTGGCCAATCCCGGGGCAGCGAGTCGAGCGTCGCGGTGATGGGATCACCTACTACAACAAATCGCGAGCCGTTGATCAGCCTTTTATTGCAACGCTGTCTGGTGACAGAAAATGGGTAGTCGCGAGCTTCGCACACCAGACAGGTAACGTGTGGAGTAATCCTGAACTAACGTGTCAACACGTCGACCCTCAGGCGTCGCTCGGGCCGGGACAGCGGGCTGTTTTGGAAATGAAGCTACTTATTCTTCGAGGATCCCTTGACGAAGCTTTTCAACGGGCTATCCAACAACGCAGGTCATCGAGGTAGCTGAGTGCGTAAGGCAATAGGGTCAACATCAGCTTGCAGCCGCAGGCGACACACGCGATCATGAGCCCCGCGCCCGAATCTGCGCGTTCGGCGGATACGAGGAAGCGGGAGTAATGTTAACGGAAGGGAGGGATGGGAATGCGCTCGATTCTGAACGAGAACGACCGAGCGGCGACCTGCAGTAGGGTGCGCTCCCTGTCGGCTTCGTCGACGGCGCAGTGGGGACGAATGAGCGTGACAGGGATGCTGCAGCACCTTCGGCTCTCGGCGCAGATGGCAGTGGGAGAGCTCAAGGTGGTGTCCGGGAACAAGCGCGCGTTTCAGGTGTTTCCCCTCAAGCATCTGATCTTGTATGTGCTTCCGTTCCCCAAAGGAGCGCCGACCGCGCCTGAGCTGCTTCCGGCCGCAGCAGAATCTTTCGAGGAAGAACGCGCGGCGGTGCTGGCATTGCTGGACCGGATCGGGGCGGGCCCGCAAGACGGGACAGGACCTGCGCATCCGCTTTTTGGACCGCTGTCCTGGCGCGAATGGGGTGCGGCCACGTATAAGCACGTCGACCATCATTTGAAGCAGTTCGGAGCATAGGGGCGGTACCGCCGAACAAATCGTTTTACGCGAGCGGCGGGAGCGTATTTCTCAACTGCTTGGTGCTCCGTAGGGTGCTCTGATGCGCGCCGCCGCGTCAACTCCACCGTTAGCCGAAATTCTTGTCCCCTGTCTACTTTCAGAAATACCACGGACCGACCATGAATTCGTTCGAAGCTGCAGAAAAGGATGATCGAGCCGCTGATCTGCAAAGAGGAGCTGGAGAATCTGTTCAATAGCCAAGACATTAGCCAGCACAAGGATGCTAAATCCATTCCAGCAACCTTCTTGCGCGTTAAAGTCGCAACTTGAAAAGTTCGCGCCTAACTGATCCCAGCAGCCGACGCACCACGCGCGTGCGCCGCTGAGCTCAATACGTTCGGCGGCTACCGTCGCATCGCAAGAATGTGGAATAAAGGAGGCGGATTATGACAAGCGCGGATTCGCAGGATATTATGAGGATGATCGCGCGCGCTCTCCGCTGTTGCACCGTGCTCCCGTTGCTGCTGTCGGCCATCGGCAGCGGCGCACAGACGGCCAAACCGACCACCGCCATTCCCTCCCGCATCGCCCCGGGTTACCGAACGATCACGGAGGGAGACCTGCGGGCCGACCTCACCTTCCTGAGTTCCAATGCGCTCCAGGGGCGGATGTCGCTTGAGAACGGCGACGCGGTTGCGATCGAGTGGGTCGCGTCGGAGTTCAAAAAGGCGGGGCTCAAGCCAGCGTTCGGTGACAGCTACCTCCAGCCGGTACCGGTTGTCGAGTACCGCGCCGACGCAGCACAGTCGAGCATCGTCCTCCGCCGCGCTGGCGGTGAAAAGAGGTTCGCGTGGGCCGACATTTCTGGCGGCTTCAAGCGCCCTGTGGACATCACTGCGCCCGTTGTCTTCGCTGGATTTGGTGTCAGCGCGCCGGAGTTAGGCTACGATGATTACGCGCGAATCGACATCACCGGCAAGATCGCTCTCGTGTTCGAGCACGAGCCGCAGGAGAGCAATCCTCGGTCGGTGTTCAACGGAACCGGCAACACGCGCCACGCCACCAACCGAGTGAAGGCGCTAACAGCGCAGTCGCGAGGGGCAATTGCACTGCTTGTGGTCGCCGAGCCTGTTCGCAAACACCTCTCCAACGCGGAGCGCGTCTTGCGCATCAGGGGCTCGGCGACTCGCTCGCTTCCACCGCCGTCACAAGCGCTTCAGCAGGACACGCTCAACATCCCGATTCTATTGGTGTCCGACAGCGCCGCGCGGGAGTTGATGAAGACCGCCGACATCACGCCGTCGCGCGCGCAGGAAATCATCGACCGCGATCTCAAGCCGCAATCACGCCCGCTTCCGGATACCGATCTCTCGATCCACTTACGCAGCCAATACGTGAAGGAAGGGATCACTTACAACGTCGGTGGCCTGCTGGAAGGCAGTTCCCCCGAATTGCGCGGCGAGACGATCTTCATCAGCAGCCATCATGATCACGACGGCATGACCCCCGAAGGAGTATGGCACGGTGCTGATGATAACGGGTCCGGCACCGTGGGTGTTGTCGCCCTCGCGCGCGCCTTCCAAGCGAACACGCCGAAGCCGAAGCGCTCGATTGTCTTCCTCTCGTTTGCCGCCGAGGAGCGGGGGCTGCTGGGTGCATACTTCCTGGCGGCACACCCGGTGCGCGATCTTGCCACCACGCGTGCGATGTTGAACTTTGACATGATTGGCCGCGACGAAGCGCCGAGCCCGCAGACAGACGGCCTTATCGATATTCCTAAGGAAACCAGCAATCGTCTCAACCTGATCGGCGCGAAGTACAGCCCCGACTACAAACGGGTGGTCGTCGCGCAGAATGCCGCGATAGGGCTGGTGCTGGACGATCGCTTCGATCACGAATCGGCGCTGAACATCTTCTTCCGGAGCGATCAATTCCCTTTCCTGCTCAAGAACGTTCCGGCGTTCTGGTGGTTCACCGGATTCCATCCCGACTACCATCACGTCACGGATACGGCCGACAGGATCAACTACACGAAGATGGCAAAGATCCTCCGACTGGCCTATCTGACGGCGTGGGTTTTCGGTGACACGGCTACGCCGCCGCGCTTCGTGATCAACCCGTAGCCGGATGGGACAAGGGTCCAAGGTGATTCGTGGCGTTAGACGCGTGTGGGTGCTAAGAGGTAATTATGACGAGGAGAATACTTGCAGTACTGTTAACATTAGTATTCACTGCAACAATTGACTGCAGGGCTAACCCAGCCCAAGCCGGCAAGTCCAGGAATAGAGAATCGGCCCAGAAATTCGCTGACTACGTCGATATCCCCCTTACAGAGGAGAATCAGCATCTCGACAATTTAGCTGTTCAATTAATTAGCGGTGAACTGACGGCCTACATTATTGTCTACGCAGGTCGGCGTGCTCATCCATTTGAAGCTCGCCAGCATCTTCAACGTCTATTTTCTTACCTCTTTGATGAACACAATATCGATGAGCAACAACTTATGACTATAGATGGAGGGTTCCGCGAGAGCACTGCCGTTGAAATCTTCCTGGTACCTCGCAAAACAAAAGGGCCCGAGGCAACTCCCACTGTTCGCCCACGCGAAGTGGAGTTCATCGTTAATAGTGACCCACTAGAGATTGCAGCTATCAATAAGACCGCCGATGAGATACTGGCATCGGCCTTGAATAAAGCTGTTCCGAAGTATCCGCCCCTGGCAAAAGCAGCGCGCGTCACCGGTGAAGTGGGGGTTCGAGTTACCATTGACGAAGAAGGCCGCGTAGTGGAAGCACGCACTATGTTCGGTCATTCATTATTAGTAGACGCATCAGAAAAGGGAGCGCGAGAATGGACCTTCACGCCATTCAATGAAGCGGGAAGGCCAGTCAAAGTGGTAGGGTTATTGATATTCACTTTTGATCTGGATATCGATCAAAAGAATTGACGGTAACCTCATATAACATGATGTGATCACTAACATTGAAAGGAGAGTATGAATGGCGATCAACGAAGAGAAGCTGAATCAATTTCTTGGAAGTTGTGTAAACGATTTCGGCGCGACAATGCATGCCGGATTGGTTGTTATCGGCGAAAGTCTTGGTCTTTATAAAGCAATGGCTGAAGCGGGCAAACCGCTGTCGCCGGCCGAACTAGCCGAAAGAACAGGAACAAAAGAGCGCTATCTGCGCGAATGGCTCAACGCGCAGGCGGCGGGCGGTTACGTTTCTTACGATAGCGATACTCAACGATATTTTCTTTCGGAGGAACAGGTATTTGCGCTAGCTAACGAAAATAGTCCGGCTTATCTCCCGGGCGCGTTTTTGCTGGCAGTTTCATCGCTACACGCGGTGCCGAAGCTGATTGAGCGTTTTCGCACGGGTGAAGGCTATGGATGGCATGAACACGACCCCGGACTTTTCCGCGGGACTGAGATGTTTTTCCGCCCCGGTTATGCGGCGAATTTAATCAATTCATGGATTCCGGCTCTTGATGGTGTGGAAGAAAAACTAAAGGCTGGAGCGAAAGTAGCCGATGTTGGCTGTGGGTTGGGTGCATCGACCATTTTGATGGCGCAGGCGTACCCGAAATCAACGTTCATTGGCTTTGATTATCATGGTAGATCAGTCGAGATGGCGCGACAGCGGGCCGATGAAGGCGGAGTTAGCGACCGGGTCAAGTTTGAAGTCGCAAAAGCGAAAGATTTCCCCGGTGACGATTATGATCTTGTAACTTACTTCGACTGTTTGCACGATATGGGCGACCCTGTTGGCGCTGCCGCTCACGTGCGGGAAGCAATAAAATCCGACGGGACCTGGATGATTGTCGAGCCGTTTGCCCACGATGACACCAAAGACAATCTGAACCCGATCGGACGCGCCTTCTATTCGGCTTCGACGCTTATATGCACGCCCGCTTCGCTGTCGCAAGAAGTAGGGTTGGCGTTAGGAGCGCAGGCAGGTGAAGCGCGAATGCGAGATGTCGTGTCGAAGGGTGGGTTTTCGCAGTTTCGCCGGGCTACGGAAACGCCTTTCAATCTGGTCTACGAGGCAAAGGCCTAGACACCTCTTGCGCAAGTTATTGGCGGGTAATGAAGTTCACCTGACCACGGGATCGGCCGGCGCGCGAGTAGCAGACTTCATCCAAAGCGCTCGCGCGCCCGATCTACCTACCGATTAGTCGTAACCCCCTTGGCGCCTGGTGGAGGCCCGGTGCTTGAAGCCTTTTCACCTCTCTCCATCGCCGCGACCAGATCCTTAGCCCCCGAGCCCCATCGGGAGATGGTTTTGAGTGCCTCAGTGAACGGGACGTCCAGGAGATGCACTTTGCTCGGCTCGAGAACGTAGACCTTACCGGCGAGTGGGGTTGGAATTGACGGCACAAAGACTGTGTAACGCCCGTCGTCGAACTCCTCGATGATAAATGCCGGAGCAAGGCCCATGTTGCTTTCGAACATCGCTGGCTTCCAGACGTTCTCCTGGCTCGTCCCCGCCATCTGCTGGGTGAGGCTCCTTAAGAGCGCGTAGCCCGGGATTCTCTCAAAGAAAGTTTTTTCGATCTGATTGCGGATCGCATGCCCTACTCGAGTCCGGACGGCGATGCCGACCAGGAAACAGATCAGAAGGACGAGAAGAAGCGACAGCGCCGTCTCAGCTGGTAGCCAGTCTTGCGCAAGCAGCGCGATTAGACGCACCAGGCCCAGGAACGATTTCATTAGCTTCAGCAGCAGCAGGATTGCGAGGTATAGCGGAACG
>Ga0075418_10006216_pt1 | contig 13471 bp, 16 predicted proteins | sample SoiMetdeltSBSDD2_FD_81776 | JGI IMG/M metagenome (GOLD analysis project Ga0075418, IMG submission 81776) | Bulk soil microbial communities from a Populus tree surrounding site in Tennessee, USA - Soil MetaG P. deltoides SBSDD2 | ecosystem: Environmental > Terrestrial > Soil > Tree plantation...
GCCCGATGGAGCACACGCAGCCTCGCCGTGTGACGGGATGTATGGTCAATCTTGTGGCTGGCTTGGTCGCCTAGGGTTATCAGCCGAAAAAACCTTCCTGAGGGCGCAGGGATGATCCGAGGCGACCGGTATGCGCTATGTAGTTATCCCGAACTCAGGTTAAATATCTCCACCTCTGGCGTACTCCTGCCGCTGAAAGACGCTGAGCAGATTGGAGAAAGCATCAGCCCGCTGCACGCAGACCCAGCAACTGGTAGGTCAGTGGTGGGAGGCTATAGGCTGTGGCCATCTATGCCCAGAGTCGCCAGGGCGGCGCCCTAGCTCTTGGGGCAGTCCACCGCTCCATTCTGCTGGTACGGGAGCGGAGAGTGTGGCACAATAAGCTGTACGCTATACAGAATATAAGAACTGGCGGCGTAGCCAAGGAGGCCCCATGCCTGTTGACTATATCCCGCGTATCCAAGAAAAATATACGCAAGAGGGCTACCCGGCCTATAGATGGGTGGTAAACTCTGATCTACCACCGTGGCAACCGCTCCACCGGCCCCTTTCCACATCTCGGCTTGGACTCGTGGCTTCTGGGGGGATCTACATCACCGGCCAGGTGGCGTTTCATTATAAGGATGATATGTCCTGGCGCGTGATTCCTACGGACGTTAAAACCACCGATCTGCGAGCTACCCACTTTGCCTATGATCTCACGGACGCGCGGCAGGATCCGAATGTCGTCTTTCCTATCGATACGTTACGAGGTCTGGTGAGTGAAGGCGTGATCGGCACTCTGGCAGCCAATGCCTATACCTTCATGGGCGGCATCTACTCAGCCCGGCGTGTCCAGCAAGAACTAGCGCCACAACTCCTCGAACGTCTCCTGGCTGAACACGTTGAGGCCGTGCTGTTCGTCCCAGTATGACCCGTCTGCCATCAGTCCGTTGGACTGATCGCTCGGCACGTCGAAGCGGCTGGCATTTCGACCTTGTGTATGAGCAGCGCCCTGGACATCACCCGGGCCGTGAACCCACCACGGGCGGCGTTTCTCGATTATCCGCTGGGACACACAGCAGGGAAGCCTCATAAGCCGGCTCTGCAACGTGAGATCCTCCTGCAGGCGCTGGAAGCATTTACCTCATTAACCGAGCCTGGGAGCGTCAAAATGCTCCCCTTTCGCTGGTCAGAAGATCAGGCCTGGCAAGCCACAGCCCAACGCGGGCCAGATGATCGCCGTCCACGTTACGACACCCCGCAGTACCAAAGCGAGGAGGACCGCCAGCGCGCTGAAGCCACGGGCCACAGCGTGTAGCGTGCCGACAGTCGCGCCTACCGTAAGACAGAACTGGAGCGTCAGGCGTTAAAGGTCTGCACCGTGGCCTTCGCTTTTGGCTTGGCTGCTGCCTTTGCTTTTCCCCCCTTTGCCGCTGGCCGGGGTGTGTCCTCTACCATATCCTCCAGGGCTTTGACCAGGAGACGTATGCCAACCCCAGTGGCGCCTTTGGGAACATAGGGCTTAGTCTCACGCGTCCACGCTGTGCCAGCAATATCGAGGTGCACCCATGGGATATCCCCGACAAATTCCTTGAGGAACGCCCCGCCAATAATCGAGCCAGCCTCACGCCCACTGCTGACATTTTTAATGTCAGCAAAATCACTCTTGATCTGCCTGCTGTACTCCTCAAACAGCGGCAACTCCCACACACGCTCAGCGCTATATTCCCCAGCAGCACGCAGCCGGTCCATCATGGCCTTATCCGTCCCCATCATGCCCGTCGCCTGGCTGCCCAAAGCGACCACTACGGCTCCTGTCAACGTGGCCAGATCGATCATGCACACGGGCTTGAGCTCCTGCACGGCATAGGCCAGTGCATCGGCCAGAATCAAGCGCCCCTCAGCGTCCGTATTGATCACTTCCACGGTTTTGCCAGACATGGCCCGCAGAATATCACCAGGCTTCACCGCATTGCCATTCGGCAGGTTCTCCGACGCGGGGACCAGGCCAACCACGCGGCGCGGATACCCCAGTTGGGCGAGGGCTTGCATGGTGCCAAGCACCGCCGCACCACCTGACATATCCATCTTCATGTCTTCCATATTGGCCGCAGGTTTAATGGAGATACCCCCACTGTCGAACGTGATCCCCTTCCCTATCAGGACAATGGGCTTTTCCTGTGCACCTTTTGGCGCATGTTCGAGGATAATGAACGCCGGTGGCTGCTCGCTGCCCTGGGCTACCCCGAGAAGGCACCCCATCTGGTGTTCACGTATGCCATCGACATCGAGCACATGGCAGTGCAGGGTCGTCGTTGCCGCAATCTCCTGGGCCTGCTTGGCGAGATAGGAGGGATTGACCTCATTTCCCGGGCTGTTGCTCAAGTCACGGGCCATATTCACAGCCTCAGCGAGGATCTGACCGCGTTGTACACCGCTTTCCAGGGCGCGTTGCATCGTGCTTCCGCTCGCCAGAATGGACAGTTCGCGCAGATTATCTTTCTCCTCGTTTTCTGACGCCGTCTTATACTTCTTCAGTGTATACAGCCCTAAAAACGCCCCCTCTGTGAGAGCTTGGCCAACCTCACCTGGTTCCACATCGCTGGCAGGTGGCACAAGCGCCACAGAGCTCACGCCTAAACGGCGCGTCACCGTCGCTGCAGTCGCGCTCGCCTGCCGCAGTGCGTCGATCGTAAAAGCCTCAGGTTTCCCCAAACCCACCAGCAACACGCGTGGGGCCTGGATGGCTCCGCCTGTGCGTAGCAGAGCGGTACTGTTCAGGGCGCCGGAGAAATCACCGCTATCCAGATACTCACGGATACACCCATTGAGGCGCACGTCGAGTTGGGCGACGACGCTTTTCGGGGGGAGAGATTTCTCTTGTCGGAGAAAGACGGCCAGCACATCGGCGGCCACGAGTTCAAGTTTATCTCGCTTGACGACCACTTGCATCGCAGCACCTCGCTCCACGCTTTACGTTGACGGACATGCCATGCCTCAAAAAAGAACGCGACACAGATTTAAAGCCTGTCGCGCGCGCCATTATAGCAGCACCATAGCACTCACGCGGGGGTATTGCAAGTGCTAACCCTCTGTGGGCCAAGCACCAAAAAACGCGTGTGAGGTCCAGCCCACGCGGTCCATGGCATCCAGTGAGATACGCTGCGCGTTAACGGACTCTGAGTATGGGGTAAGCACCGGGTTTTTCGAGGCTTATAGGAGTCTTGACAAGCTTATAAAGGGATCGCTATAATGGGTGCTAACCCGTCGCTGTTGAACATCGCATCCTCACAGCCATGCAATCACCCGTCAATTGAAGGACCGTGCTAGTGGCCGCATCACAGCAAGGCAATTCTGCAGCCTTAGTGGTGAATATTGCCAATATTCCCGATGAAGATCTGGCGTTTCAGGCTGAAGTGACGGCAACGCATCTCCAGTTACCTCCAACCACGGAGGTCGAGCTCTCTACGCCCATACAGATAGAAGGTTGGCTCACCAAAGTGGCGGAGCAAGTCTATTTCCAGGGTACAGTCCGTGGGACGCTGGCGGCGCCATGCAGCCGTTGTTTGGACATTATCCACAGCGATTTCATAGCGTCGATGCGAGTCGTGTACCTGCCGCCCTCGACGCGCCTGCAGATCGAGGGAGAGGAGGGAGTCGATGCCGAGGAGGAATTAGACCTCTATATGCACGACGGAACCACCCTCGACTTACGACCGCCGGTGCACGATAATGTCCTTCTTGCCTTCCCCGTCCAACCCTTGTGCCGTCCTGACTGTGCAGGATTGTGCCAGGTATGTGGGGGAAATCGTAATGAGGTGCCGTGTACCTGTCAGGAGACCGAGGGCGACCCACGTTTTGCTCTACTCAAACAACTCCAGTTTCCTAAGACGTCGTGAGGATGAATGACTTATGGGCGTGCCAAAACGTAAGACTTCGAAGTCCCGCCGCGATAAACGGCGCACACACTACCGTCTGTACCCCTTGAACCCGAGTGCATGCCCGCAGTGCGGAGCGAGCAAGCTCTCCCACCGGATATGCTCGAGTTGCGGCTATTACAAGGCCAGAGAAATTATTGCTGGACGCGAAGCCTAGGGGCACAGTCAGCATGCGCGCTGCCATCCTGACGTCCGCGCTCGTAAGGTAGTACTATCGATGAAGATCGCTGTCGATGGTATGGGTGGCGATTACGCTCCCCAAGCAATCGTGGAAGGAGCTGTACTGGCTGCCCAGGAGCATAACGCCGACATTATCCTGGTCGGCGACGAGGCGCGGTTAGCACGGGAACTCGACCGTTTACAAGCGCACCACCTGCCTATCACTATTTGCCATGCCGCAGAAGTGGTACACATGGATGAAGCGCCTGGGATGGCGCTCCGCAAAAAGCGGTTTTCCTCGATTCGTGTCGCGATAGAGCTGGTACGCCGTGAGGAAGCGCAAGCCGTGGTGAGTGCCGGGAATACTGGCGCAGCGCTCGCGGCCACGACGATGATTCTCAAGCCTCTCACCGGTATTGACCGTCCCGCGATTGCCACATTGTTACCAACCCAAAAAGGGTTTACGATACTTCTCGATGTCGGAGCGAACGTCGATTGCAAAGCCACTCAACTCTTCCAATTTGGTATCATGGGGCACGTCTTTGCCAAGTATGTATTTGGTAAGCCGTCTCCCTCTGTGGGACTGTTGGCGATCGGGGAAGAAGACACCAAGGGCAACGATGTCACCAAAGAAGCCTTCCTCATGCTGAAGCAGAGCCATCTCAATTTCATCGGGAATGTAGAAGGCAAGCATTTTTTTCGGGGCGTTGCCGATGTCGTTGTATGTGATGGCTTTATTGGCAATATTGCCCTGAAGATGTGCGAAGGACTGGCGGAGATGTATGGCCAATCCCTGAAGACCGGCCTGACCAATACTCCGTGGCGCCGCTTAGCCGCGGTTTTGATGCGTCCGGCGCTCAACGATATCCGGAAACGCGTCGATGCGTCCGAATACGGTGGCGCGCCACTCCTTGGGATCAACGGCACCTGCATTATTGGCCACGGGAGTTCGACCCCCAAAGCGGTCAAGAATGCCATTCACATGGCGCAGCGCTTCGTAGAAGAGCGGGTAAGCCAACGTATTCAAGAAGACATTGAACGCAACGGCGATATCCAGGAAGCCGGGGCCACACGGCGGCGGAAAATCTGGCGGCACATCCGCAACCATATGTCGTTTCGAGGCGAACGGACACATGAGGACGACGATACGGAGAACGATGCTGACTCCCACCCTCCTCGTGTGCCTACTCTCTAACCGCGTCGACAACAGGATAACGCTATGGCAACTCGCATCGTCTGTGTCTTCCCAGGGCAGGGGTCACAGGCTGTTGGGATGGGTAAGGACCTCTGGGAAGCCGATGACGCCGTCAAGGCTCTCTATCAGGAAGCGAATGACGTGCTCGGGTACGACCTCCAACGTCTGTGCTTTGAAGGTCCAGAGGACGAGCTGCGTCTGACCCAGCACGCGCAACCAGCGATCCTAGTCCACAGTATCGCGACGTGGACCCTGGTATCGCGTCACGGACTGCAACCCGTGCTGCTCGCTGGGCACAGCTTGGGCGAGTATTCAGCGCTGGTCGCGTCAAGAGTGTTGCGTTTTGCTGATGCTGTGCATCTGGTACACCAACGTGGTGTGTTCATGCAAGAGGCTGTACCGCCCGGAGTGGGCAGCATGGCAGCGTTGCTTGGGGTGGCACGTCAGGATGTCGAAGCCCTGTGTGCTGAGTTGGGTGGGGACGGCGTGCTGCAGCCAGCCAACTATAATGATCCTGGCCAAATCGTCATTGCCGGGGAGACCGCACGGGTCCAGGCCGCCGTAGACGCCGTCAAAGCACGTCGCCTCGGCAAGCCAGTGTTACTGAAGGTGAGCGCGCCTTTTCACTGCCGCATGCTGCAGCCTGCAGCGGCGCGGCTCGCCCGCGCTTGCGCCCAGGTGACGTTCCATCCCTTTACCATCCCCGTGCTCTCGAATGTGACTGGCGCCCCGCATCCTGCGCCCGAAATGGTACGGGAGCTCTTGGTGCAACAGGTGTGTGCCCCGGTGCGCTGGGAAGACACCATGCACTATGCCGTAGCCCACGGGTGTGACGCACTCCTCGAAGTGGGGCCAGGGAAGACGCTTGCCGGTATGATGAAGCGCATTGCCCCCCAGATCGAAATCCTGGCGTTGGACACGTTCTTACGTCAGTAGCACGATGAGGACACCATGGCACAGTTCGAGGGAAAGGTCGCGGTCGTCACGGGGGGCTCGCGCGGCATTGGCCGGGCCATTGCTCTGGCGTTTGGGCGGGCGGGTGCGCGCGTCGCCGTGACGTGTACGCGCCAGCGTGAGGCAGCTGAAGAGGTGGTAGTGGCCCTCCAGCAGATGGGGAGTACCGGTCAGGTCTTCCAGTTCGACGTCGCTGACTATACCGCCACGACGGTAGCTTTTGAAGAGATTGTCAAGACGTTCGGGCGGGTGGATATCCTGGTCAACAATGCCGGGGTGCGGAGCGATCAATTGCTCGTACGCATGAAACCGGAGGAATGGGATGCTGTCATTCACACCAACTTATCAGGGACGTTTCATTGTACGCGGGTCGCGGCGCGTACTATGCTACGCCAGCACTGGGGTCGTATCATCGCCATCACCTCGGTAATCGGCATTACGGGAAACGCGGGGCAGGCGAATTACGCGGCGTCAAAGGCCGGCCTCATCGGTTTTACCAAAGCCCTCGCCAAGGAACTTGGGCCGCGCGGCATTACGGTTAATGCCGTCGCTCCAGGTTTCATTGAAACGGATATGACGCGAACGCTATCGGACACGCAACGGCAAGCGCTGTTGCAACACGTCCCACTCGGGAGCCTTGGTACGCCAGACGATGTGGCAGCCTGTGTGCTCTTTCTGGCTTCGGACGAGGCCCGGTACATCACCGGGGAGGTCGTGAGCGTGAGTGGGGGATTGACCATCTAGGACAGGGAGACTACGGACTATGACAGTTGAAGAGCGTGTACAGGCAATTATCGTAGAGCAACTCGGTGTGGATGAGAAGGAAGTCACCGAGTCTGCCTCTTTTATTGAGGACCTGGGGGCTGACTCCTTAGACACCGTTGAGCTGGTCATGGCCTTCGAGGAGGAATTTGATATCGAAATCCCGGACGAAGATGCCGAAGAAATTGCTACCGTGGCTGATGCTATCCGTTATATCAAGGACAAAACGGCAAAGGAGTCCCAGTAACGTGGCCGCGCGAGTCACAGGTGGGCCATACACACAGGGGTAGTCCTACTATGGGCATTAAGCATGACGTATGCCGGCGGGTCGTCATTACTGGCATGGGCCTCGTGACACCTGTGGGGATAGGGGTGCAGACCACATGGGATGCTCTGTTGCAGGGCACAAGTGGTATTCGCCGTATTACCAGTTTTGATGCCAGTGCATATCCCTGTCAAATTGCTGGCGAAGTGCAAGACTTTGATCCTCTGACGTACGTCGACAAAAAAGACGTGAAACGCATGGACCGCTTCACGCAATTTGCTCTGGCCAGTGCTACCATGGCGCTGGAGATTGCAGCGCTTCCCATCAACCCGGAGCAGGCCCATCGGTATGGATGTATATTGGGGGTGGGATTCGGTGGCATGGCAACGCTCGAGCGCAACCATGAAAGCCTGCTGCGGGCTGGCCCACAGCGTATCTCGCCGTTCTTTGTGCCCATGCTGATTGCCAATATGGCCTCTGGTCATGTTTGCATGCGTTTTGGTTTGCGCGGTCCTAATTCCTGTGTCACAACGGCCTGCGCCGCTGGCACGCACGCCATTGGGGAGGCTTATAAAATCATTCAGCGCGGGGATGCCGATGTGATGCTGAGCGGCGGCTGTGAAGCGGCCATCACACCGCTGGCGTTGGGTGGCTTCTGTGCCATGCGCGCGCTCTCGACCCGCAACGATGCACCCCAATACGCCAGTCGCCCCTTTGATAAAGCCCGGGATGGCTTTGTGATGGGGGAAGGGGCCGGCATCCTGGTTCTAGAGGAGTTGCAGCAGGCCCAGCAACGTGGCGCCACGATCTACGCTGAGGTGGTGGGCTACGGCATGAGCGCGGATGCCTACCACATGACGCAGCCTGACCCGGAAGCGCGTGGGGTAGCCCTCTGTATCCAACAGGCCCTGGACGATGCTGGCGTGGCGCCACACGACATCGACTATATCAACGCCCACGGGACGTCGACACCATATAACGATAAGTATGAGACCCTCGCCGTCAAAAAGGTGTTTGGTGAGCATGCGTATCGTTTAGCGATAAGCTCAACGAAGTCCATGACAGGCCACCTGCTGGGGGGGGCCGGCGGCATTGAGGGAGTCTTTACATCTCTGGCGCTGTATCATGGTGTTGTACCACCCACAACTAACTGGGAAACGCCAGACGAAGACTGCGATCTCGACTATGTACCACATACGGCGCGTATCATGCCGCTGCACGTGGCGATGTCCACATCCCTTGGTTTTGGCGGCACGAATGCCTGTGTGGTCTTCAAACGCTATACGGAGCCGTCGTGATCACCCCTGAACGTGGCGCCCTGCTGGCAGTTTTCCAGGCCCGTCTAGGGTATACATTCCACAACCTCACGCTGCTCAATCAGGCCCTCACTCACCGTTCGTATGCCTATGAGGTTTCGGGAGGTGATGGCGATTATGAGCGTCTGGAGTTTTTGGGTGATGCGGTCTTGAGCCTGCTGGTCAGCGCTTACGTCTTTACGACGCAAGCCACGGCGCGTGAAGGGCAGCTGTCGCAACTACGGGCACGCCTGGTCAACCAAGGGACGCTCGCCACGCTGGCACGGCAGCTTGACCTCGGCTGTTTTTTACTGCTCGGTCGTGGTGAGGACCAGCATGGTGGGCGCCAGAAAGATTCCTTGTTGGCCGCGGCCTTGGAAGCTGTAGTGGCAGCCATATACCTCGACGGAGGATTTCTGCAGACCCAAGAGGTGTTTTGGCGCTGCTTCCTCGCTGCCATCGAACAGGGCATCAGTGCATGGCCAGACGGGGATTACAAGGGGTTACTCCAGGCGCAGACCTTAAGCATCTTTGGCTGCCTGCCTATGTACCAGGTACTCCATGAAGAAGGCCCTGCGCATCAGAAGATATTTCACGTGCAGTTAACGCTCAACCACGAATACCGGTGTGTTGGTATAGGACGCAGCAAGAAAGCGGCGGAACAGCATGCTGCCAAGCAGCTCCTCGCACTGTTACAACAGACACGGGCGTAGCCGACGGCGTCCCCTGCTGGGAGGAAGATGATGGCTGAGGGGAGATTTTTTGGACGCTTGTGGACGGGATTACAGAAAACCCGCCAGGCGCTTGCGGAGAGTCTCGGGTCGGTCTTTAGCCGCAAACGTATTGATGCTGAGACCCTCGAAGAACTCGAAGAAGCGCTTATCCTCGCGGACTTGGGGGCGCACACTACGGAGAAAATTCTCCAGGAAGTGAGCAAGCGGGTCAAGCAGAAGACCATCGAGGCTGGAGCCGGATTACAAGCTGGGGTCATAGAAACCGTGCGCGATATTCTGCTTGCGGCCACGCCAGCGTCTGCCACAGCCATACCAGAGCGCCCCCGTCCGTGGGTCCTCCTAATAGTAGGTGTCAATGGCGTTGGGAAAACTACCACCCTCGGCAAACTCGCCCATCAGTTTCAGACGGCTGGCGAGAAATCCTTACTGGTGGCGGCAGACACCTTCCGCGCCGCCGCCATTGAACAGGCCGAATTATGGGCGAAACGTGCCGGGGTGGATATCATTAAAGGACAGCCGGGAGGCGATGCCGCAGCTGTGGCTTTTGACGCGGTGCGTGCTGCCCGCGCCCGCCAGGTGGAGCGGGTGCTCATTGACACCGCGGGGCGCTTGCATACGAAGGTCCACCTGATGGAAGAGCTGAAAAAAATGCGCCGGGTGCTCGAGCGCGAAATGCCAGGGGCGCCACACGATATCTGGTTAGTCCTCGATGCCACAACAGGCCAGAACGGCATTGTGCAAGTGCAGCAGTTTCATGATAGCCTCGGCCTGACCGGCCTGGTGTTGACCAAGCTCGACGGCACGGCCAAGGGCGGCATTGTCATTAATATTGCGGACCAGTTCCACGTCCCTATCCGTTATATCGGTATTGGGGAAGGACTCGACGACCTGCGGCCGTTCGACGCCGCTGAGTTTGCCGCAGCGCTTTTGGAGACCTAAGAGATGCCCATGCTCGGTGATGAAGTACGCCAACAGTTAGCCCAATTACGCGATAAACTCGACACACTCCGAGGTCATCTTTGATCTCGACAAGGCCCAGGCGGACATTGCTACCCTCGATGTGCAGATGGCGCGTGATAATTTTTGGGAGGATGTGGAAGCAGCCCAGGAAGTGTTGAAACGCCGTGCCCAACTGCAAGCCCCAACCGATCGCTGGCAGAAATTACGGGGCCAAGTCGAGGAGGCGGTCAGCCTGCTCGATCTGGCTGAAGAAGCCGACGACGCCGAGGTGCTCCAGGAAATCCAGGTAGAGACGTCGAAACTTGCCTTGGAAATCGAGCATTTTGAGCTGGAGTCATTGCTGTGCGGGGAGATGGATATGGCAAACGCCCTCCTGTCCATCCATCCCGGTGCCGGGGGGACAGAGTCGCAGGATTGGGCGCATATGCTGCTACGCATGTACATACGCTGGGCTGAAACGCATGGATATACCTACGAAGTCCTGGATTTCCAACCCGGTGACGAAGCAGGCCTCAAAAGCACCACACTCAAGGTCATAGGGCGTTATGCCTTTGGCTATCTCAAAGCGGAGAACGGTGTGCATCGCCTCGTGCGTATTTCCCCGTTTGATGCGGCACGGCGACGGCATACGTCGTTCGCTGCAGTGCTCGTCACGCCAGAAGTGGATGAGACCATCAAAGTGGAAATCGATCCAGCGCGCCTGCGGGTCGACACATACCGCTCGAGCGGCGCTGGCGGTCAACATGTCAATGTGACAGACTCCGCCATTCGTTTGACATACCAGGTAGACGATACGACCAAGATCGTCGTACAGTGCCAGAATGAGCGCTCGCAGCATAAGAACCGCGCCAGTGCTCTGAGTGTCTTACGCTCACGTCTCTACGTGCTGGCGCAACAGCGCCAACGTGAAAAAATGGCCGAACTGCAAGGTGAAAAGAAGGACATCGCCTGGGGCAATCAAATTCGTTCGTATACGTTAGCCCCTTATCAACTGGTGAAAGATCACCGTACCGGCATCGAGATGGGGAATGTCGACGCCGTGTTCGAAGGGGCCTTAGATGCCTTCATTCAAGGATACCTCGTGGCGCACCGTGCCGCCGTGTAATGTAGCAGAGTACCAGAGCTCTCCACTATGACCTACGAACTCGCAGTGGGCTTGCGCTATCTGAAGTCGCGACGCCGACAGACGTTTATCTCCCTGATCACGATGATCTCTGTGGGTGGGGTTGCCGTCGGCGTTATGGTCCTGATTGTGGTCCTCGCGGTGATGAGTGGTTTCGAGACCAGTCTGAAAGACAAGATTCTGGGTATTAACTCGCACATTTGGATTCTGCCCCAAACCCCAGGGCGTCTCGAAGGTTACCAAGACATCGTGGCACGTGTTGCGGCCCTGCCGCACGTCACCTTTGCCGCCCCATTTACCACCCACGAAGTCATGTTGGTGGCAGAGGGACATGTGTCAGGGACCATTGTACGTGGTATTGATCCCGAACGCACAGACCAGATGGCAGATTTAACTCGCCATATGCCTGGTCAGGAACTGCGCACTCTCCTCGAACCGACCACACCTGTGCCAGGCGAGGCTCCTGCCACCCCCGCGGCCCGCCGTGGGATTGTACTCGGGAAAGAATTGGCCCGACATTTGCTAGTCTTCCCCGGCCAGCAAGTGATGGTCACGTCGCCCCTCGGGGTTCTCACCCCGGCCGGCATTATGCCCAACATGCGTGGCTTTACCGTCACCGGCACCTTTGACACCGGCATGTATGAATATGACGCCAAGCTTGGCCTGATGTCCCTACACCAAGCCCAGGACTTTTTTGAGTTAGGGGATGCCGTACATGGCATCGAGGTCAAGGTCGACGACATCTATCGTGTGCATGCAGTCGAGGAAGCCATTAGCAGCATACTCGGTCCGGCGTTCTGGACACGCAACTGGATGCAGATGAATCGCAACCTGTTTGCCGCGCTGCGCCAGGAAAAAGTGCTCATGTTTATCATCCTTGTGCTGATTATTTTGGTGGCGGCTTTCAACATTGTCAGTACGCTTATTATGTTAGTCATGGAAAAACAGGCGGATATCGCCATTCTGAAAGCCATGGGGGCGCGTAACGCCGGCATTTATAAAATCTTCATGCTCGAAGGCATGATCATCGGTGTGGTTGGGACGCTGCTCGGATGTCTTGGCGGCCTAGTATTGGCATGGAATTTGCAGTCGATAGCAGGTGTCGTCGAGCGTTTGCTCGGGATCCAATTTTTTTCTCCTGATGTGTATTTCCTTGACAAGCTGCCGGTGCAAATCCATGCTGTGGATGTCACGCTGATTGTGCTCACGGCGATTGTCGTGAGTTTTTGCGCCACATTATATCCGGCATGGAATGCTTCACGGCTAGATCCAGTTGTGGCTTTGCGATATGAATAGTTCGTGTTATTATTAGGAGCGGATAAACAGCGGACGAGAGAGGGAGGGCAGCCGCAAAGCGATGTTAATCCAGGTTGAGAGCGTGTATAAGCACTACGTACAGCCCAAGACAACCGTTGAGGTGCTATGCGGTGTGCACCTGGCGATCGCTGCGAAGGAGATGGTGGCCATTGTAGGGCCGTCTGGTGCCGGAAAAAGTACGCTCCTGCATCTCATGGGCGGCCTGGATCGTCCGACACAAGGCTCAATACGTTGCTGTGGGGTTGAGCTAGCACACCTCCATGATCGTGCCTTAGCTGACTTTCGTAATCGCCGTATTGGGTTTGTGTTTCAGTTTCATCATCTTTTGCCCGAATTTTCTGCATTGGAAAACACCATGATGCCGGCCCTCATCCAACGTTGGGCAAAGCACGATGCGCAACGAGAAGCGCGTCATCTTTTAGTCAGTGTCGGTTTAGGAGATAGGCTGCATCATCGGCCTGGGGAGCTCTCTGGGGGAGAGCAACAGCGTGTGGCGGTCGCCCGGGCCCTGATTAATAAACCGGATGTGGTCCTGGCCGATGAACCAACGGGAAACTTGGATCGAGCCACGGGTCAGGCCATCCAAAAACTGTTACGCCAGCTAAATGAGGAATTGGGGCAAACGTTCGTCATTGTGACGCATGACCGTGAGTTTGCTGCACATATGGACCGGGCGATTTCCCTTGTGGACGGAAAGGTCAGCGCAGTCTGAGGAGACGCGACGTATGTTCAAGCGATTTACAGAACGAGCCAGACGGGTCATCATTCTCGCAAGGGAAGAAGCAGA
>Ga0075418_10006217_pt1 | contig 13469 bp, 10 predicted proteins | sample SoiMetdeltSBSDD2_FD_81776 | JGI IMG/M metagenome (GOLD analysis project Ga0075418, IMG submission 81776) | Bulk soil microbial communities from a Populus tree surrounding site in Tennessee, USA - Soil MetaG P. deltoides SBSDD2 | ecosystem: Environmental > Terrestrial > Soil > Tree plantation...
CGCCTGCCGCGCTCAGGACCGCGTAGGCCACCTCGATTCTTGTGATGTCGCTGTGACCAGTAATGATATCCGCCGAGATGTTGTGGATCTTGCCGGGCTGGAACGAATACTTCGTTCCGGGGAGGCCCATCGTCGCCACGTTGTCGGCTTCGACGGTCTTCTGCGCGCCGTTCCGCCCCATGCCGCCGTACGGATCGTTCTGGTCGCCGAGCGCCGCGGCGTTCTGTCCCGCGATGCGCGAGGCGAGCGGATAGGCGATGCCGACGGCCCGGTCGTTCTTGGTGTGCGTGATGATGATCGGTCCGCTGACACGCTTGTCGTCGATGACGGCGCGGAAGAATCCCTTCTGTTTGTCGCCGTCCCCGAATCCGCCTGACAGTCCGTTGTGTGAGAAGGCCGCCTGCAGCAGGCTGACCGACATGCCCTTGGTGTTCGCCGGCTGGGCGTGCGCAGCGGCCGTCACGAGCCGCCCGCCGAAGCTGTGTCCCACGAGATGAATCCGGATGTCGCTCTTCTCCGCGCGAATGCGCTTCAGCAAGTTGGCGACACCGGTGCTGCCGACAGTGCCGGCCCGCGCTTTCATCTGGTAGTACGTCGCGAAGTTGGCGATACGCCGCGCCGCCGCCTGCACGCCGGTCAGGAGATCACCAAGACCCGCCGCGCCGCCGCTCGTCATCCCAGCCCCGCCGCCGGCGTCGCCGGCCGCAACCGGGGCGATGACGGGCGCAGCAGCGTTGGCGAAAAGCGTCTCCGCCGCTGCGGTCAGGAAGCCAGCCGATGCGTCATCCTGCTCGGCCTCGGTGGGATCGAGCAGCTGGCGCAATAGCTTGACGAACTCCTTCTGGGCGGCGACGGTTGCCAGGTTCGGCAGCAGCGCCTTGGCGTTCTCCATCGCTTTGACGCGATCCGGGTCCTGCGTGTGATCGCCGAGCCGCTCCGGGTCTTCCTTGAGTCCGTCCAGCACCTTTTCGACGGCGGCCATGTTCTCCTGCTCGGCCTGTGCGCTGGCTGCGCCGCCGCCGGGAATCAGTTCCGCATCAGTGAATTTCTTGCTGGGCCAGTAGATCCGCACCGCGGCGAACTCACGACCGCCCAGTGCTTTGGTGAAGTCCGCGAGTGTGTCTGGAACTGTCGGCACCTTCCGGAGATCGAGCAGCTTGTCGAGGTTGCCCACCAGCTCGTCGTACAACTCCTTCGCATCCGCTTTGTCGTTGTTCCATCCGTGGGACAACACGAACAGATCGGTGACCGGAGCGAGCCCGGCGATCAGCGCATCGAGTTGCGTCTGATCGAAGACCGCGCCGCCCTTGGTGAACTCGACATCGAAGTTCGTCATGCCCATGAGCGTCCTCTCTTCAAATCGACTGAATGGCGCGAATGAGGTCGATGAGTCCGTGCCCTTCGAAATAGCGTTCGCGGCCGAGCGGGCTGGCCGTCGACAGAAAGATCCGCTTCACATCGAGCGGCTTTCCGATGAATTCCTGCCGGATGGACAGAAAGGCCGCGATCGCACCCGACACGTGCGGCGCGGCCATGCTCGTCCCGCTATCTTCCATGTAGTACGCCACCACTGAGTCGCCGGCCGGCTGATTGGCCGGGGGAGCGGCGGGCTGCGCGGTCGTTTGTGCGGCGGGCTGCGCGGTGGTTTGTGCGGCGGGCTGTGCGATGGGCGGCGCGACGCGCTTCGCTGCCTCCGCCGTGGCTTTCTTCAAGCGCCGCCCCGCGCCGCACGACGTGATGCGCTCGCCTGGCGCCACGAGATCCGGCTTGAGCCGGCCGTCACCGGTGGGTCCCTTCGAGGAGAAATACGACACGCCGTAGGTGTACGGCGAGTCGCGGTGGGTCGCACCGACGGTAATCGCCGACTCGGCGTTGCCCGGATCGTTGATGGTGTTCGATAGGCCGACCTTGGTCGGTCGCACCGCCGCCGCCACGGTGCCAAAACCGGTATTGCCCGCGGCCGCGACGACAACGACGCCCGACTGGACCAGGCGGTTGACTTCCGCGCAGATCGGACTCTGGCCGCAGGCGAACATCTCCGCGTCGAACTCATAGCCGACGCTCAGGTTCACGCCGTGGACGCGCAACAGCTTCGGGTTGTCGTTCAGCCGCTCGCGGATGTAGGCGAGCGCTCGAATCACGCCACTCGAACGGCCCTCGCCGTTGCTGTCGAGCACGCGCAGGCTGATCAACCGGCAGGCTGGCGCCATACCGCGTACCTGTTCCGCCGGCATCGTTCCGGTCAGTTCGAACTGCCCGCGTTTCAGCTCACCCTGCGCGTCGACGGTGTCGGTGCGCTCGAGCAGTTGAACCCTGGTATCTCTCCTGGCCCCACCAGCGATGATGCCGGCGACGTGCGTTCCGTGGCCGAAGTCGTCTGTCAACGCCAGGCGGCGATGGTCGTCCAGGAGCCGGGCCCGATCTTCGCGAAATTTCTGATGCTCCGCCGGTGAGGCCGTGGAGGCTGGCCGCGGCAGCGCATCCGGATCACGGGGCGCAGGCTCCACGAAGGGAATGTCCAGGCCCGGCACGGTCCCTTCGCTGTCGATGAAACACCGATGCAGGTCCTGTACTTCCGGTGAGCGGAGCGTGAGGCCACTTTCCGTGTTGAAGTGGGGATGGTCACCGTCGATGCCGGAGTCGATGACGGCCCAGACAATTCCTGACCCGCCCGCGCCATACGATCGGACGGCGGCGTCCGATTTGATCGTTGCGACGGAACGATAGATCTGGCTGTAGACAGGGAAGTCGGGCCACAGCTTGTAAATCGCTCGATAGCGGATCGAATCGATCGACTTGCGACTGGCCTGCAAGGACGTCTGCCGCGCGGCTGCTTCATGCGCGAGCGCCTCCGCCTGCTTTTCATCGTTCAGGAGCAGACTCTGCCACTCCGCCACTGTCAGCATCACGCGCCCGTACGTCTTCGTGATGTAATCGGCTTCCGGCGGCCGCTTGGTGGGGTCGCTATGCAATTCGGTCAGCAACCTGTCCAGCGCGGCGACGGCCCCGGAGAGACCCTCGATGTGCTGCAGGTTGAGTTCGATCACATAGGGGCCGCGGTCTTTATCGTGCCGGCCCAGCTTCCACTCGCGGCGTTTCTTCGGGTCGTACAACTCCGGCGGGGCGAATCGCCGCGCGAAATTATCGGCAACCGGCCTTGAGTTGTCATCGGCCATGGCAGCGCACCGTGCGGAGGTAGAGGACGACGGAATGCGATTGGATGACGGCGGAGCCCGTATTCACTCGACGCGTCTGGTGGACAGGATAGCGCGTGCCCTGGTCGGTCATGCAGAGAAAAATACTCCATAGTTCCCTAAACAACCAGGCAGCGTTGCATTAACAATCGCGTAACCTGGCGCCCCGCGGGAGAAGGCGATGACATATGTCCCACGCGATCCTCAGGTCGCCGCGCGCGTCGACCGCTTCATCACCGCGGCACGAGCGGCTGGCGCTGATTGCGGAACTTCGCTCGCTGAGCGACTCGAGTAAGCAGGTCGTATACGGCCTGTGCCTACTGAAAACTGCGAACCCACTCGCGTGATAGGAGTTCGCGTCACTCGCGAGTATCGCATCGCCGCGTAGCAATTGTGCAGGGTCGATCCAGCTAAAGCCGACGGTACCACCCGTCCGTTCGACACGTCTGTATTGCGGTGAATTACTGCCGCGGCCGGTGTTTGCCTATGTGTTTGTGGGACGGCTTCTTGATGCGGAGAGCGGTCCCCGCGCAGGTTCCTCGAGGTCCTCGACGGCTGAGCTGAATTGTCTGGTGCATACAAGAAGCCACTTTGTGTTGTTGTCGAGCAGCAGCTTCAAGTGGTTAGCGAGTTTGTGGGCGTCCGTGGGGGCGGCCGTGCGCAAGCCGTCGATTAGCTCCACCCACTCGTCGCCGTATGCGTTCACTTCCGTACGCAATTCACGTCCGAACGCCGCATAAAATTTGTCGAGTCCCGACATGCCCTCCTGCTCCGCGAACGTTTGCATCTGGTTGTACTCCGACAGAATCGATCGCACGATCTCGGTACAACGTTCGGGTGACGGAGAGTTGTAGGTCGCTTCCTGAAATCTCGGCTGCAGAATTTCCCATCGGGCACGGAATATCATCCGGAGGATCCGGATCAGGAATGCCAGTGAATCGGGTATACATTGCGGCAAAGACCAATCCAGCAGTGGGGCCAGGCGCGCGGTGCTTGCCTCGACGAACATCACGTTTAGCTTTTGCATTACACCATCAACGCTCTCCGTTCGTGCTACGACCGGAATGAACATTCCGCCCGCTCTGCGAAACGGAGAAAGCGTGGGGGGCAATGAGCCCGAAGCCATCGACGGCAGCGCCCTTTCCAGTTCGGATGGCCAGTCTACTTTCGGACCAAGTGAGTCGAGAACTGTAGACCATGAAATGTTGGCGGCTTTATCCAAACCAAGCAGTCTCAGCCCTTCGTCGTTGCCTTCTATCGGCGATGCAGACCGGTCGAGCTCTTTTCCTTTGTAGCGGAAGGAAATCGAAATATTGTTTTCGTAGAGCTGCTGCTGGACCCTCGCTTCTGCAAACATCTGCGCAAGCGTGCTCGCGACATCCTTCGCGCGCTTGAACAACGAATCCGTGACCAATCCCACAGCCGGATTAAGTGGCTGGCCCCCACTGAAGGCTCCGGACACAAACAACTCCGTAAGAAACTTTTCGATTCCGGCAGTGTCAGCGTTGTAAGCCTGATAGGGTTCAAATGCAGGAGGCGGCTTTCGAATATCCGTGTTCTTGATACATATGACTGGCCGCTTTTCGTCGTAGAAGCGTCCCAGTTCGTAGTTGCACCAGCCCATTTCCATGCTCGCATGCGGGTATAGGAGGAGAAACACGTCGGCGGTTCGCACGTTATCGTCAATCCACCGGCGCCAGTCTGTCGCGCCTGCCATTTCTTCGCTGATTTTGATATCGAGAACAGTCGTTGTTTCGAGTGCGTGCAATGACAGTTTGAAGCTTCTGGCAAGGTCGGCATACGTTGAGCTGTGACTGACGAATATCTTGAGGACACTCATATCGCCGACTTCGTCTCTCAGCTATGTGAGAGACATGTCCTTACTTTCATGGTCGCACAGGAGCCCGAGACGTCAATATGCGATTATCTGAATTGTTCGGAAGGCATCCAGTCGAATTGTCCAGCAAAGACTCTTGTGCACAACCTTACGTCGACGTCGCGGCCGTCAGGATCTGCTACCGCTCGGGGTGGCGGGGCCCGCAACGGGAGCGTGGCATTCCCGAGCTCGCGGCAATCGTCCACCTCGGGATCGGCGGTTTTTTCGTCCTACACTCGCCAAAGGCCTCCAGAGATCGCGACCCGGCGGACCGGTCGAGCAGGGCAGCGACGCCGGACTTGATGCCAGTGCCGAGGAGAATCCGCCGGCTGAACCACTGCACCGTGGGGGCACTTGCGAGCCCGCCGCAACGCCGTGCCTGTGCTTCCAGGCCGTTGTGTTCCACAACTCGGCCGACGTCCTTCGCGCCGGCCTGTGATGTAACCTGACACGCCGCATCCCGAGGCGTTGTTCATGCAGCAAGTTGTCCGGACGCTGACGATGGCCGAGCCGCGAGCACGGGGCATGGACGTCGTGAGTAACGGAGCCCATAGGTGGAGATGAAAATGGCAAATCTTGTGCGTCCGTCCCAGTCAACAGTGGTTGGTACCTTTACGTTAGCGGGCAAAACGCCCGCAGTGCCGGGCGTTGGCCCGACACAATACATGGTGCGCCGTACGACGCAAGTGGATGGGTACGAGATTTCACCGCCCGCAGCCGCCATCGTCCTGCCTGCCCTGAGGCCAACCGGCGACGACTTCAGCGGAACTGCAAGGCGGGTGGCCAAAATTTCGATCGCCAATGGTGATGTCGAAGAGTTCGACGATCTTCAGGATCTGATCGCAAGCCTACCGAGCGATGAGGAGATGATCGCGCTCGAAATCCCCGATACGAAAAACTCAAATCGGGTGGAAAAGGAACGTCGGAACGTCAGCGTTCGTGCCTTTATCTACGCGGCAAGCCGAGAAAACGACAATGACTTCCACGTAATCATCGGCCGCGACCCAGAACAGCCGCGTAGGTTCATGAACGTGGAAGTCTCTGGACTACCGCCTGCGAATCACCACGACAGGCCAACACTCGAGACAGTCCGCGACATGTTCAAGACGTTTTTTCAGAATCAGCCTGAGAAACTCCCAGGGACATCGTACGACTTCTATGAGCCACCAATTCCAGTGCTCATCGGAGGCTCGATCTTCTTCGACGTGACTCACGCAACTGGAGGAAGGCCAGGACCTCCGGACCTCCGAGATGACATTCCAACCATCTGGGAGATTCACCCAGTAAGCAGCCTAGAATTTGAACCTCACTGATGTCAAAGAAAACGAGTAAGCGAAAGAAGCCAGGCGAAGTGCCGCGACCCTCAACGGTCGTTGAAGAGTTTCAGATCACTTCGCCCAAGGGGGCCAAATACCTCGTCAAGCGCACCACGCAAACAGACATCTACGACAAGAAGTCACGGAAGGGCTAGTTCATAGATGCCACGCCCATGCGTCGCAACACGCAAAAGGCGCTGTGAACTTCCCCGACCGTTACCTGCGTCATCGCGACTTCAAGCTGTTCCTCGAGCCGAAAGACAGTCCGAATCTTGCGGCGGATGCGACGTTCTTCCGGACGCAGCCGATTGACGAAGGGACGGAGCTCAACCCCGTGCATGAGTAGCAGGTGTCTGGTTGTCGTGATAAGGCGTAGACTGCGTTCGGCAGCAGCAGGCCGCTGCGCGCCGCCCGAATGGAGGTTGCCCCATGGAACATTCAGCAAAACTTTCCCGAGCGCTCAATGCCGATGAGGTCGCTGAGCTTGGCCCGCTGCCTAATGCCGATTCCGAAACTCCAACCACGAGCCTGATCGATCTGAAACCGCAGTCAACCGCCGAAGCTCATCTCCCAGGGACAGCCTCGTCCCCGAAATCCGATGAAAAATACGATAGGGTTCCGGATCCCACGCCCGTCAAGGAGAACTGACATGGCACTCTATTTCCGGAATCAAACGAACCGCACGGTGGCCGTGGCCTTGGGCTACAGTTGGCCCAACTGCCCTGACGGCGACAACTGGGCGAAGAAAGGTTGGTGGGTAATCGCACCGGGACAGACCGCCACTGTGCGTGGCGGAGCGTCGAACGGGGCGAAGTACTTCTGGCATGCACATACCGACACCGGCGTGCAGTGGAGTGGGGAATTTGTGACCAACCTACCCACGAACGCGTTCGACTGGTGCTGGCCCACCTCGAGCTCAAACAGCACCCGGCGAGGCATGCGGAAGCTCATCGTACCCGTGACGAGCATCAACCATACAGTGGTGCTGCAACTTTCCTGACAGTCCGCGCAAACGCGTCTGGGTACACCGTCAGCGATTCAGACCATCGACGTATCCAACGGCACCGTAAGGACCACGATCCGGGCGGTGCCGACCTTTATGTCAGTTCGGGACGGATCGTCAGCTCGCGCTTGGTTCTGGCGACCGTCGGACCAGTCAACATTTGGCTAGGACAGGCGTCGTAGTTCGAAGTTGTCGCGCTCGGCGGGCGTCAGCGAGCGAAAGACCGCCTTCCGTGCGCGAGCGATGACCGCGTCGCTGCTGCGATCGGGCCACCGTACGATGCCTCCAGGCGTGCGGCCAAGAAGATAGCTGCCGTCGGGGGAAAAGGCCAGTGCGTCAAACTCGCTGGCATAGTGGACCGCGTCGTGGCCGTCGGGCAGCGAGAATTCGGTCAGGTCGGAGCGCACCGCCAGAAGCGAGGCGTTGTGCGGGTCGAAACCGAAGCTCGACGCGGGTTGCTTGCCGATGCCGATCTCGAGCTCGGTTCCGTCCGGCAAATGCACTTCGAGAGAAGACGAGGTCGCGACCGCAAAGTGACTGCCGTCGGGTGACATGCCGACCCAGCGGCCGCCAAGCGGCCGCAGCCGCCGTCCAGTCGCCACATCCCAGAGATGCGAGCGGCCACCACCGAGGGAGCCCGTGATCAGTTGCATACCGTCGCGATTGAGCGCTACCGACGAGTAGGTGTCACCTTCCTCATCGCCATGACTTCCCACCGTGGCGACGATCTTATTCGTGGACAGAGCGACGATGGAGATCTCGAGGCGGCTGGCCAACGCGAGAAGGCGCCCATCACCGGAGAACCCGGCTGCAACCGCAAAGCCCGATGGAAGCGAACGTTCGGCGGGTGAACCCTCTTCGACCACACGGGGCATCGGGCCAAGGCACCGGCAACGTCCATCCGGACTGAGAGCCAACACATCGTTACCGGCTGACGGCCCGCGTATCCACGTCACGCCACTTGATTCCGCGGCGTTCGCAGGAGATGAGTCGTCTGCGGCCTGACCCCTCCATACGTCTACACGTGTGCCAACAACGTCGAGCAGCCGGCCCGCGTGCGCACACGCGATCAGCCGCGTCGATTGAAACGGGTGCGCCACGGCGCGCGTGCCGTTAGAGAGCTCATCGCCACGCGCAGGCGAAGGAACACGCTTCCATTCAGCTCTGGCCTCGTCCAGGACGAATGCCTGGGGAGCCGTTTCGCGATCAATCTCTATACGGCGTTTGTCTGGCGCGATCACAAACCAGCGGCGCTCGCGTATCTGGAGACTGCCGGCCTCTATGTTCGTGATCGAGGAGAGCAGCGCCAGCGTGGCTGCTGTCAGAATGTCGATGCGATCGTCGATGAATATCGCGAGCCACTGGCGATCGCGTGACCACTCGATGCCAAAGACCTTGCGACCATGCAGGTCAACGGTGCGAAGCCTCTGGTTCGCATCGATTCGCCACACGCTGAGTTGCAGATCGCCAACGGGCGGCGGCGGTTGCGCGCGCGTCGAGGGGCGAATCCGCTGATTGGTGCCCAGGTCGGCAACCGCCATCAGCTCGCCGTCATCGCTGACCATGGCGAAGAGGATCTCGCGCTCGAGCGGCCCCACCCGCCCGACCATACGTTGCATACTGAGCGCGTATCGCATCGCGGCAATGACCGACGGCGTCACAGCGTATTCATCGACCGCTACCAGCAGATAGAGCAAGGCGAGTTCGGGATCGCGATACAGCAGCTCCTTCTGTCGCACTCGATCGGCGAGAATTTCGGCTTCCCTCTCAGCTGCTTCGCGCACGACACGAGCCGATTCCTGGACGAACGTCCACTCATTGGCGCCGAGATCGCTCTCGCGCAGCGCTTTGGCCTGGGCCAGTCGTTCACCGCGCCACAGGAACGCCGTCGATCGACTGGACCGGTCCCACTCCGTGAATGCGTGTTCAAGGTCGCGCCGAACCTTCAGCGTGGCAGCGGCGTCAGCAATGGCCTGCGCCATGCGCTGCCACGATGTGAACAGCGTCTCGTGGGCGACACTGAGGTACTCGACACCATCCTCGGCGTACGTCGTGAGAAGCCGCGCATGTTCGAAGGTTGCGACAATGGCGCGCTGCGACGCGGGAAAGTCGTCGCGGCGTTTCCGGCGACGGGCCGGGCGGCCCGCTTCGTCCAGGGTCACAAACGCCATCAATGCGTCGAGAGCCTCTGTCTCGGTGCACGAAGCCGCCGCTTGCGCCCTGGACAGCGCCGCCTCTGCCTGAATCTCAACCGACTTCTGAACGCCGCCAATGAGCTGGTATCGCGCCAGGTCGACTCGATCGCCCGGTCCAACGCCATCGACGAGACGTGACAGGGTGAAAGCCAGAAGCGGCAGTGCCTCGCCAGATCCCGTGTCGGTCACGAGACGCCGGACCAGATCGCGGTCGAATGCGACGCGAGCCTTCTGAGCAGGCTTCGCGATCACATCCTCGAGATGCTCCGCACCCATCGGCGCGAGCAGAAACGGGCGTTCGCGAACGACGCGCCCTTCGGGTACCCGCAACAGCTCGCCGAGAAACTCCGAGCGCAGTGTTCCGATGACCGCGACTGGGCCGTCTGATTCCTCCGCCGCATTCGCCAGCGTGGTGAGAAACGCCGTACGATCACCATCACTCGCGCGCGTGAAGAGCTCCTCCATTTGATCGATCGTGATCAGCAGATGCTGACGATCGCTTGGAGCGCTCAACAGAATCTCCCGCGCGAGGGCGGCCAAGCCTCCAGCAGTGCGAAGCCCGGTCGTCACGCGGTCGAGATCGGGCGGCAGGTTTACCTCTTTTCGGCCACGCGCGATGGCATCGGCCAGCGCAACAAATGGTGCATCGCCAGGCATCATCGGCAGCAGGCGCCACCAGGCGGTATCGTCGAGCAGTCCTGGAATGACGCCGGCGCGAACCAGCGACGACTTGCCGCTACCCGACGCGCCAACGACGACCAACGCGCGTGGCTGCCGCTGGCCGACGCGGGCTCGGATGTCCTTGACGATGTCTCGAATCTCGCTGTCGCGACCAAAGAACATGGCGCGGTCGCCGGTATCAAAGGCGACCAGGCCGGGAAAGACCGCACGCTTCTCGTCCCAGGCGAGACCGCCTCCGGCATCAATCGCCGCGAGACTGGCTGCGAGGCGTGCGAGGCCCTCCTTGGCATCGCTGGCGTACGGAATGTGCTGGACCGGCTTCAACAGCGGATGCTTCACTCCCGCTTCAGCCGCAACTGGAAGGATGAGGCGGCCCTGCGCCTTGGCGATTGCTACTTCAATCGAACACCAGAGCGACTGCGTGTAGTGCTGCGTGACGAGACACACGATCGCATCGGCCCACTGCAGTTTGTCGTAGAGCGTCCGCTCCCAATCGGCACCGGGCTCAATCCCGTCACCTGGATCGTGATCGAGAAAGGTGTCATGGTGATTGCCAGCCAACGACGTGTGGACGTCGTTGGCTAACGCCGCGTCTTTCGAGGAATGACTGAGGAAAACCTTGGCCATCCTGATGCGAGATTCTATACGGCAGCACGCGGTTCAGGCACTCCCTCTTTGATCGAGCGCACGAACGGCTCCGGGTCTCAAACTTCTGCATCAGGTTCTTGTCGATACTTCTCGAACCATGGGTCGCTCAACCCTCTATCCAAGAGATCTCGAATGAACGAATCTGCCTTGTCAAAAGATCCAAAGTGCTTTTCTATCGCATTTAAGATAACTTCGCGATCGGCACTCACTGTTGCCCTTGCATTCTGGACGGAGGTGAAGGCCCGGATGAAGTCATTAACCATGATTCGTTTGTCCGTCCGAAATCCAGGGGCAGCACAGAACTGCAATTTCGCTTCAACTTTGGCGGCGCAGAGTAGTTCCCAGAGACACCAGATTCGATCAAAAAGGGGAACCGGCGTAATCGGAAAAGCAATCTTGCCGATATTGTCAATGACCCGCTCCATATCTGGTGCGACTTGTAGATCCGAGTGTTGGTTGTAACAAGCGATATCGATCCAGATGAATTCCTCCTTGATGCCTGCGATTCCTTCACCAATCGCGTCGAGGATGCCAAAGGCGTGTCCTTGTATAAAGAGGTGAGCGTCCCAGGCGTGTGACACAAAACTTCCCGGCCGCCCGCGCGCGTTGTCAGGCGCGAACGCATATAGCGGTCCTTTAATTGCGGCGGTCTTCGTTAGTACATACTGCCCGACAAAGTCGCGAGTTGTGTAAGCAATCTCATCTGGAATCTGGACAGGATCGGGCCAGGGGACATTGTCAAAGTAGATTGAGGCTTTGCGTTGATATTCAGCCCTTTGATCGGCTTCGAGTGCTTCTCGTCTCGCGGCATTCGCGTGCCAGGTGATGGAGTGAATCAGATCCGTGAACCAACTTAGACGGATACCACGATTCTCCAGCGGCACACTCGCATCGTCCCAAGTCCCCGAATGTTGTTTGAGCAAAGCATCAGGAGGAGGTGGAGGAGTCCAACTCATGAGTGTGTTGACTCACTGTCCAGTCATTTTAGGTAGCAACGTCGAATCGTATCCAGCGCCGACGTCTTCAACTCCGCGGTACATGTAAGTCGCGCAAGTTGCGGTCCCATGTCGCCGGTGAACATTCTGGGCTGCCACGCGAACGCGTTTTTGCCACAACGGGCCACCAACTCGCCTCCAGGCCCAAGTGCGTCTTGGAGCCGGCAGGCGGCAGCCTCGGTTGGTTGTTCGAGCGCAGGCGGCGGGGCCAGAAGAGCGGACAAAGCGAACCCGTCGGCGAGGCGAAAGAGCCTCCAGGCACTCTGTCCCATCAGGAGTACATCAGTACGCTCCGGATTAAGCTGCACGTCTTGGATGTCGCCGAGGCCAACGGCGGTGAGACGCCAGACTTCGCGTCCCGTTGTTCCGTCGATCCGCGCCAGCACCCCGTCACCGCGAACGGCCAGGTACTGGCGGCCGCCCAGCGACGCAAGTGCGTGCAGGGCTTTCTTACCGCCTTCCGGCGATAGCACGCCGAAGGGTGGTGACGCGCGCTCTTCGTCGCTGCGCGTCCAGGTATCGCCGGCCGCGTTCGCAACGAAGCTCACCAGGCGTCCATCCACGGCCAATGTCAACGCAGCGCGATCGACCTCAAAATCGAAGTGCATGCCTGGCGTCGCCGGCACCGCTTGGCTGGCCGTCAACGGCTGCAAAGCTTCAAGATCGAAGACAGAACCGCCGAAAGGCCAGAAAAGGTAGCGGCCGTCCGGCGAGCGGAGGAACGGCAGTTCCAATTGGTCTTCGCCCAGTACGTTTACTTCGAGGCAAACGTCCCTGCCATCCTTGGGCCGGCACACCACCAGTCGATGCCCGGAATTAAACACGCGATGATCGAAATAGATTGGGGCGTCAGCCAGGGCACCCTTTCTGACCCAGCGGGCCGCGGGCGGCGGTCCCACCTGATCGCCGGCGATGACGGGCAACTCGTCGCGCGCGAAGGTTTCTCCTTTCCGGCCGCCAACAATCGGACAAGGCCGACTCTCTGTACAGGTTGGCAAATACGCAGCTGGAGCAGACTTGTCGCTGGCGGCTACTGCCGTCCACCGGTCCTTTGTCTCGAACGCGAGGACGGGCTCGAGCGTAACGACGTAGGCACCCTGCGATGCCAGCGCGCCCGCCGCGAAACCGTCGTCCAGAGCCACCGCCGGGCATCCCGACGCGGTGAACGGATTGCTCTTGGCCTCGCCCAGAAACGCGTCGCGAGTTTGGAATGCCTTTCCAAACGCTGCCAGCGCGGTCACACCCGCGTTTTCCGAATTGCCAGGATCCACCGGGGAGGGCTTCAACTCGCCAGGTTCTCCTAACCGGCCTGCGCCCAGTTCGCGACTTTCAACGCGCCACTCGTTGGCTGCACCCTCGACGGCCATTAACAGCGCGTCGCACGCGGGGGTAACGCCGGCTGCACTCCCGAAAAATACCGCGGCCTGAATTGCCTGGCTTTGTGCCGTAGTGCCGTCCGCGGAGATCGAAAGCACGTAGGGCCAGACTGATCCATTGGTCGGCCCCAAGACGGCCCCAGTGAGGACGATCAGGCCGCTCGGTGCTTCGAAGACGTGACCGA
>Ga0075418_10006218_pt1 | contig 13467 bp, 9 predicted proteins | sample SoiMetdeltSBSDD2_FD_81776 | JGI IMG/M metagenome (GOLD analysis project Ga0075418, IMG submission 81776) | Bulk soil microbial communities from a Populus tree surrounding site in Tennessee, USA - Soil MetaG P. deltoides SBSDD2 | ecosystem: Environmental > Terrestrial > Soil > Tree plantation...
GGTCAGTGACGCGGACTTGAGTCCCGACGGAACGCGAGCGGTGTGCATCATCCCCGGTCAAGTCACCGTTGCATTCACCGACGGCCAGAAGCCGGACCAGGCGACGTTCACGGACCGCGTCGCTTATGTCTGGGACACGACGACCGGCCGGGATGTGGTGCATCTCCGCCGGCACGATGACCGCGTGGTATCGGCTCGTTTTAGCCGAGACGGGACCAAGATCGTGACCGCATCGTGGGATGGGACGGCGCGGATCTGGGACGCGGTCAGCGGAAAAGAACTCCATGTGCTCCGTGCCCACCAGAACTCACTCCTGACGGCCGTTTTCAGCCCGGACGGCAAGCGGGTACTGACCGTCTCCTCGCAGACGGAGAACCGGTCCGCCAATTCGGAGGCGATGAGCTCGGGGCGGACCCAGGACCGCGAAGCGAACACGGACCCCGGCGTCACGACGCGGCCTTATCAGTTTCGAGGGACGTCCAGCGGTGGCGGCTCGTTCAATCTCGCCCGGCGCGGCGACAACCCGTTCGCCCGGATCTGGGACGTCGACACCGGCAAGCAAGTCGGCCAACTGGTCCTCAGCACCGGCCGTACCCAGTTTGGCTTCTTCTGGAATCGGCCGCAATCGGTCGCGTTCAGTCCAGACGGTCAACGAATCGCGGTCGGCTTCACTGACGACCTCGTTGGCGTCTGGGACGTGACCGGCGGCGAAGAGCGCCTCAATTTGAGCGGGCATCGCGGTCCGGTGAAAGACATCGTCTTCAGCCCGGACGGGTCGGAATTGGCAACCGCCGGGAACGGTTCGGCCGTAATCCTCTGGGACCTGGCAACGGGGAAGCTAGTGCGGCAGTTGAAGGGAGACCAGTTGAATGTGCAGTTGGTTCGATTTTCCGCCGACGGCCGACGACTGGTGACGGCCGAGGCCGATCGCACCGTCCGGGTCTGGCACGCGAGCGCGGCGCGAGAGATGGCCGTGTTCCGCGGACATTCGGGACCCGTCACCGCGGCGTATTTCTTGCCGGACGGGGAGACGGTGGTCACCGCGGGGGACAGTACCCTTCGCTTCTGGTCTGTCCGGCCCGCGCCGTCGATCCCGACGCTCCTGTATGAGCCGGACCCTCCGTCCGGACGACTGGCCACTCTGCTTGGCAAGGGCCCGGCCCGGCACACGGGACCGGTCACGACTCTGATCTTCAGCCCGGACGGTCAGTCGGTCTACACCGGGTCGCAGGACCGGACTATTCGCCGCTGGGATGCGGCCACTGGCCGACAGACGGCCGAAGTAGCCACCGAACTCCGCGGCTCGCCGCGGTCGCTCGCCATCGGCCCCAAGGGCGTCCTGTATGCCACCACGGACTTGAGCCACGCCTACTTTTGGGCCGAGCGCTCCTCCAAGAACGCTGGCGACCGGGAGACCTTCCTGTCGGCGGTGCATCGATGGGATCCGGCGACTGGCAAAACCGGCCGATTCCTGAAAGGGCAGAACACCGGCGTGGGCTTCATTGAACTGAGCCGGGACGGCCGACGCGTGCTGCTCGCGCGCCAGTCAGGGGAACTGTTCTACCGGCCCGGCGCCAGTAACCCGTTGGACTTCGAACAGAAATCCTCCGGCCCGCTTGGCGGAGCCACGATCTGGGACGTCACATCGGGCGAACAGGTTTGCGCTCTGGCGGGCTTGGAAAGTGCTTTCGATAATCGAACGCGGGCACACTTCAGCCCGGACGGGACGAAGGTCCTTTACACTCACCAGGATCGAAACGTGTTGGCGCTTTTTGACGCCAGTTCGGGCAAGCACCTGCACAGCCTCGCGGCGCCGAACGACCATCACTCCAGTGAGTGGTCGGCGACCGAGTTCAGCCCGGACGGACGACTGATCGCTGGTCAAAAGTCGGGCTCCTGGGACATCTGGTTCTGGGACGCGCTGACCGGTTCGTTGCTCGGGTCGTTCCGCGTCACGCCCACGGCGAATACCTGGTCCGCGCATCAACATCTGGCCTTTAGCCCCGACTCCAAGCGTCTCGCCGTGGTCGCGGACCGCGTCGTTCAAGTCGTGGACCCGGCGACGCGAACTGCCATCCGCGAGCTGCGCGGGCACGAAGCGCCCGTGACTGCGCTCGCCTTCGCGCCGGACGGGTCACGACTGCTGACCGGATCCGAGGACAAGACGGCGGCCCTCTGGGACGTCGACGCCGGTCCGTTGTTGGCCGTCTACCGAGGCCATGGCGGACCGGTCAACTTGCTCGCCTATTCGCCCGACGGCACGCGCGTGGCGACCGCGTCCGAGACCGAGCTGATGGCGCGCGTTTGGCCACTGGATGTCGTCCCCGTGTTCGAGAAGCGCAAGCCGCGCGAGCTGACCGCGGGGGAACGGGTGCGCTACGAGCTGCCCGTTGGCCGCAAGTAGCGACGGCCGCCGGCTGTGCGGCACTCAACTCCCCCGGCGCCTGTCGACTGGACGGCGCATGATCGGCCGCGTCTCCGACCGCCGGGCGCACTCGCGGAATCCCGCCTTCCGAAACGCCGACGCCAGGCCATGCCAGACGAATGCGTCGGGAACGCTCGCCGACTTCGGCTCGACCGGGTAGCCCTCGACGACCGTCCCGCCGTGACGCTTGACGTGCTGTACCGCTGCTTTCAACAACCGGACACTCAGTCCCCTCTTCCGTTGGTCCTTGCGTACGAACAGGCACGAAATAGACCACACCGGCGTGTCGTCCACCGGCTTGAGGATGCGCGAGCGCGCGAGCGATGGGTAATCGCCTCGCGGGGCGACCGCGCACCAGCCGACCGGGTCCGCGCCCAGGTATCCGATGATGCCCGTTGGTCGGCCGGACTCAACCACATTGAGCATGAACCGGCGATTACCCGCGCCCTTGTTGCGCTCATAGTCGGAGCGCGGCTGCCGCCAAAACGTGCACCAACAACCCCCGCAGGCGCCGCGTTCGCCGAAGAGCGTCTCGAATTCGGCCCACCGGGCAGGGGTCAGCGGATGACAGACGAACGTCGTCGACTTGCTGGCCATACGGGTCAATCACGGTGTCACTTCAACAGATACTCCTGCATGAACAGAACCGTCGCGTAGAACTGGAAGTCCGCGTTTGCCTTCTTGGCGAACCCGTGGCCCTCGTCCTTGGCCATCAGATACCAGCACGGAACATTCGCGCCCTTGAGGGCCGACACCATCTGCTCGGCCTCGATCAGCGGCACACGCGGGTCGTTCTTGCCCTGGACGATGAACATCGGCCGCTTGATTTTCTGCACGTTGTTCACCGGAGCAATCTTCTCCATGAATGCGCGCATCTTCGGATCGCGCTCGTCGCCGTACTCGACGCGCCTCAGGTCGCGGCGGTATTCCTCGGTGTTCTCCAGGAAGGAGACGAAGTTCGAAATCCCGACGATGTCCACTGCGCAGCGGATTCGCTCTGCGTAGTACGTCGCGACGGCCAGCGTCATGTGTCCGCCGTAACTGCCGCCCGTCACCATGACGCGGTCCGCGTCCAGATCGTCGCGGGTCTTCAGCCAGTCGAGCAGGGCCTCGATATCCTTGTACGAGTCCTCGCGCTTGAAGCCGTTGTCCAGAGTGAGGAAGGTCTTGCCGTAGCCCGACGAGCCGCGGACGTTCGGGAAGAGCAGGGCGACGCCCATCTCATTGAGGAAGTAGTTGTTGCGGCCCAGAAAGGCGGGCTGGAACTGGCCCTCCGGCCCGCCGTGGATATTGATCACGACCGGGCGCTTACCGGCGAACTTCGCCGGCGGCCGATACAGGAATCCGGAAATCAACTTGCCGTCGAAGCTCTTCCACTTCACCAATTCCGGCTCAACGAACTGCTCGGTGTTGATCCCGCCGGTCTCGCTCTCGGTCCAGCGATCGACCTTGCCCGATTCGAGGTTGAGCGAGTAGACATCCGCCGGCGACCGTGCGGAGACCAAGCCGAACCCGAGGTCCTTGCCGTTCTTGTGCCAGCTCAGCCCCCCGACCGAACCCGGCGGCAGCTTCGGTGTCGGCTTCTCCTTGCCCGTCTCGGTGTCGAGCAAGTGCAATTTGCTGATCCCGTCTTCATTCACGACGAACGCGAGGGTCTTTCCATCCGGGGACAGCTCGATGTCGTCCACGTCCCACTTGATGTGGTCGGTCAGGAAAGTGTGCTCGCCGGTCGCGAGGTCGATGCGCGCCAACCGTTGAAACTCCGACCCCTTGTCAGTGGCGACGTAGATGTTCTTGCCATCCTTCGCGAACTTGCCGCCCGAGTAGGCGACTTTTTCCGCCCCCTTGGGCGTAAGCTCGGTCTTCTTCCCGGTCTTGACGTCCACGACGTACAGGTAGCTCTCGTTCGCCGAAATTGACTGGCCGACCAGCAAACGGTCGTCGTCCGGGGACCAGTCGATCGGGAACCACGCACCCTCGACCTGGAGCAGGAGCTTGTCACTCTTCGGGTCGGCCGGGTTCATAACCCAGATATCGAAGTCGCGGTTGTTCCGGCGGGTAGAGGTGTAGGCCAAGCGGCCGCCGGCATTGGCCCACGCGCCGCGAGTATTCCGCGACTTGCCATCCGTGAGCAGCGTGACATCGCCGGTGGCGACGTCGTAGCGGTAAAGCTGGAACCGCTCGTTGCCGCCGCTCCCCTTGCCGAAGACGAAATACTCGCCCTTGGACGGCTCGTACGATCCGCCGAAAACGCTGTCCGGGAAGAATGTGAGTTGATAGCGGGCGCCACCGGGTATTTTGACGCGGTGCACCTGGCTCGATTGCCCGAACCGGGTGCTGATCAGCATTTCGCGGCGGGTCGGATGCCACGAAGAAAGTCCCGCGGCGCGGAACTCGGTGTAGCGGCTGACCGTTTCGGCCAGTTCGGCCGGCACTTTGGGGATGCCGTCGGCGACCAGGTTGTCGGCGGGCGTGATAACCGAGGGCGCCGGCTGGGCGAGCGCCGCGGGCGCAACAAGGGCGAGAAGAGCGGTAGCAACCAAGAGGGCACGCATCGGAGAAACTCCGCGGAGAGATTTGAACCTGTTGTATTGCGGTCGAGCGCCACGTCGGCCGGCCGAGGCGCGCCGCGCGAGCCTTATCGCGTCCCGACCGTCTCCGATTTCAACTCGCACGCGGCGGCAAGCGCCGCCGTAGCCCAGCCGCTCGCCGTCGCCGAGATGAACTGGTCGTGCTCGTAGGGGAATCCGCTCTCGTAGTACGGCTGGAATGGCTTGCTCCGCGACTTGACCAGCCATGATCCATCCGCGGCCTGGGTTCGCATCAGGAACCACAGTCCGCGCCGGTACGCCGAGTCACAAGTAGCGAGCCCGCCGGCCCGGTGAAGCGCTACGAGCGCGCTGCCGGTCGCATAGGCGTCCCCCGGCTTGTCGTCGAGCTGACTCCAGGAGCCGTCCGCCCGCTGCGACTTCAACAGCACCTGGGCCGCTTCGCGAATCCCCTCGTCTTTCGCTCCCGACTCCTTTAGGCCCATCAGCCGGAAGACGCGATCTTCCGTGTCCTTGGCCCGGGTCTTCTGTAGCCACTCGCGAGCGGACTCGATCCGCTTGGCGATCGATTCGGCCTGGGCGGCCGTGCCCCACATGCGCAGCCCGCGGATTGCCAGGTAGGTCGTGGTGAAATGGCTGGCCTCGGACGGCGGGCGGTTCGACACGGCTCGCCAGTGGTCCTTGTCCTTCGGGTACTTGAGCAGATATTCAACGACGGCCGTGGTCACGTCGTCCGGCTTGCGGCCGCCCAGCTCCAGCGCCAGCAAGGCGTACCCGGCGGTGTCCACCTGCCCGCCGGTCCCTTCCCCCTTGAGAAACTTCTCTTTGTTGCGTTTGAGGAAGTCGCCAATGAAGTCGGTCTGCTCTTTCAGGTCCTCGTCCTTGACGGTGAATCCGCGCTCGCGGGCCGCATGGAAGGCGAGCATGGGCAGGGCTTGATTGTGGCAGGCGAAACAGGTCTGCTTGCCGATATGTCCTTCGGCGGCTTTGAGGAGTAGCGGCAGGGCGCGGTCGGTCGCGGCGCGAACGTTGGCGGGCGTCGGCATGGCGGCCAGAGCGGAGACCAACCAGACGAGGAAATCGGCGGACATGGCGGGCTCCGGAAGAGGCCCTGTCATTCTAGCGTTCCGAACCACCCTGTCGGCCGGGTAGGTCCCGCCCGGCAGACGGGCCGGCCGCGAACGTGAGAATTTTTTCCGGGTGCGACATTTTGCGACAAAATGCGACACCCCAGTCCGACACCCTATGGGCGCCATCGCTGAGGGTGCGCAGCGCTCACGCTCGGGTGTCACCCCGTTGGGTGTCCCGCGGCACAATGTTGATGATCCCCTTTTGTAAGTCCGGTCGTCAATGTCGGTAGGCGATTAACTCCACACATCCGACGTCGAATCGCCCAGTGGGAACCGCACCTCGTGCGCCCGCGCCGGGCCGTTCGGCTCCTTGCCAAAGTCCACCAGGAACCGCTCGTTCCGTTTGAGCCCGCCCTTCTCGGTGTCCGCGTCGAGCTGCAGCATCAGCGAGCCCTGCTTCCCGAGGTTCGGGTAGAACTGGTTGTCCCACGGACTGAAGAGCGAATCGGTCACGTACAGCCGCTTGCCGTCCAGGCTCAGCTGCAGCATCTGCGGGCCGCCGCGAGCCGGCGTGTCCCCGAACTTCGGCGCTTTCCCGATGACCCCGCCGACCCAGACTTGGCCAGTCAGCTTCGGCTTCGACGGGTCGGACACGTCGTATTGTCGCACGTCCCCGTGCAGCCAGTTGGCGAAGTAGAGCCAGCGGTCGTCGAGCGACACCACGAGGTCGCTGATCAGGCCGGGCACCGGGAAGTCCCAACCCTTCACCCCCTCGACTCCCGGGACCTCGATCACCGGCTCGGCCTTCCACTCGTCCTTGTCCTTGAAGAAGTGCCACATGACGCTCGACAGCGCCGCACCGACAAACCCGTGCGGGCTGTCTGGATTATGGTGGAAGCGAACCTCGAGGGGGACGATCCCCTTGGCGCCCAGGTCGATGCTCTTGGCTATCTTGCGATTCTTCCAGTCCCAGAAGTGCAAGTGCTGGCCGTACTTCCCGGCCTTCACGTCTTCCAGCTTGAACCCGGGCCGAGTGGTCGCGGGTGCCCCCCACTCGCTCGACACCATGACGTTGTGCCGAGGCTGGTACCAGAAGTCGTAGTTGTACTTCATCCCGTCGGTGCCTGCCTCCCACCGCCCGGCGATGTCAAACTTCTCATCGAGTAGCAGGAACCCGCCGGGGCCGTTGAGCTTTTCGTCTCCGAGCATGGAGATCATGATCTGCCCGTCGGAGAGGCAGTGGACCGTGTGCGGGGCGGTCAGCTTTGTCTTGCGGACAACCTCGTCCGGCTCGATTACCTTGGTCAGCTTGGGCTTCTCCGGTGTCTCCGTATCGACGATGTGAATGCGACCGGAAACGAGGCCGGGAATGATCAGGTACCGACGGGCGCGCTTGCCGTGGCAACTCGCGCACGCGTTCCAGCCGAAGTGGTGCAGCTCGTCGCCGACATTCGGCATCGGCAACCGGTGAATGACCTGCGAATAGGTTTTCGACGCCGGATCGACGTCAATGGTCGCGAGGTAATCCGGCTTCTTCACCTCCGTGCCGGTGTGGACACCGATCACGTAGGCGAGTTTCTCGGGCGGCGACTTGCGGGCGTCCTCCAGGCTGGCGAACGTGCGTTCGCCGTGGCAGGTGTCGTCAGCTAACAACGAACGGCCGGCAACGGCAAGCACCCCGCCGGCGGCCACGGACGACAGAAATCGACGGCGATCCATGATTGGCTCCTTGCTTCGAGGACAACACTGTAACATGAATCCGATTTTCTCGGCCGAATGGGCCAAAAAGTCGCTGCTGCGCAACGAATACAGTGTAGTCGCCCGCCTACCTTATCGGGTGGGTTGCCTGTTAGCCCAACGCGCCAGCGAGGTACGAGTCCCGCACCTTCGCTGGCGCGTCGGGCTAACAAGGCAGCCCACACATCAGGTTGACGATCCATTAGAGATTCGCAGGGCACGATCGCGGTCGTGCAGTTCGTCAACAGCGGTCGGGCCCGCAGCACGCAGTTGTTCACAACCGCTGTGTCCAGTGCCGATTTTCTGTTGACGACTCCCAAAGCGCGTGTCGTATTCCGCCTGCAACTCGCTTCCGCACGTCCAAGAGCGCGACTCGAATGGGAGAACCGTCCACCGAAACCCCGACCGCGTCTGCCATGGCGCCCGTTGCCGAGGCGAAGCGACTCCGGCTCGTCGATGCCCTTCGCGGCATCGCGTTGCTCGGCATTCTCCTGATGAACATCCCGGGCTTCGCAATGCCCAACTACTTCTCGGAGTCGTTTCGCAGCGACCCGACCAATGTCAACTTCTGGGTGAGCCACGTCATTGGTGTTCTGTTCGAAGGCAAAATGCGGGCGCTGTTCGGAATGGTGTTCGGCGCGGGCGTCTTGCTCTTCGTTTCGAAAAAGGAGCAAACCGGAAGACCCGTAACCGGACTGTTCTACCGGCGGATGTTCTGGCTGGTCGTCTTCGGCTTGGTCCACGCCCACCTGATCCTGTGGGTCGGCGACATCCTCTATCTCTACGGCGTCTGCGGAATGATCCTGTATCTGTTCCGCAATATGAATCCCAAGTACCTGGTTCTGATCGTGGTCCTCATGGCGGTGACTGATTTTGCGGCCAACACCGTGCTTTATCGGATCGTGAGGGACAAGCGCATCGCGTATGTCGAGGCGATTCATGCACAGACCGACGGGAAGTCGTTGATTGAGGAACAGGAAAAAGCGCTCGCGGACTGGCGCGGGCTCGAAAAGTCCTTCATCCCGAATCGCGAGGACGCCGAGGAAAACACGCGAAAAATGAAGTCCGACTACGCCGCAGTCGCGAGCTACGTCCGGCCGCTGGCCTTCAAGCTCCAAACGATGTTCTTGCCGCTCATGGTCTGGGATTCACTCGCGCTCATGCTGCTCGGTCTGGCGCTCTACCGGTGGGGCTTCCTGTCCGGCGCGTGGGCAAATCGGAACTATTGGAAAGTGATTGCGATTGGATACGGTCTCGGGCTGCCACTGGTCATCTACAGCCACTATTACAGTTACCTGCACTTCCCGACGCACGAGGCCTTTCTCCAAGAAATGGAAGAAGTGCCCATCCGGTGGACCGGCTTGATTTACCCGTTCCAGCGGATCTTGTTGGTCATGGCACACGTCGCGGCGATCGTCTTGCTCTACAAGTCGCGGTGCATGCAAGGCCTGTTCCGTCGCCTCGAAGCGGTCGGGCAGATGGCGTTCACGAATTACATCATGCAATCGGTGATCTGCACGCTGTTCTTCTTCGGGTACGGATTGAATTACTTCGCGGAGTTGGAGTACTACCAGCTCTACTATGTCGTGGCCGGGATCTGGATTTTCCAATTGATCGTCAGCCCCCTGTGGTTGAAGTACTTCCTTTACGGCCCGCTCGAGTGGCTCTGGCGGAGCCTGACCTATTGGCGAGTGCAACCCTTCAGGCGGCCCGACGCCGTGGCGACCGATGGCCCGTTGTCAGGCAACAGAATCCCTGAATAGTCCTCGATTCTCAGTCGCGTTGGAGGTCGCGCACGCGTTCGGTGTAAAGTAACTGGTGTCGCTGTTGCGCCTCGGCCCATGTCCGCGGGAACCGCGCACCGCCGAGGACCGTCTCCTCAATCGCCGCCCGCACTTGTCGGGCGCATGTGCCCGGGCCAACCAGCCCAACGCCGGTGCCGAGCCCTGGAAAGGCGACTGACGTGACAACCGTCTCCACCCGCTCACCAGCGAAAGTCCCCGCCGGAATGACTCCATGTCGGACCAGCCGAAAAACCGCGCGTGCGGCCAAGTAAGGGTTTACGGTATCGCGCAGGATCATCGGCACGCGCATGGTCGGCGCCGCGATCAAGAAGCGAATGCGTGGATGGCCCGTCTCGACGACCTCCGCCGTCCCGACGAGCAGCTCGCCGTGGTGACGCGAGCGAATCAGTTCCTGCAGTCGTTCCTGAACATCCCATCCGAATTCGTGGGAATACAGGTGGTCGATCCCACCGTCCATGAATCCGAAGCTATTGGCCGGGCTAACGACAGCATCGACTGACAACTCCATAATTGACCCGCGGTGGATTGATACGCCCGGAAGATCACCGCAGTGCCGCTCCCAGGCGTCGGCGAGATCGGGTTCGACGGCAGCGAGGATGATTTTCAAAGCACCGCTCCGATACGGAGGCGCCTGTACAGATTGCCGATGGGACGCTCGACTGTTTCGCCAGGTTCGGCCGCGATGTGCCCGGCGCCGCATCCGACAACTAAGCCGTTACCGTCCGGGTTATCGTTTCTTCTTCATCGCTTCGTCGATCATCTGCTTCAGCTCGGCCGAGTTGTCCTGCACGCGTTTCAGGCCCAGCTCGGCTCCCTTTTGCATGAGCGCGGGCATCTTCTCCACGGTCTTCCGCCCGGTGGGCGTGCGGTAGAAAGCGGTAATCTCCTTGATTTCCACTTCGGTGAACGCGTCCGTGTAAATCTTGATGAGGTCCTCTTTCAATGCGGCGTAGCTCAGGTGCTTGGCGAAAAACGCCTTCATCACGTCCTTGATCGGTTCCAGGTCGGGATTCGCCTTGAGCTGGACGCCCAGCATCTGATCAATCGCGGCCTGCAGGGTGTGCTCCATGTTGGATGCTTTGAGCAGTTCCTCGGCCGCGGCGCGGTGGCTCTTCTCGTCCGCCCGCGCGGCCGAAGCCGCGCCGGCCAATACCAAGGCCAGCGCGGCCAGAGACATGCGGATCCTCATTGCGGGTTCTCCTCAACAAGATGCGAGTTGGGTTGCCTTGTGTGTGCGGCGCCCTGCTACTCGTCAACCTCCGGCGGGCGCAGTTTCGTGGTCTTCTCGATCAGTTTGCGGATCTCCGGGTCCACCGGCTGTTTGGCCGTCACCTCATGGGCGCGGCGCATCGCCTCGCGCAGCTTGCCTTGCAACGCGTCCATCAATCCCGCGATCTCGGGCGGAGGTTGACCGAGTCCCGGGTGCATTTCCGCGAACAATCGCTCGTTCTCGGACACGCCCTTCTGGAACATTTCCATGAACGCGGCATGCTGAGCTTCCGGCGGCAGGGCCAACATCCTTTGCTGCAGCTCCAGCTGGGCGTCATCGTCTTCCTGAACGCGGAGCGCCTCTTTCTTTCCCAGCAGCTTCACACGAAGTTCCTTCAGGCGGTTTCGGTCGTAGGACCAGATCGAATCGTAAATCGGCACACTGCGCGTCGTGCGGTTCTTCCACCGTCCGTTGCTGGTTCGGGTCGATTGCACCTGCACAATTCCGTCCGACTTTCGCGGCTGCAATTGCAGTGTCCAGATGCTGGGCCGGTCGGGTTGGAGCGGTCGGATCGAACAGGCTCCCAGGCCGACTTCCGTGGAGAGCGGCTCCGGCAGCACCGTCCGGGTGAGCGTTTCCTCGTCGCGCCCCCGCCGGTGGGCAAAGAGAATCAATGCTCGGGCATCGCGGCAAAGGACCTGGTCCAGCCGCGCCTGCAAACCGTAATGTTCCGTCAGGTCGAGCTGTTCGCGGGCGACGACTGTCAGGCGCTCGGTCTCGGACCAATCGACTTCCGGACCTTCCGAAGATTCGAGCATTTCGCGGAACAGTTCGTCCACCGACTCAGCAGTCTTGTCGAGTTCGCCACAGTCGCGGAACTCCAAGTACACCGCGGGCTCTTGTTTCGGCCCGCGGGCGTTGTAGTCGAGCAGGTAACGGCCCTCGCCACCGTCGTGGGCGAAATCGAAGACCAGCCGCGGGTCTTCGAATTCGTCCTCGTAAATGTCGTCGTCGGCATCAATGGGTTCGATGCCGTTGAGCACGTTGATGTAGACGTCCGCGTCGCTCACCATGCCGCCGTTTTGTATTTGAAAGACTTCGGCGAGGAGCTTCGGGAACTTGACGCAGTGCGTCTTCTCCCAGGCCGCAATGTCGGCCGCGGTGATCCCGGCACCGCCGGGCATCGCGCCGCCCAGCGAATGAAGCATGCGCAAGTACTGTTCGAATTGCGCGGCGGTCGGTGGCAGGTTGCCGGCTCCCATCGCCTCGGCGAGCTGTTGAAACATCGCCTGGGCCTGGTCCGGTTGTGCGTTCATGTCCGCCGGCCCGGCACCCGCCGGTCGGGCCCAAAACTGTTTGGGATCGAGCATGATTCACCTTGTTCGCTGTGTGCCAACGCTCACTTCGGCAGCTCAAACATCTTCTCATCAATTTTCGGATCGAGCACGAACTTCTCGTACGTCTCGGCAAAGTTGATCTTCTTGTCGCCGAACATTCCCTCGAAAACGCGCTTGAGCGGCAGCTTCGTTTCGACATCGAGCCAGATCGTTTCGGTGAAGGTGATGTCGGTCTTCTTCTCGCCTGTGGTTATGGGCGTGAGCTTGCAGGCGACGATCTGGGCGCGGCGCGTGCCGACCTTATCCTCCTTGCCGAGTTCGAAGGCCGACACCTGGAACGCGGGCCAGTGCACATTCCCCGCCGAGTCCTCCGCCGACAAGAAGGCCGCCATGATGAAGCCGCCGTGCGCAAGACTGCTTCGAATGTTGTCCGTCAATTTCTTTGGCGTCGGGCGCGAGCCACGATCGAGTCCTTCCTCGGCCGTCTTGTTGCCGTCGGACACCTTCTTCCACTTGACGGTCTTGCCGTCCAGGTCGATCGATCCTTCGAGGTGCATTTTGTTGCCCTCGGCGACGGTCAGAGTGCCTTGGAACGTACCGCTGTCGCGAATACTCTGGGCCCGCGACTCGAAGGTGACTTGAAGCGTCTTGGCCGCGTCCAGTTTCTTTTCGAACTCGCGGATACGCTTCTCCGCGTCGTCGGCGGCGCCGGCGAGTGCGGGGACGAGAAGTACTACGAGTAGGAGTCGCATTGAGGCACCGAGTTTGGGGTTCGTACGCTACACCTTCTCCGGCATCACAAACGGCTTCCGGTACTCGCGAGTCAACAGCGCATTTGCTTCCTTCGATCCCTCGCCGACAAACCGCTCCGCCTCGCGATCGACCGTTAGCGTCCGCCCGAGCTGGTAGGTCTGCTTGTCCAGCTTGATCCCGACGCCGGTCAGGTTCTCTTGCAGGTTCTTGAAGGTCTCGACGACTTCGCGGTTGTCGCCCAGCTTCGCCTTGCCGTCGAAGGGAACCGTCTCGCCAAGGCGATACGAAATGTTCGCGAGGTGGCACAGCGCGCTTGAGTAGTGGCCGTGCTCCGGGCCCGCGTTGCAGTCTTCCGGCCGGCGGCTGCGAACCGTGTTAATGAAGCTCCCCCAGGCGCCGCCCTCGGTGACCTTCACATCCACCGGGGCCAGCTTTTCCGGTTCGCCGCCGAGCTTCGGGTAGAAGAGGCCGTTCTGGATGCGCCCCTCGGTCGTGTAGTACTCGTTGGAAACCTTGAACTTGAATGGCGTCTTGTCGTCGACCAGCCCGCGGACCTCGAAGACCAACAGCACGTCGCCGTA
>Ga0075418_10006223_pt1 | contig 13460 bp, 13 predicted proteins | sample SoiMetdeltSBSDD2_FD_81776 | JGI IMG/M metagenome (GOLD analysis project Ga0075418, IMG submission 81776) | Bulk soil microbial communities from a Populus tree surrounding site in Tennessee, USA - Soil MetaG P. deltoides SBSDD2 | ecosystem: Environmental > Terrestrial > Soil > Tree plantation...
GGTCATTGGTCATTGGTCATTGGTCATTGGTCATTGGTCATTGGTCATTGGTCATTGGTCATTGGTCATTGGTCATTGGTCATTGGTCATTGGTCATTGGTCATTGGTTATTGGTCATTGGTCATTGGTTATTGGTTATTGAGAGATAAACAAATAATGACTAAGGACCAATGACTAAGGACCAATGACAAGCTCTTTCTCACTTCCTATAATTTCCGACCCACAGCAGAGCGCCATCCGTCTCAAGGGTCACAGTTCCATCGCGGCCCGTTTGTAGAAGCTTTACTCCGCGTGCCAAATATCGACCGACGACGGCAGGGTGAGGATGGCCAAAGCGGCTCCGCTCGCCAACAGAGATAACCGCGTACCTTGGATCAACCGCGGCAAGGAATGCCTCAGTCGACGAAGTCTTCGATCCGTGGTGAGGAACCTTGATCAGATCAGATCGAAGCGGCATAGCCCCTGAAACCAGTGCTTGTTCCGCGACCTCCTCGATATCTCCCGTAAGCAATATCGACACATCGCCATAGACAAGCCGCAACACGACCGACTCGTCATTGCCTGACATCACGCCTGCGCCGGAGTCAGCCGGGGGCCACAGCACCTCGAGCCTTACTCCCTCGATCTCGAAGCGTTCTCCGGAACTGACCGTTAATAGAGGTATATGTCTCCTCCGCAAAGAACGTGCAAAGCGATTGTGTTCCGGATCATCAGCGGGCACGTGACCGACGATCCCCTGACCTATCTCGAAATTCTCAACTACATCGGATAGCCCGTTTATGTGATCCGCGTCAGCGTGCGTCGCAAGCACGTAATCGACTCGCGTTCGTCCGAGCGACCAGATGAACCGCGACACGACACGTTCGCCGATCGAAAAAGGGGCGGCGGCGGAAGCCTGCTCTTCCCCCTGTTCTTCTCGCCGGTCAAAACGAAGATCACCACCGCCATCGACCAGCATTGTTGTTCCTCGAGGGAACACGACCAGCGCCGCATCGCCCTGGCCGACGTCAAGAAAGTGGATTCTAAGCTTTCCTTCAGCTTGATCGACCGGCGGTCTGAGAACTGCCATCAACGCCGAGGCCATTGTTAGCCCGCAGAAAACCGCTTGCACAAACCACCGGCGCGATTCAGTTACTCTGCGAGCCGTTCGCCCTCTTGCGCCAGCGCGCTGCCTGGCTGTCATATCGACGGCGCGCAGGCGATCGATCGGCTGCCATCGATCAATTAACCCTACCAGCATCACGACCGGAATAAAGTACAGCGCGTAAACGACCGCGTGACCACCCTCGTAGTGAGCAACCCTGAAACTCGCTAACGGGATGTCGGCGAATGGAACGATGGCGTTGACTAGCAAATAGTGTGAGGCACTTGCCACAATTCCGAGTTGACTCGCGAGCCAGGCGCTGAGACTGGTGATCGAGATTGCAGCCATAGCTGTCAGCATCAGGACGCCGGTCAACAATCCGGCTACGATATTCAACAACACCCCCACCGGAGCCACCAGATTGAAGTAGAGCGCCATCAGCGGGAGTGTTGTGAGTTGAATCGCCAACGAAGTGATGACGAGCAATGCAACGCTCTTCAGAACCGGCTGAAGATAGAGCCGTTGAACAACACTCGCCGCTGGAGCCTTCTTGAGCCGATAGCGGAGCGGTGATCGACGGATCTCGTTGTCGAACGCCCGCTGATCCCAGAAAAGCGTATCGGCGAAATAACGAACCAGACGCGAACACGAAGGTGGGTGCGGAGTTCGTGAGGTCGGGCGCCATTGTCCGATTTGTCTAAGCTTGTCCGTAATCGGCAAGGCGATCGCCACGATTCCCGCAACCGCTACAAAACTCAACTGGAACCCGGGGTCCGTCACCAGCCCCGGTTTCCCCGCGAGCATGATGAAGGCCGCGAGCGCGACTGTATTGATAGATGCCGAGCGTCGAAACAGCAGGGGTCCGATTAGCCCAGCGGTTATCATCGTCGTTGCTCGAGTAACCGGGGGCGCAAGCCCAACCATCGTCGCGTAAGCCCAAAGTGCAATCAGACATATGATGATCCGCCACAATTTCCGTCTTTTCGGCGTCGTCGACCCGCCAAGCAATGCCCATGCGATGATGCCGATATGCAAGCCGGAGATCGATAGAGTGTGGAACGTTGAGCTCTCGCGAAGCCGCTCGATAACACCGGAATCAAGGTAGTAACGGTTGTCGGCAAGCATGGCCTTTAACGTTCCGGCAACCGCTGGATCAAAGCCCGAATCGATTGCGGCGATCATCCGAATCCGCAGATGGTAAAGGACATCAAGCACTCGATTGGTGGACGCGCGCCCGAGGTGTTCCAAGAGGAGCGGACTCTTGATCACACCCTTCAGGTCGTAGCCTCGCCGTTCGAGAAACTCGTTAAAGTCGGGAGAGCCGGGGTTGGAATATGAGCGTGCGCGTTCAAGCCGCACCAACACTCGGATCCGAGAGCCATAGTCGAGTCCAAGGCTGGCAAATTGCGCTTGCGGTTCACTGCCAGTAACGGCGATCATCAGCCGCGCGTGTCCGCTGGCGAGCACGACTTCATCTGAAGCTCTGAGTTGTTCTGCTGCAAGATCCAGGAAGAAAGCGCCAGGCGCAGGCTCGGGTGGCGCTGCCAGAGTCCCGGTCAACTCAACCGGCTCATCAGGTCCGATAACTTTTGAAGCGTACAGGTTTTCAAGCCTGGAGGCTGGCGAATTTGTCCTTTCACGAAGCGAAAGAAGGGCGCCCACCGAGGCCAAACCGATTAGCAGGAAGACTGTGGCCCGGCCGTTTCTCTTGCCGAACAAGAAGATCGCGGATGCCGCGGCAGCGATCAGTGTAAGTCCGATAACGATCTCGACTCGAGGCTGGATCCATCGATCAAGTAGAATCCCGCCCACCAGGGCTGCCGAAAGATAAAGGAAGGGCTGCGAGCGAGGAGATAGAGTTGATCGAGCGAGAACCTGGGACATATGCAAGACCGGAACAAGGCCCGAGTTACCCAGGTTCAAACTATTAGAATCGGAAGCGCGATCCCCGATGTAGCATAGACTGTCTAGTCTGTGCCGGCTGTTGAAAACAAGTCGACAGCGGACCGAGCACAGACTAGACAGTCTATGCTACATCGGGGGACAGCGATCCAGACGTGAGAGTCGCGTGTCGCGGCGTCAATAATTACTCATTCCTCGGCCAGTTGACAACGGCGCAGGCGAGGCTTGATGATTCGATTCATGAGCGCCGGACAGGATGACCTTACGAGAAAGGTCCTTGAACTCGCCAAAGCGACTGAAGCTCCTGAAGAATCATTTTTGCGGAGGCGTCTCTCTCTTGATGACGCGGATCAGGTGCAATCGGTGATCGACGGGTTGACGCTCTCGCTTATCAGTTACTGCTACCACCGCCATCCACGCGGTGAGAACGTTCACGAAGTGATGGAGAAACTGGAGCAGGTTCAGCCCGGCTCACCGGAGGCGCAAGAGCTGGAGTTGCGAGCTGACGATGCGGCGGAGCTTCAGATACCTTTTATCGTGATGCTAAACAATTTGCTGGAAGACTACTACCACATAAGGCGACGCCTGGAAGCCAGGTTGCGCGCAGAAGAGTGATCTATTCCTCGGCGTCATCGCCATCGTCGGCCGCGCCATCACCCGGTGACAACCCCTTTATTTCTGTTGAGATTTCCGCTCTTCTGGATTTCGCGAGCTTCATTATTTGAGATAGGTGCTTGCGGGCACGGCGCGCTGCAGCCTTGTTTCCTTTTTGCCGAAAAACCATGTTTTCGGCGGCGAAACGTCCGACCTCAACCAGCAGTTGGCCGGTAGTCGAGCCCTGAACGCGCCGGTCAAACAACCGACGTTCGCGCCCCGAGCGGCGTTCGGACTCGCCAGGCGGCGGCCCGAGTTCCTCCTTGCGCCGATCCTCTCGTCGGCGCTCGTCGCTCCTGCGTTCCACTTCGGTCAGGGTGAAATCGTCGTCTTCCATTTCAGTCTCCACGTCGATTAATGTTTGCCCAGATTCGGGTGAGTCTCTGACAACCGCTTGACCCCGGGGACCTTGGAGCGTCCCGCAGCACGCGCTAGTCTATCATAGAGACCCCAAGTTGCAAGGGCATAGGTCTTATAGGTCATATAGGTCCTACTTCAACATCTCTCTCGCATGGCGGCGCGCAGTCTCGGTAATTTCGGCGCCGGTTAACATGCGGGCGATTTCCTCAACTCGGCCGCGCCGGTCCAGCCTCTCGACATTGACCTGGGTGCGGCCGGCGACCGCTTCCTTGCGCACCAACAGATGTAAGTCTCCAAACCGGGCGATCTGCGGTTGGTGAGTCACGCAAAAGACCTGGTTGGTTTCCGATAGCTTCTTGAGCTTGACGCCGACTGCCTCGCTTACTCTGCCTCCAATGCCGGTATCGATCTCATCGAAAACGATAGTGCGCGGAAACTCAGTTGCCCCGGAAACGGTCTTTAGTACTAACATCAACCGCGACGCTTCTCCTCCCGACGCAACCCTGGCCAGAGGTCGAATGGGTTCTCCCGCATTTGCCGAGAAAAAGAACTCAATGCGATCGATTCCTGTTGCTGTGAACGACGTAGTCGAATCAGCCGAGTCCAGCTCCGAATCCGGCGGCGCGGTGATCTGTGCCTGAAATCTGGCGTGTTCCATCGCTACTTCTGCGAGATCCCGCTCAACCGCGCGTTCGAATTTTTTTGCCGATCGTACTCGCTCGTGATGAAGTTTTCGTGCACTCTCTACGTAAGCCGCCCGCGCCGCCGCAAGTTCAGCCCGCAACTGGGCTTCGCGTTCATCCGATCGTTCTATGTGACGCAATCGATCCTGCGAACGAGCAAGATGCTCCAGCGCGCTTTCGGTCGTCCCTCCGTACTTGCGCTTCACACGCGTCAGCTCAGCAAGCCGGTTTTCGATTTCTTCGAGACGCGCTGGCGAAAACTCCAGCTTGTCGGCGAAGTCGCGGAGCGAGAACGCGAGGTCTTCCAACAGCGCCCGCGACGTTTCGAGCCCTTCAAGATACTCGCGAAACTTCGATTCGTATCCGGAAAGCTCCTCGACTCGACGAGCCGTCTGACGCAGGCGAGTTATCGCGGAATCGCCGTCTTCATAAGTCAGACTGAAACTCTCCGCGCAAAGTGTCGTGAGCTTCTCAACGTTATTGAGCCGGCGTCTCTCATCCTCGAGTTGTTCATCTTCACCAACGACTAACCGCGCGAGTTCGAGCTCATCTATCTGAAACTTCAGGATGTCTATTATCTGAAACTTCTCCGCCTCTTCCTTGCCATGCGCATCGAGTTCACGTCTGTTAAAAGACCAGCTCTTGTAGCACCCAGCTACCTCCTCTCTTAGAACCGATACGCCCGCGAACGCGTCAAACAATTCCAGGTGAGTATTCACGCTGAACAGCGTTTGTTGATCGCCCTGGCCGTGGATATCAACCAGGAACGGCTGAAGCTCGCGCAGAAGCGACTGAGTCGCGAGCTGATGGTTGAGGAAGATCTTGTTTCGCCCGGTTGCCGCAAGCTCGCGTCTGATGATGATCTCAGTCCCGTCGGACGTTTCTGCATCAATCCCGGCGCCGTCCAATAGTTGTTCGAGCTCCTTGTTAGGCTCAACTGAAAACAATCCCTCGATAGATCCGCGATCGCTGCCGGCCTTGAGAAGATCCGAGGTGAATCGTCCACCTATTAGAACGCCCAGCGCATCGACGATTATCGACTTGCCCGATCCCGTCTCTCCCGTGAGCAGGTTGAGTCCGCGATCGAACTCGACGTTGAGTTCATCGATCAGCGCGATGTTTGAAATGTTGAGGAGCGTTAGCATCGATCGATGTCTTAGATGCGAGTGTTCAGGCGCCCCGAAACTTAGCTTTGCGTTAACCCGCTGTCAAGGATTCGTTTGACCGCCTCGAGCAGGTTCTCCGCGGTGAACTCGGGGGCACAGGGCCAGCGATTGGGATGCGCAACAGTCTCGCGGCCGTAACCAGTAAGCACGAGTGCGCCCCGCGCTCCTGCATTTTCCGCGAGCTTGATGTCGCTAGCCTTGTCGCCAATCACAAAGGATCGCGCAAGGTCGATGCCGTGCTCGCGAGCCGCCCTGTCCAGCAGACCTGCTTGAGGCTTCCGGCACTCGCAGACCATTCGGTAACTCGGAAGCCCTATATCGGGGTGATGAGGGCAATAGTAGATCGCATCGACTCTGGCGCCTTCGCGTGCGAGTTCTTGTGTCATTCGACGGTGAATAGCGTCGAGTATTGCTTCGGTGTACATCCCGCGGGCGATGCCGGATTGGTTTGTGATTACGACAGCTAACAGCCCGGCTTCGTTAATTTGGCGGACGGATTGGGCAGCCCAGGGATAAAGGACCAGCTCGTCTGGGGTTGAAACGTATCCGATGTCTTCGTTGAGAGTTCCGTCGCGGTCTATGAATACGGCCGCGCGTGATTCCGGATCGGGACTTGAGGGTTGCCGGTTTAGAGTTGTCGAATCTGTCACCGCTCCGAATCTTAATTGGGCGATCGGCAATCCGCAATTAGTGCAGCGTCTTTAAAACGTTAGAGGCTGCCTGCTTTCAAGAGCGGGCAGCCTCAGTTTTTGGGATCCTGTGTCGTTTGCTTACGCAGCTTTCGCGCGCTGAAGAAGCAGACGCCTTAATTTCAATCTGGCTTTGTGCAACTGAGACTTCGATGTGCCGGCGCTGCAGCCTAGCAGCCTGGCAATCTCTTCGTGTTCGTAACCCTCGACATCGTGTAACACGAATACGGTTCGGTACCCATTCGGGAGCTGGGCGATTGCGCTCTCAAGCCCTATCCGATCCACTATTGGCATCGCTTCCGGGTTGATCGTCTCCGGGTCGATCGAATCAGGCATTTCTCCGTCATCGGTTGTCAGTTCGGATCGAACTGACCGCTTACGGAAGTGCATTAATACCTGGTTTACCGTCAGCCGGTGCAGCCACGTCGTAAATGCCGCCTCTCCGCGAAACGAGCCGATCTTGCGATGAAGTTGAATAAATACCTCTTGCGTCAGGTCCTCAGCCTCGGCCATGTTGCCGGTCATCCTGAGGCATATTGAGTAAACCCGGCGATAATGTTTCCGATACAGGTCTTCAAACCCGCTCATCCTATCACCGGCTAACGCTGAATTAATACCGGCGTCTGATTGAATCGAAATTGCGTTGGTAGCCATTTGTCGTTCCTCCGAGTGTCCGCTCACTTTCCGTTCGCAACAAGTGAGACGTATTAGAGAAAAGCGACTGATGTGCCATCGAGGTACCCCAACGGGTAAGTAGGGCTAATTATTGTATTTCCTTGACTTATGCGAGCTACGGCACCCTGCTCAGGCGAAACTTGCGCGGCTCCTGCTCTGGTTATCGTATGACGTCACACGATATGGTGTGGGGAAGGCTGGTGAAACTCGCCGGCTTAGAATCGGCGGGCGGTCAAATCCGCGACCCGGCTCAATAACGCTTCATCGTCCCTTGTGAATGCGTTCTCCAGATCGCTATCGATATCAATTTGACCGAGAATTTGATCCCCTCGACGGATAAGAACCACGATCTCCGCCCGCGTCTCGACGCTGCACGCGAGGTAGTTGTCCAGCTTCGTAACATCGCCGACGATTTGGTTTGCTCCTTCGGCGACGGCCACGCCGCACACGCCTTTACCTATTGGAATGTGCGTGTGTTCGGTTGGTTTGCCGATGTAGTTGTGCAAAACAAGCGTGTCACCCTCGACAAGGTATATGCCCACCCAGTTGTAATGCTCGCGTTCCTGTTTAAGAATCTGGACCGCATAACGAAGGACTTCATCGCGGGTCGCGGAGGAGTCAACTTTGCGTTCCATCAGTCCGACTATTTCGTCATCGGTCTTCATCGATCAAACATCTCCGTTCCTGTTGTTAATTTGATGATTCAGAATATTGTGAGAGAAACCTTAACATAAGGCGATCGTTTCGCCACATGGGAGGAGGGGGAGAGGGGGCGACGGGGAGAGGGGGCGACGCGGAGAAGGGGCGACGGGGAGAGCGGGAGAAGGGGCGACGCTGAGGAGGGGCGACGCGGAGAGCCAGAACATCAATGACCCACGTCTGAGGTGCTAAGTCGCAAAACGTGGGTGCGCGAGCCGCGCGCTGTGCCCTTCTCCCGTCGCCCCCTCGCCCCTTCCCCCCTCGCCCCTTCCCCCCTCACCCCAAGCCAACAGCCGCCGCCCGCGAATCCCTTGGTAATCGCTTCGTTGAGTTTAGGGTAGTCATCTTGCTAGACTGGCTCTCAATCTTGGGTGAGAACAACAGGCTGCTGTTGGTGCCAGCCTCTGACTTTGCAACGCGGATAGATGGTCGAGACATTAGCCACAGTTGAAAGCAACAGCGAGCTCGCTCCCGGCTATCGGTTACTAACTCTCGATTTCAAACAGGACATAACCGTGCTTCCCGGGCAATTCGCAATGCTCAAGCCGCACGCGACGATAGAGCCGTTGCTGAGACGGGCTCTCGCGGTTTACCGGATTCACAGCCCCCGCCGTCTCAGCTTTCTTTATCAAGTCCTCGGCCGGGGCACTCAGGCCCTCTCTCGAATCGAACGACTAGGCGAGATCGACATTTTGCTCCCACTCGGTAACAGTTGGAGAACGGTGAAACCAGCCCCGCAACGCGCGATCGTCGTTGCCGGAGGAATAGGCTCGGCCTCGGTGCTTACTCTTTGCGAAGAACTTGTAAACTCGGATGTTGAATCACAGTTGTTCTTCGGCGCGGCTAGTGCACGCGCGGCGACCGGGTGCGGGCTCGATGATTTTCGCGCTTTGAAACTTCCGCTCACACTGGCCACGGATGACGGAAGCCTCGGCGTTCGCGGATTCGTAACCGAACCTCTCGAACGATACTTGCGGGACGGTGGGGACTCGAGTGCGACAATCTACGCCTGCGGTCCCTGGGTGATGATGAGACGAGTCGCCGAACTCGCCAAAGAGTTTAGTGTGCAATGCATTGTCTCGCTCGAAGCGCCCATGGGCTGTGGTTTTGGCGTTTGCGTGGGTTGCGTCGTAGCGGTCGAGTCGGGACAGATGGGCTACGACTCATATAAACGAGTCTGTACGGACGGCTCGATCTTCCCGGCGGAAACGATTCGGTGGGAAATCAACGCAATGCATTGAGATCCACGCAAGCATTCGAGGCAAATCTGACACAGCAGATGACTGAAGCAACTCATCACGATGCGAGTCTGGCGGTTGAGATAGCCGGCATTCGGTTCAATAACCCGGTGCTTGGGGCTTCGGGGACGTTTGGATACGGGCTGGAGTTCGCGGAGTTGATTGACCTGAACCGGCTTGGTGGTTTCGCCACCAAAGGACTCTCAGCCCGCCCGCTTCCCGGTAACCAACCTCCTCGAATAGTTGAGACCCACGGCGGAATGTTGAATGCCATCGGTCTGCAGAACATCGGCGCGCGTGCGTTCGTCGAGCAAAAGCTTCCGCTGTTGCGAGGTTATGATACGCGAATCATCGCAAACGTTTTTGGATACTCCGACGATGAGTATCTCGAAGCGATCGCGATGCTAAACGACGGCGAAGGCATCGACGCGTACGAACTGAACATTTCGTGCCCAAACGTAAAGGAGGGAGGAATCGTGATCGGCAACTCGCCGGTCGCCGCAGCCAGGCTGACAGAAAAGGCCCGGCGCGCCTCCACGCGGCCTCTGATTGTAAAGCTCTCCCCAAACGTCACCGATGTGACCTTGCTCGCTCGAGCGATTGCCAGCGCTGGAGCAGACTGCCTTTCGCTTATCAATACGATTGTCGGGATGTCGATAGACGTAAACACCCGCCGGCCGCGGCTCAGCTACGGAACGGGTGGACTATCTGGACCGGCGGTTCGCCCCATAGCCGTGCGTATGGTCTATGAAGTCGCAAATGCCGTCGATGTGCCGCTTATTGGCATCGGCGGAATAGGTTCGGCTATGGACGCGCTCGAATTCATCCTCGCCGGGGCGACAGCAATCCAGATAGGAACCGCCAATTATTACGATCCAACTGTGACGATGAAGGTAATTGACGGCTTGTCAGCGCACTGCCAGAACAACAACATCGATAGCTTCCCCTCGTTAATCGGCTCACTAAAGACTTCGTAGTCGATCCGGCCAGTTAGACCGTCACCTCCTAAACTACCTGGGCACGCACTCTACCGGTCCGAAAAAAAATAATTGACAACTAAAGACTCAGATTTTATTATGTCATTGTCATATGAAAATCGTAGTGAGTGCCGTCGCCGAAGAATCTCGAGACGGCGGCTTCCGGGAAGTTTCAACCACAACTTAATAGGAGGTAAGCACAATGGCAAAGACGGGTACTAAGATGGTTCCGGCGCGAGTGTTCGGCGGCCTGACCGGTGATCCCTTCCGCGAGTTGTTCGATCTTCAGAGGGGCATCAATCAACTTTTTGACGCCAGTCTCGCTGACTCACGCGACGATGTCGCCCTCAGAGCCTGGACGCCCTCTGTTGATGTCTATGAGGACGAGGAAGCGTTTTTGATAAAACTCGAGCTCCCCGAGATCAGCCGAGATGATGTCAAAGTAAGCCTCAATGACAGCACGCTTTCAATCAGCGGTGAGCGCCGGGTCGAGAACGAACAGAAGCGCGAGAACTACCATCGAGTCGAGCGCAAGTACGGTCAGTTTTACCGGTCCTTCACGCTGCCGCCGAATGTGGACACCGGGGCAATCAGCGCGCAGTTCAAAGATGGCATGCTTCGGCTCACGATTCCTAAGAAGGAAGAAGCCAAGCCAAGACAGATTGAAGTCAACATTCAGTAAGCAACCGACTGTGTTCTTTTTGCGAAGCCGCACCCCAGTTGACTGGGCTGCGGCTCTTTTTTTTGCCGATCAGATTTGAACGGGACAGGAATTCAATGCGGATTAAACAAAACTTGACTTCGAGTTCCGCTCGGCGTATAACCTCTCTGCCCTGATTCTAAGACACGCATCGTTATCAAAGAAAAGCGGCCCCTCGGATTAGTGAACGTTCCCTCACGCTACAACATAGGTAACAGATCAGCTTCTTGCGAGCTATTCAAAGAGCGGGGATATCAACAATGAAACTAGTAAAAAGCGAGCCCGGCGGTTCAGACTTTGGGTGGATTCGACGAGGAATTGAAGTCAAAGGCGACATAGCATTCGCCGACCGGCTTCAGGTTGACGGCAAGACAAGCGGCACGCTCACATCAGACAGCGGTACTCTGATTATTGGCGAGTCAGGTAATGTAGAGGCACAGATAGACGTCGGCGTGTGCGTGGTTCACGGGTTGGTTCATGGCAATCTCGTAGCCAGATCCAAACTCGAGATTCGGAAGACCGGACGCGTCCATGGTGATGTGATCACTCCGGTGCTTCTGGTCGAAGAGGGGGCAGTTTTCAACGGGGCTATCAGGATGTCACAGGAAGCCGGAGCCCGGCTTCTGGAAGAAGTCCGGATGAATGAGGCTGAAGCCGAAGGTCGTCGCCAGGCTAGCGGGGCGTGATCTTCTAAAGCCAGCCTTCGGTCACCCATCCTTCGCGTCAGTTAAAAACCTACAGATTCTCCTGGTGCCGTCTGCTTGTCGCCCTCGGCTTGAATCGGAGTGTGCCCGCCGCTATATTCGAAGCGGTTCTTATGTAGGCGCACAAAATCCAGATAACGCCAACGCTGTCCGCGTTCTTCGTTGAGTGAGCGATGATGCTGGCGACCAACACTATCCCAATCCCTTCGAGCGTCAAAGACCGCCTCATAGTTGCGTTGGATGTCCCGGATCGCGACAGCGCGATTCGCCTGGTCGAGCAGTTGAGCGGAGCTGTCGGTATGTTCAAAATCGGCAGCCAGCTTTTTACCGCCGAAGGCCCGCAGCTAGTGCGCGAGGTTGTCGGTTCGGGCGAGCGTGTTTTCCTGGACCTCAAATTCCACGACATCCCCAACACCGTAGCAGGCGGCGTCGAATCGGCGGCGCGGCTCGGAGTTTCAATCCTCAACGTACACACCCTCGGGGGTTCTGAAATGATGCGCGCCGCCGCTCACGCAGTTGGTGATCGCGGGCTTCTATGGATCACTCGTCCCGCGGTTCTCGGCGTCACTGTCCTTACAAGCATGGATAGAGCCGATCTAAACGATGTCGGCATTACGTCGGACTTGAGAGCTGAAGTTGTGCGGCTCGCTACCCTGGCGCGTGATTCCGGACTGGACGGGATCGTCGCGTCGCCACACGAGATTCGGCTGATCCGCGAGTGCATAACCGCCGAGCGTTTTATCATCCTAACCCCGGGCATCCGTCCGGAGTGGTCAGAAAAGCGCGATCAAAAACGTATCGCCACACCCGCGGACGCCATAAGGGACGGCGCTGACTTCATCGTCATCGGGCGCGCAATCACCGACAGTCCCGACCCGCGCGGGGCCGCCGATCGAATCCTCGAAGAGATCAGCACTCACAAATCTTGACCGACAAGACTAAACCCAGCTACGTGGTCGAAGGCTCGGGACCGCTGCTCATTTACGTTCCCGGGCTGGACGGCACCGGCCAATTATTCTTTAAGCAAAGTCCGCCTCTTGCGATCGCGCACCGAGTTGTGACGTTTCGGTCACGCGACCATGGCCCCTTTACCTACGAAGACCTCACCGACGATCTTGCAGCTATCATCGGCGACCTTGGAGAACGACAGGCAACGATCGTTGGCGAATCCTTTGGCGGGACGGTGGCGCTTTGGTTTGCGCTGCGGTATCCGCAAATGGTCAAACGTCTTGTAGTGATCAACTCGTTTCCGCGTTTTCGCAATCGGGTCACTATCAATCTTGGTTCAAAGCTCGCTTCCGGTTTGCCGTTTCGATTACTGTGGCCGGTGCGCCGCTTCGCAAACTGTGTTGGGCTGTTTGTTGACACGGTGAATCGCGAGGACCGTGAGCGCTTCTGGATGGCTGTCCGCACCGTAAGTGCCGAAGCATACGCGCGACGGCTTCAGCTTATCGCGGACCTCGATCTCGAATCTCGCCTTGGCGAGATCCAGTCGCCGACGCTTTTCATTGCCGGCAGCAGAGACCTCTTAATCCCGTCGGTCAAAGAGGCCCACTCGATGGCGGCTCGTATGCCGGCCGCGAGGGTGAGGGTAATAGAGGGCGCCGGTCATGCTTGCCTGATGGGGAGTCGAGTGCGGCTGGACGAATTGCTTGCTGAGTAAAACGTCGTCTGTTCCAGGTAGTAACGAATTCATTCGTTCTTCCACGTAGTGACGCGCTCACTCGTCTCTTCCACGTAGTAACGAATTCATTCGTTGCAGACGTCTCTAAGTTCGAGTTTCCGGCGATGGTTTGGTATCGAGCTCGATCTCGGATTGAGAGTCGGTGCGTCGCGGTTTTAGCAGCGACCACAGTTTTGCCACTATTCCGTGGGAAACATAGACAGTCGAGATGATCAACAAAACCCACTGGGAATAAAACCAGATCA
>Ga0075418_10006224_pt1 | contig 13460 bp, 12 predicted proteins | sample SoiMetdeltSBSDD2_FD_81776 | JGI IMG/M metagenome (GOLD analysis project Ga0075418, IMG submission 81776) | Bulk soil microbial communities from a Populus tree surrounding site in Tennessee, USA - Soil MetaG P. deltoides SBSDD2 | ecosystem: Environmental > Terrestrial > Soil > Tree plantation...
ACGATGGCGTAGGCGTGGCCGCGCTGGACCAGGTCCTCGGTGAACACGGCCATGTTGTCGCGCAGGTAGTCGAAGCCGAACTCGTTGTTGGTGCCGTAGGTGATGTCGGCGTCGTAGGCGGGCCGGCGCTCCTGGGGCTGCATGGTGGCCAGGATCACCCCGACCTCGAGCCCGAGGAAGCGGTGGATGACCCCCATCCACTCGGCGTCGCGCTTGGCCAGGTAGTCGTTGACGGTGACGATGTGCACGCCCTCGCCGGTAAGGGCGTTGAGGTAGGCGGGCAGGGTGGAGACCAGCGTCTTGCCCTCACCGGTCTTCATCTCGGCGATGTGGCCGCCGTGGAGCGCGACCCCGCCGACCAGCTGGACGTCGAAGTGGCGCTTGCCGAGGGTCCGGATGCTGGCCTCGCGCACCGCCGCGAAGGCCTCGGGCAGCAGGTCGTCGAGGGACTGGCCGTCGGCCAGCCGCTTGCGGAAGGTGTCGGTGAGCTGGCGCAGCTCGGCGTCGGAGCGTCCCTGCATCGCCGGCTCGAGCGTGTTGATCTCGGGCACCATCGCCTGGCAGCGACGCAGCTCTCTGCCCTCGCCGAAGCTGAGGACCTTGGACAGCACGGGTCGGATTCCTCCTCAAGACCGGTGGGCCGACCATCACCCGCCGGAGCGCAGTTGCAAGTCAAAAGCCCATTCTAGTGACCGCGCGCCAGCTAGTGGCCGGGCGCCGGGTCGGGGTCCCAGCCGTAGCGGTCGGGCACGAGCACGAACGCGGCCGCCCCGAGCAGGCCGGCCGCCTCGCCCAGCCGTCCGGGGACGACCCGGCAGGCGGCCGCGAACGGGAGCCCGGCGTGGGTGGCGAAGGCCTGCCGGAGCGGCTCCCAGAACGGCGGGCCGGACTGGGAGAAGCCGCCGACGATGGCCGCCACCTCGAGGTCCAGCAGGCTGGCGCAGGAGGCGATCGCCGTTCCCACGGCCCGGCCCGCCCTGGCCACGTTGCGGAGGGCGAGATCGTCGCCGGCGGCGGCCGCCGCGGCCAGCGCGACCCCGTCGGCGGTGACCCCGGGCCCGGGACGCCAGCCCTCGTCGAGCGCCCGACGGACCGTGTTGGGCCCTGAGGCGATCGCCTCCAGGCAGCCCCGCCCGCCGCAGGCGCAGACCGGCCCGTCGGGCTCGACCACGACGTGGCCAACGTGGCCGGCGTTGCCGCTGGCCCCGTGGTCGAGGCGGCCGTTCAGGATGAGCCCGCCGCCGACCCCGGTTGACACGGTCATGCCGAGCAGGTTGGCGGCGCCGGCCCCGGCCCCCTTCCAGTGCTCGCCGACGGTCAGCCCGACCGCGTCGTTGTGGATGAGCACGCGGTCGCTGGCGAACTCCTCGGCCAGCCGCTTGCGCAGCGGGAAGCCGCGCCAGGCGGGCATGTTGAGCGGGGAGACCTCGCCCGACGGCCAGACCATCGGCCCGGCCGCGGCCACACCGATGCCGCTCAGGTCGCCGGGGATGACGTCGGCCCCCCGCAGGGCCGCGGCCGCGCAGGCCAGCAGGGCCTCGTACAGCGACTCGGGGTCGCTGCCGGTGGGCGAGGGGACGCGCCCGCGGCCGAGGATCCGGCCGGCGTCGTCGACCGCCGCGGCGCCCAGCTTGGTGCCGCCGACGTCCAGGGCGAGCACGACGGCCATGGCCAGCCGCTACTTGATCTCGAGCAGCTTCTCGCGGACCGCGTACACCACCGCCTCCATCCGCGAGTGCAGGTGGAGCTTCTCGAGGATGTTGCGGATGTGGTTCTTGACGGTGTTCTCGGAGATGTAGAGCTCTTTGGCGATGTCGCGGTTGTTGTGGCCCTTGGCCACGAGCTTGAGGACCTCCATCTCGCGCTCGGTGAGCCTCGGGGTGGGGACCTGCTGCTTCTCATCGGCCCGCTTGACCATGGTGGCGAACTCGTTGAGGAGCTTGGAGGCCATGGACGGCGAGATCAGCGACTGGCCCTGGTTGACCGAGCGGATCGCGTTGGCGACCTCCTCGATCGAGATCTCCTTCAGGAGGTAGCCGTTGGCGCCGGCCTTGATGGCGTCATAGAGGTCGGCCTCCTCGTCGGAAATGGTCAGCATCAGGATCTTGGCATGCGGGATGAGGTCCTTGATGGTCTGGGTCGCCTCGATGCCGCTGCGCCGCGGCATGCGGACGTCCATCAGCACCACGTCGGGCATCAGCTCCTGGGCCTTCTCGATGGCCTCGGCGCCGTCGCCCGCCTCCCCTACGACCTCGACGTCGTCCTCCTGCTCGAGCACCATCTCGAGCCCACGGCGGAACAACGCGTGGTCGTCCACGATCAGCACGCGGATGGCGTCACCTGCGCCCCGCGGTCGCGCCTGCCGGTCGTCGGCCACGCTCTCCCCTCTCACTCCCTGATCCCGCCGGGGGCGGCGGCTGCGGCATGAGCCCCGGGCCCCCCGGCTTGTGCTGGCTGCTCACGGTTCGGGCTCGTCGGGCCCGGAGTCGCCGTCAGGCCGACGGTACACGACCTGGGCCTGCTCGGTCTCACCTCCATCCACAGGGCCCTCCAGGTCCTGCCCGGCCGATCGGCCCCCGGGGGCGTTCTCGAGCGGCTCCGGGGGCAGCGGCGGGATCGCCTTGACCCCCTCGGCGTGCTGGGTGCGGTCGACCCGCCGGCCCTTGAGCTTCTTCACCTGGCGCTCGAGACGGTCGATGACCTGGTCGACGGCGGCGGCCGGGTCGGTGGCGTTGGCATGGGCCCGGACGAGGCCGGACCTGGTGGTCAGGGTCACCTCGACGCGGTGCGGGTCGGCGACCCGCGGGTTCCGCTCCTCCGAGAACTCGACGTCCATGGCCAGGATGCGGTCGTCGAAGCGTTGGAGCTTGGCCAGCTTGCGCTCCGTCCGCGTCCGGACCTTCTCGGGCACGGTGGTGTTCTTCCCCTTCACCGTCAGTTGCATGGGCGACTCCCATGGTCGTATTGGCCGGATTCTACACAACGAAACCACGGAAACGGGCCACAACCAGGCAATGCGACCTCCTTGCGCTGGCCGAAGGGTTCGGCCGGACCGAGGTCATGGCCCGCCGATGGCGGTGGGGGCGACGGCCAGGACCGCCGCCTCGACCCGGCGGGCGCCGGCCCGGCGCAGGGAGGCGGCCGCGCCGGCCAGGGTGCCGCCGGTGGTCGCCAGGTCGTCGACCACCAGGACGCGGCCGCCGGCCAGGCGGCGCCTGGCCCGCGGTGGGGGACGCGCTGGCGGCGGCCGGTCGGGCCGGTTGGCCCGGCGGGCGCGGCCCAGGTCGCGGCCGCCGGCCGGGGCCAGGAGGCCGAGCGCGGGCAGGCCGAGGGTGGCGGCGACCCCGGCGCCGATGCGCTCGGCGTGGTCGCGGGGCAGCCCGGCGGACCGGCCGGCGACCCAGGTGACCAGGTCGGCGCCGACGCCGGCGGCGTCCAGGGCCGCGCCCAGACGGCGGCCGAGCTCGGTCAGGGCGGCCGGCTGGCCGTCGAGCTTGCCGGCCAGCAGCGCCGCCCGCAGGCCGCCCTGGTACGGTCCGAGCGCCCACAGCGGCACCTGGGGGTCGGCGGCAAGGCGCCACGGCCCCACCTGGCCCGGTTCGGAGGGCAGGCACCCGGCGCAGCAGGGCCAGGCCGCCGGGGCACCGCATCCCAGGCACCGGGCGGGCCGCAGCAGCCCGTCGAGCAGCTCGACAACGGACATGCCACGGAGGCTAGCCGCTCCGCCCGCCGGGCACCCGGCGCGATCCACAGGCCCCGGCCCGCGTCCGGGCTGGTTCGACACAGGGCCGCCGGCAGCCCTCAAGCCGCACGCCCGCGCCGCCGTCAGCGGCTGGCGAAGCTCGGGTCGGTGTCCAAGGCGTTGGAGCCCGGGGAGGTGAGGTAACGGACCGTCCGGTTCTGACGGTCGACCATCCAGAGAGAGGCGCCGTTGCTGGAGCGGGCGCTGACCACAAAGGCTCGCCCCGTGGGGTCCACGGTAAGGCGGTTGCCGATGTCAGCCATGGGGACGTCGCCTTCATTGAGCACGGCGTTGGGGCCCCAGCCGTCGGCCCTGACGGTCCAGAGCTTGCCCAGGTCGTCCTTGTTCTGGGTCTCGGCGATGAAGCCGACCGTGATCGGGTCGACCCATACCGGGCTGTACACGCGCCCCAGGCCGGGGGCGATCTGGCGCGGGGACCAGCTGACGACGCCTTCCGGGCTGAACTGGCCCAGGAACAACTGGCCGCCGGGAATGGCCTCGGCGTCCTCGATCCTGGGGTCGGGACGGTCCGCGACGGCGAGCACGAACGCCCCGTCGGGGCTGACGGCGATGCTGCTGGGCCGGAGGCCCGAGGGCAGCGGGGGCATGGCCACCGAGCGGATGCTCAGCGTGCTCCGGCTGACCTCCACCAGGCGGGCTCGGTCCTCGTCCCGGCGCACCAGGTAGACCCGTTGGGAGTCGGGGCTCCAGGACGGAGGCGAGAGCCTGCCCCGCAGCCCGACCCTGAAGTCCTGGCCGTCGGGCTGGAGCACCCACAGGACCTGGTCGGTGCCGCTGCCGACCAGAAAGGCCATTGAGCGGTGGTCGGGCGACCAGGTCGGCGACGACTTGGGGCTGGGGGCGACCAGGGCGATCGCCTTGGGCAGCTGGTCGGGTTCAGGGGCGATCTTCCAGATCTCCCCTCTCCGCACGAAGACGATGTCGCCCCCCTGGGACCGCCGGGGCCACATCCCGGCCAGCGGCTGGTCCCACCGCCGCCAGCGCTGATCGGTCGAGAACCGGTCGTCGCCCACGGCCTTGACCGGGCGTCCCTCAACCAGGATCCGGACCCATGCGGAGGGGAGCAGGCGGTTCACCGTCCAGACGATCTGGCCGACGCGCAGCTGTCCGGGGCCGTCGGCCTGGCTGAAGCTGCGAGTGAGGTTGACGGTGGCGACCTCGCCGTCGTACCGGAACTCCCTCAGCGCGGTCCCGCGCGGGATGGCCGTCTCGAGGTTGTCGTAGCGGGGCTGCGGGCCCTCCAGCAGCAGCCGGAGCGCCCGTTCGGCGGTGCGCCCCGGCGGCGCCGGGCGGCCTTGGGTGGCGTTGGGGACGAAGACCGGCACCGGCGCCAGCTGGGGCGTGGGATCGGCCAGGTCGGGGGCCAGGAACACCTCGGCCGGGGTGTACAGCCTGCTGAAGTTGACGTCCCGCATCCAGATGACGGACCCCGGGTCGGCGACCCGTGCGTCGGCCCCGTCGTTGTCCATCTCCAGCCTGAGCACGTCGTCCCCGCTGGCCGGGTACCAGTCGCGGCCGCCTCGCAGCTGGCCGACCAGCTTCACCCTGATCGGGACGATGCGCTTCTCGCCGCTGGTGTACTGCGGCCCCGGCTCGAAGACGCTGTACACCCGCACCGTGGTGGACGCGGACCAGCTCAAGACCTGGTCACGGGCCTCGGGCATCAGCCACCGCTGCATCGTCCCCACGTCGCCGGTGTTCATGGCGTTCATGAACCCGACCGCGACCTCGGTCGCGGACTGGCCAGGGGACGGCGTGTCCCTGTTCTGGGAGCTCTCGGGGTCCTGCGGCGCCGTCGAGGCCGTGACCGGGCTGACCGACACCACCTCACCCGTCTTCGGCACGCCGGCCGTGCAGGCCGCCAGCCCGAGCAGCGCCGCGAGGACGACGATCGGGCGGAGGTGGCGGGGGCGGCTACCCACCGACCGCGACCTCCGGGACGGGCACGGGCTCGGGCTGCAGCTCGGCCGCCTGGTCGTCCGCCGGCTCGGGCTTGGGGTCGATGGCCGGCAGAGTGACGGTGAAGGTCGAGCCGTGACCGACCTCGCTCTGCACGTCGATGGAGCCGCGGTGCAGGTTCACGTTCTCGAGGGCGATGGCCAGCCCGAGCCCGGTGCCGCCCAGCGTCCGTGCCCGGTGGACGTCGGCCCGGTAGAAGCGCTCGAAGATGTGGGGCAGGTCCTCGGCCGGGATGCCCTCGCCCTCGTCGGCGACGGTGACCACCACGTCGCGGGCCCGCCGGCCGACCCAGATCCGGACGCCGCCCTGCTCGGTGTGCTCGATGGCGTTCTTGACCAGGTTGGAGAAGACGCGGTCGAGCCGGCGCGGGTCGGCGGCGACCAGCGGCTGGCCCCGGCTGCGGTCCACCTCCAGGCCGACCTCGACCTTGCGCCCGTGGGCGATCGGGTCGAGGGCGTCCACCACCTCGTCGAGCAGCCCGCTGAGGTCGACCTCGACCGGCTCCAGGTTGATCACCCCGGCGTCGAAGCGGCTGATCTCGAGCAGGTCCTCGAGCAGGTTCTCGAACCGCTCCAGCTCCCGTTCCAGCAGCACGGCGGCCCGCTGGGCATCCGGCGGCAGGCCGGTGCGGGCGGCGTGGATGTAGTCGGCGGCCATGCGCACCGTGGCCAGCGGGGTGCGCAGCTCGTGGCTGACGTCGGACACGAACCTCGCCTGCAGGCTGCCGACATGCTCCAGCTCGCCGATCTTCTGGGCCAGGTTGTCGGTCATCCGGTTGAACGACTCGGCCAGCTTGCCGAAGTCGTCCTGGCTGGTCGCCTGGGGGATCCGGGCGGCCAGGTTGCCGGCCGCGATCTCCTCGGCCACGTCCCTGGCCCGCTGGATCGGCTTGAGCACCCGCCCGATCGAGATGGCGGCCAGGATGACCACGGCCGCCAGCAGCCCGGCGCCCACGATCAGCAGGAAGTTGGAGAGCTTGGCGAGCGTCTCCTCCTGGAAGTTCAGCGGGTAGAAGAAGTAGGCGTACTGGGGGCCGACCTCCTCGCTCTGGTCGACGGGGAACGGGGCGCCCACGACCAGCATGCGGCCGGGGCCGACGGGCGACCGGATGTAGACGTAGGCCAGCTCCTTGCCCTTCACGACCCGCTCGGCCAGGGCAGCGGGGACGTGCGCGAAGCGCAGGTTTGCGTCGGTGCGGGTCTCGATCCCGTCCTGGCTGTGCAGGACCAGGCCGCTGAAGCTGGGCTGGCCGCCCTGGCGGGTCATCAGCCGCTCCTCCAGGCGCTTCTGGACCTGCCTGGTGTCGAGGCCGGTGACGTCACCGGTCAGGTTCGGGGCGGTGAGGAGCCGGACCTGGTTGGTCGCCTCGAGGCTGTGCTGGCTGTACAGCGACTTGGCCAGCAGCGCGTGCAGGGCCGCCCCGAGCAGCAGCAGCGCCCCGACCACGATCGCCGACGTGAACAGCACCACCCTGGCCCGCAGGTCGAGCCGGGCGAGGCTGAAGCGGCCCACTCCTATCCCTGATCACCCGCCTGCGCCGAGGATTCGACGGCGCCGCCCTCCGGTCCGATCCGATAGCCGACGCCTCTCACAGTCTGCACCACCCGGGGGTTCTCCGGGTCGTCCTCGATCTTGGCCCGCAGCCGCTGGACGTGCACGTTCACCAGTCGGGTGTCGCCGGCGTAGCGGTAGCCCCAGACCTGCTCGAGCAGCACCTCGCGGGTGAACACCTGCCGTGGCCGCCGGGCCAGGGTGGCCAGCAGCTCGAACTCGAGCGGGGTCAGGTTCACCGGCTTGCCCACCTTGGTCACCTGGTGGGCCATCACGTCCATCTCGATGTCGTGGAAGCGCAGGGTCTCGGCCCCGTCGGTGTCGCGGCGGCGCAGCCGGGCCCTGATGCGGGCCACCAGCTCCTTGGCCGAGAACGGCTTGGTGATGTAGTCGTCGGCCCCCGACTCGAGCCCCAGGACCACGTCGACGGTGTCGGTCTTGGCGGTCAGCATCACGATGGGCACGCCCGACTCCAGGCGCAGCTCGCGGCAGATCTCCAGCCCGTCCTTGCCGGGCAGCATGAGGTCGAGCAGCACCAGGTCGGGTTTGGCCTGATGGAAGGCGGCGATGGCCTGGTCGCCGGAGCGGACGAACACCGGCTCGAAGCCCTCTTGCCGCAGGACGATCCCGAGCATCTCGCCGAGCGACGGGTCGTCATCGACGACCAGTACCCTGCCCTTCACGCGATACCGCCCCCTTCCCAGCACGACGACCGGCCAAGGATGTCACGTCCCTGCCCAACAGTGGAGTATTCACCTTTTCCACAGACGTCGCGGACGCCGTTGACCGGCCCGGGCGGCCTCGTGAAAATGCGCGCGAGCGCCGATGAAAGGAAGGTCGTGAGCAGCTCACCGCCACCTTGGGAGCCTCCGGGCCAGCCCCCGGCCGGCCAGCCGCCGGCGTGGGGGCCGCCCCCTGGGGCCGCGGGCGGGCCGCCGGGGTACGGGGCGCCGCCGGGATGGGGGGCGGCGGGGTACGGGTACCCGCCGTCGCCGTACCCGCCACTGCCCAAGGCCGGGTCGGCGCAGACGGGCCCGCTGCCGCTGCACCCGATGATGTTCAGCGACCTCCTCGACGGGTCGTTCCGGCTGCTCAAGGCCAACCTGGGCACCATCGTCCTGGTCGCCGCCGTGTTCCTGATCCCGGTCAACCTGGTGGCGGCGTTCCTCCAGCGGGACCTGCTCGGCGGCCACGGCCTGCTCGAGCTCATGCAGGACCCGTCCCTGCTCGATCAGGCCGCGGGCCCCGGGGCGTCCAACGGGCCCCTGGCCGGCAGCCTGCTGGCCCTGCTCGCGACCGCCCTCGTCACCCCATTCATCGGCGGGGCCACGTCGATGGTCGTCGCCGCCAGCTACCTCGGCGGCGAGCTCAAGGCCGGCCCGGCCATGCGGGCCACCGGCCGGCGCTTCCTCGTCCTGCTGGCCGTGTTCTTCCTCACCCTGCTGCTCAAGCTCGCCGGGCTGGTGCTGTGCCTGGTCGGGGCGCTGGTCCCGATGGCCTTGTTCCTGGTGACCACGCCGACGGTGATGGTCGAGGAGACCGGGCCAATCCAGGCCATGGCCCGGTCGGTCACCCTGGTCCGCCCGCGGTTCTGGCCGGTGATGGCCATCGGGATCGGCAGCGGCGTCCTGGCCTGGTTCCTCGGGAACATCCTGGCCGGCCCGTTCTCCATCGCGGCCCTGGCCATCGGCTACCGCTGGGGCTGGATCCTGGCCGCCATCGGGGCCATCCTGCCGGCCCTGATCACGACGCCGTTCGTGTCGATCCTGGCCACGCTGGTCTATTTCGACCTCCGGATCAGGAACGAAGGCTTCGACCTGCAGATGATCGCCGCCGAGCTGGACCGCGGTGCCCCGACCCGCTGACCCGGCCATCCGGCTCCCGGCGCCGGCTTGCGCCGCCGGGCTGGTGGCGGCGTTGGCCCCCCTCACCGGGGTGGTGGCGCCGGGCCAGGGCCGGGGCGGGCTGCCGGTCCCGGACCGGGACCCGGAGCAGGTGCGCGAGGTGGTCCGGGAGGTCCTGTCCCGGCCCGAGTTCCGCCCGCCGCACCGGTCGCTGACCGAGCGGCTGTTCGACTGGGTGCTGGAGCTGATCGGGCGGCTGCTGGCGGTGCTGGGCGGGAGCGGGGCCGGCGGGATCGTCGGGCTGGTCCTGCTGGCGTTGGTGCTGGTCGGGGTGGGGGTCCTGGCGGCCCGGTTCTCGCTCGGGCTGACGCCCAGTCCCGAGGTCGCGGCGGCCGTGCCGGCGGGCCGGCGGCGGTCGGCGGCCGAGTGGCGCGCCGAGGCCGAGGCGCAGGAGCGGGCCGGTGCCTGGCGGGAGGCGGTCCGCTCCCGCTACCGGGCCCTGGTGGCCGACCTGGCGTCGCGCGGGCTGGTCGAGGAGGTGCCCGGCCGGACCGCCGGCGAGTACCGGCGGGAGGTCGGGCACGCCCTGCCCGAGGCCGCGACCGAGTTCGCCGGCGCCACCGAGCTGTTCGAGGTCGCCTGGTACGGCCGCGCTCGCACCGGCGCGGGCGAGGCGGCCCACCTGCGGGACCTGTCCGACCGTGTCCTGCGGCGGGTCGGGGCGTGAGCGGCCGCTCCGGGCCCCGGAGGGCGCTGCCCTGGGTCGCCGTCGTGCTCGGCCTGGCGCTGGTGGTGGCGATCGCGGGGCGGGGTCCGGAGGAGGGCAACCCGCTGGACCCGGCGTCGACCGGGCCGCTCGGCACCAAGGCGCTGGTGGAGGTGCTGCGGGGGCTGGGTGGCCGGGTGAGCGTGTCCGCGGACCGGCCCGGGGCCGGCACCGACACCGCCCTGCTGCTCAGCGACGACCTCACCCCCGGGCGGCGCCGGGGGCTGCTCGGCTGGGTCGCCCGGGGCGGGACGCTGGTGGTGGCCGACCCCGGCTCGGGCGTGACCGAGGTGGAGCCGGTCGGCTCGACCCGCATCGGCCTGCTCGACGCCGAGATCGAGCGGCGCTGCGCCGTGGCCGCCCTCGGCGACGTCGGGCGGGTGGCCGCGCCCGGCGGGGTCGTGTTCAAGGTCCCCCAGGGCCAGGCGGGCCCGGGGGGCCAAGGGAGCCCGGGGAGCCCGGGGGCCGGTGCCACGCGGGCCTGCTTTCCCCGCAACGACGGCGCCTGGCTGCTGGTCCAGCCGGTCGGGGAGGGGACCGTGGTGCGCCTCGGCGGGGCCAGCGTCCTGGTCAACCAGGAGCTGGGCGAGGCCGACAACGCGATCCTGCTGGCCAGCCTGCTCGTCCCGGCCGAGGGGACGGCCGTCCAGGTGCTCCAGCCGCCCCTGCCCGGCGGGGGCGCCGCCGGGCTGGGCGACCTGATCGCCCCCCGGGTGCGCCTGGCCCTGTGGCAACTCGTGGTCGCCTTCGTCCTGCTCGCCCTCTGGCGGGCGCGCCGGCTCGGCCGGCCGGTGGCCGAGCCCCAGCCGGTCCAGCTCCCCGGGGCCGAGCTGGTGGTGGCCGTCGGCAACCTGCTCCAGCGGGCCAAGGGGCGTGGCCAGGCGGCCGGGCTGCTCACCGACGACCTGCGCCGCTCCCTGGCCGGGCGCCTCGGCCTGCCGCCCTCGGCCCCGGCCGACCAGGTGGCCGACGCCGCCGCCCGGACCGGGATCCCGCGGGAGCGGGTGCTCCGGACGCTCACCCAGACCACGCCCCGCGACGAGGCCGAGCTCGTCGCCCTCAGCCAGGCCATCGACACCGTCCGCCGGGAGGTCACCCGTGCCCGCTAGAACCGCGGGAAGCAGTCCCGCGCCGCCTGCCGTCCCGGGTCACCAGGGGGTGCGCCGGTGACCGGGGAGGCGGCGGCGCGGGGGCCGCGGGCGGCCGTGCTCCGGGTCCGGGACGAGATCGCCAAGGCGGTCGTCGGCCAGGACGGCGCGGTGTCCGGGCTGGTCGCGGCCCTGCTCGTCCGGGGCCATGTGCTGCTGGAAGGTGTCCCCGGGGTGGCCAAGACGCTGCTGGTCAAGACCCTCGCCCGGACCCTCGACCTCGAGTTCAAGCGGGTCCAGTTCACCCCCGACCTGATGCCCTCGGACGTGACCGGTCAGGTGATCTTCGAGCAGCGCGACGGGTCGTTCCGGTTCCGCCAGGGGCCGGTGTTCACCAACCTGCTGCTGGCCGACGAGATCAACCGCACCCCGCCCAAGACCCAGGCCTCCCTGCTGGAGGCGATGGAGGAACGGCAGGTGTCGGTCGAGGGCCAGGGGCACCCGCTGCCCGACCCGTTCCTGGTCGTCGCCACCCAGAACCCGGTCGAGTACGAGGGCACCTATCCCCTGCCCGAGGCCCAGCTCGACCGGTTCCTGTTCAAGCTGCAGATGGGCTACCCGTCGGCCGAGCAGGAGCAGGCGGTGCTGGCCCGCCACGACGCCGGCATGGATCCCCACGACCTGGCCACCCTCGGGGTGACGGCGGTGGCCGGCCGGCCGGACCTGGAGGCGGCCCGCAAGGAGGTGGGGGCGATCCCGGTCGAGGCCCGGGTGCAGGCCTACATCGTGGCCATCGCCCGGGCGACCCGGGAGTCGCCGTCGCTGGAGCTCGGCGTCTCCCCGCGGGGAGCGACCATGCTGCTGCACGCCTCCAAGGCCTGGGCCTGGCTGGCCGGCAAGCAGTACGTCACCCCCGACGAGGTCAAGGCGGTGGCCAAGCCGACCCTGCGCCACCGGGTCGAGCTGCGGCCGGAGGTCGAGCTGGAAGGCGTGACCGCCGACGGGCTCCTCGACGGCATCCTGGCCGCCGTCCCGGTCCCCCGGTGACCGGGGAGCCCGGATGAGCGTGCCGGTGCCGACCTGGCGGCTGGTGGTGGCGGCCGGGGTGGGGTCGCTGGCGGTGCTGCTGGTGCCGGTCCGGCCGCCGCTGGGGCTGTGGGTGGTCAACGGGGTGCTGCTGGTGGCGGCCGTGGTCGACTGGCTGCTGGCGGTCCGGCCGGGCGAGCTGGAGGTGGAGCGGGACCTGCCGGGGATCGTGCCCCTCGGCGCCGGGGCGCGGGTCGTCTGGCGCGTCTCCCACGGTCGGCGTGGCGGCCGGTGGAGCCCTGGGGGGCGGGGGGTGCGGGTGCGGCTGGCCGACGAGCTGGCGCCGTCGCTCCGGGCGGTGACCCGGCGGGTGCGGGTGGTGGTGCCGGCGAGGGGGAGGGTGACGGCGGCGACCACGATCCGGCCGAGCCGGCGGGGGCGTTTCACCCCGACCGAGGTGGTGCTGCGGGTCGAGGGGCCGCTCGGGCTGGTGGCCAGGCAGGGGCGGCGGAGGCTGCCGGGGGTGCTGCGGGTGTACCCGCCGTTCGACTCGCGGGACGAGGCCGAGCTGCGGGTCAACAAGGCCCGCATCCTGGAGGTCGGGCTCCGGTCGGCCCAGGGGCGGGGCGGCGGGACCGAGTTCGACTCGCTGCGCGAGTACGGCGTCGACGACGAGTTCCGGCGGATCGACTGGGCGGCCACGGCCCGGTCCGGCAAGGCGATCGTGCGCACCTACCGGGCCGAGCGGAACCAGACGGTGCTGCTGCTGCTGGACAGCGGCCGGACCATGGCCGGCCGGGTCGCCGACGTGCCCCGCCTGGACCATGCCATGGACGCGGTCATGATGCTGACCTCGCTGGCCACCCGCCTCGGCGACCGGGCCGGGCTGGTCGCCTTCGACCGCGAGGTCCGGGCCGTGGTCGGGCCCGGGCACGCCAGGGACCAGCTCTCACGGGTCACCGAGGCGATGTACCGGCTCCAGCCGCTGCTGGTCGAGAGCGACTACCGGGGCGCCTTCGCCGAGACCCTGGGCCGGTTCCGGCGCCGGGCCATGCTGGTCGTCCTCACCGAGCTGGCCGAGCAGGCCGTGTCCGAGTCGCTCCTGCCGGCGCTCCCCCTGATCGCCCGCGACCACCTGGTCGTGGTGGCCAGCGTGGCCGACCCCGAGGTGCGCGGCTGGGCCTTGGCCACCCCGGTCGAGCCCGGCGCGGCCTACCGCAAGGCCGCCGCCGTGGCCGCCCTGGCCGACCGCCGGCGCACCGTGGCCCGCCTGCGCGGCCTCGGCGCGGTGGTGGTCGACGCGCCCCCCGGCCGCCTCGCCCCCGACCTTGCCGACGCCTACCTGCGGGTCAAGGCTACCGGCCGGCTCTGACCAGGAGCCTCAGTGGGTGCCGGCCTCCTTGAGCCGGGTCATGGTGAACAGGGGGCGCAGCTCGACCCCGATCCCGGCCAGGTTGGCCGGG
>Ga0075418_10006226_pt1 | contig 13458 bp, 10 predicted proteins | sample SoiMetdeltSBSDD2_FD_81776 | JGI IMG/M metagenome (GOLD analysis project Ga0075418, IMG submission 81776) | Bulk soil microbial communities from a Populus tree surrounding site in Tennessee, USA - Soil MetaG P. deltoides SBSDD2 | ecosystem: Environmental > Terrestrial > Soil > Tree plantation...
ACGCCGATCACGGCGCCGAGTACGAAACCGACTCCGCCGGAGAGCAATACACCACCGATCACCGCGGCAGCGATCGCGTCGAGTTCCAGGCCGATGCCGTTCAGGCTGTACCCGGACAACTTCTGCACACCAAGCAGCACACCTGCCAACGCGGCACAGAAGCCGCTGATGACATAGACCGAGACCTGAGTACGCGCAGCGGCCAGGCCCATCAACTGAGCTGACTGCCGGCTGCCACCGATTGCGTAAACCGTGCGTCCGAACCGGGTTTCGTGCAGTACGAATACCGCCACCACGACGACGGTCAATGCGATGACAACAGTCCAGCGAATGAACTTGTCTTCGTACAGATACAGGTAGCTCAGCCCCAGCCTGCGCAACAGTGGATCCTTGATCGGCAGGGTGCTGACACTGATGACGTAGCACAGCCCGCGGGCTAGGAACATGCCTGCGAGCGTGACGATGAACGGTTGCACGTCGAAGTACTCGATGACCGTGCCCATCAGCAGCCCGAGCAGGGTCCCGGCGAGGATCACCGCGACGATGGCAACCGGTGCGGGCCAACCAGATTGAAGCGTCTTCGCAAGGATCACCGTGGACAGTGCGACGACCGAGCCGACGCTCAGATCGATCCCGCCGGTGAGGATCACGAACGTCATCCCGACGGCCAGCACGATCAGGTGAGCGTTGTCGACGAGCAGGTTCAAGAACACCTGGGCGGGGCTGGCGAAGTCGTAGCGCACGATGACGGTGGTGAACAACGCCACGAAGAGGATCACGGAGGCAATGGGGGAGAGATAGCGTCCGCGTATGCGCTCGGCCACCGCCGGGGCGATCGGGTGGCGACGCAGGGTTGGGGTGCTCACGATGCCGCCACCTTGTCCGCTCGCTGTGCCGGTTCGGCGACTTCGGGTTCCGGGACTGCGGGCTGCAGCGCGGCGCGTCGCCGTCGTCGAAGCAGTCGGCGGAACCGCGGTGCTTGCAGCAGGCAGACCGCGATCACTACTACCGCCTTGAAGACCAGCGTCGTCTCCGGAGTGATGCCCGCGGTATAGACGGTTGTCGTCAGGGTTTGAATGATCAACGCGCCCAGGATCGTCCCCGTCAGGCTGAAGCGGCCGCCGAGCAGGGACGTGCCCCCGATCACCACCGCGAGGATGGCGTCCATCTCGATCCACAGTCCCGCGTTGTTTGCGTCTGCGGCAGAGATGTTGGAGGCGATCATCAACCCCGCGATGCCGGCGCACAGCGCGCTGAACACGTACACGGCGAATACGATCGTGCGGTACCGCACGCCGGCCAGCCGGCTGGCGGCGGGATTGACCCCGACGGACTCCAGCAGCATGCCAAGTGCGCTGCGCCGAGTGATCAGTCCGACAACGGCGAATACTGTCAGGCTCGTCAAGATCGCCACCGGTAGACCGAGGGCGTAGCCCGCGCCGAGGACCTTGAATGGCTCGCTGGTTACGGTGACGATCTGGCCTTCCGTAATCAGCAGCGCGATGCCGCGACCGGCCGTCATCAGCACAAGGGTGGCGATAATCGGCTGAATCCCGAAGATGGACACCAGCATTCCGTTCCACAGGCCCAGAACAACGGCGACGCCCAGCGCAATCGACATAGCGGTGACGATGGTGGCCACGCTGCCCGGGTCTGCCGCGGAGGCAATGTGCGCGCATGCGAGCGCCCCGGAGATCGCCACCACCGCACCGACCGACAGGTCGATGCCTCGAGAGGCGATGACGAGAGTCATTCCGAGCGCGACGAGCATGGTCGGTGCGCCGTTGCGCAGGATGTCGATGAGGCTGCCGTAGAGGTGGCCGTCTTCGATCCGAACGGTCAAGAACGCGGGAGTGAGTACGACGTTGAGGCCCAGCAACGCAATCAGTGCCAAGGTCGGCCACAGCAGCGGCGAGGCGGTCAGGCGACGCATCATCAATGGCTCCCGCTGGCGATGAGCCGGGTGAGCTCCGAAACCGCGCAGCCGCCGTCGATCTGGGCGATGTTGTGTCCGTCGCGCATTACGGCGACGCGATCACTGATCCGAGCCACCTCATCGAGTTCGGCCGAGATGAACAGCACTGCCATGCCGTCGGTGGCCAGATCGGTCACCAGTTTCTGAATCTGCGCCTTGGCGCCGACGTCGATGCCGCGAGTGGGCTCGTCGAGGATGAGCAGTGTCGGCCGGGTGATCAGCCAGCGGGCCAGCAGCACTTTCTGCTGATTTCCGCCGCTGAGGTTCTTGATGAGCACATCGGGGTCGCGGGGACGGACGTCGAGCGCTTCCATATAGCGATGCACGAGTTCGCTTTTGGCCTTCGCCGACAAAGGTCGGGCGAAGCCCCGGCGTGCCTGCAACGCCAACACCAGGTTGTCGCGAACGCTGAGTTCGCCGACGATGCCCTCACCCTTTCGGTTCTCCGAGGTGAACGCGAACTTGTGAGCGATTGCAGCGCGCGGTGAGCGCAATCGGGCCGGTTTGCCGTCGACGGCGATCTGCCCGCTCGTTGCCTTGTCCGCGCCGAACAGCAAGCGGGCGAACTCAGTTCGGCCCGAACCAAGCAGCCCGGCCAGGCCGACCACCTCGCCGGGGAAGATGTCGAGGGTTATCGGATCGACCCGCGGCCTGCGGCAGACATCCACGGCGCGCACGATTGGCGGGACGGTGTCGTCGCGGTGTGCGCCCGGCTCGGCGTCGGCGATCTCCTCGAGTACATCCAGCTCCCGGCCCAACATTGCTGCGATCAGCGCATGGCGATCCAGGTCAGCGGTGAGGTATTCACCGACCCTGCGACCGTTGCGCAGCACCGTCATTCGGTCCGAGATCTCATACACCTGATCAAGGAAGTGCGAAACGAACAGGACCGCCGTCCCGCCGTCGCGAAGCTGCCGAATCACCCGGAAGAGTTCGGCAACTTCCTCTGCGTCCAGACTCGACGTCGGTTCATCGAGAATCAGCACACGCGCCGAAACGGCGGTGGCGCGCGCGATGGCAACGAGTTGCTGAATGGCGATCGGATGGGCGCCGAGCGTTGAGCGCGGGTCGATGTCGAGTTCCAGCTGCGACAGCAGTTCGTGGGCGCGACGGTTCAGCGCACGATGGTCGATTCGGCCGAGCCTGCGCGGCTCGCGCCCCAGCAGGATGTTCTCTGCGACGGTGAGATTCGTGCACAGATTGACTTCCTGATAGACGGTGCTGATCCCGGCGTCCTGCGCCTGCCGTGGCCCGGTGAAACGGCTTGGCACGCCCGCCACCGTGATGGTGCCCGTGTCGATGTCATACACGCCGGTGAGCGCCTTGATCAGAGTCGATTTACCGGCACCGTTCTCACCCATGAGGGCATGCACTTCGCCGGGCAGCAGCCGGAACGAGACACCGTCCAGCGCCTTGACTCCAGGAAAGCTGATGCTGATGTCGCACATCTCAACCACCGGAGCCTGCGGCTCTGCGGTGGATGTCGGTGCCATTGCCTACTCGCTTTCCGGTGGTGGAACTTGGCGCCGCCCCGGGTTTTGGGGTTGGGCCACTCCGGGGCGGCGCCAAGGGTCTTCAGAGGTGTTGTCAGTACTTACGGTCCGGCAGCGCAGCGACGGCTTGCTGCTGGTCGAACGTCTTGTCGGGCACCACAACTCGCGGAGCCACCGTTTCGCCTGCCACTACCTTCTTGGCCAGGTCCATCAGTTGCGGGCCAAGCAGCGGATTGCACTCAACGACGAAGTTGAACTTGCCGTCGGCCAGGGCCTGCATGCCGTCGTGGGTGGCGTCGACCGCGACGATCTTGACGTCTTGCCCTGGTTTGAGCCCGGCCGCTTCGATGGCTTCGATCGCGCCAAGGCCCATGTCGTCGTTCTGGGCGAACACGACATCGATCTTCGAGTTGGCCTTGAGGAAGGCCTCCATCACCTGCTTGCCGCCGGACCGGGTGAAATCGCCTGTCTGCGAGGCGATTACCTTCAGGTTGGGGTTGGCCGCGATGGCCTCCGAAAAGCCCTTGCTCCTGTCGATGGCGGGGTCGGCGCCGGTGGTGCCTTCGAGTTCGACGATGTTGACCGGCCCTGGCGCCGTCGCATATTGCTTCACGACCCAGTCGCCGGCGCTGCGGCCTTCCGCGACGAAGTCGGCGCCGACGAAGGTCTTGTAGACGTCGGTCTCCTGAGTATCGACCGCGCGGTCCGTGAGAATCACCGGAATGCCGGCGTTCTTGGCCTCGAGCAGCACTGCGTCCCAGCCTGTCCGCACCACCGGGCTGAAGGCGATGACATCGACGTGTTGCTGGATGAACGAACGGATCGCCGAAATCTGGTTCTCCTGTTTCCCATTGGCGTCGGAGAACTTCAGGTCGATGCCGGCGGCCGCCGCGGACTCCTGAATGTTCTTTGTGTTGGCCGTGCGCCAGCCGCTCTCCGCGCCGACTTGAGAAAAGCCCATGGTGATCTGCCCGTCCTTTGATCCGCCACCGCCACCGGGGGCGGGTCCGCTGCCGCAGCCCACCATCGCCAGGGCGATCAGCGCTCCCAGCGACGTTGCAAGGATTTTCTTCACCGCGACTCCTCATTTGTCGGTTGTCGAAATCGGTCGCTGCGGGCCAGGTCGGCATGGGTTCGTACCGCACCTGCGGGTGTGACCGGCGTTACAAAGCCAGGATGTTAGCGTTAACAAACCGCGGGTGTCAACGGTCTGCGCCAACCACCGCCGCCGCTAGGCCGTCAGCTGTTCGCGAGCTGCGCGCCTGACAACTCCGCACGTCAGAGGCCAGATCTCAACCGGTTGTTGACAAGCCAGTGGCGTGGCTCACATACTAACGCTCCGAGATGTTAACGCTCACATTCTCGATCGGCTGCGTCCCGACGAAGCCGTGTCCACTCAGGAGGATTTTCGTGAGGAAATTGATCTGGCTCGCCGCCCTATTGGCGATGCTGACCACGCTGGCTCTCTCGGGCTGTGGCCGGTCCACCGACACCGCCGCGGGCGGCAACGGAGACAAGGGCACCATCGGTATCGCGATGCCAACCAAATCGTCAGAACGCTGGGTCGCCGACGGCAAGAACATGGTGGACCAGTTCCAGTCGTTGGGTTACATGACTGATCTGCAGTACGGCGACGACGTCGTCCAGAACCAGGTGTCGCAGATCGAGAACATGATCACGAAGGGCGTGAAGCTTCTCGTCGTCGCGCCGATCGACGGGTCGTCACTGACCACAACGCTGCAACATGCGGCGGACGCGAAGATCCCGGTGATCAGCTACGACCGACTGATCAAGGGCACACCGAACGTCGACTACTACGCGACGTTCGACAACTTCAAAGTTGGTGTGCTGCAGGGCAGCTACATCGCCGACAAGCTCGGTCTCGCCCAAGGCAAAGGCCCGTTCAATATCGAATTGTTCGCCGGTTCTCCCGACGACAACAACGCAACATACTTCTTCGACGGCGCCATGAGCGTGCTCAAGCCGTACATCGACAGCGGCAAGCTCGTCGTCAAGAGCGGCCAGACCTCTTTCGATCAGATCGCCACACTGCGCTGGGATGCCGGATTGGCCCAGTCGAGAATGGATAACCTCCTCAGTCAGGCCTACACGACGGCCAGGGTCGACGCGGTGCTGTCGCCCTACGACGGGATCTCCCGTGGCGTCTTGTCGGCGCTGAAGAGTGCGGGCTACGGGAACGCGGCAAAACCGCTGCCCATCGTGACCGGTCAGGACGCGGAGTTGGCGTCGGTGAAATCGATCGTCGCAGGTGAGCAAACCCAGACGGTCTTCAAGGACACCCGTGAGCTGGCGAAGGCCGCTGTGCAGGAAGCCAGCGCGGTCCTCACCGGCGGGAAGCCGGAGGTCAACGACACCAATACATACGACAACGGCATCAAGGTGGTGCCCTCGTATCTGCTCCAACCAGTCAGCGTTGACAAGTCGAACTACCAGTCGGTGCTGATCGGTTCGGGTTACTACACCGAAGCCCAGGTTCAGTGACCTCAACGCTTCTTGAGATGCGGGGCATCACCAAGGAGTTCCCCGGTGTCACCGCACTCTCCGAGGTGGATCTGACGGTGAAAGCCGGTGCCATCCATGCGATCTGCGGCGAGAACGGCGCGGGCAAGTCGACGTTGATGAAGGTCCTCAGCGGTGTGTATCCGCACGGGGACTACAGCGGCGACATTCTGTTCGACGGACACGCATGCGAGTTCAAGGACATCCGGGCCAGCGAGCGCGCCGGTATCGCGATCATCCACCAGGAGCTCGCGCTGGTGCCCTACTTGTCGATTGCCGAAAACGTGTTCCTGGGCAACGAACAAAGTCGTTTCGGCGTGATCGGTTGGGACCAAACGCTTATCGAGGCGCAGGCGCTGCTCGACCGGGTGGGCCTACGGGAGAGTCCGCAAACCCGGGTCGCTGACATCGGAGTAGGTAAACAACAGCTTGTCGAGATCGCCAAGGCGCTGTCGAAGAAGGTACGTCTGCTGATCCTCGACGAACCGACTGCGGCGCTGAACGATTCCGACAGCCGCCATCTGCTCGATCTCATCGTGGATCTGCGCGAGCATGGGATCACCTCGATCATCATCTCGCACAAGCTAAACGAGGTGATGCACGTCGCGGACACCATCACCATCCTGCGCGACGGACGCACGATCGAGACGATCGCCGTCAACGATGACCTCGCCGAGGATCGCATCGTCCGCGGAATGGTCGGCCGCGATCTCACCCATCGTTTTCCGCCCCGTGCGGACCGCGAGATTGGCGACATCGCCTTCTCGGTATCCAACTGGACCGTCCTTCACCCAATCGATCAGCATCGCAAGGTTGTCGACGACGTCTCGCTCAACGTGCGCGCCGGCGAGATCGTGGGCATCGCGGGTCTGATGGGCGCAGGCCGAACCGAACTCGCCATGAGCGTGTTCGGCCGCACGTACGGAAAGTATGTGAGCGGCAAGGTGTTCAAGGGCGACCGGGAGATCAGTACCCGCACCGTCTCGGATGCGATCCGGAACGGGGTCGCTTACGCCACCGAGGATCGTAAGCACCTGGGCCTGAACCTGATGGACAGCATCGCCCAGAGCATCACGTTGCCGTCGTTGCGGAAGATCAGCAGGCGGGGGGTGGTCAATCAGCATGAGGAAGCCGGTGTAGGTGAGCGGTTCCGCGCTTCGATGCGGATCAAGGCATCATCCGTGTCGGCCGTTACGGGCAAGCTGTCCGGTGGCAACCAACAGAAGGTCGTGTTGAGCAAGTGGCTGTTCACCGATCCCGATGTGCTCATTCTTGACGAGCCGACCCGCGGCATCGACGTTGGCGCCAAGTACGAGATCTACACGATCATCAACGAACTCGCCGCACGAGGTAAGGCTGTGCTGGTCATCTCATCGGAACTGCCTGAGCTGCTTGGTATTTGCGATCGCATATACACACTCAGTCAGGGCCGGCTGACCGGCGAAGTGGCACAAGCCGATGCGACTCAGGAGACCCTCATGCGCCACATGATGAAAGGACGGGCCTAGGTGACCACCACCGTCGAGCAATCGTCTCAGAAGCCCGAGGCAGGGCAACAGCCCGGTGAGGCATCACCAACACCACCGGGCCTGCGTGAGCGGGTGTCGTCATTCCTCATGTCGCACGTGCGCCAGTCCGGCATGGTGGTGGCGCTGGCGGCAATCGTGTTGCTGTTCCAGGTCTGGACCGGCGGCATTCTGCTCAAGCCGCTGAATGTCACCAACATCGTCCAGCAGAACGGCTACATCCTCGTCCTGGCGATCGGCATGGTCGTCGTGATCATCTCGGGCCACATCGACCTATCCGTCGGATCGATCGCAGGCTTCATCGGGGCGATGTCCGGCGTCCTGATGGTGCGCAACGACATGCCGTGGCTTCTGGCCGTCGGGCTGTGCGTGGGGATCGGCGCGCTCATCGGTGCCTGGCAGGGATTTTGGATCGCCTACGTCGGGATACCGTCGTTCATTGTCACCCTCGGCGGGATGCTCGTCTTCCGCGGCGCCACCCAGTATCTGCTCGAGGGACAATCCATCGCCCCGATGCCGCACGGCCTGGAACAAGTCAGCAGTGGTTTCCTGCCGGAGATGGGAACCAACGCCGTCTACCACTGGCCAACGGTCATCCTGGGTGCCGTCATCATGGTGGCCGCGGTGGTGGTGCAGATCCGTCGCAGGCGCTCCCAACTTCGGTACGGCCAAGAGGTCTCGGCCACACCGCTATTCGTGGCGAAATGCGCGGCGATCGTCGCCGCGCTCGCGGTGTTCACGCTATTGCTGGCCAGTTACCGGGGAGTGCCGATCGTCGGGATCATCCTTGTGGTGCTGACTCTGATCTACGCGTTCGTCATGCGCAACACGGTGCTCGGACGTCAGGTGTACGCCGTCGGCGGAAACTCCGCAGCAGCACGCCTTTCCGGGATCCGCAACCAACGTGTCACCTTGCTGGTCTTCGTCAACATGGGCGTCCTCGCCGCTATCGCAGGACTGCTGTTTGCGGCGCGACTGAACTCCGCCACGCCGCAGGCGGGCATCAACTTCGAACTCGAGGCCATCGCCGCGGCGTTCATCGGCGGCGCGTCGTCCAGCGGCGGTGTCGGCACTGTATTCGGTGCGATCGTCGGCGGATTGGTGCTCGGGGTATTGAACAACGGCATGTCGATCATGGGCATCGGTAGCGACGTCCAGCAGGTCATCAAGGGACTCGTCTTGCTCGCCGCAGTTGGATTCGACGTCTACAACAAGCGTAAGGGCGGACGCTAGGCCGACTGCCGTTGGGTGCTCTGCCGTATGACAAGTTGGGCGGGCACTAGAGTCGGCTGATCGTCGATAGGCCCGCTGTCGCTGTCTTCGATTCGGGCGATGAGCATTTCGACACTGCTGCGGCCGACCGTTGCGAAATCCTGGCGGACGGTGGTCAGCGGCGGCGAATAGAACTCGGCTTCTGGAACATCGTCGAAGCCGGCCACCAGTACGTCTTCGGGTACGGCGCGACCGGCTTCGGCAAATGCGCGCAACAGGCCGAGCGCCATCTGATCGTTGGCGACGAAGACTGCCTCGACGTCGGCGCGTCCTGCGAGTGCGATTCCGGCTTGATATCCCGATGCAGCGGACCAATTGCCGTGCAGCGGTTCGGGAATGGTCCGCCCGGCGGCGGCCAGCTCCTGGCGCCACCCGGCCAGGCGGGCGTCGGTTTCCGTCCAGCCTTCGGCACCGGTCACGTGCCACACTGTCGACGCGCCTTGCTCGAGCAGGTGCCGGGTAACCTGTCGCGCCCCGTCGAATTGGTCCACGCTGACCATAGGCAGTCCCAGTCCGCCGGTGCCGTCGACGGCCACGACGGGCATCTCGCCGCGGAGCCGGGACAGGGCGTGGCGCGTTTCGGAAAGCGGCGCGATCACCACCACACCCTCGACCGACTGTTCGGCCAGCCGGTTCAGCGCCCTGGGCAACGTGGTGGAGTCGATGGTCGATTCACTGGCCACGCTGACGAAATAGCCGGCGCTGCGGGCGGCGTGCTCGATGGCGTAGACCATGCTCGCTGGTCCGTACAGAGTGCTGTCAAAGCAGATGACACCCAACGTCTTTGACCGATGAGTCGCGAGGGCGCGCGCCGCGAGATTGCGGTGATAGCCCAATTCGTCGATGGCGGCGTTGACCCGGCTGCGGGTGGACTCCTTCACCGAGGCCGAGTCGTTGAGCACGCGCGACACGGTCTGGTGGGAAACCCCAGCCGCTTTCGCGACGTCGAACATGTTGGCCGGTCGGCGCTCGACCCTTTCCCCCATCGGAGTGACCTCCTCTTGTGCTCGCATAGTAGTCCGGATGTGAGCGCTCACGCGGCTTTGACGGACCGAATGTTAGCGTTAACATTTGGACATGCAGGAAATGATGACCGTCGCGCGACTCCACGGCGTGCGTGACATCCGGACGCACACCGAGTCAGTTCCGGCCGCGGCCGCAGGAGAGGAACTGGTCCGCGTCACCGCCGTCGGCCTGTGCGGATCCGACTTGCACTGGTTCACCGAAGCCGGCATCGGCGACGCCCGGCTCATCCGGCCGGTGGTGCCCGGACATGAATTCGCCGGAGTTATCGAGGGCGGCCCGCGTCACGGCCAGCACGTGGCGGTGGATCCGGCATTGCCGTGCCGGCGCTGCGAAATGTGTCTCGGCGGCTATCGCAACCTCTGCCCCGATGTTGTCTTCGCCGGTCACGGCGGCCAGGATGGCGGACTGCAGCAATACCTGGTCTGGCCCTCATGGGCGCTTCATCCACTGCCCGACGGACTGAGCGGGGTCGACGGTGCGATGCTCGAGCCGCTCGGTGTCGCGCTGCACGCTCTGGACTTGGGCCACTTGCGAATTGGATCGACCGTCGCCGTCGTCGGCGCCGGGCCGATCGGCCTTCTGTTGATGCAGGCAGCGAAGGGGGCCGGGGCCGTCCGCGTCGTCGTGGTCGAACCGCTTGCGCACCGCCGAGACGCCGCAGTGCGGCTTGGCGCCGACGCCGTGCTCAGTGTGGGTGAGGCGGCCGACGACGTTGGCGCCGACGCGGTGTTTGAACTTGCCGGCACGGACGCTGCGGTTGAGATCGCGCTGCGGGCTGCTCGGCCAGGCGCCAGGGTGGTGCTGGGCGGAATTCCCGACGGTGACCGCACGTCGTTCCAAGCGTCCCTGGCGCGCCGCAAGGGGCTCACGCTCGTCTTGGTCAGGCGCATGAATGAGGCTTATCCACGGGCGATTCGGCTGGCGGCGCAAGGGTTGATCGACGTCTCATCGATCGTGACGCAGCGGTACCCGCTCGAGCGCGCCGCGGAAGCGTTCGCCGTGGCTGCCGACCGGCAAGGCCTCAAGGTCGTCATCGAGCCTTGAGGTGGCATTCGTCGTGGTACCGGATCGCCCACGACATGGACCAACGAGCGCCGGGCTGGATCCACTGCAGCCCCTCGCCGCTGTTGAAGGCGTCAGCAGGTGCGGTCATCGGTTCGATGGCGACCGCGGTGATCAACCCGCCGCGGCGAGGAAACTCTCGAGTGATGAAGACCTGCACGTAGCCGAATTGTTCGTCCGCCCAAAGCGATACGGTGCGCCCATCGGGCGCGCTGAGCCAGTGGGTGCTTCCGCCCCCGCTCATCGTCAGACCAGACCATGCATCGTCGAGGTCCAGTGTTGCCACCAGCCGGCCCTCGCGCAGGTCCCAGTCGGTGCCCTGGACCGGCGTCACGCCGACCGGATTGAGCCGGTCGTCGACATCGATGTGGCGATCAGCAGACACGGTCAAGGTGAGCCTGTCCATGGGGACATCACCGATCGCCAGGAAGGGGTGAGCGCCGACCGCGACTGGGGCGCAAGAGGATCCGACGTTGCGCACGGTGTGCGTGACATGCAACCCGTCCGGGACGAGGGTGTAGCACACCGTGGTGTCCAGCCGGAATGGATAGCCGTTTTGCGGAAAGATCTGGGCCCGCAGGGTCACTGAGCATGCAGTGCGCGCGACGAGCTGGTACGGGGCATTGCGCAGGAGGCCATGCAGTGCATTGCCGCGCGCGGGTTCGGTGATGTCGAGTTGCAGCGTCCGCCCGTCATAAGTCCACCGCCCGTCGCGCACGCGGTTCGGCCACGGCATCAGCACGATTCCGCAGCCGAATGGTGGGGGAATGTCGTCGTCGTAGCCGGCGGTGATCTCCACCTCGTCGACTGACAGATGCCGTAGTGCGGCGGCGACCTCGGTGATGACCGCACGCACGGATCGACCCGCGGCCTCGAGGGTCAGCTCGTACTGTTCGCCGAGCACGGGCCAAGGCCGGAATTGCATGCCCAAATGTTAGCGCTCACATTGGCACTGCCTGGCGAAAGACCGGCCTTCGCGCACCGCGGCGACTACATTCCCTAATGCGGGGCGGCACCGACACTCAGGGGGAACCATGTCGGTCCATATTGAAACCAATGCGCTAGATGGGCTGCGTGCCAACTTCCTTGGCGAGCTGCTGTTGCCAGGTGACTTGAGGTACGACGAGGCGCGAAGTATCTGGAATGGACGAATCGATCGTCGGCCGGCGCTCATCGCCCGTTGCGTGGGGGCAGCCGACGTGATGGCCGCGGTGCGCTTCGCTCGCGATCGCGAGTTGCCCGCCGCGGTGCGGGGCGGCGGGCACGCTGTAGCGGGGCACGCCCTCTGCGACGACGGCCTCGTCATCGACCTGTCACTTATGCGGGGGACGCGCCTCGACCTGCTCGGCTCCACCATCCGGGTCCAGGGCGGCTGCCTCAATGAGCACCTCGACCGCGAGAGCCAAGCCTTCGGGCTGGCGACGACCGCGGGTATTCACAGCCTCACCGGCATCGGAGGGCTGACCTTGGGTGGGGGGATCGGCCACCTCATGCGCAAGCATGGGCTGACCGCCGACAACCTCGTCTCCTGCGACGTCGTAACCGCCCAGGGCGAGTTTCTTGTCACGAGCGAGGAGGAGAACCCCGACCTGTTCTGGGGTCTGCGGGGCGGGGGTGGCAACTTCGGGGTCGTCACGTCGTTCCAGTTCCGCCTCCACCCGCTGGAGCCCATCGTCACCGCGGGTTTGGTGGCGTGGCCGATGGACAAGGCGCCCGAAGTGCTCCGTCTGTTGCGCCAGATCGCGGCCGACGCGCCCGACGAGCTGGGGATCATGGCGAACCTGCGGCTGGCGCCTTCGTTGCCGACGTGGCCTGCAGCACTTCATGGAAAACCGGTCGTTGCCCTCATTGTCTGCTACGCAGGAGCGGTCGAGGAGGGCGAGCGCATCGTGCGGCCCATCCGTGCGTTCGGGAGTCCCGTACTAGACGCCGTGATGAGAAAGCCGTATGTGGCGCACCAGAAAATGTTCAACCTGGCCGTGCCCACCGGCCTGCACTACTACTGGAAGGGGCACAGGCTCCCGCCTCTGTCCGACGGCATCATCGACGTGCTCATCGAGCACGCCTCGAGGATCACGTCGCCCCTCACCACCATTGGTATCTACACCTTGGGAGGTGCCGTCGCCCGAATCGACGAGAACGACACCGCCTTCGCCAACCGCGACGCCGCTCACGAGATCAATATCACCGCGGCCTGGCCGCCCGACGACCCCGAGCCCGGGCGCCACATCGATTGGGCGCGTGCCTTCTTCGCCGCCCTCGAGCCCCACAGCAGGGGTGTCTACGTGAACTACATCAACGACGACGCCGCCAACCGCGTGCGTGAGACCGCGTACGGCGCGAACAAGTGGTCGCGTCTAATTGCCCTCAAGGGCGAGTACGATCCCACGAACTTCTTCCGCTTCAATGCCAACATCCCGCCGAATGGACAGGGGGCCTAGAGCTTCACACACCCTCGAACATCCAGGGGACGATAATGTCGGTGACGCCGGCCTCGTCGAAATGTAGCCGCCCACAGCGTGTGCTCTAGGCGATGCCGAACTCTTTGATCTTGCGGTAGATGGTGGCCCGCGACATGCCCAGC